>Ga0307372_10003077_pt1 | contig 27061 bp, 24 predicted proteins | sample OX1MG_FD_202533 | JGI IMG/M metagenome (GOLD analysis project Ga0307372, IMG submission 202533) | Soil microbial communities from Risofladan, Vaasa, Finland - OX-1 | ecosystem: Environmental > Terrestrial > Soil > Coastal area > Acid sulfate soil | place: Finland: Risofladan, Vaasa | collected... | reverse complement strand
GTCCATGAGGTGTCGTTCTCGGTGCGGGCGGGGACGCTGACCGGGCTGATCGGCCCTAATGGAGCTGGGAAGTCGACGTTGCTGGCAATGCTGGCGGGGACCTTGCCGGTCACCGCGGGCGCGGTGGTGTACCGGGGGCAGGACGTCACCGGGATGCCCGCGTTCCGCCGGGCGCGGCTGGGGCTGGTCCGGACGTTCCAGCTGGCCAGTGAGTTCAAGCGGCTGACCGTGATGGAGAACCTGATCTCCGCGGTGCCGGTGAACCGGGGGGACTCGTTCCGCGGGGCGGTGCTCGGCAAGCGGTACTGGCGGGCCGATGAAGCGGCGGCGGTCGCCCGGGCGGAGGGGATCCTGGAACGGTTCGGGCTGGAGCAGTTCGCCAGCCACTACGCCGGGGACCTGTCCGGCGGGCAGCGACGGCTGGTCGAGATCATGCGCGCCCTCATGGCCGAGCCGGGGATGCTGCTGCTCGACGAGCCGATGGCAGGCGTTCACCCGAACCTGGCGCGCCGGATCGGCCGGGAGCTGGTCGCGCTGTGCGCGGAGGGGATGACCATCCTGATGGTGGAGCACGAGCTGGCCATCATGGACGAGTTCTGCGACCCGGTGGTGGTGATGGCCGAGGGCGCTGTGCTCGCGGAGGGAACCATGGAGCAGCTGCGGGCACGCAGCGAGGTTGTGGAGGCCTACCTTGTCGGCTGAGGTCAGCCTGGCCGGCGTCCCGCTGCGCGCCGAGGGGGTCACCGCCGGGTACGGCGGTGACCCGGTGATCAGGGGCATCAGCGTGGATGTCCAGCCCGGCCAGGTGATCTCCCTGGTCGGGCCGAACGGATCTGGCAAGAGCACGCTGCTCAAGAGCCTGGTCGGGGTGGTGCGCATCTCGTCCGGCACGGTGTCGGTCGGCGGCCGGCCGGTCACGAACCTGCCGCCGGAGGAGGTCGCCCGCGCGGGGGTCGGCTACGTGCCGCAGGTGGACGACGTGTTCGCGCCGCTGACGGTCAAAGAGAACCTGGAGATGGGCGGCTACCTGCTGCCTCACAAGCAGGTAGCGGAGCGGATCGAGCGGGTGCTGGCGGTCTTCCCCAGACTGTCCGGCATGCTCGGCCGCGGCGCCGGAAAGCTGAGCGGCGGCGAGCGCAAGATGCTCGCCATGGGCCGGGTGCTGATGCTCGATCCGGGGGTCTTCCTGCTCGACGAGCCGACCGCCAACCTGGCGCCGATCATCGCCACCTCGCTGCTGGAGGAGCACGTGCGCGGCCTGGCCACCAGCGGCGCCTCGGTGCTCATCGTGGAGCAGCGGGCCAAGGCCGTGCTCGCGATCTCGGACCGGACCTACGTCCTCGGCGGCGGCGAGGTGCGGATGGAGGGCACCCCGGCGGAGCTGTCGGCAAGCCCCGAGTTCGTCGATTCCTTCCTGGGCGGCGGCCACGGCCACCACGTCCGCTCCACCGAGGGCTGAGCGCGCCGCGGCGGCTGCCCGCTGGCTGGCGCGATGACCCGCAGCGCGCCGGGCAGCGCCCGGATGCGCAGCGGTGAGCCCGCGCCCAGCGGCGACGCGCAGGGCAGCGTCTCCCCATCGGCGGCGGCGGGCATGGCCCGGTCGGCGCTGACCGTCACGCTGGCCGCCCGGTGCGTGCTCACCTGGTCCAGCCGCAGGTGCGTGCCCCGGCCGGCCTTCAGCATCACCCGCACGAACGACATCTTGCTGCCGTGCCCGACCATGATCACATCAAGCAGCCCGTCGCTGATGTCGGCGTCCGGCGCCGCCTTCTTGCCCGCCGCCAGGTAGACCGAGTTGGCGACCACCACACAGAACCCGGGGAAGCTGGCGGCGCTCTGGCCGGTCGCACCGGGTTCCACCGTGAAGGTGGCGGGCCGCCAGCCCAGCAGCGCCCGCACCCCCGCCAGCTGGTAGCCGACCGGGCCAGCGGCCCACCAGCTCCGGTTGGCGATCTCCCCGCCCTCGGACGGGACACCCAGGTAGACGCTGCCGGCCACGACGTGCTCGGTGCCGTCCGCGGCCTGGACCCCGATCAGGTCCACCGCCTGCGGCTGCCCGTCCAGCAGCGCGGTCGCCGCCGCCGCCGGGCTGGCGGGAATGCCCAGCATGCGGGCGAAATCGTTACCGCGCCCGGCGGGGATGATCCCGAGCACCCCGCGGGCCCGGGACACCGCCGCGCACAAGGTGCCGACCAGGCCGTCGCCGCCGACCGCCACCACCGCCTCGCCCTGCTCGGTGGCCTGCATGGCCAGCTCGGTGGCGTGGCCCAGGCTGGACGTCTCGCAGATCCGCAGGGCAGCACCACCCGCGGACAGCACGCCGAGGATCTCCGGCAGCCGCCGCGCGCCCCGGCCGCGAGCCGCGGCCGGATTGACCACGAGACAGAACGGATAGCTCATCGTCGACCTCCGCAGCGCGGGCAGCGGGCCCTGCCCACATCAGCGATCATCCCGTGCCACCTGTTATCGCGCCAGGCCAGGCGTAGCATCGGGTGCCATGTCGGGTCAGGCCAGTGTCGCCGCTAGCGCGGCACCATCCACCAGCATCCACTACCTCCAGGTCCAGACCACCACCGACTCCCGGGCGGAGGCGATGGAGCTTGCCCGGGGGGCCGTGGAGTCACGGCTGGCCGCATGTGCGCAGGTGGCAGGCCCGATCGCGAGCACCTACTGGTGGGAGGACGGGATCGAGCGGGCGGAGGAGTGGCTGCTGGTGCTCAAACTGCCCGCCGCCGGCTACCAGGCGCTCGCGGACTTCCTGGCCCAGCGGCACAGCTACGACGAGCCCGAGATCGTGGCGACGCCGATAGTCGCCGGGTCCGATGCCTACCTAAGCTGGATTGCGCAGGAAACCCGCCAGGAGTGACGCTGGCGGGCCGCCCAGGGAAGGGGGGCACGCCATGCCGGCGACGCCACAGCAGGTACCGGGCCCGGATACGGCCGGCACGGATACGGCCGGCGAGAACACGGCCGGCGAGAACACGGCCGGCGGGGACACGGCCGTCCAGGCGGACGACGGCCTGTTCGGCCCGGCCTCGGTGACCTGGCGGGTGATGGCCGAGCCGGTGATGTGGGTGGCCGGCGTGAGGGCTCTGTATCTGCAGGCCCTGCACCCGCGGGTGATGCGCGGCACCTGGCAGAACACCGCCTTCGCCGACCCGAAGCAGGCCTGGGGCCGGTTCCTGCGCACCACGGAGTTCGTCCGGGTCCGCACCTACGGCAGCCTCGCCGAGGTGGAGCGCAAGGGCCGCCGGGTCCGCAAGCTGCACGCGTCGCTGCGCGGCACCGACGAGGACGGGACGCAGTTCCGGCTGGACGAGCCCGGACTGCTGCAGTGGGTGCACTGCGCCGAGGTGTCGTCCTATGTGGACGTGGCGCGCCGGTCCGGCCTCGGGCTCAGCCCTGCCGACCTGGACACCTTCGTCGACGAGCAGCGCCGGTGCGCGGCCGTCGTGGGCCTCGACCCGGCGCAGGTGCCGGGCAGCATCGCCGGGCTCGACGCCTACATCGAGGGCATCAGGCCGCAGCTGCGGGTCACCCCGGAGGCCCGGCGGGCGCTGCTGCGCTCGGTGAACACCCCCATGCCAGCCGCCTACCTGCCGCTCAAGCTGCTGGTGCCCGGGCTCACCGCGCTTGGCTTCGCCAGCCAGCCCCGCTGGGCTCGCCGGATGTACGGGGTGCCGGACACCCCGCTCACCGACCTGGCGGTCACCGTCAGCCTCCGTGCCCTGCACGAGGGGACGGCCCGGATCCCCTGGCCGCTGCCGGCCCCGCCGGTGGTCCGCGCCGCCCGCGAGCGGGTCCGCGCCTTCCAGCGCGTCAGCCCGACGGGATGACGATCCCGTACTCGTGGATCTTCCGGTAGATCGTCGCCCGGGACATGCCCAGTGACTCGGCGGTCCTGACCTTGTTGCCGTGATAGGCCAGCAGGCCCTGGACGATGGCGTCACGCTCCATCGACTCCAGCGGGCTGAGCAGGCGCCGGCTCACCGTCCAGCATTCGGGCGGCAGGTCGGCCGGGTGGATCACGCCGGATCGCCGGTGCCGGGCCACCTGCCTGAGCACCTGCCAGAGCTGCTCGATGTTGCCGGGCCAGCGCGAGCGCAGCAGCAGCTGCATCGCCTCGGGGGCGCACGACAGCCGGGCCTGCTGGCTGAGCTTGGCCAGGAAGAACGGCACCAGCTCGTGCAGGTCCTCGATGTGGTGGCGCAGCGGCGGCAGTTCCACGCTGCTCGGGAAGTGCCGCAGCACCCTGGTCAGATCCGCGTTGGCGCGCTTGCGGCTCATGGTGACCACGACCCGCAGCGCGTGCTGGCGGCCGGCCGCCCGGGCGGCCTGGAGCGCGCTCGACAGCACGTTCAGCTGCCTGGCACTGAGCAGGTCGATGTTCCGCAGGACCAGGGTGCCGTCGCATTCGTTCAGTTCGCGGCGTGTCCGCACCAGCCAGTCGGGGCGGGTGGCATCGGCCGCGTCCAGCACAGTGAAGCGCCCGGCCGGGTTCCGCCGCTGGTGCACGGCCCTGACCACGGCCACCTTGCCGACCCCGCGCTCGCCTTCCAGTGCGAGCCATTCGCGACGCTCGTAGAGCGTCTCCACCTGGCCGCAGCCGCGCAGCCAGAGCGGGGCGGAGCCGACCAGGCCGGGCAGGAACATCAGCTTCTTCGGGCCGGGGTCAACGGGCCGGGCGGCCTGCTCGATCAGCTTCACGTGGATGATCCCGTCGGTCGACGGGCCGCCGGGCAGCCCGTCGGCGGACAGCGGCCGGCAATGGACCCGGGCCTGGGCGCCGGTGGGCAGGGTGACCGTCACCGCGGCGGGGCGCCTGCCCGCGATCACGTCAGCGGCGTGGCCGAGCACCGCGACCTGGTCGCTGGGGTCGAGCACCTGCCGCGCGGAGTCGTTCATCATCACCATGTCGCTGGACAGCGCCAGCACGATGCCGCTGGTGTGCCGGCAGGTCCGCAGGTACTCCCGCAGCAGCCGGGACTCCCGCGCGTTGCTGTCGTTCAGCAGTGCGCTGGTGATCTGGTCGGCGGTGGTCTTGGCGAGCGCGACCAGCAGCGCGTCGGCGTCCCGGCGCCAGCAGGTCAGGTCGACGGCGCCGATGGTCTTGCCGGACAGCGGGTCGTGGATCGGGACCCCGGCGCAGGCGAGGTCCTCCAGGTCCTCGGCGTAGTGCTCATGCCCGAACACATGCGCGGGCTGGCCGCCCTCCAGGGCGGTGCCAATCCCGTTGGTGCCCACATGCTCCTCGGCATAGCTGAACCCGGGCGCGAGCTGGACACCGTCGAGGTGACGCTCGAGGTCGCGGTCGGCGGTCAGCCGGGACAGCACCACCCCGCCCGCGTCGGTCAGGATGACGCTGATCGGCTGCCCGTCCAGGTGCTCGTGCAGGTTCCGCAGCACCGGCATGGCGTTCCGGGTCAGCGGGGTGTCGAGGTTGGGATCGCGGACATAGGACAGTTCCACCCGGTCAGCGGCGACCTTCCAGTCCCGGGACCGCCACCATGACGCCAGGATGGGCTCACGTACGGCACCCGCAACAACCGGGTCGCGCGTGAGGAACCGCTCCCGCGCCTCGGCCAGCCGAGCGCTGTTGGCCGAGGGGAGCAAGGGCGCTGCTGAGGGCATCATCGCGCCTCCCCTGCCTCCCCGGCGCCTCGCGGGGAACCGAAGGCGCAGCCCGCTGGGGGTCGGGCTTCCGGGGTCGCGTCGTATGTAACACCACCATAAACGCACCATTACGGTCCTGTGTCTCATGTTGAGACCGTAATTTCGCCGTGGGTGCCTTTTGATGCCCTCACGCCGGCGCTTCGATCAGGGCGACTTCCGGAAGGCGGTGCCAGATGGATCAGGCCGGGGCACCCCCGGGTGAGACCTACAACCCCTGGAGCGTCGTCAACCTGGTGTTCGGGCACCTGGCCGCGCAGGGCCTGCACCCGGTGCTCGGTGAGACCGGTGATCCGGGCCCGCCAGCGGCTGACCTGCTGCGGGCGCTGGGCATCGCGCCGGCGCCGGAAGGGAACAAGCAGGTCTCCCAGCACATCCAGGACCATCTCGCGCAGATCCGGGACGCCGTCTTCGGCGGCGACTGACCCTCACCCCGCCGCCGCGCCATACCGCGTGTGTCTCATGTTGAGAGCCCACCTGTTGCCCAGCCGGGTTGTGATGCAGCACATGAGGACTTGCGGCCGGAATGGAGTGCGTGCGCTCGCCAGGCAGGCGTGCTGCCCGCACCGGCGAGGCGGACCGGGCGGCCCGCCCGCCGCCGCCGGCCGGCGCAGACCTGAGGGAAAGGGGTGACGATGAGTCGCCAGAGTGTGGCCAGGGCCCATCAGAAGATCCAGGAACTTGCCTGGGAGCCGATGTACCACGAGCCGGTGTCCCAGTACGGCACCGACTACACGTTTGCCAAGGCCCAGAAGAAGGACCCGCTCAAGCAGGTCCTGCGGTCGTACTTCCCGATGCAGGAGGAAAAGGACCACCGGGTCTACGGCGCCTCCGACGGCGCCATCCGCGGCAACATGTTCCGCCAGGTGCAGGAGCGCTGGCTGGAGTGGCAGAAGCTGTTCCTGTCCATCATCCCGCTGCCTGAGATCTCGGCGGCGCGGGCGATGCCGCTGCTGTTCCGGACCGTCCCCAACCCGGAGCTGCACAACGGCCAGGCGATCCAGATGATCGACGAGGTACGGCACTCGACGATCCAGCAGAACCTCAAGCGCCTGTACATGAACAACTACATCGACCCGGCCGGCTTCAACAACAGCCTGCGCAACTTCCAGAACGACTACTGCGGGACGATCGGCCGGCAGTTCGCCGAGGGTTTCATCACCGGTGACGCCATCACCGCGGCGAGCATCTACCTGACCATCGTGGCCGAGACGGCGTTCACGAACACACTGTTCGTGGCCATGCCCGCCGAGGCCGCCGCCAACGGTGACTACCTGCTGCCGACGGTGTTCCACTCGGTGCAGTCCGACGAGTCCCGGCACATCAGCAACGGTTACGCCACGCTCCTGATGGCGCTGGCCGACGAGGGCAACCACCAGCTGCTCCAGCGCGACCTGCGCTACGCATGGTGGAACAACCACCGGGTGGTGGACGCGGCCATCGGCACGTTCATCGAGTACGGCACCAAGGACCGGCGGAAGGACCGGGAGAGCTACGCCGAGATGTGGCGGCGGTGGATCTACGACGACTACTACCGCAGCTACCTCGTGCCGCTGGAGAAGTACGGCCTGGTGATCCCGCACGACCTCATCGAGGAAGCCTGGAACCAGATCTGGAACAAGGGCTACGTGCATGAGGTCGCGCAGTTCTTCGCCACCGGCTGGCTCGCGAACTACTGGCGGATCGACCCGATGACCGACAAGGACTTCGAGTGGTTCGAGTACAAGTACCCGGGCTGGTATGACAAGTACGGCAAGTGGTGGGAGAACTACAACCGGCTGTCGCGGCCGAACGGGCACCACCCGATCGTGGCCGAGGACGTCGATTACGTGTACCCGCACCGCTGCTGGACCTGCATGGTGCCCTGCCTGGTCCGCGAGGACATGGTGATGGAGGAGGTCGACGGCCAGGTACGCACCTACTGTCACGAGGAATGCGCCTGGACCGACACGACCGCCTTCCGGCCGACCTACCAGGGCCGGGACACCCCGAACATGGGCCAGCTGATCGGGCACCGGGAGTGGGAGACCCTCTACCACGGCTGGAACTGGGCCGATGTGGTGTCCGACATGGGCTATGTGCGCGATGACGGCAAGACCATGGTCGCGCAGCCGCACCTGGACCTTGACCCGAAGAAGATGTGGACGCTGGATCACCTGCGCCGCATGGGGCCGGTGCTCAGCCCGAACGTGCTGCTCAACGAGATGACACCGGAGGAGCGGCAAGCGTTCCACGCCGACTACATCCGCCAGGGCCCGGCCGGAAGGCCTGCGCCCGCACAGGGCTGAGCCTGCCGCCAGCCCACCGGGGAAGGGGAGGGCCCGTGAGTCAGGGCCCTCCCCGCCCCGGCCACGCCAGCAGCGCGATCCGGGACTAAGTGATGGCGGACAAGCACGTGGTGCGTTTCGAGCCGGTCGGCATCGAGATCGAGGTCAGCGAGGACCAGACGATCCTGCGGGCCGCCGCTGAGCAGGGAATCATGCTCATGCACGGCTGCAAGGAGGGTCAGTGCTCCTCCTGCAAGTCGTTCGTCCTCGACGGCGACGACATCGAGCTCGACAAGTACTCGACCTTCGCGCTGCCCGACTACGAGCGGGAGGAAGGCTTCACGCTGCTGTGCCGGGCACACGCCTACGAGGACGTCACGATCGAGCTGCTCAACTTCGACGAGGACATGATCCGCTCGGGGCTTCCCATCCAGGAGGCAGTGGCGCAGGTCGTTGCCAACGACCCGGTCACCCACGACATGCGCCACCTGGTGCTCCGGCTGGTGGAACCGGAGGAGATCAAGTTCTTCCCCGGGCAGTACGTCGACATCACCGTCCCGGGCACCGGCGCCACCCGGTCGTTCTCGATGGCGAACACGTCCAGCCGCGAGAGTGGCCAGCTCGAGTTCGTCATCAAGGTCTACCCGGACGGGCTGTTCTCGCACTTCCTGGACAGCCAGCTCCAGGTGGGCGACCGGCTCAACCTGACCGGCCCGTTCGGGGTCTTCACCCTGCGGGAGGGCCACGACACCGATTTGATCTTCGTCGGGGGCGGGGCCGGGATGGCGCCGATCCTGTCACTGCTGCGCTCGATGTCCGAGCGCGGAATCCAGCGCAGGGCCACCTTCTACTACGGCGCGCGAGGGCGCCGTGACCTGTGCTTCGAAGGCGAGCTGCGGGCTCTCGAAGAGTCACTGCCCGCATTCCGCTACGTTCCGGCGCTCTCCGAGCCCGCCGACGGGGACGGCTGGGACGGCGAGGTCGGCCTGATCACCGATGTGGTCAAGCGGCACGAGGCCGGCCTCAAGGGCGCGCACGCCTACGTCTGCGGCCCACCTCCGATGGTGGAGGCGGCGATGCCGCTGCTCACCGGGCTGGGAGTGCCTGCGAAGCACGTCTACTACGACAAGTTCACCACCACCGGTGACCCCGATGAGAAGTGAGGACAGGACCTCATGACAACTCCGACAGAACGAAGCCTGCCGAAGCCCGTCTTTACCGATGCGGAAGCCGGTGCCAAGGAGTTCCCGGACTCGAACTCCCGCCGCTTCAACTACTACACGCCGGCCAAGCGCAAGCAGTCGCACTACGAGGACGTCACGGTCGAGGTCCAGCCCGATCCCCGGCACTACCTCGCTCAGGGCTGGCTGTACGGGTTCTCCGACGGCCGTGGCGGCTATCCGCTGGACTGGACGATCCTCAAAGCATGGGGATCTGACCGGCCAGAGCCGAAGCGCTTCCCCGGCTCCGGCGGCAAGGGCTACGACTGGCCCGCGCACGGCTGGCATGAGTTCCGCGACCCCAACGAGGAGTGGGAGCTCACGCTCTACCGCTACAACTCCAACGTCGTCCGCCAGCTCAACCAGAACATCGACGCGGCCAGGCAGGCCAAGGCGTTCGAGCAGTGGAACCCGAACTGGGTGCATTTCGTGGAGCGCAACGTCGGCGCCTGGATGCACGTGGACCACGGCCTGGGGCTGTACCTGTTCGCCAACGCCAACCGGCGCGCACCGACGAACATGCACAACAACGCCATCTCGGTGAACAGCATGCACCGGATCAGGGCGGCCCAGGACCTGGCGCTCTACAACCTGACGCTGAGCGAGGAGATCACCGGCTTCGACGGCAGCGCGCACATCGAGGCCTGGGACAACGACCCGGCCTGGCAGGGCGTGCGGAAGACCGCCGAGCAGCTCACCGCCATCGATGACTGGTGCGAGGCGATCTTCGCGGCGAACGTGGTCTTCGAGCCGCTGGTCGGGGAGCTGTTCCGGAGCAGCCTGGTGCAGCATGCGGCACCGCGCAACGGCGACTTCGTGACCCCGACGGTGGTCGGCGCCGAGGAGTACGACTTCGCCGAGCGGGACCTGCGTTACACCACGGCAATGTTCCACCTGCTGACCACTGATCGCGAGTTCGCCGGCCACAACAAGTCGATCCTGGACCAGTGGCTCGCAGCCTGGGTGCCGCGCGCCATCTCGGCCGCCCGCGCGCTGCAGCCGCTGTGGTCGCAGCCCGATGCCAAGCCGCCCCGCTTCGAGGACAGCCTGGACGCCGCCAAGCACCGGTTCAGGGGCATCCTGTCCGATCTGGGTCTGGACACACCGAAGGAGCTTGCACAGTGACCACCTTCACGACACCGGAAAGCCCGTTCAAGTCCGACAGCACCGCATCCAACATGTGCGGGTTCACCCTGATGAATAATCAGGTCGGCGTAGTGGTGGCCCAGGTCATGAGCACTGAATCGAATGTGACTGTGACCCCCCTGCCGTCGATGATCCGTGTCGACGCGGTCCGGCGCATGGACGTCGTCTACGACGAGGTGTCCGAGGCGCTCGGCGAGGAGCCCGGCTTCTTTGACGCGGCGGAGTTCGAGGAGAACATGTCCACGCACTACGGGCGGATGATCCATCTGGACGACCGGACGATCATGTTCGCGAATCCGGAGGACGCCGCGGAATACCTCGGCTTCGACTTGACGCCCGCGTCCCATTAGGCGTCGGCTAGAAGCACACCCGATCCGGCCCGCGAGGAGGCACGGTGTACGAGAAGAACGGCGAGAAGTATTTCGTGGTCGACAGCCACATGCACTACTGGAATGCTGCCCCGGACAACTGGGTCCAGGGCGCTGAGCAGTACGCCAAGGGCTGGATCGAGTGCTTCCACGCCTACCAGGGGCTCGGCCCGCCCGCTACCCACTGGACGCTGGAGCATTTCCAGAAGTATTCCGAAGAAGACCTGATGAAGGACGTCTTCGAGAACGGGTATGTGGACGTCGCCATCTTCCAGCCGACATATCTGAAGGAATGGTACAAAGAGGGATTCAATACCACTGAGCGCAACGCCCTCATGGGTCAGCGGCACCCCGGCAGGTTCCGGTACAACACCCGCTGGGACCCGCGGGACGGCGACGAGGGGCTCAGGGTCCTCCGGGAGAACGTCGAGCGCTTCGGGTCCCAGGGCTGCAAGCTCTACACCGCCGAGTGGAACAACGGCTCGCGTGGCTGGAAGCTGACCGACCCCGGCGCGTACCGGTACCTGGAGGCGTGCCAGGCACTGGGCGTCAAGAACATCCACGTGCACAAGGGCCCGACGATCTGGCCGCTGGACAAGGATGCCTTCGACGTGTCCGACGTGGACCACGCGGCGACCGACTTCCCCGGGCTGAACTTCATCGTCGAGCACGTCGGGCTGCCGCGGATCGAGGACTTCTGCTTCATGGCGACGCAGGAGCCCAACGTGTACGCGGGCCTGGCGGTGGTCATCGGCGGGCTGATGCACGCCCGGCCGAAGTTCTTCGCCAAGGTCATGGGCGAGCTGCTGTTCTGGGTCGGCGAGGACAAGATGACCTTCGGCAGCGACTACGCCATCTGGGAGCCCCGGTGGCAGGTGGAGGGCCTCGTGGACTGGGACTACCCGGATCGCGAGGAGTTCTCCGACTACCCGGAGGTGACCACGGCGACCAAGAAGAAGATCCTCGGGCTGAACGCGGCCAAGCTGTACGGCATCGAGGTGCCGGCCGAGTGCCGGCTCGACGCTCAGGCGGCCACGTCCGCATGAGCACGACCGTGACCGACCAGTCACGCGGCGCCAGCCCGGGGGGGCGACCCCCCGGAACCCCCGGGGTTCTTGCCGCGCTGGAAACGGTGCGCGACCCGGAGCTGGACGAGCCGATCACCTCGCTCGGCTTCGTCGCGTCGTGCACCGTCTCCGCGGACGGGGATGCGCGGGTCCGGCTGCGGCTGCCCACCTATTTCTGCGCGCCCAACTTCGCCTTCCTGATGGTGGCCGACGCCTACGACGCGGTGTCGGCCATGCCGGGGGTGCGCACGGTGGAGGTGGTGCTGGAAGACCACTTCGCCGCGGACGTGATCAACGGCGGGGTGGCCGCCAGGGCCGGGTTCGCCCGGTCCTTCGACGGCGAGGCGGTCGGCGAGCTGCATGAGCTGCGCGCCGACTTCCTGCGTAAGGCGGTGATGGCCGGCACCGATCAGGTGTGCCGCCCGCTGGCCGCGGCCGGCCGCGGGCCGGACGCGCTGGCCGGGCTCACCCTGGGCGAGGTGCCGCCCTCGCCCGCGCTGGCCCGGCTGCGGCAGCGCCGCGCCGAGCTGGGGCTGCCGGCCGGCGACGACGCCCCGCTCCTGATCGACCCGGCGACGGGTTCGCCGCTGGCACCCGATGCGGTACCGCTGCACCTGCGCCGGGCACATACAACCCGGATCAGCATCGAGGCGAACACCGGCATCTGCCGCGGCATGCTGCGGCACCGGTACGCCGCGTCAGGACTAGGCGAGGAGGACCAGTGAAGGCCGTCCGCTTGCACGCTTTTCACTCCCAGCCCGTGATCGACGGGATTCCCGAGCCAGCCATCAAGGGCCCGCTCGACGTCATCGTGAAGATCGGCGGTGCCGGAGTGTGCCGCACCGACCTGCACATCATCGAGGGCCAGTGGGACGCGGCGATGGGCACGCCGCTGCCCTACGTGCTGGGTCACGAGAACGCCGGCTGGGTACATGAGGTCGGCTCCGCGGTCACCAACGTGGCCGTCGGCGACACGGTGATCCTGCACCCCACGCCCACCTGCGGCCTGTGCCGGGCCTGCCGGGCGGGCGACGACATGCACTGCGTGGCCAGCGAGTTCCCCGGCCTGTCCCGCGACGGCGGGATGGCCGAATACCTGCTCACCTCGGCGCGGGCCTGCGTGAAGCTCGACCCGCAGACCCGGCCGCAGGACGTCGCCGCGCTCGCCGACGCCGGCATTACCGCTTACCACGCGGTCCGCAAGGCCATCCCGCTGCTCTACCCGGGAACCACCTGCGTGCTCATCGGCGCGGGCGGCCTCGGCCACATCGGCATCCAGTGCCTGGCCGCGCTCACCGCAACCCGGATCATCGTGGTGGACCGCAACCCCGACGCGCTCAAGCTCGCCGAGCAGCTCGGCGCGGACCACACCGTGGTCGCCGACGGCGGCCAGGTCGCCGCGGTCAGCGAGCTGACCGGCGGGGCCGGCGCCGACGTGGTGATGGACTTCGTCGCCGAGCAGGGCGCCGAGCAGGACGGGTTCGCGATGACCCGGCGGGCCGGCTCGTACTACGTCATCGGCTACGGCGGCACCGTGACCATCCCGACCCTGGACATCATCTCCACCGAGCGCAACATCGTCGGCAACATCGTCGGCACCTACAACGAGCTCGCCGAGCTGATGGTGCTGGCCCAGGGCGGCAAGGTCACCCTGCACACCAAGACCTACCCGCTGGATGCCGCCGCCGACGCGTTCGCCGACCTCGACGCCGGCCGGGTGCGCGGCCGCGCCATTCTCGTCCCGTAGCCCGTTCAGCCCTTCACGTCCCAGGAGGACCCATGGCTAAGGAACTACGCTTCGGCGAGGAAGCCCGGAGCCTGCTGCTGGCCGGTGTCGACCAGCTGGCCGAAGCCGTCAAGTCGACGCTCGGGCCTAAGGGGCGCAACGTCATCCTGGAGAAGATCACCGGATCACCCGTGGTCACCAACGATGGCGTGACCATTGCCCGGGAGATCCACCTCAAGAACCAGTTCGAGAACATGGGCGCCCAGCTGGTCAAGGAAGCGGCGATCAAGACCAACGACATCGTCGGCGACGGCACCACCACGGCGACGGTGATCGCCCAGGCAGTTGTCCGGGAGGGCATGAAGGCGATCGGCAACGGGGCCAACCCGGTGCTGGTCAAACGGGGCATCGACCTGGCCGTTGGCCGGCTTGTCGAGCACCTGCAGCGCGTCGCCCACCCGGTGGTCACCGAGCAGGACTACGCGCGGGTCGCCGCGATCTCGGCGAACGACGACGACACGGTCGGCGCGGTGATCGCCAAGGCGCTGCACACGGTCGGCGACGGTGGCATCGTCACCGTGCAGGAGTCGGCCACGCACGGGATGGAAGTCGATTTCGTCGAGGGCTTCGAGCTCGACAACGGGTACCTGTCGCCCTACATGGTGACCAATCCCGCCAGTCTCGAAGCGATCGTGGACGACCCGTACATCCTGCTGTGCAGTGAGAAGATCTCCAAGGTCCAGCAGCTGATGCCGATACTCGACAAGATCATGCGGGCGCCGCGTCCCCTGATCATCGTCGCTGAGACAGTCGAGGGCACGGCGCTGTCCATGCTCGTGCACAACCACGTCAACAGGATCTTCCAGTGTGTCGCCGTGCGCGCCCCCGGGTTCGGCGACCGGCGGCTGCACAAGCTGGAGGACATCGCGGCGATCACTGGTGGCGCCGTCTACAGCAAGCACTCCGGGTTCACCCTGGAGACAATGACGATCGATCAGCTCGGCCGGGCCGCGCAGGTCCGGGTCAACGCCGACCGGACCGCCATCATCAACGGCGCTGGCTCCTCCGATGAGGTCGAGTTCCGGGTCACCCAGCTGCGCGCGGAGCTGGAACGGGCCACCTTCGGGGTTGACGAGGACGTCCTCACCGAGCGGATCGGGTCGCTGTCCGGCAAGGTGGCGGTGATCAGCGTCGGGGCGCCGACCAATGCCGAGCTGAAGGAGCTGCAGCACCGGGTCGAGGACGCGCTCTCCGCCACCAGGGCCGCGATGGCCGAGGGCATCGTGGCCGGCGGCGGGGCGGCACTGCTGCATGCCGAGGGCGCCCTGGACGACCTTCAGGTCTCCGATGACTACGCGATCGGCGTCGATATCATGCGCCGCGTCCTGACCGAGCCCGCCTATCTCATCGCCACCAACGCGGGCTACTCCGGCCAGGAGGTGGTCGCACAGATGGGGCAGCTGGGCAACGACGAGGGGTTCGACGCCCTGGCCGGCCGTTTCGGGAACATGATCGAGATGGGCATCATCGACCCGCTGCGGGTGGCCCGCTCGGCGCTGCAGAACGGTGCCTCCGTGGCGGGCCTGCTGCTCACCACCAACACCCTGGTGGCGGAGGAGCAGACACCCTGGGGCGGCAGCCCGGCGCTGATGACCGAGTTCGGCTCCCTGGATGAGGGCCTGCACCAGCCCTCACCGGACTCCAGCACGCCGCAGTCCCTCGGCCTTGGCCCGTCGGTCGGCTGACCTTGACCCCGCCGGCCGCGCAGTCCGCACTCGCTGTGCGGCCGGCCGGGCCTGCGGCTGCCCTCCCGGCAGCCGATGTCAGCGCGCTGCGGCTGCTCCGCTCGCGCGGGCGGGCGCGCGGCGTGGTGGCCCTGCTCGGCCCGGCGTTCGTGGCCGCGGTCGCCTATGTGGATCCGGGTAATTTCGCCACCAACTTCTCCGCCGGGGCGCTGTACGGCTACGCCCTGGCATGGGTGATCGTGGCCGCCAACCTGATGGCAATGCTGGTCCAGTACCTGTCCGCCAAGGCGGGCATCGCCACCGGGCGCGACCTGCCGGAGCTGTGCCGCCGGCATCTGCCGCTGGCGGTCTCGCGCGGCCTGTGGGTACAGGCGGAGCTGATCGCCATGGCGACCGACCTGGCTGAGTTCGTCGGTGCCGCCATCGGGCTGAACCTCATCTTCGGCGTGCCGCTGCTGGCAGCGGGCCTCATGACCGCGGTCGTCGCGTTCGGGATCCTGGCCCTGGACCAGCGCGGGTACCGCCGGTTCGAGCTGGCGATCGCCGCCCTGCTCGGCATCGTCCTGCTCGGCTTCGGCTATGACCTGGCCGCGGTGGGCGCCGACCCGCGGCAGGTGGCCGCCGGGCTGGTCCCCAGCTTCACCGGCACCAGCAGCCTGCTGCTCATCGCCGGCATGATCGGGGCCACCGTCATGCCCCATGTGGTCTACCTGCATTCGGCGCTGACCAAGTCCCGGGTGTCCTGCCGCGACCATGCCGAGCGCCGTGAGCTGCTCCGGTTCGCCCGGCTCGACGTCTTCGTCGCGCTCGGCGCGGCCGGCCTGGTCAACCTCGCCATGCTGTTCGTGGCCGCCTCGATGTTCAGCCGGACCGGGCTGGCCGCCGCTGGCTCGATCGAGGCAGCGCACGCGGGCCTGGCCAGGCTGGCCGGCGGCGGGGCCGCGCTGGCGTTCGCCGCGGCGCTGCTCGCGTCGGGCTTCTCCTCCTCCAGCGTCGGCACCTACGCGGGCCAGGTCGTCATGCAGGGATTCATCGGCCGCCGGATCCCGCTGTTCCTGCGCCGGGCGGTCACCATGGCGCCCGCGCTGCTGGTGCTGGGGCTGGGCCTGCCGCCCACCGGCAGCCTGGTGATCTCCCAGGTGGTGCTGTCCTTCGGCATCCCGTTCGCGCTGGTGCCGCTGGTCTTGCTGACCCGCCGCGCCGACGTCATGGGCCCGCTGGTGAACCGCCCGCTGACCACCATGGCGGCCGGCGCGGTGTGCGTGCTGATCATCGGGGTCAACCTGTACCTGCTCGGCGCGGCAGCCCTGGGGTAAAGCGGGCCTGTCAGCGATCCCCGGCGGGCAGGTTCCAGCGGGCGATCACCGGCTCGCCGTGCTCGGTCCCCAGAGTGCACAGGGTGCCGGTGTCGAGCCGGAACAGCCGCCCTCCGGCTGGCTCCAGCCGCAGCCAGCGGGCGGTCAGCACCCGCAGCAGGTGGCCGTGCGAGACCAGCACCACGTCCCCGTCGGCCAGCAGCGGCCTCACCCGGGCGAGTACCGCGTCCGCCCGCGCACCCACCTCGGCAATGGTCTCGCCCGGGTGGGCCTGGTCACCGGGGATGATCCCGTCCCGCCACAGGTACCAGCCGGGCCGCTGCGCCCTGATGTCCGGCGTGGTCCGGCCCTCGTACCCGCCGTAGTCCCACTCCTGCAGGTCGGGGTCGGTGGTGGCGGTCAGCCCGGCCAGGCGCGTGGTGCGCTCCGCCCGCTGCGCCGGGCTGGCGAACGCGGCCCGGATCGGCAGCGCGGCCAGCGCCGGGGCGAGTGCCACCGCGGCGGCTTCGCCGGCCGGCGTGAGCGGGACATCGGTCCGGCCAGTGTGCCGGCGTGCCCGGCTCCACTCGGTTTCGCCATGCCGGAGCAGGATCAGCTCTCCCATGGGCACCCATCATCGCGGTCCGGGAACCAGCCGTGACCGCGGGCCGCTGAATCGCTGGGACCGGCGTGGTGTTGGTGGCCGGGCGGTGGCGGGCCGAAGCCGGATCCGGCGGCCCGGGCGGGCATGGCGGGCGGCTGTAACCTGGCTGGGTGAGCCTCCCGCCGCTGCCTCCGGGCGACTCCCCAGAGCAGCCGCCTGCCGGCCCTCCGCCTGTGTGGGGCCCGCCTGTGTGGGGCCCGCCTGTGTGGGGGCCGCCAGCGGGCCCGGTCCCGCCGCCACCTCCCGGCCCGCCAGCAGGCCAGGCACCCCCGCCGCCGCTGTGGGGTCCGCCGGTGGGCCCACCCCGGTGGCCGCCGCCAGCCCCCAGCCGGCCCGGTGAGGGGCGGCCGGGCCGCCGGGCAGTGGCGATGGTGCTCATCGCGCTCGCTGGCGCTGGCTGCCTGGCGGCGGCGGTCGTGGTGGGGGGCATGGCCCGGGCCGCGCAGACCCGCCCGCCGACCCGGGCCGAGCGTGCGGCCGCCGCCACCGCCGCGGTGGCTGGCCGCTGGCGGACCTGGCGCGCTGGGCGGATCTTCCCGGCGTCCCTGGGCTACCTGAGCGACCTCATGACCCGGGAGCGGGCACAGCGGGTGGCCATCTCCCGATCCGACACCTGCGCCGCCGCGCTGGACGGCGCCCTCGCCCGGGTAGCCGAACGCGACGGCTGCCGGGCCGCGCTGCGCGCCACCTACCTCGACCAGTTGCAGGGAGTCGTGTACACCACCGGGGTGCTCGCGTTCGGCACCCCGGCCCGGGCGGCCGCCTTCTCCCGCGCCGCCGCCACGGACCCATTGCCGGCCGGGCTGCGGGCGTTCGCCCTGGCCGGGACGGCCAGCGCCCGGTTCGACGACCAGGCACGGCAAGCGGCGGTAGCCGTCCAGCGCGGGCCGTACGTCCTGCTGACCGTGGCCGGCTACGCCGACGGCCGGCCGGCCGCCGCGACCGGGGAGCACCGCCCGTCGGTGTTCGGCCCGGCCCGCCAGGTGGCGCAGGAGATCCTCGTCCCGCTGGCGGCACCGGTCACCGTGAACTGTGCCAGCCCGGAGTGGGCATGCTGAGCCCGGCCCGCGGCGCGTGCGTGGCAGCCTGGACGGCAGCCGTCTGCCTGGGCATCGCCGGCGCTGCGAACATGCCCGCGCAGGGGATCCGGGCGCAGGTGCGGGCCGCCGAACTGCCCGAGCTGAAGGCCATGCGGGTGACCGCGGCGTGGCGGATCAGCAGGGGGCGCGGGGTGACGGTCGGTGTCCTGGACACTGGCGTGGACCAGGGTGTGCCCGACCTGGTCGGCACGGTGACCTCCGGCGCCGACTACACCCGGGGTGCGGACCCGCCCGGCTACCGCCCCCCGCATCTGCACGGCACCTACATCGCCTCCCTGATCGCCGGTCACGGCAGTGGCCCCGGCCGGGCCGGCGGGGTGATCGGTGTCGCGCCCGCCGCCAGGATCCTGTCCGTCCGCGTGCTGCTCGATGACTCCGAACCCGGTTTCAACTTCTACAACGACAACGCCGCGTATCGGGACGCGATCGGTGACGGCATCCGTTATGCGGTCAATCACGGGGTGAGCGTCATCAACATGTCCCTCGGCTCACCCTCGCCAGCCCGTGACACCCGGGCCGCGATCGGGTACGCGGTCGCCCACGGGGTCGTCGTCGTGGCCGCGGCCGGCAACGACGGCTCCGCTGGCCCCGGCTTCACGCCGTACTCCTACCCTGCCTCCTACACCGGCGTGATCTCGGTCGGCGCCCTGACCGCGCATGCCACGAGGGCGCCGTTCTCGCAGCGCAACTCGTCGGTGGTGATCTCCGCGCCGGGTGTCGGCATCATCGGGGCCGGCCCGCACGGAAGTTACCTGCAGGCCGATGGGACCAGCCCGGCCTCCGCGTTCGTGTCCGGGGTGGCCGCACTGATCCGCTCCCGGTATCCGGGGCTGTCCCCGGCCATGGTGCAGGAGGCGCTTGAGACCTCCACCCGGCACCGGCCAGCAGCGGGCTATGACCCGGGCACCGGATTCGGCGAGGTCGACGCGGTCGCGGCGCTGCGGGCGGCCCGGGTGCTCGCGGCTGCCCGGCCGGCCGCCGGCATGGCCGCGTCGCGCCAGTTCGGCGCGGCACCGAGCGGGCCGATCCAGGTCGTTCACCGTGATCTGGCCCGGATCGGGGCCGAGGGCGGCCTGGCGGCTGTGGCCGGGCTCGGGTTCCTGGCTGCCCTGGTGATGCTCGGCGTGCTCACCAGGCGCAGTGTCCGCGACCGGCGGGCCAGACGAGGCGGCCCGGGAGCCGCGGGGCCCGGCCCACCCGGCTGGGCTCCACCCGGCTGGGGTCCGCCTGGCTGGCACGGTCCCTGACGCTGCGCCGGCAGTGGCGGCCTTCGGTGTGCGCGCCCGCTGGCGCCCCCGGGCCCGCCGCGCCCGCCCCCGCCGGGCCTGACGATGCTGCGCCGTCAGGGGCCGAGGTCCTGCACCGGGGGGCAGCTGGTGGCGTCGCGGTCGAGCCATTCGCGCAGGGCGCGGGTCGCCTCGACGTCGTTGCGGTTGTAGGACAGCAGCCAGTCGCGGGCGGGCCCGGCGGCGGCCGGCTCGCCGGCGTTGACGGCCTCGTCGTAGTGGATCATGGCCTCGCCGCCGCCGGGGTCGGTGACGTCCCAGGTGAAGCCGGCCAGCCCGGCCACGCTCTTGAGCCCGATCGGGGAGCCGGTGATGAGCTGAGCGTCGAATACGCGGAGCAGGTCGACCCATTCGCTGGATGCCGTGAATGCCGCGACCGCGTCCGCCAGCCCGGCGGCGGCGGCGATGCGCCGCATCTGGGTGTTCTCGGCTGCCGCGTTGTAGCAGTAGGCACGGAAGACCAGGCCCGCGGCGGCCGTGGCCCGGCGCAGCCCGGTCAGCCACTGCCAGAAGCCGGCGAACAGCTCGGCTTCGGCGTCGCCGGTCAACGGCTCCCAGCTGCAGAACGGGTGGTAGCCGGCCGGTGCGGCATCGCGGCCTGACCGGTCGGTGACCAGGGCACCCCACAGGTAGACGCCCTCCTCGACGTTTTCCATGTCGATGTCGACTTCGACGTCCCCGCGCGGTACGGCGGCCCGGGTGACGCCGCGGCGCCGGCAGACGGGCGCGTCACCGAGGGCGGCGCGGGCGCGGTCGATCTGGTCGGGAAGGTCGGCCATCGGCTCATCGCAGTAGGCGGCGGTCCGCAGGCACAGTGCGCGGGCCTCACCCAGCGTGCGTATCCCCGCGTCAGCGAGACGGGCCAGCTGTGCCCGCTTGCGCTCCCCGATGATGGCCGCCACCGGCATGTCATCGGGCGCGGTTCCCAGCGCCGCAGTGACCGGCCGCAGGTCGACCCCGCCGGCGACCAGGGTGGCGGTGCGGTGGTCCAGCGCGGCCAGCGTGGCCCGGCTGGTCACGCCGTGATCGCGGTGGATGCGCCACGCCCGCCAGCCCATGCCCGGCAGCAGGCTCACATCACCCGAGTCAGCCTCCAGCTGCGGGCCGCACCAGGACCACCAGGGACATTCGCCGCATTCGCCGATGCGCACCGGCACGACCAGCAGCGGGACCTCCGGGTCGGCCCGGTGCTGGGCAGCGGCGGCGAGGATGTCCAGCCGGAAGCCGAACTCGAAGTCGTACACCTCCATGGTCGAGCGGCGCTTGCGCCGGCCGCCCGTGGACGGGGTCAGCCAGAGCTGGGCATCCAGGTCATGCCAGGTGACAACCCCGTCGACGCCGATGATGCCGCCCCACCGGCCCCCGCCAGCGGAGATGCCGGCGGCTTCGAGCATGCGCTGGTAGTGGGCGAGCTGGAGCAGGTCGTCCCTGCGCTTGCGGGCGGATGCCCCCGGATCCGTCCGCGCCGCTTCCCGCACCAGACGCTCCATGCAGGAGCAGAACGCTGGCAGGCCCCCGGTGCCGGCATCCAGGCATCGGTGGTGCTTGATGTCCACCGGCCGGTAGCCACCGTCCGGCCCGGTCACCAGCAGGTCCGGCTCGCCCACCCGCCGCCCGGCCGGATCGGGGGGCAGCCGTCCGCCCACGATGACCGGCGCCCCGGCCCGCATGGCAGCGAGCGTCGCCGCTTCCCGCGCGGCCCGGTCCTCACCGGGGGCCACCTGCACGACCGGGTGAAGTGCGGCAAGCCGGGCGACCACCTGCGCCTCGAACTGCCGGCCGCGCATGAGCCGGCGCTCCAGCAGCCGGGACACCGGCAGCGGGTCACACGGCCGCAGTGCGTCCCACTGGGCCCGGACCGGGCACTGCTTGGCGACATAACCGCCCTGTGGCGGCACGGCAGAGACGTCATATCGGGTGACCACAGCCCGATGCTACGGACCGCCTCTGTCACTGATCGCGCTGTCCGGGGCTGCCGTGCGGGGCGCCAGCGGTCCCGGGTTCAGGGGCGGGTCAGGATCTCGTAGCCGTCGGCGGTGACGACAAGGGTGTGCTCGAACTGGGCGGTGCGCTTGCGGTCCTTGGTGACCGCCGTCCACCCGTCCGGCCACATGTCGAACTCGATGGTGCCCAGGGTGAGCATGGGCTCGATGGTGAAGGTCATCCCCGGTTCCATCATCACATGGATGCTGGGGTCGTCGAAGTGCGGCACGATCAGGCCGGAATGGAAGGTGGTGCCGATCCCGTGCCCGGTGAAGTCGCGGACCACCCCATAGCCGAACCGGCGTGCGTACGACTCGATCACCCGGCCGACGGCGTTGAGCGGCCGGCCCGGCGCCACCGCGCGGATGCCGCGCATCATCGCCTCGTGGGTCCGCTCGACCAGCAGCCGGGACTGCTCGTCCACCTCGCCGGCCAGGAACGTCGCGTTGGTGTCCCCGTGCACCCCGTCGAGGAAGGCGGTGATGTCCACGTTGACGATGTCCCCGTCGGCGATCACCGTGTCGTCGGGGATGCCATGGCAGATCACCTCGTTCAGCGACGTGCACAGCGACTTCGGGTAGCCGCGGTACCCGAGCGTGCTGGGGTAGGCGCCGTGGTCGCACAGGAACTCATGCCCCACCCGGTCCAGGTCGTCGGTGGTGACCCCGGGTGCGACATGCCGCCCGACCTCCGCCAGCGCCTGGGCCGCCAGCTTTCCCGCGGCCCGCATGCGCTCGATGGTGGCCTCGTCCTTGACGTCCGGCTCACCGGTCCACGGCCGCTTCTTGCCCACATACTCCGGCCGGGGGATCTGCACCGGCACCTGCCGGATGGGGGAGATCCGGCCGGGCTGGAGCATCGTCGCCATGGTCTGGGAGTCTAGTGGCATGAACGATGAGCCTCACTGGTGGTACTGCCTCCGGCACAACCGGGTGGAGCCGGATGCCGGCTGCCCGGGCAAGGACCGGCTCGGTCCCTATGCCACCGAAGCCGAAGCGGCCCGGGCACTGGAGACGGTCCGCCGCCGCAACCAGGAATGGGACGAGGCCGACGACTGAGCACCCCTTGCCCGGCACCCCGGAGCGGGTAATGTGAGGGCGGCCTTGGTGGCAGTGGCCGGAAGGGGCAAGGGGTGACCGACGGACCATCCGGGAGCGGTCTGCCGCCCGCCGCACGCGCCCGGATGGCCGAGATCAAGGGCAGCGGCACCTGGGGCTCCGCGCTGACGACCGACGAGTTCGCGGCGATCCGCAGCATCGGCTTCGAGCCCGTCGGCCAGGTGCTCGGCGCCGCCGTCTACAACATCGGCTACACCGGCGGCTACGGCTGCCCGGGGGTGTACGCCTTCGGCACGTTCGCGCAGCCCGCGCGCACCCCCACCCAGGTATCCGGGCAGAGCGGGAACTGGGGTTTCGGCCCGCTGACGCAGACGATGTACGCGGCGCGGCGCACCGCGATCGGCCGGATGACCGCGGAATGCCAGGCGCTGGGCGGGCACGGGGTCGTCGGGGTGAGGCTGACCATCGGCGGCTTCCCGGCCGGCGGGCTGGAGTTCAAGGCGATCGGTACCGCGGTCCGGGGCCCGGGCGTGCCGCCGCTGCGGCACCCGTTCAGCTCCGATCTGTCCGGCCAGGACTTCGCCAAGCTGATCATGGCCGGCTGGGTGCCGGCCGGCCTGGCGCTGGGCATCTCGATCGGCGCCCGGCACGACGACTGGGCGACCCGCAGCCAGACCTTCTGGGGTGCGGGCAACACCGAGGTGAGCGGCTACACCGAGCTGGTGAACCACACCCGGCACGACGCCCGGCTGCAGCTGCAGGCGGACGTGGCCCGGCTCGGTGCCAGCGGGGTCGTGATCGCCAGCAACGACCTGCGGGTCCGTGAGCGCGAATGCCCGTCCCAGGAGGGCCGCCGGGACCACATCGCCGAGGCGACGATCATCGGCACCGCTGTCACCCAGTTCACCACGCACGCCCAGTCCCGCCCGCCCGGCAGCCTCGCCATCCTCTCCCTCGACCCGCAGCGCCGCCAGGCCGCCCGGACACGGCTCGGGCGCTGACCATGACCGCCAGCCCAGCCCTCACCACCGGAGGACACCGATGACCGAGCAGACGCCAGTGGACCTGGCCGCGTCCGGGGTGCCGCAGGACGCCCTGCGGCGCCTGGCCGAGCTGCAGCCGGGCAAACCGGGCGCGATCTTCACCTCCGACCTGTCGGTGAACGAGTTCCTGCTGGTGCGGGAGGCCGGGTTCCGCCCGCTCGGGCTGGTGCTGGGCAGCTCGATCTACCACGTCGGGCTGCAGATGCGCCGGTGGGGCCAGAACCAGGAGCTCGACGTCCTGTCCCAGGCCATGTATCACGCGCGGGAGCTGGCCATGACCCGGATGGAGGCGGAGGCGGACGCGCTGCAGGCCGACGGCATCGTGGGTGTGCGCCTGGATGTGGAGATGAAGGAGTTCGGCGCCGACATCGCCGAGTTCATCGCGGTCGGCACAGCGGTCAAGGCGGAGGAGGGCGCTGGCGGCGGCGGGGTCAGCAACTGGCGCAACAACAAGAACCAGCCGTTCACCTCCGACCTGTCGGGGCAGGATTTCTGGACCCTGATCCGGGCCGGTTACGCGCCGCTGGGCATGGTGATGGGCTCGTGCGTCTACCACATCGCGCACCAGCGGCTCGGCGGTGTGCTCGGCAACATCGGGCGGAACGTGGAGATCGAGCAGTTCACCCAGGCGCTCTACGACGCGCGCGAACTGGCGATGGCCCGGATGCAGGCCGAGGCCGAGGCGCTGCACGCGGAGGGGATCGTCGGGGTCCAGCTCCGGCAGCACAGCCACACGTGGGGGTCGCACACGACCGAGTTCTTCGCCATCGGCACCGCGGTCCGGCCGCTGCGCGAAGACCACGTCATCGAGCGGCCGACCATGGTGCTCAGCCTGGATTCCTGAAGGCTGCCTGGGCGGCTGCGCGGCCGGTGGCTGTGAGCTTCATGAAGGTGTAGGTGCCGTGGTCGCGCAGTTCCTGGGCGGCTTCGGTCAGGGCGCCGAGGGCGGCCCAGGCGAGGGCGGAGCCCACCGAGATGCGGCGCACACCGGCGTCGGCGAGCTCGGCCACTGACGGGCCGGCGGGAAGGGCGAGGACGTTGACCGGCCGGTCCACTGAGCTCACCACGGCCTCGATGTCGGCGAGGGTGGTCAGGCCGGGGGCGTAGAGGACGTCGGCGCCGGCCTGCTGGTAGGCCTGGAGCCGGGCGATCGTGTCCGCCAGATCGGGCTTGCCGTGCAGGTAGTTCTCGGCCCGGGCGGTGAGGATCAGGCGGCCCGGGCCGGTGGTGGCCGCCTCGGCGGCGGCGGCCACCCGGTCGGCCGCCAGCCCCCGGTCGTAGATGGGGGTGTCCTCGTCGCCGGTGAAATCCTCGACCGAGCATCCGGCCAGGCCGGCGCCGATCGCCAGCCGGACGGTCTGGGCCACACCGGCCGGGTCGTCGGCGAAACAGTTCTCCAGGTCCGCGGACACCGGCAGTGCAGTGGCGGCCACGATCGCGGCCGCATGTGCCAGGGCCTCGTCCCGGGTCACCTGCCCGTCCAGCCGGCCCAGCGTGGCGGCGAAGCCGGCACTGGTGGTCGCCAGCGCCGAGAAGCCGAGCGAGGCGAGCAGCCTCGCCGACCCCACGTCCCATGGATTTGGCAGGAGCAGCGGGCTGGCTGCCTGATGCAGCCCGAGGAAACGTTGCGCGGCCTGGGTCTGGGTGGGCATGGCGCCAACGTATCAGCGGCGGTGCGGCCTCAGCCCGCGCCTGCCGGCGCTCCCGGTCAGCCGGGCGCGGGGCCGCTGACCGTGTCGAGCAGCCGGGCGAGCCGGGCCCGGAACCCTGGGCCGGCCCGCTCCCCGGCGGCGGCGCTGACCAGGTGCTGGGCGGCGTCGAAGGAGAGCGGTGCCGCCCCCGGCGTCACCACCAGTGCCTCGTGCGCCATCTCGTCCAGCTGCTTGTCACCGCGGTCCAGGGCCAGGATGGTCGCGCCGCACCGGCGGGCGTCGTGCACCCGCTCCAGCAGCGGGTCCGGTGCCGCCTGCGGGCTCACGACCAGCAGCGACTCCCCGCGCCCGGCCGTCTCCAGCCGTTCCACGCCGATCCGCAGATGCGGCGGCGCGTCCGGCGGGGGGGCCCAGCGGACCAGCGTGGGGGCCAGCTCGGGGATGCCCGCCAGCCGGCTCTCCTCGTCCAGGTGCGCCGCCAGATGCCAGGGTTCCTGCGTGGGGGTGCCCACCACCAGCAGGCCGCCGGGGGTCCGCGAGGAGCGGCGCAGCGCGCGGGCGAACACCGCCGCCCGCTCCAGCCATCCGGTCGGGGCGAGCAGCACCCGCAGCGCGGCGACCTGCTCGGCGTTCATGCCCTCCATCGTGCCACGGACAGAACCGGCTCTGGCAGGATCGGGACATGGCTGAGCAGCGCGTATCACCCGAAATCGGCACCAATGTCGCAGCCCTGGTGGTCGGGGTCCTCGGCGGCACCGGCGACCAGGGCCAGGGACTGGCCCGGCGGCTGGCGGCCGCGGGCAATCCGGTCATCATCGGGTCCCGCAGCGCCGAGCGGGCGGTCGCGGCGGCTGAGGGTCTCGGCGGCGGGCCCGGGATGCGGGGCATGGCGAACGAGGACGCTGCCGCAGCCGCGGACGTGGTGATCGTGGCCGTGCCCTGGGAAGGTCACCGTGACCTGCTCGCCGCCCTGGCCGGGCCGCTGGCCGGGAAGATCGTGATCGACTGCGTCAACCCGCTCGGGTTCGACTCACGCGGCGCCTTCCCGCTGCCGGTGAGCGAGGGCAGCGCGGCCGAGCAGGCGGCTGCGGTGCTGCCGGACTCGGTCGTGGTGGGCGCGTTCCACCACGTGTCGGCGGTGCTGCTGCTCGACCCCGAGGTCACCGAGATCGACCTGGACGTGATGGTGCTCGGCGACGACCGGGCAGCGACCGACCTGGTGGCCGCGCTCGCCGCCCGCATCCCCGGCGTGCGCGGCGTATACGCCGGCCGGCTGCGCAACTGCCGCCAGGTGGAGGCGCTCACCGCCAACCTGGTGTCGATCAACCGCCGCTACAAGGCCCACGCCGGCTTGCGCATCACCGACATCTGACTGCCCGCTGGGTGGCAGCTGTCAGTGGTAGGAGTGCTCCTCGGCGGGGAACTGGCCGGCCACGACCTCCTGGGCGAAGGACCGGGCCGCGTCCCCGAGCACGCCGGCGGCGTCGGCGTAGCGCTTGACGAACTTCGCCGTGCGCGGGGACAGGCCGGCCATGTCCTGCCAGACCAGCACCTGCGCGTCACAGCCGGGCCCGGCGCCGATGCCGATGGTGGGGATGCTGACCGCCTCGGTGATCCGCTCGGCCAGTTCGGCCGGGACGCATTCGAGCACGACCGAGAACGCGCCTGCGGCCTCCAGCACCTTGGCGTCGTGCAGCAGCTCGTCGCCGTCCTCGCCGCGGCCCTGCACCCGGTAGCCGCCGAACACGTTCACCGACTGCGGCGTCAGCCC
>Ga0307372_10003076_pt1 | contig 27065 bp, 17 predicted proteins | sample OX1MG_FD_202533 | JGI IMG/M metagenome (GOLD analysis project Ga0307372, IMG submission 202533) | Soil microbial communities from Risofladan, Vaasa, Finland - OX-1 | ecosystem: Environmental > Terrestrial > Soil > Coastal area > Acid sulfate soil | place: Finland: Risofladan, Vaasa | collected... | reverse complement strand
AAGGAGACGCTCCATCATTGGAATGAAATCGCCGCTGATCTGGCAGAGCGAAACCGTCAGAGGGCACCTCAGTTGCGCAGGCTTAATATGTTAAGTTAGCGCTTATGGGGCGGAGCCCTCCCCTACCCCGTCGTCCTCTGCTGCAAATCGCCGGGCGCTGGCAATTCCCTGCCCTGGCCTCGCTATTTCGGCGCCGGGCCTTCGGTCACCTGGACAAGATCGCCGGGGCGAATCCATTTGGCAAAGGCCTTCTGGACTTCCGCCGCGGTGATTTCCACATAGCGCCGGGCCGACCGCACGGGCTCATCGAGCGGCAGCCCCATCGACGAGCGGTAGATCAGCCCGTTGGCGATGCTCCCCACGCTTGATTCGGAAAGTGGAATCGCGCGCAGCAGCATGGCCTTGGCCTGGCGAAGTTCACCGGGGCTAACGGGGCTGCTTTGTATCTGTTTGAGGTCGCGGACAATGATGGCGCGCGCCTTGGAAACGTTCGGCGGATCGCAGGCGTAGCTGACCTTGTAAACGCTGCGGGTTTTTCCAAAGCTGAATGAAGAGCCCACGTAATACACCAGCCCGGCGTTTTCACGCAGGTCCTGGTAAAGACGGGTGGCATAAAATCCGCCGCCGAAAACGTGATTGCCCACTTCGAGCGCGTAGAAATCCGGGCTGAAGCGGGTCAGCTTGAGCGTTTCCGCCAGAGTCGCATTGTCCTGCACGCGGCTCTTGTCCGGGACGGCGGTGGTGGCCGGGGAATTGTTCGGGACCGCGGGGAGCTCGGTGGGGGGTTTGGGGCCGCTGGCTTTCCAGTCGCCGAAATATTTTTCGACCACCGACTTCGCTTCCGCCGGAGTGACTTTGCCAATCACCACAATGGTACTAAGGTCCGGCCTGAAGACGTGCTGGTAGTAGGCTTTGACATCGTCCAAGGTGAGAGAGGAAACCGTTTTCGGCGTAGCCTGGCGTAAAGAGGGATCAGTTTTGGGGAACAGAGCAACGTCAACGGCGCGACCCGTCAGGTAGTCAGGGCTTTGAAGCTGCTGCGCCACCGTGGAGGCCAGTTGCTCTTGTGTGATCTTGAACGCCCTTTCCGGCAACGCCGGGTGCAGCTCATTCTGCGCCAGCAGTTCAACGCCACGGTCAAAGTGGCTGGAAAGTACAGTGAGTGAAAAATCCGTTCCGGCGGATTCATCGGCGCCGATGTCGTCCAGCGCCTTCTGGAAGTCAATGCGGTCCAGCGTGGTGCTGCCGTAGGAAAACAGCTCGCCCAGTTCATCGTCCACGCCTTCCTGGCCTTGGGGTGTCTCAAGATCGGGATTGTTCTTGATATGGCCATAGATGCTGACCGTGTCGTTGATGGATTCAGGCTGCACAATCAGCTTGATGCCGTTCGGAAGCATGCTCACCACCGGATGCACGGTGGGCTTGGGAATGGAGAGCTGTTTCAACGCCGTCTCGGCCCAGGCCGGCAGCTTCACATTCCTGGTGTGTTTGGGAGCAAAAGATTCTTTGCCGCCAAACCCTTTTGAGGATACCGGCTTGCCCGACGACTGCGGCGTCAGCACGGCCGTGACCGCATTCGCCTGCACCAGGTACTTGCGGGCAACGCGATTGACGTCAGCCACCGTGACTTTTTGAATGGCCTCGACATCGTCTTCGGGCGACTGCCGGCCTTCCACGGCCAGGGCGTTGGACCATGCCATGGCCAGCCCCGAAACCGAATTCTTCTGGAATTCCACGCCGGCCAGTTCATGCCGTTTGGAAGCGGCCACCAGATCGGCAGGCACACCGTTCTTGAGGTCATCGTCCAGAACCTTGCGCATTTCATCCACCACTTGTTCCCCCGTGGTTTGCCTGCTAAAGGCCCCGATGGCGTATCCCAGGCTGGCTCCGGGCAAGGAATCCAGGGAAAAACCCGCATAGAGGGCCTTGCCCGCAGGCACCAGGGCGTAGAGGCTGCCCCGCTGGCTGCTGAGAACGTCGGCCAGCACCTCCGCCGCGGCAAAATCAGGGCTGCTTGAGCCGGGCAGGCGGAAGGAGATCAACGACAATCCATAAGGCAGGTCCGTTTTCAGGTCCAGTGTCTGGGCGCTGACCGGCTGGAACGAGAAGGCCGGCCGGGATGGAAGTTTCTTCGCAGGAATCGCGCCAAACAGGCTCTTCACTTCCTCCAGCGTAGCATGCGGTTCCACATTGCCCACGATCACCAGGATGGCGTTGTTGGGCGTGTACCAGTTGCTGTAAAACTTGTGCAGCATGGCGCCCGTGGTCTTGTTGAAAGAAGGGCGCGAGCCGAGCGCGTCGTGCTCGTAAGGCGTTCCGCGAAACATCGCGGCCAGCAGCTTGGTGTAGAAAACGTATTCGGGATTGGAAAGGTCCTGCGCGACTTCCTGCTCGATGGCGCCGCGCTCCTTGTCCCACAGCTTGTCGGTATCCAGCACGCCGCTCATGCGGATGGACTCGACGTGGAGCGCCACGTTCAGGTCGGCGACCGGCACGGTGAAAAAGTATTGCGTCACCGTCTGCTGCGTGTCGGCGTCGAACTCGCCGCCCATGGCCGCCGCAATGTTGGCCAGCTGGCTGGCGGAAAGGCCGGCGCTGCCACGGAACATCATGTGCTCCTGCGCATGGGCCATGCCCGGGAAGCCTTCGGGCGCCTGGTCCGAACCCGCCTTGTAATTCATCACCGTGGTGACCACCGGCGCCAGGTTGTTGCGAACAATCACCACGCGCAGGCCGTTCGCCAGGGTCGCCCGCAGCACATCGTTGCTGCCAGCGGCCTTTGCGGGCGCGAGTCCGGCCACCAGAAACAGGACGGGCAACAAGGCAGCCATCACGATGGCCGTGATGCGGGAACCGCGGGTCCGGCCCGCAACCAGCCTTCCACGCCGCCCGCTTTCCCCAATCCCCACAAATTCAGCTTGAATCATTTCCATATCTATCATTCCCTCAATTCAATGTTGGCTTCGTATGTTATGAGCCAGGCAGGTTAATTCTAATCATCATATCGCGAACAATCGCTGTCCTGTTCTTGGATGCAACAACACGCGCGCGCGTTTGCATGCGCAGCCCAGGATGGGCCTCCGCTCTCCACAGCCAGCGTGTGCCGCAGCATGAACAAACAGAAAACCCTTCCGCTGGCGCTGCAATCTCTGATACATTGGGCGGCGCATTATGGCGGTTCAAATTCCGGGAAAGTCCCGTATGTTCGGGGAGCGAATCCCAGCGAAGGAATATCAGGAATGCCTCAGTTGATAAGCCTCATCCCCACAGCGCGAAGCCAAAGTACTCATCATACGAGGACGCGGGGGGTATTTCAAATCGCAATCCTGCTGTTTGCCGCAGCGTTTCTCACCCAGTGCGCAAAGCGCCAAAGCGAAACCACGGGCGGCGGCAGCTACAGCACCTGGCGCATCGCTGGCGGCACTCCTGACAACATTCATTATTCCACCCTGCGGCAGATCAACCGCAGCAACGTTAGCAGGCTCAAGGTCGCCTGGGAATACGATACAGGGGATGCCTATAAAGAGTCACACATGGAGTGCAATCCCATCGTCATCCATGGCGTCCTTTATGCCACCACGCCCAGGCTCCGGCTGATCGCTCTCAACGCCGCCACCGGCAAACTGCTTTGGAGCTTCACTCCGCCGGAAGACAAAAAGCTTTTCGCCAACCTGCAGTCGCTTGCACTGACGCCCAGTCGCGGCGTCACCTACTGGAGCGAAGGGAGTGACGCGCGGGTCCTCTTTGTAGCCGGGCACAACCTTTACGCGGTGAATGCGAAGACCGGCAGGCTGATTTCCACCTTCGGCGATGCCGGGTACATTGACCTGCGCGATGGGCTGGGACGCGATCCGGAGACTCTCACCGTCACCGACACCAGTCCCGGCGTCATCTATAAGGACCTGATCATCATGGGCAGCAGCCTGCCGGAAGACCTGCCCTGCCCTCCGGGCGACATCCGCGCCTACGACGTGCGCACCGGCAAGATGCGCTGGATTTTCCACACCATTCCCCATCCCGGCGAGCCCGGCTATAATACCTGGCCGAAACAGGCCTGGAAGTACACCGGCGCGGCCAACAACTGGGGCGGCATGAGCGTAGACGTGAAGCGCGGTCTGGTGTTTGTGCCCACCGGGTCAGCAGCCTTTGACTTCGATGGCTCTGACCGCATCGGCGACGACCTTTATGCCAACTGCCTGCTGGCGCTTGACGCCTCGACGGGCAAGCTGGTGTGGCATTTTCAGGCGGTCAAGCACGACCTCTGGGACCGCGATTTTCCGGCGGCTCCGGCGCTGGTGACGGTGGAGCACGACGGGCAGAAAGTCGACGCGGTGGCGCAGATCACCAAGTCCGGATTCGTGTTTCTCTTCAATCGTGAAACCGGCAAGCCGCTGTTTCCGATTGAATACCGCAAGGTTCCACAATCCGACGTCGTGGGCGAAAAGACGGCGGCCACACAGCCTTTCCCCCTGCTGCCTCCGCCCTTTGCGCGGCAGGAGTTCACGCCGGCGATTGTGACCGACCGGACGCCGGCGGCGCACAAGGCGGTGCTGGCACACCTGCGCAAGCTTCGTTACGGAGGGCAATTTATTCCTCCCAGCCTGCAGGGCACAGTCTATTTTCCGGGCTCCATGGGCGGGGGCGAATGGGGCGGCCCGGCGTTCGATCCCACCACGGGGCTGCTCTTCGTCAACTCCAACGAACTGGCCAAAATCTTTCGGCTGGTGCCCAGACCCAGGGCGAAAGGCATTGTGAATTCGCGCCAGCTTTATCTTAGCAATTGTTCCAGCTGCCACAAAGCCAACCTGGCCGGCAGCCCGCCGGAATTCCCTTCCCTCAGAAACATTGGCAAAAAGTACAGCAAGTCCCAGCTTGCCAACTTTATTAGCAAAGGGGGCGGCCGCATGCCGGCGTTCGCGCAGCTTGGCAACGCGCCGGTCCAGGCCATCGCAACCTATCTGGCGACAGGGAAGCAAACCATGGCGCGGGCCACCTGGAATGAGGCGGAAATGGGGCCGCAGCTGAGTTACAGAATCGATGGCTACAACCGATTTCTTGACCCGGACGGCTATCCGGCGGAGAAGCCGCCCTGGGGCACGCTGAATGCGATTGACCTGAATACCGGCAGGTTTGTCTGGAAGATTCCGTTCGGCCAGTATCCTGAACTGGCGAGCAAGGGACATCCACACACCGGCTGCATGAATTTCGGGGGCCCCGTGGTAACCGCCGGCGGACTTCTGTTTATTGCCGCCACCGATTACGACCATAAGATCCGCGCCTTTGACAAAGCCACGGGAAAACTTCTATGGGAAGCCACGCTGCCCGCAGCCGGGAATGCCACTCCGGCCACTTACGAAGTGAACGGGCGGCAGTACCTGGTGATCGGGGCGGGAGGAGGCGAATGGGGCGCGCCTTCCGGCGGCACTTACGTGGCCTATGCGCTTCCCCAGTAAGTTTTATTGCGGCCGGCACAATTTGAATGGCAGAACAAATTCAACTACCGACAGAGGCCAGGGGGATTTTTAACATGAAGATTTCTGATTCCATGATCGTCTTTAAACTTTTCATTATCCTGACCATCACTCTCGTCTTTTCGCAGTGCGCAACAAAGCCGGCCCCATCTGCCCAAACCTATACCACCTGGCAGTCCTATGGCGGCGGCCCGGACGATAGTCATTATTCCGCGCTTGACCAGATCAACCCCGGCAACGTGGGCCGGCTGAAAGTGGCCTGGCAGTACGACACCGGCGACGCGTTCAAGGACTCTGAGATGGAATGCAATCCCATCATCATCCACGGCGTCCTCTATGCCGCTTCGCCCAAACTTCGAGTGTTCGCGCTAAATGCCGCCACGGGCCAACAGATATGGAGCTTTACCCCGCCCAGTGAAGGCCCCATCCTGCACGCAATGCACTTTCGCGGGGTAACCTACTGGAGCGACGGCGCCGACGCGCGCATCTTTTTCGTGTCCGGGCACGACCTTTACGCCCTGAATGCCAAAACCGGCAAGCCTGTTCCGTCCTTCGGCGAGGCCGGGCACATTGACCTGCGTGAAGGGCTGGGACGCAATCCCGCAGACCTCTCGGTTAAGGTCACGACTCCCGGCGTGATCTACAAAGACCTCATCATCATGGGCAGCAGCCTGCCGGAAGACCTGCCCTGCCCTCCCGGTGACATCCGAGCCTACGACGTGCGCACCGGCAAAATGCGGTGGAGTTTCCATACCATTCCCCGCCCCGGCGAACCCGGCTACAACACCTGGCCGAAAGATGCCTGGAAATACACCGGCGGCGCCAACAACTGGGCCGGCATGGCCCTGGACGCCAAGCGCGGCCTGGTGTTTGTTCCGACCGGCTCAGCCGCCTTTGACTTCTATGGCTCTGACCGCATCGGAGACGACCTATATGCCAACTGCCTGCTGGCGCTGGACGCCTCGACGGGCAAGCTGGTCTGGTATTTCCAGGCGGTCAAGCACGACCTCTGGGACCGGGACTTCCCCGCCGCTCCTGTACTGGTGACCGTGGAGCACGACGGGCAGAAAGTCGACGCCGTGGCCCAGACCACCAAGTCGGGAAATGTGTTCGTCTTTAACCGCGAGACCGGCAAGCCGCTGTTCCCGATTGAATACCGGAAGGCGCCGGCCTCTGACGTGGACGGTGAAAAGACGGCCGAGACGCAGGCCTTCCCGCTGCTGCCGCCCCCGTTTGCACAGCAGGAGTTCTCGCCGGCGATAGTAACCGACCGGACGCCCGCCGCGCACAAGGCGGTACTGGCGCGGCTGGGCAAGCTGCGTTACGGAGGCCAGTTTATTCCTCCCAGCAGGCAGGGGACCGTGATCTTTCCGGGGTTTGACGGCGGGGCTGAATGGGGCGGCCCGGCCTTCGATCCCTCCACCGGCCTGCTTTACGTCAACGCCAATGTCATGGCCTGGATTCTGCGCCTGGTTCCAAGACCGAGAGCACGCGGACTTGTGAACGCCCGCAAACTTTATCTCAGCAACTGTTCGAGCTGCCACAAAGCCAACATGGCGGGCAGCCCGCCGGAGTTCCCTTCTCTTCAACACATCGCAAAGAAGTACAACGAAACTCAGCTTGAGGACTTCATCCGAAAGGGCGGCGGGCGGATGCCGGCCTTCGCGCAACTGGGAGAGGCGCCCATTCGGGCCATCGCAACCTATCTGGCGACAGGTAGACAAACCATGGCCAGGGGAACCTGGAACGAGGCGGAAATGGGGCCGTGGCTGAAGTACATGAGCGACGGGTATAACAAATTTCTCGATCCGGACGGGTACCCTGCGGTGAAGCCCCCCTGGGGTACGCTGACAGCCATCAACCTGAATACCGGCAAATTTGCCTGGCGCATCCCATTTGGAGAGTATCCGGAGCTGGTGAAGAAAGGTATCAGCAACACGGGCAGCGAGAATTACGGTGGACCGCTGGTGACCAGGGGCGGCCTGCTTTTTATCGCCGCAACGGACCGCGACAACCAGATTCATGCCTTCGACAAATCGACAGGGAAACTGCTTTGGGAAGCCACGCTGCCCGCTGCCGGGAACGCCACGCCCGCAACCTATGAAGTCAACGGGCGGCAGTACCTGGTGATCGCTGCCGGCGGAGGAAAGTGGGGTGCGCCTTCCGGCGGCACCTACGTGGCTTATGCATTGCCCCGGTAGGTCTCAGGAAGCAGGCTTCACTCCGCTTCGGACAGATTGATCGGGGGAAAATCACTGAAATAATAGGCCTTTAGCTGCCGGCCTCCTCAGGGTGAGCAAAATCACAAAGCCTTGTGACCCCCCTCACTGCCTGTGGCTCGATTGTAGCGTACAAGTTATTGTATAATAATGGGTTCTATTGGAGCGGCGAAATGGGCAAACTACATGATCGGCTGGCGGAGCAAGCGCCAGTTCTGCGAGAGAAAGTTCACAACATCGTCACTGAACATGGTGCGACGGTCGTATCGGAAGTGACTGTCAGCCAGCTTTATGGCGGCATGCGCGGTGTGAAAGGCCTGGTGTGTGACACCTCGGTGGTTGAGCCGGACAAAGGCCTGGTGGTGAGGGGAGTCCCCATCGGCGACCTGAAGAAAAGGCTGCCCGAGGAAATCTTCTACCTGCTATGCACCGGGGAGCTTCCGGACCGAGAATCGCTGGCCAGCCTGCAGCAGGAACTGCGGCAGCGCGCTGAAGTTCCCTCTTACGTATGGGACGTTCTGAAAGCCCTGCCTGCCGATACCCATCCCATGGCCATGTTCAGCACGGCCATTCTTTCCATGGAACGCGAGTCCGTTTTTCGGAAGCGGTATTCCGAAGGCATGCACAAGGCGGATTACTGGGAGCCCGCCCTGGAGGATTCCCTCCTGCTGCTCGCCCGGCTGCCGGGAGTTGCCGCCGGCATCTATCGCATTCATACCGGCAAAGGCGAACCGTTGCCTCCCAATCCCGAACTGGATTGGGGAGCGGATTATGCCGCCATGCTGGGCCTGCCGGACGCCACGGGAGAATTTCGCAACCTGATCCGTCTTTACCTGACCCTGCACTGCGACCACGAGGGCGGAAACGTCAGCGCCTTCACCTGCCACACGGTGGGCTCAGCGCTTTCCGACCCCTTCTATGCCGTATCGGCGGGCATGAACGGCCTGGCGGGACCCCTGCACGGCCTGGCCAACCAGGAGTGTCTGCACTTCGTGCTCGAAGTCCGCAAGAAATACAACGGAGTGCCCACCGACAACCAGCTTCGGGATTACGTCTGGGAAACGCTGAACGACGGGCAGGTGATTCCCGGGTACGGCCACGCGGTGCTTCGCGTGACCGATCCGCGTTTTACGGCTTTCCACGAGTTCGGCGACCGGGTGTGCCCGAACGACGAGGTATTCAGGATTGTGGATCGACTGTTCCACATAACTCCGCAGGTGCTCAAGGAACTGGGCAAGGTGAAGGATCCATGGCCAAACGTGGACGCGGGCTCAGGTTCACTGCTCTACCTGTTTGGCCTGACCGAATTCGAGTATTACACGGTCCTTTTCGGAGTTTCGCGCGCGCTGGGGATGACCTCACAATTGGTTCTCAACCGCCTGCTGGGAACACCGATCACGCGGCCCAAATCCGTCAGCACCGAGTGGGTCATCAAGACAGCGAGTAGCGCAAAGGTTACCACCGCGCACAGCAACGGGGGATAAGAGCCACTTTGATTTCCCCGCCCGTTTTTCGGGGAAATCTTCCCGCCACAGGATGCAGACTATGCTCCAGGCAAAACTCCATCTGACAACCGTGGAAGAAGGCCGCCAGTTTGTGGGGCAATCAGGATCCGGCCATAACGTGGTGATGGACGATGCCCACGGCAACACCGGAGCAAAGCCCATCGAACTCACCCTGCTGGCGCTCGGCGGATGCACGGCCTTCGATGTGATCGGAATTCTGAGAAAGATGCGCCAGCGAGTAACCGGCTACGACATTGAGATCGTGGCAGAGCAGTGCGAGGAACCTCCAACCGTCTTCACCCGGGTTACCATCAAACACAAGCTCCAGGGCTGCATTGAACCCGCGGCGGTCCGGAAAGCCATTCACCTTTCGGAAACCAAATATTGTTCAGTCAGTGCGATGATCGCCAAGACGGCAAAAATTGAAACCACCTTCGAAATCATTCCGGAAGCCGAAACAGTCATCCCTGAGGCACAGGCAAACAGCTGAATTCCCAGGCCTCCAACCTGAACAAATTCCTGAAGACATTTGACCAGCAGAAAAGCTATCAGCCCGCACCTGCCGATTTCACGCTCCTGAGGGCCCGTAAGAATTGAGCCTGTTTCCAGCCCATGATTCCGGAGATTTTGGATTTTCCTTGAATTTACCTGTCGAAATATGGCACAAGAACGGACATAGCAAACCCTGAAGAACGCGCAAACCGCACAGAATTGCGCCTGGGGCAAGCGAAAAGAGATGAGATGGCTTGTGATATGCAGAATGCGCCGGACTGATTGGCCGGAAGAAATTCCTGGCCATGGGTCTCCAGGTACACGGGCAGGAGCTTCAGGGTAAACGGAAAGCCAACACTTCATCGCCAGGATGCAGGAGTCCGAGGACCATGCCAACTTTTTCCGCGCGCAGCATCATCAGTACTTGGATTTGTTTGTGGGCCGCAGGCTCCGTGGCCGTTGCGGCCGGCTCCCCCCAATCGTCCCTGGCAACAGGGCGCGCCCGCTATCAGGCAAACTGCGCCGTCTGCCACGGCGGCGACGCGCGCGGTGGCGAACGCGGTCCCAGCCTGTTCGGTTCCCCCCGCTCAAAAAAGCAGATTCTCCAGATCATTCGCACCGGGAGACCGGGCGGCATGCCGCCGTTTCATCTTCCGCCCGGCGAAGAGTCGGCGCTGGTCAACTTTGTCTACTCGCTCAACGCTCCGGCGGCGGGCAGCGAAATCAGCGGTGACGCGGCCGAGGGAAAAGCTTACTTCTGGGGCAACGGAGGTTGTGGCGGCTGCCACATGATCTACGGGTATGGTGGAGTGAAAGGACCGGACCTCACGACGTTGGGCAGGACGCAAACGGTCCGCAGGATCGAACAGTCCTTGAGCAACCCGGGCGGGGCGCGCGGTTATCAGATAGTCTCGGTGGAGTTAAAGGATGGGAGTTCATTGCGCGGCTTTGCCAGAAACGAAAGCAGCTACGACCTCCAGCTACAGGACTTTCAAGGAAACTTCCACTTCCTGCAACGGAGCGACATTCTCCACATCGAACGGGAGAAAGAACCGCTGATGCCGCCCGTTCACCTCAGCGAGACTCAGCTTCAAAACCTGCTGGCTTATTTGAGCTCCCCATCTCCACCCAAAGGCGAGCCGCGGATTTCCCTCAAAGTCCCGGCCCCGAGCCCTGGAGATTGGCCCACTTACAATGGCGATCCAGGAGGCAACAGGTACAGTCCGCTTGATCAGATCAACACCGGAAACATCAGCCGGCTTGCTCCGCGATGGACATTCACACTTCGGGGCGCCCAGGGTTTGCAAACAACTCCGGTGGTGATCGGCGGCATGATGATTGTGACCAGTCCCAACGAAGCCTACGCACTGGATGCTGCCACTGGACGCGAGGTCTGGCATTACCGGCGCGATGTTGCAGATGGAGAAGGAGGCGAGGTTGAGGCGGGCAACCGCGGAGTGGCCGTGCTGGGTGACAAGATCTTCATGGCGACGCCGGACGCGCACCTGCTGGCGCTGAACTGGGTGACGGGAGGTCTGGTCTGGGACGTGAAGGTGGCCGATTACCGGGATGAGTTCCGAATTTCGGCCGCGCCGCTGGTGGTGGGCAATCTCGTCATCACCGGAGAAGGATTTGGCGACCTGGGCGCGCGTGGCTTCGTCGTCGCCTATAACCCTTCAACGGGGAAAGAGGTATGGCGCTTCTATACCATGCCTGCGGCCGGCGACCCGGCGGCGAAAACCTGGGTGGGGCGGGCATTTCCACACGGCGGCGCGGACACCTGGATGACGGGTGTTTACGATTCTGAAAACGATATCCTCTATTGGACCACCGGAAATCCCTGTCCGGATTTCAATGGCGACGAACGCAAGGGTGACAATCTTTTCTCGGATTCGGTGGTCGCGCTGAAACCTGAAACGGGCAAGCTGCTATGGCACTTCCAATTCACTCCGCACGACGTCCACGACTGGGATGCGCAGGAAACTCCGCTGCTGGTGGACACCGTTTTCCACGGCCGGAAACGGCATCTGCTGCTGCAGGCTAACCGCAACGGCTTCTTCTATGTGCTGGACCGCATCAGCGGCCAGTTCCTGATGGCAACACCGTTTGTGCATAAACTGAGCTGGGCAAGCGGCATTGCACCCGATGGCCGGCCCAACGTGCTGCCCGGTTCAACACCCACGCTGAAAGGGAGCAAAATCTGCCCGCCGCCGGAAGGGGCAACCAACTGGATGTCTCCGGCTTGGAGCCCGGGAACAGGGCTCTTCTACGTTCAAGCCCTCGAAAAGTGCAGCATCTACATCAAGGGGTCAGCGGTGTGGGAAAAGGGGAAGCCTTTCCACGATCAGATGGCCCGCCCAATTCCCGGAGATCCCGGTAAGAAATATCTCCGCGCGATTGACATTCAAACGGGGCGGATAGCTTGGGAATGGCCGCAGGAGGGACCCGGCCATACCTGGGGCGGGCTGCTGGCCACCGCGGGCGGGCTGGTCTTTTTCTGCGATGACGGCGGCGCGTTTGCAGCCGCCGATGCCAAAACCGGCAGGCCATTGTGGCATTTCAGCATGAGCGAAGACTGGCATTCGTCACCTATGACCTATACGGCGGAAGGCAGACAGTTTGTCGCGGTGGCGGCAGGATCAAGCATTGTCGCTTTCGGCCTCTAAGCGCCAATGCCTCGCGTGCAGCTTCCGTGGCTGATGGATTCAGGCCTTCGGCCTGCGCTCTTATCCGAACTTCCCGCCCACGCTCCGGTCTCTAGACGCGGCGAACAACCAGGCCGCATTTGCAGTTAGAAATCCGCAGGGCTTATAATCACGGTTTTAGACAAGAGAGGCGGACACACGGTTATGACTACGGACAATAAAGTTCCAGTGCAAAACGCTGCCCTGACGGCCCTGAACCAGCGCATTCAGCAAAAGACAGTCCATGTGGGAATTGTGGGCCTCGGATACGTCGGCCTGCCCATTGCTCTGCTCTTCTCCAGCAAAGGAATTTCGGCCACAGGCTTTGACATTGACGCCGCCAAAGTCACGCGCCTTCAGCAGGGCGAAAGCTACATCAAGCACATCCCCGATGCTGACATCTCAGGCGCGCTCAGCCGGGGGCGCTTCAAGGCCACGACGGATTTCTCGGAGCTGCGGGCGATGGACGCCATCATCATCTGTGTTCCGACTCCGCTCGACGATCATCGCGAACCCGACCTGACCTACGTTCGAACCACCGCCGAGACCATCAGCTCGCACTTGAGGCCCGGCCAGCTCGTGGTGCTGGAAAGCACCACCTATCCCGGCACCACCGAAGAAGTTGTCCTGCCCATTCTGCAGGCCACAGGCCTGCGCTGCCCCGTGGTTCCCTACACGGTGGCTGACGGCGCGGCGGCGGTACCCAATTTGCCGGGAGTGGATTTCTTGCTGGCTTTTTCTCCGGAAAGAGAAGATCCGGGTAACCCCACGTTCAAGACCCACCAGGTTCCCAAGGTAGTGGGAGGCGTCAACGCTGCCAGCGCCATGGCGACCAAGGTCCTTTACGAAGCAGCCTTCAACCAGATTGTGCTGGTCAGCTCGTCCCGCGCCGCGGAGATGACCAAGCTGCTGGAAAACATCTACCGCAGCGTCAACATTGCGCTGGTGAATGAATTAAAGCTCCTCTGCCAGCGCATGGGACTGGACATATGGGAAATCATCGACGCCGCCAAGAGCAAACCATTTGGCTTTTCCGCTTTTTATCCGGGGCCCGGCCTGGGAGGGCATTGTATTCCCATCGACCCTTTTTATCTCACCTGGAAGGCGCGTGAGTATGAGTTTCCCACCCGCTTTATTGAGCTGGCCGGCGAGATCAATGCGTCTATGCCCCTCCACGTCATCGAACGGCTGGTGGAGGCTTTGAACCAGCGCGGCAAATGTCTGCATGGCGCGCGCATCCTGGTGCTCGGCATCGCCTACAAGAAGGACGTGGACGACCTGCGGGAATCGCCCTCGCTCAAAATCATCAAGCTCCTGCAGGAGCGAGGCGCCGGCGTCGACTACAACGATCCCTACTTTGAACGCCTGCACAAGATGCGCCAGTACGATCTGGGCCTCAAATCGGTTGCGCTGACGGAGGAGTCCCTGTCAAGCTACGACGCCGTCCTCATCGCCACCAATCATTCGTCCTACGATTACGAATTCATCGCAAACCACGCACAGCTGGTTGTCGATACGCGGAACGCGACCGGCAACGTATCGCAGCACAGAGACAAAATCGTGCAGGCCTGAAAGGCGCACGGCACAGAATCTGTTTGGATGGTGTGGGAAAAAGCTGCCAGGGCTTGCGGGGGGTTGCCTCAAAGCCTTCCGAACTTGAACCACGCGTCGATGATGTTCTTTCCCGTGTAGACGATCGTCCGCTCATCTATACGCCGGCTGGCACGGCGAGGCTCCGGCCCCGGAGCGCCGGCGGTCGTGAACTCCACTTTTACTTCAACCGGACCTTCAACCCGGTAAGGCTTGAATTCAACAAGGCGCGTCATGGCGCGTTCCGCACAGGTTCGAATCACCCGGCAGGCAGCCGGGTGGGGCAGGGTGAAACCAGCCGTCGGGCTGGCTCCGGCCTTGACTTCCGCACACTCTGCCTGTGGAATCAATTCCCGAATCTCTTTGCACGCTGCCGTGTCTCCGGCCAGCATGATGGCCGGAACCCCCATCTCACCGGCAATCATGGCCCGAATTCCGATCTCGCCCACCAGCCTGCCATTCACCCACAGGTTCTGGATATTGAAGAAATAGGAATGCGGCAGCACGCTGTTTTCCGCCCCTGCCATCGCGTGCTGGCCCACAAAGACGATGGCGCTGAAGGTGGAATCGAACTCACGTATAGGAGGAATGGGCGAACCGATCAGCAGCCGAGCATGGGGATGAATGTCAACGGCGGAAAGTGACTCGCCTCCGTCGTGGCCGTCCCACACCACTACCTCGGTGGCTCCGCCGGCCCACAGCCCTTCGACGGCCGCGTTCACCTCGCCCGTCAGCAACTTTTGTGATTCCTGCCAGCGGGGACTCTTCAGCGGATTGCACTGGTCAGCCCAGTTAAAGACCCCGTCCACGCCTTCCATATCAGACATGATCAGGACCTTGCGAGCATTTGGATCGTCGACTGGAGGTTCGACGCCTTCGGCTGCGGAAGGAACGGCCGGAGTGGCGGCAATGCCCACACCGGCCGCAGCGCTCTTCTTAAAGAAATCCCTGCGGCTGATTCCTTCTCTATCCGCCATATAGATCGATTGCCCTGCGCACCCGGAACGCTCGCAACGCGTGAATCAGACGGTTGAGTATTTCCTGCACAATGTCTTGATCTTGTCCATCAGCTTGGGAACGCCCGTCAAGGAGTCTTCCTTGCCCTCATATTCGGCCGACATGAAACCCTTATAGCCGGCTTCAGCAAACAGCCTCCAGACCCGGTCCAGGTCCACCGGCGCCTCGTTCTCCTCAAAGTGGTCGCGGATGTGCGCATGAGTGGCATAAGGAAGGCAGGCCTTGATCTGAGAGTATGCGTCCTGCGTGGGCGTGGTCACGAAGTTGGTGATGTCCAGGTTGATCCCGGCATAAGGCGAATCCACCCGGTGCATAATTTCAACGCAGATGTCGGCGTTCTGCGTTACACCCTGGTGGTCTTCAATGCCCAGCGTGATGCCTTTTTTGCCCGAATAATCGCAGGCGGGCTTCATCACTTCCACTACCCAGTCAGTTCCCTGCTTCACCGTGGCCCCCTTCGGCAGCGGACCACCGAAAACCCGCAGGTGCGAAGCGCCCAGGCGGTCCGTCACGTCCACCCATTTCTTGATCTCCGCCAGCACTTCGAGCCGCTTGGCGGCAGTGGCCTGGACCATGCTGGAGCCGCACGCAGCGCCCGAAAAGGGAATTCCTTTCCGGAAAGCCAGGTGCCGTAGGTTTTCCAGGTAGCCAGGGTCCGTGGACTTGAACCAGTAAACCGTCATGTCCGCGCCCACCGAGCCCATCTCCACCACCTTGTCAAGAAACTCCGCATAGGTCATCGTTCCCTTGGCAAGGTGATCGTTGAAGGAGTAGGCGCAGCAGCCGGGCAGAAGCCGGGGCTCGTGCGAGGCAAATTCGGTGGACGCCGGCTGCGCTGCCCCGCCCGAGGCCGGCTTGTTTTCCGTTTGAGGCCCACAGCCGACCGAAAGCGCGCCTGCCACCGCCAGCCCGCCTGTCTTTAGAAACCTTCTTCGCGCTATTTTGTCTGTCATTTTTCCCTTCTCTCTCGGAAAGATTGAAACCTATTCGCGACGGGACCCGTTCCGGTCCCTGCAGAAAAAACCCCCTCACCCGGCCCAGCAGCCTCTCCCTGCCAGGATCAAACGATCTGCTCCGCTTCGGCATCCCAGCGGACTTCCCGCCCCTGCCGGTAGGAGGCTACGCACATCCGGCAGGCAATCGCCGACCGGAACCCAATCTCAAAGGGGCAGTTCGGGGTTTTCCGGCTGCGTACGCACTCCAGGAAGTTCCGCATGTGGAGGTCCGTTTCGTCCCCGCCCCCCACGATGTCCGCCGGGGTCGCCTTTCCGCCGGCAGCGCCGCCGCGATGAGTTCCTTTGGGAACGTAGGTCACGGTGTCATTCCGCTGGTCCCTGACCACCGCACCTTCGCTGCCCAGCACAACTTCATCTGCGTCGTAGTAACTGCTGCCGAAACCGGAATTCCAGGTAAAGAAAATCTTTTCCGGCAGGACCATGGAAACGTCCATGGTGTCAGGCACCTGCATGCCGGGCGAGAAGTAGTTGGCGCCGGTCATGCTCACCCGCTCCGGAATCTTCAGATCCATCGCCTTGAACCAGAAGCCCACTTGATGAACAAAATTTTCATAAACATTTCCGCCTGAATAGTCCCAGTAAAACCGCCAGTTCATGTAACGGTTGGGATCAAAAGGATGAAGCGCGGCCTCACCCTCAAACTCTTTCCACTCCACATGCTGGGCATTGCAGTCGGAGGGAATCGGCCGCTTCCAGCCGCCGTATGGCGCATTGCGATACATGTGGGAGTGGATGGCTGAAATTCTGCCCATCGGCTTGTTGTGGACGAGTTCCCGCGCGCGTACCTGCGCCTGGCTGCTGGTGGACTGGACCCCCACCTGCACCACGCGGTCCGAAGCCAAAAACGCGTGCCGCATGCGGCGGGCGTGGTCAGGATTGAAGGCCATGGTCTTTTCCTGATAAACGTCCTTGCCCGCCTGGATGGCCGGAACAAAATTCAACGCGTGCTGGTGCTGCGGAGTCGCGATCAGCACTGCGTCGATGCTCTTGTCGTCCAGCAGTCGGCGGAAATCGGAATAAGTCTTCACGCCCGGGGCAATAGCTTTTGCCTCATCCAGCCGCCGCGTATAAACATCGGCCACTGCAACCGCCTCGGTGTTAGGAGCCTTGATGGCAGCCTTGAAAATGGCCTGACCACGGCCGCCGGCGCCGATCAGCCCGAACCGAATCCGGTCATTCGCCCCTAGAATGCGACTCGCCGGACTAAATCCTGAAATCGCCATGGCGGTACCGCCTCCCAGAACTTGCTGCATAAAACTTCGTCGATCCGACATCATGGCCTCCCGTTAATGTGCAAGTGAACGTTTGAAAAGATTTGGCTGCCGCATCCAGCGCTGTGTCCGTTTCATGCCTGGAGCCTGTGAAACCGGCCTCTCCGGCGGACCCAGAACTCCGCCGCACACATTCCTCCGTCCGGGTCCGCGCAACATCCAGTTCTGAATTGAACCAGCCAACTTTGGTACACCCAATAGCTGCCGTAAGTCAAGGATATGTTTGCCGATGTGGCCCAACCCCTGTAGCATTTCCTGTACTCAAACTTCCTGCGTTCCTCAAAAGCGGCCATACTTTCGATAGGCGTCCACGGGATGAGCACCATCGAGAATGGCCTTGCGAACAAGGTTTTCCGTATTCACCACTTCTTCCGACTTTTCAAGCACCCGGAGCGTGATCTCCCGCGGGATCACCAGCACACCGTCTTTGTCACCCACAATAAAATCACCCCGCCGGACGACCACCTTTCCGATCCTGATCTCCTTGCCGTATGAAACCAGTTTCCACCTGCCCATCACGTCGGAGGGAGTTCGATAGCGGCAGAAAACGGGAAATCCCAGCTTGAGGATGTAATCGATATCGCGCGCTCCTCCGTCGATTACAGCTCCTCTGGCGCCACGAAACTTGGCTGTCTCGCATGAAAGCTCTCCAATGTGTGCGCTGACGTTGTCGTGCGGCTGGGAAACGATCACGTCGCCGTTGCGAAGGTCTCCAAGCATCTGGAGGATAGGCACATAAACCTCCTCGGGGTCCGTGCTGTCCGTCGGCTCCCCCTCAACAGGCATGGCAAGGCCTGCCACACACTGGTCCATCGTCAGCGCCTGGATGGACGACGGCAGAACCTGGTTGCGGTAGCCCATTTCGTCCAGTACGTCTGAAATGGCCCCCGTATAGATCACTGAAAGCGCCGGCAGACGTCATCGACGTTGAAATCGGCAATTTGATCTTCACCCAACTGATGTCTCCTTTTCGTTCCACTTCTGGCTGACTGCCGCGCAGAGTGCGCTGCCACAAGCCATCTATTTGTGAGGAAAGTTCTCAGGCTTCCATGGCTGCTGCCGGTGATGTTCTTTGTGAAGAGCGAACCAACGAAGTGAGCAGCGCGGCTACAATAAAACCAACGCCGAGTGCGGCAAAACCAGCCACGAAGTTTCCAGTTTGTTTGTTGAGATAGCCCACAACCACAGGACCGAAATAGCCACCCAGGTTCCCCAGGGCGTTGATCAGGCCCATCGCCGAACCGCTGACCGAGCGTGGCAGTGTTTCAGAAGGGATGGCCCAGAAGGGACCCAGCGCCCCGTACGAGCCTGCGCCCACCGCCACAATGGCGATAAAGGAGAGAACGAATGAATGGGGGCTTAGAAGCACGCTGGCCAACAGGAACACGCCGCCCCAAACCAGCGCACCCGAAACGTGTCTTTTCCTTTCGCGTTTCCTGTCAGAATGCCGCGAAATCCATACCATGCCGATGCCGGTCACAATAAAAGGAATCGAAAACAGAACGCCCACTGCAAGGTCGCTCAAACGCTTCTCGCTGTGGAGCGCGCTCGGCAGCCAGAACAGATACCCGTAGTTGCCGCTGTTGATCAGGAAGTAGATCACAACCATCAGCAGCACCTGCGGCCGCAGCATCAGCTTGAGGAAGGGCTCCGGCGCTACCGGGTTTAAATCCGAATCTTCACTTTCGAGCGTGGTCTCCAGGAACTGTTGCTCCTCACTTGAAATCCATCTGGCCTGGTGCGGCCGATCTGCGATAAACATAATCCAGATCACCAACCACACAAAAGGGATTGCTCCTTCGGAAATCAACATCACCCGCCAGCCCCAGCGGCCCAGTATCCAGCCGGAAACGGGCGAGGAAATCACCACCGCCATCGGCAGGCACAGCATCCAATAGGCGTTGGCCCGGGCGCGCTCCGCCCGCGGAAACCAGTGCGACAACAGTATCAGTGTGGCCGGCCACACACCGCCTTCAGCGATGCCGAGCACAAAACGCATGACCCAGAACTCTTCCCAGTTGCGCACCAGCCCGCAAACCACCGCGGCCGCGCCCCAGCAAACCAGCAGAATGCTGATAAACTTCTTGGCGCTCCAGTGCTCGGCCAGGTAGCCTCCCGGAATCTGGAGCAGCAGGTAGCCCCAGAAAAAGATGCCGGCTGCACTGCCGGCCTGCGCCGGATTCATGTGAAGGTCGTGGCTGATGGAAGGTAGTGCCAGAGAAATGTTCGTTCGGTCGATGAATGCGATCGTGTACATGATGAACGCAACCGGAATAATGTGCTGCCAGCGCTTTTCAGGAATAGCCATAAGCGGGCAGGATTATAACAGACTCCTGTGGATACACAATTGCTAAGTGACCGGGCCGGAAAAATTAACCGGGGGGAAATCTGAAAAATACTCGCCCGGTGCACCCACAGCCAGGAATCTGCGGTGCCCGCGGGTCACGACCGGGTGTTCCGCTTCTCGTAACTTTCCATGCAATTTTTTGAGGAGAAGTGGACGACATGGCCATCTTCCACCAGACGGTGTGAGACTTCAGTCGAAACAAACATGCCGCACACAGGGTCCCGGGCCGTCCGGCCCGGGGTTGCACCGCCCGTCGCCTTTTTTCCGCTGCTGCGCGGGACCTTGGCGCTCCTCCGCGCTCCGCCCAGTATTCCGCGGATCGTCCTGGAAATGGCGAAGGCCATCCCGATCATAAAGACCAGGTCCATGATGGCGTCAATTAAACGTGCCACGGTAAATATGACGGCGCCCAACCGGGGAGGATGCCTTGTGTCCGCTAGGGCCTCTTGGCGGAGCGGGCGCTCCCCAGGGCCGCGTCCAATTTCCCCTTGATATCTTTCAAGCCCGGATAGCTCGGGTTCTGCCGGTTGAGTTCACTCCAATACTTTCTGGCAGCCTGCAAGTCGTGGGTTCCCTCAAGGTTCACGACAATCAGGTTAAAGATGGTCGGCTGATGGTTCGGGTTCAAGGCAAGGGCTTTCTGATACTCGCTGATGGCCTGCCGGGGCTGGCCCGTATAGAAATAACTTGTGCCCAGGTCAGTCCGAGCGTTGACGTTCCCGGAGTCTAACCGGAGCGAACGCTCGTACCAGTCAATCGCTAACTTATAATAGCGCTTGTCATAAAGGTAGTTGGCCAATTGCAGTGAAATCTGGGGGTCCTGCGGATTCTGCCGGGCGCGCTGCTCGTAGTTCTGGATCATCTGCGCCACTTCCATCGGCGGGTGCCCGTTGGGAAGGCCGGTGGCAGGATCAATGTCGGACCCGGCTGCGGCGCCCATCGCCCCGGCTGAAGGAGAAGCGGCGCTTGCGGCAGCAACCGCCGCTACGGGCACATTCGCCTGCCCCTCCGACTTGTAAATGAAACCTGCCAGAAACCCCACGCTGAAAAAGATGACCGCCGTAACAATGGTTTCGATTTTCACTTTGTACCCGTGCCTCAATTCTCAAACTTCCATCTGAAGAACTTTATAGTACGATATAAGGCTGGCCAATGGTAGCAGGAACGAGCCGCCCTTCCTCTTTGCAAAGCTCCCAGAGGATGGGAGCGGCAACCCTTGGCCCGAACTTCGCACCAACAGTATTGCATGCCGGTTTCGCCCGAGCCCGCCGCCCAAAATGTCGGGGGGCTCGTTTCATGGCAATGCAGCGCGTTGGCGGCAACAGAAATTAGACGGACCATTTGGAAGCGGAACGGATTGCTTTCAGTATGCTCCGCCTTTTCATTTCCAGCCATCATCACAGAGGGAGGTCGTATGCCAGAAATTTATCGAAACCTGATCGCCGGCGAGTGGGTTGAATGCGCATCGAAGGAGACGTTCCCCAACATCAACCCGGCCAACACCGACGAGGTGCTTGGACACTTTCAGGCTTCCGGAGCTGAAGAAATACAGAAGGCCTGCGCCGAAGCCTCCAAAGCGCAACCCGCCTGGGCAGCGCTGCCTGCCCCACGCCGCGGTGAATACCTCTTCAAGGCGGCCGAGTTGCTGGAGTCCCGCCTCGACAAGATCGCGGAAGACATGACCCGCGAGGAAGGCAAAACCCTGCCAGAGGCCAAGGGCGAGGTCAAGCGCGCCATCAATATTTTCCGCTATTTCGGCGGCGAGGGCGCGCGTTCGTTCAGCTACCAGATTCCCTCCGAACGCCCCAACGTTTTCTGTTACATGATGCGCAAGCCGCTGGGGGTGGTGGGACTGATCACGCCCTGGAATTTCCCCAGCGCAATTCCAGCCTGGAAGATGGCTCCGGCGCTGGTGGCAGGCAACACGGTGGTGATCAAGCCGGCGTCGCTTGCGCCGCTCAGTCCCTACCGGCTGGTGGAAGCGCTGGTCGAAGCCGGCATCCCGGCGGGCGTGGTGAATTATGTCACTGGAAGCGGCAGCGGAGCCGGCAACGCACTGGTAGAACATCCGTCTATACGCGCCATCTCCTTTACGGGTTCGTGCGGCGTTGGTAACGCGCTTCATAAGAAGCTGGCCGGGCGCAAGGTTCGAGTGCAACTTGAGATGGGCGGCAAGAACCCCACCGTAGTTCTCAAGGACACGGACCTCGATTATGCCGCCGACATCCTCATCAACGGCGCATTCTTCTCAACCGGGCAGAAGTGCACCGCCTGCAGCCGCGGCATCATTGAAAAAGACATCTACAAGCCGCTGGTTGAAAAGCTGGTGGCAAAAACCAGGGCCCTGAAGGTTGGTAACGGCGTTGAGCCGGGAATCCAGATCGGCCCTGCGGTGGACGAAAAGCAACTCGAAACCGACTTGAAGTATATTGAAATCGCCAAAAAGGAAGGCGCCAAACTGCTGTGCGGGGGAAGTCGCCTGACCGGAGGCATCTATGACAAAGGCTTTTTTGTCGAACCGACAATTTTCGACGAGGTCAAGCCGGACATGCGCATCGCCCAGGAAGAAGTCTTCGGGCCGGTGCTGGGATTGATGGTGGCCAATGACTTTGAAGACGCCATGCGCCTGGCCAACGGCGTCCAGTTCGGACTTTCGGCCTCCATCGTGTCACGCGACCTTACCCGCGTCCACCAGTTTATCAACAGGATTGAGGCTGGCCTGATCACCATCAACCTGCCCACGGCCGGTGTGGAATACCAGCTTCCCTTTGGCGGCACCAAGGAGTCCAGCTTTGGCATGCGCGAGCAGGGTCCGCTGGCGCTCGACTTCTATACGGAGTCGAGCACGGTTTATCTGAGATACACGCAGTGAGCAGAATCCGAGACTTCACCAGGAGATCGCCATGAAAAAGACTCGCCAATTTCTCGCCAAACTCAAGCTGCCGTTTGAAGACAATCATGCGCTCAAGCCCACCTCCCTCAGGTTCCAGGACGGCGGGCAATACCGTTTTGAGATTCCGAGCGTGGAGGGTCCGCGGGTTTTCCGCGAAGTGCTGGACGCGGCCAAGGACCTGAACGTCCCGATCCATCGCGTCAGCCAGGGAAGCGGCGTCATGCTGCTGACAAAAGCTGAAATTTCAGAGATGGCCCACATCGGACACGACCAGCGCATTGAGGTTTGCCTGTTCGTCGGGCCGCGAGCCACCTTCGAGACTGGTGCGCAAACCGCGTCAACAGCCGGCAAGGTGATCGGACTGCAACATCGTGGCGCCGACCAACTGGTCTACGCCATTGAAGACGTCAGGCGCGCCTGCGATCTCGGTATCCGTAGCATTCTTCCCGCCGACCTCGGACTGATCTGGGTGATCAATGAGATGAAGAAGAAGGGCGAACTTCCCAGGAACCTGGTCATCAAGAGTTCGGTTACGCTACCGGCAGCCAATCCAGCCACGGCCCGGCTGTTTGAGCAGGCAGGCGTTAACACGCTGAACATTCCCACCGACCTGGCCCCCGCGCAGATCGGGGCCATCCGCCAGGCGGTCGATATTCCCATCGACCTTTACATCGAGGTCCCCGACAACTTCGGTGGCTTCGTCCGTTACTACGAGATGCCGCAGATCATCCAGGTGGGAGCCCCCAACTATTTCAAGTTCGGATTGCGTAACGCTCCGGACCTCTATCCTTCCGGCGGCCACATTGAAGACCTGGCTGCGCGCATGGGCCGCGAGCGTGTTCGCCGCGCGCGTATCGCGCTCGACCTGCTTGAACAGTACGCCCCGCAGGCGAAGATGTCGCCGCTCGGGTCCAAGGACCTCGGCATCCCGGAAGTGTGATCCGCGCGCCGCCCGGCAGCGGACCGCCTCTATAAGATTCCGGCCATCGCATGGGGGTAAGGCTTTGCCCGCCTGCCTGGTTTCCTGCGCCGGCGCTTTGTTAAACGTCTGTCAAATACGCCCGGCCTGCCCCGCCGTAAAGAAACCCCGCCTGTCCGAAACCCGTAAATCATGTTAGGTATATACAAGCATGGAAAGGTTTCTTCCATTCCCGAAACCCGCGCTGGCCGCGCTGGCGGCAGTCTTTGGCGCTGCAATTGTACTTTACAGCGGGCTCTGGATGTACTCCATCCGCTGGCAGAGCAGCGTCGAGCTCGGCTTTGATTTCGATTACATCGGGGCGCAGCATGCCGAACGTGTCAGGAGCGTGGAGCCCGGCGGGCCGGCAGCAAAAGCCGGTCTGAAACCGGGAGACCGCGTCACGGCTATCAATGACCATCCCATCGAAGACCGTCAAATGATTTTTGATGTGTGGTCTCAGCAGAAGCCTGGAAACAAAGTGAAACTCGCCGTCATTCGGCCCGGAGAATCTTCTCCCGTGGAAATGTCCGCCACTTTCCGGTCCCGCCGGTCATCATCCCGTGAGACCGGCCTGACAGAACGCCTGGGCCAGGAAATTATGCAGACCTATCCACTCGTATTCCTGATTGTCGGCCTGCCGCTCCTGTTTATGCGGCTTGAAGACCGCAACGCCTGGCTGCTGGCTCTTATGTTTGCCTGCTTTGCCGCCGCGCCGCCATTTCCCAATATGTTCGCGGGTCTGGAGCCGCCATTTCGATCATTTGCGACGGCCTATCGGGCTATTTTCAGCACCTTGCTGGGAGCGATCTTCTACTGCTTTTTCGCCCTGTTCCCTGCCCGGTCATACCTGGACCGCAGAATACCGTGGCTGAAGTGGTTGGGCGTGGCCATTGGCATCACATTCGCTTTGCCCGGGTTGCGAATCGGCACTTCTCACGCTCCCGCTGTGGTGGAAGGGCTTATCGGGAGGCACTCTTCACACGTAGTCCGCCTGTTTTACAACTATGGCTTCATCGTACTGGGACTGATCTCTCTGGCTGGGAACGCATTCACCGCACCCACCCCGGAGGCTCGCCGCAAGATTCGCGTGATCCTATGGGGAACGCTGGTGGGAGTGCTCCCCATATCGGTTCTGACCGCCCTCGGTGATTTCTTTCGAATTCATCCGCCGCTGGTGTTGGGCGTAACGCTGGTCATGCTGCTATTTTTATTCCCTCTCTCCTTCGCCTATGCGGTCCTCAAGCACCGCGTGCTTGAAGTTCCGGTACTGCTGCGGCGTGGAGCGCGCTACCTGCTGGTCCTTCGTGGCTTTACCCTCATGCTGGCACTTGTCAGCATCGGAGTCACCCTGGTCTTTGCCCTGTTTCTGGCTCCCTACCTGGAACTGCTTGCCGTCGGCGGCATTCCGGGCGGGATCGCGCTGGGAGCGGGGTTTGGCACCGTACTGCTCTGGGCAGGGATGGCGGTCCACAAGCGCGTGGGAGAGAAGATCGATCGCGCCTTTTTCCGCAATTCGTATGATGCCCGGATGGTTCTGGAGAAGCTGGTGGAAATTTCCCGGACGGCGACCGACCGGGGCAAGTTGTCAGATCTGTTGCAGTACCATCTGGAACAGGCGCTGAGACCAAGTTCGCTGGCGGTTTACCTGGAGACAAATGGTCGGCGGATTTCCGCCATCCGCGGGGACGTCCCGCCAGGGCTCACCGTTCTATCGCCAGATGATCCCCTTATGCAGGAACTGGAACGACGCGGCCGCACATGGGAAGTTGCCAACGAGGACGAGGAAAAGCTCCCCCAGCCGTTTCTGCTCGAACCCCTCCAGCCCGATTGCCTGGTACCCGTTCTTGGGCGTGGCGGCCGGTTGGTGGGGCTGTTGGTGCTCGGCCCACGCCTTTCTGAAGAACCCTATTCCAGGGAGGACAAGCGCCTGTTGGCGTCTGTCGCCACCCAGGCTGGCATGGCGATAGAAAGCATTCGTCTGGGCGAAGAGATTGCCGAACGCATTGAGGCAGAACGACGCGCTACGCAGGAAATGGAGTTTGCCCGTCAGGTGCAGTCCCGCCTGCTTCCACAGAAGTTTCCCGTTCTGCGCACGCTGGAATACGCGGGCGGCTGCGCACCGGCCCGGCAAGTGGGTGGCGACTATTACGACTTTCTGGAACTGCGCCCCGGCCGGCTGGCGCTGGTGCTCGCGGATATTGCAGGCAAAGGAGTGTCCGGCGCGCTCCTGATGGCCAATCTTCAGGCCAACCTGCGCAGCCAGTACGCCATGGCGCTTGACGACATCCGGCAGCTTTTACTGTCGGTCAACCGCCTTTTCTATGAAAACACCAGCGACAATAGTTATGCCACGCTCTTTTTTGCGGATTACGACGACGCAACACACCGCCTCCGCTACGTGAATTGCGGGCACCTGCCTCCGCTGCTGCTGCGCGGTTGTCGTTCTTCAACAAACATGCCAGGTCCGCCGTCGGATGTCGAACGACTGGAGCCCACTTCAACTGTCCTCGGCCTTTTTGAAGCGTGGGAATGCACCGTCGCTGAAACCAGTCTCAGCCCGGGCGATACGCTCCTCCTTTACACCGACGGCGTCACGGAGGCTGCCAATGCTGGCGGCGAAGAGTTTGGCGAGTCACGGCTGGTAGAGGCCTTGTGCTCACACCACGACGTGAACGCGCAGCCGCTGCTCGATTCCATCATCCAGGCTGTGCAGACGTTCAGCGACGAGGAACAGGCGGAGGTAGTGCGGCATAAAGTGTGTAAAGGGATGAAGAAAGAGAGGGCGGCTGAGGACTCCTGAAGTGATATAAATCTTTTGGGCAAAAGAAAGTAAATCACCAAGGAGGACAGCCGCCATGTTGAATATTACCACTGAGATCGTAGGTTCCGAAGCGAATGTCGACAGGAGGAAAGCCCAAAAGATTTCGCTGAAGGCGTACGTTCTGGAGAAGCTGCGCACCTGGATCAACAGTCTGCTGGAGGCCGAGCGGGATGAGTTTTTGGGGCGAGGGTGGCACCAGCCCTTGGACTCGGAGCACGACAACTATCGCAACGGGTACCGGCCGAGGAGGATCAACTTTTTCGGATTAGGCGAAATCGAGTTGCGGGTGCCGCGGGACCGGCAAGGAGCCTTCGAGTCGGAGTGGCTGCCGGAGCGGAGGGGCCAGGACCCGGAACTCGAGGCTTTCTTAGCAGAAGCTTTTCTGGCGGGCTTGTCGACGCGGGACCTGGCGCGGATTACGGAGAAGCACCTGGGACAGAAGTACGACTCGAAGCAGGTTTCGCGGATTGTGGCGCGGGCCACGGGGGAGCTGGAAGCCTGGTGCCAACGGCGGCTGGACGGCGAGCGCTACAAATTTCTCTACCTGGACGGAGCCAACTTTCAGGTGCGGATCAACGGGCACGTGAGCCGGCAAAGTTTCTGCGCGGTGCTGGGGGTGACGGAAGAGAACGAGCGCTTCGAGGTTTTAGCTTTGGAAATGGGAGACCGTGAGCGGGCCGATCTGTGGGAGAGCGTCTTCAGCAGCTTGGCCGATCGAGGCCTGAATCGGGAGGCAGTGGAACTGGGGATTATGGACGGGCTGGCAGGACTGGAAAGC
>Ga0307372_10003075_pt1 | contig 27066 bp, 21 predicted proteins | sample OX1MG_FD_202533 | JGI IMG/M metagenome (GOLD analysis project Ga0307372, IMG submission 202533) | Soil microbial communities from Risofladan, Vaasa, Finland - OX-1 | ecosystem: Environmental > Terrestrial > Soil > Coastal area > Acid sulfate soil | place: Finland: Risofladan, Vaasa | collected... | reverse complement strand
TACACGTTTGGCATGAGGAAACGCACCAGCATCTGGCTTGACGAAGCAGATACAGCCGCCATTGCCACTATCCAAACGCGGTACGGTGTCGCCACGGAGAGTGACGCCACACGGCTTGCGGTTCGACTGCTTGCCGAGTCCAAACGTGTTGATGTCCAGCCTTCAACGGCAACCGGAAAGCGCCCAACCTCCCATGAGTGAGGCGACGTGTCGCAACGCCTACACGTTCAAGCTCGTCCCCACACCCGCGCTTGCGCGGGTGTGGGGACGAGACTCTGTGGCGTTGCCGCATGCTGTACAATACCGCCTTGGAGCAACGCATCGTCGTATGGAAGGCGCGTAGCCTCTCCCTCACCTGCTACCAGCAGCAAGCCGAATTGCCCGATATGAAAGCGGCATTCCCAGACTACGCCGACATCCATAGCCAGGTGTTGCAGGATGTGTTGACGCGCCTAGATCGGGCGTATCAGGCGTTCTTCCGACGAGTGAAAGCGGGGGAGACGCCCGGTTTCCCGCGCTTTCAGGGACGGGGCCGCTACCACTCGTTCACCTACAAGCAGTTTGGCAATGGCGCACGCCTTGATAACGGTTTCTTGGTTCTCAGCAAGATTGGTCGGGTGGGTGTGCGGTGGTCACGCCCCATGCAAGGCAGGCCCAAGACGGTCACGATCAGCCGGGAAGCGGACGGCTGGTACGCTTGCATCTCCTGTGAGAACGTTCCCACGCAACCGTTGCCCTTGACGGGCCGGGAGATGGGGATTGATGTGGGGCTGAAGGTGTTCCTGGTCACAGCGCATGGCCTTGTCGTCGAGAACCCGCGCCACTTCCGTAGCAGTGAGCGTCGCCTCGCCAAAGCCGATAAGGCCGTGGCGCGGTGTCAGCACGGCAGTCACGGCAGACGCAAGACGCTGGCCCGGCGCGCCAAAGCGCATCAGCACGTCAAACGGCAACGCGCCGACTTTCACCACAAGACGGCGCGCGCGTTGGTACGCGACAACGACACGATCTGTCTGGAAGATTTGCAGGTCGCCAACATGGTACGGAATCGCCACCTTGCCAAGAGCATCAGTGATGCGGCGTGGGGCCAGTTCCGGAGCATCCTCGACGCCAAGGCAGCATGGGCCGGGCGTCGGGTGCTGGCGATCCCTGCGCAGTACACCAGCCAAGATTGCAGCGGCTGTGGGGAACGGGTTCCCAATCCGCTCAGTGTGCGAACCCATGTGTGTCCGTCGTGTGGGCTGGTCGTAGACCGCGACGAGAACGCGGCCATCAACATTTTGCGGGCCGGGCAGGCTCGTTGGGGGCTAACGTGGTCCGCTGGGACGAGCGTTCTCCAAGAATCCCCCGTGCTTTAGCCGGGGGATTGTCAATGACGCCTGCTTACGAGGCCGTGCGGGCGTACACGATGTGGTAGCGCAGCGCGTCGCGATCAGCAGCCCCACCTCGTGCCTCCGCGGGCGCGGAGGCGTTGCCGTTTGGCAGGTGGCGCACGCACGCTGTCGGCTCTCGACGCCCATCCGTGCGAAGCTGCTCCCGATTGTGAGGGCGCCGACCAGCGCCGCTAGAGGACGCCCACCCGGCAATCAGCGATCAGGCGCAGCGCCAGGCGCACATTGGGGACTTGCGCTACGGGCGCCAGCCAGACCACTGGCTGGTCCGCTGCGATTGCCGCTGCGTCTGTGGGTGCTGTCGCTCTTGGTGGGAGAGGCTGCTGGGGCAATGGGCGCCAGGTGAGACGGACCAGATCGCGCTCGATGCGGGCGTCGAGGAGCGCCGTCCAGGGCAGGGTGAGCCGTCCCGCCGTCATTCCTACACGGTGAATCCACCACGGGCCACAGGGGATCGGGGCGCCCGCGCGATACGTCATGACCCACTGGGGGTAGAGCCGGGCGCCGATCTCCCGCTCAATGGTCGCTGCCAGTTCTGGCAGACGCCGATACCCGACGAGGCTGAATCGATGGCCAGCGCGCGTCACGACGACGTAGCGGATGATCATGGTTGGTGGCATGGTCGTGGCAGGGGTGGCGTTGGGCGCGTCTTGGCGGCGCCGCGTGCGTTGCGCCGAGGGCGATGTCGTCAGCTGGTGGGGCAACGGGTAGGTGATGAGTTGGGCCAATTCGTCCCAGCGCAGCACATCCACCTTCCCCCGCCGACGGAGGGTCAACCCGTGGGCGTAGACCGTCACCTGGGCGCCGAACGAGCGGGTGGCTTGATAGAGCAGGAGCGGCCCCAGCAAGACCAGGAGCGCGCCGCTGAAGACGAGCAGGACGATGAGTCCCCCAATGAACCCATTCACCAGGAGGCCGATCCCCGCGAGGAGCAGCAGGACGCCCCCCACCAGAGCGCCAATTCCTTGGAGCAACGCGCCGAGGACGTCGCCGCGATAGGTCGCGCGCCGGTTGCCCAGAGCGGCCAGCAGTTGAGCCTGATCGCGTGGACCTGCAGGCATGGTGGTGGGGGATGGTGTTGATTGAGGGAGAGATGGCAGCATGGACATAGCCTGTTTGAACGTCGTGCAGGACGTCGGCGCGCAGGACGCGTCCCAGTGTAGCAAGACGTTCGCTCCTTTCAGACGCGTGTTTCAGAACGGTTGTTGATGGACCATGTTGGTGGAGAGGCGGCGGGCGTTGGACAGGCGTTGGACAATTGCTCGCCTTGTTCGCCGCTGACGCCCCCATCGGACAGCAGCGTCAGCGGTGTGTGCGGTTGGGGGATCGAGCGCGGGTCCGAGCGCGAGTCCGAGCGCGAGTCCGAGGCGGGGATGCGCGCTGGATGTCATCCAGCGTAGGGGATGTCGGCGGCAACACGTTGGCCGTCCGCGTCGTCCACGGTCGCCGCAGATGCCCCGTCGGCGATTTGGTCGGCGATGTGGTCGGCCTCACGACCTGCCAGCCGAGCGCACACGCGGCAGCGAGCAGGGTCGCCCCGCACCAAAGCGCTGTCGGCGCCGCGCCCCAGCGTGCGAGCGACAGGCCCATCAGCGTGAGCCCCAGCGGTTGGGTTCCCAACAGCGCCAGCCGGAAGGTGGCCGTGGTCCGCCCCAGCGCCGCCGTCGGCAACAAGGACAGTCGCCAGGTGTATTGAGCGACATTGAACGCCTGATCGCTGGCCATCAGCAGCGCCACCACGCCCGCCAGCGCCAGCGGGGCGCCGACCCAGCCCAGTAGGGGCCAGAGGATGGCCTCCCCCAACGCCCCGCCGAGCGCCACCCGCGCCAGCCCCAGCCGCTTGGTGAGCGGCGCTCCCACCCCCGGCCCGATCACACTGCCCGCGCCGGCCGCCGCCAAGATGAGACCGATGGTGGGGACGCTGGCATGCAGGGCCTGCGCGCGGACGATCACCAACAGGGTGAAGCCCGTCACCACCGTATTCCACACCGTCCCCAGCAGCAGCAACAGTCGCAGCATCGGATGACCCCAGACCAGGGTCACCCCCACCCGTGCCTCGGCCACGAAGATTCCCCACCGTTCCCTGACCCGTCGACTGACCCGTTGGGGTGTGAACGGCAGCCGTGGCGCGCGGGAGCGCGCTGGGGCGCGCTCGCGTCGGCTGGCGCCGCCGATCTCGTCACCGCTTCTCGTGTGGAAGACAGCAGCCTGTTGCGGTGGAGATGATGGCGTAGGCGCAGACGTCGAGGCGCGTGCGCGGGAGGGTTGGAGGGGTTGGAGGGGTTGGAGGGGTTGGAGGGGTTGGAAGGGGGCGCGTATCTGGGTGAGGGAGAGGACCGAGACCCCATAGGAGAGGGCATCCACCGCTAGGGGGAGGAGCCGCCCGACAGCGTAGAGCGCGCCGCCGATCAGCGGCCCCAGGAGCTGTGCCGAGTTGGCGACAGCGGTGGAGAGGGCGATGGCCGTCGGCAGCTGCGTGGTCCCGGCCACCGTGACCGTACTTGCGGTCTCCGCCACATCGAAGAACACGAACAGCGCGCCTTCGCCCAAGGACACCAGATAGAGCTGGGGGAGCCAGAGCTGGCCGGTCAACAGGACGACCAGCGGGAGACTGCCCATCAGCACAGCGCGGCCCAGGTCGCAGATGATCATGAGGCGTTTGCGGTTGCAGCGGTCCACCCAGGCGCCAGCGGGCAGCGCCAACACCGCATAGGGGATCAGGCGCACCGCGCCCAGCAACCCCGCCTGGACGGGCGAATGGGTCAGCCACAAGACGAGCAGCGGCAGCGCCAGCGTCGAGGCGCCACTCCCCGCCACGCTCACCGCCTGCCCTGCCAGCAGCAGCAGGTAGTCCGTGTTGTGCCAGAGGGGCTGGGTGCGCCACGGCGCGAGCAGCCGCTGGGGCAGACGTTGTAGCAGGCGTGCCAGACCACGGAGACCATGCGGGAGCTGGGGATTGGTTCGTTGCTGCCCGTGGGGCATTGCCTCTGGCGCCACGAGCGACAAGGGAGACGCTGAAGACGCAGGCGCAGGCAGCGGCGCAGGCAGCGGCGCAGGCAGCGGCGCAGGCAGCGGCGCAGGCAGCGGCGCAGGCAGCGGCGCAGGCAGCGGCGCAGGCAGCGGCGCAGGCAGCGGCGCAGGCAGCGGCGCAGGGAGCGGCGCAGGGAGCGGCGCAGGGAGCGGCGCAGGGAGCGGCGCAGGGAGCGGCGCAGGGAGCGGCGCAGGGAGCGGCGTAGGTGATGCCGAGGGGGAAGTGAGCGGTCGTGGAGGGCGGGGAGCACGCGGCGAGCGGGCAGAGGGAATGCTGGTCGCGGGGGCCATTGTGTCGGCTCCTTTCCCATCGGCGCGCAGTGGCGCATCGGCTTCAGTGCAGATGGCACAGCCGTACAAGACAGTGCAAGACCGCGCAAGACGGTGCAAGACAGTGCAAGACAAGGATAGCGGGAAGAGACGTGTCACTGGCGCATCTGACGCATATGATTTCAGTGCGCTGGCGCAGCGCGTCAGCCGCATCTGGCGCATGGCAGGGTGTGCGTTGCTGGCGCGCCCACGCTGGGACGTGATGAAACCGTTCAACCGGTTCGGTCAGATAGATCGGTACAATCTGTTCAGAGGATGTTGGTCGGCTGCGTCGTAGCGCTTGCGATCACTGCGCCTTGGCGATCTCCGCCCAGCGGGTGGTGGAGCGTGGGGAGCGGGCGGTCTGTTGCATCTGCCAGGGCCGGGTCGTGCCCGTGGCCAGGAAGCGGATCGCGTCACGGCCAAACCGTTCGTTGATGCGCGACATCACCGCCATGATCTCTTCATCGCGGGCATCGGGTGGCGGCGTAAAGAGTTGCGCCTGCTGCGGCGTCTCCGGCGTCAGGTCGCACAGCAAGACTCCCACGCGATGGTAGGCGAAGCCGGGGCGATAGAGGCGTTCGAGCGCCGGGTAGAGACTGCGCAGGAGGTCGGGGACGAACGCGGTGGCGCGCGGCAGGTGGATGGTCACGCTCGCGCTATACTGCGGCTCCGCCTGGCGGAACCCGTTGGTGGCCAGCCACAGGACAGCGGTTGCGCCCAGCGATCCCTGTGCGCGCGCCTTGGCCGCCACCCGCGCCGTGTAGTCGGCCAGCGCTTCCTTGAGTTCGGGCAGTTCCCGCACGGGGCGTCCAAACGACCTGGCGCACAGGACTTGTTGGCGTTGGGCAGGGGTCGTCTCTAGCGGCAGGCAGGCCACGCCGCGCAGCTCCCACTGCGTGCGGGCGACGGGCACATACAGGTGGCGCTTGACCCAGGCAGGGTCCGTCGCATAGGCAAACGCGTAGGCGGTCTCGACGCCGTGGGCGCGCAGATACGGGGCGCGGCGGGCGCCGATGCCCCACACCTCCTCGATAGGGGTACGCGCGAGCGCTTCCTCCTGGGCGCGCCGGTCCAGCAACACACACACGCCCCTGGAGTCCTCCTTGGCCTGGTCTGTCGCAATCTTGCACAGGGTCTTCGTCGGCGCGACTCCGACCGAGACCCAGACCCCTACTGCCTGATGGATCGCCCGGCGCAGGCGGTGCGCCCAGGCCGCTTTGTCGGCGTCAGGGACGGGCGTCACATCCAAGAAGGCTTCATCGATGCTGTAGGGAGCGACCTCGGCGGCGTACTGGCTCATGACATCAAGCATGCGGCGACTGAGATCACCATACAAGGCAAAGTTGGCCGAGCAGACGATGATGCCGTATGCGCGGATCTGGCGCTGGATCGTGTGGACCGGCGCGCCCATCGCTACGCCGGGCAGGCATTTGGCGGCGCGACTGCGCGCGATGACGCAGCCATCGTTGTTGGACAGCACGATGACGGGCTGGCCGATCAGCGCCGGACGGAATACCTCTTCACAGGAGGAATAGAATGAATTTGCGTCAGCCAAAGCCAGCGTGAGGGGCGGCTGGCGCCAGGAAAAGCCCGTTGAGTCGCCCGCGACGCCAAGAGTGACGGACGCCGTCTGCTTACCACGTTGGCGATCTCGCGCATCGGGCGCATCGGGCGCATCGGGCGCATCGGGTATACCACGGGAGTCCGCGATCTCCCAGCCGCTCGATTGGGCGTCACTGGGGAAAGCGCACTTCGCATCCGTGGTGGATGGACGCATTGGACGCCCGCGCCCATTCCCTGTGGTGGTCAGCGCAGTCGAGGGATGGGGTTCTGTGCGTTCAGGTGTTGGCGGCGTCTGCGCGTGGCGCCAGCGCGTGGTCGGCGTCGGTGCGACAGCGCCAAGTGGGTTGGGGGACATGGGGGACATGGGGGATATCCCTTCACCAGCTGGTAGGCAGGTCTCATTCGCTTCACCTGTTCCAGCAGGTAGACCTGCATCATCAAACGTTGGCCAGAGCGAGGGTGTGAGCGGGCGCATGCGCTGGCCAGCGCCGGTGGCAAGTTCCTGGGGAGTCGTGTGAGGAGTCGTGTGAGGCTGATGCTGAGTACGCTGCTGGTCACGATCTGTGGTGGTCGGCGAAGCGGACGGCGCCGACAGCGTGGCCACCAGGGGTGGTCCAAGACGGACGGTTGGCGCCGACGGCCGTACGAGGAGCGCCACCGGCGATTTAGGTGGGTGAGGTGGGTGAGGCGGGTGAGGTGACGCGCCAGGAGTGATAGGCATAGACAAACACTCCTGCTACGTGGCGGTTGGCGGGGGTGGTATGGGTTGCCCTAGCGCACGGACGAGATGGGTGACGACGCCCCAGAGCTGCTGCTCCATCTCCTCATACAGCCGAATGGCCCCCGCAGTAGGGTTGTCGGCGACGAGATAGATGGCGTGCATGCCGGGTTGGAAGCGGCGTACCAGAAACAGGCCGTCCACCGTCGCCACTACGATGGCGCCCGGAATGGGATCGAGCAGACGATCAATCACCAGGATGTCGTGTGGGCGCAGCGTTGGTGCCATCGCTTCCCCCGTCATCTCGAGGAAGAACGTCGCGGTTGGATGGCGCACCACCAAATCTTAGAGGTCGAGGGGTGCCTCAAGGTAATCTTCGGCGGGCGAGGCGAAGCCGGTCGTGAGACGTTCGATGTGGACGCCCCGATCCGGGGGCTGCTCGGCATGCTCTGGGGTTCGGGCCGATGTTCGGCGAGTTGATGAGGCGAGCGGATTGGACAGTTTGGACAATGATGTGGGTGACGGGTTCATTGGCATCAGCGCATCCTCCCTCTCTTGCCGCTTCTGGCACAGACCTCTGCATAAGAACTTATGTTCTAAGTATAGGAGGTTATGGAGACCGTTCGTCAAGTGACGCCTGAAGGGAGTCCGAGCAAGCCGGACACGTTCTGTCAACGCGTGGGTGCTTGTGGGCGTCATTGACAGAATCTGTCCGGCGTGTGTCGCGCGTATTCCGTCCTGTCTCGTCTGCTGATGCGCCAATCAGCTTGCCAGTATCGTCCCGATAGTGAAGGCTCGTGAGGTTACTCGGCTCGGGTCTCATTCGCCATGTCGTTGCCCTCGGTGAGCATATTTGTCACGTGCCGCGTGAGAAAATCTACTGGAAATCCTAGCGCCAACGCCAGTTCGCTACAGATTGTGAGCCACAACTGGACGCGTTCTTCCTGTGTGGTGTGTGCAATGGGGAGACTATCACCCGCTTGCAAGGGATGCCTGACTGCGTCACTCACAATCACAGGAATGCCAAATGTCTGTACATGGTCAGCCCACGCGCGCCCCGGGGCATAAGGCGCTGCACGCCACGCATGGCTCATCAGGAATGCGAGACGAAACTCAGGAACCAGGGGCTGGGCGCCTAAGACCTCGCGGTAAAAGCTGATCGCAGTAGCTACCACCTGCCAGAGGATGTGGAAATTAAAGAAGCGAAGGAGGTGAAAGGCGCTGTCCGGATTGGCGCGTGCGTCGTGCGTGAGTTTGCTCAGTAGCCTTGATATCTCAGGTGCTGTTTCAGCCTGTTGATGTGTGGGATGTGGCGCTTGCGTCAACCCCCAGGCGTTGGGGTCCAGCAGTGGATTAGGCAAACTCGGCAACGGAATATGCAGTTTGAGACTCCCTGTCGCGAAGAGTTCAAGCGTAAGTCCGGCAGTTGCCACCTCCGTTGGTGTAACTTGACGGAGGAGCACCGACACAGGGGTCATCTGTGCCGCCGTGAAGGGTAAGGTCGCCTCGACCGCTGTTTCGCTCCCCGGAGTCATCGCTGGGTTCGCCAAGCGTATCGGTTTTTGACTACGTGCGAGGAGGTCCAGGAGCCAGGTATGGGTGCCGGGCATCTGCAGTTGTACGAGGCCTTCAGGATAGGGCTGCAAGAAGAGACTGATCCAGCCCTGCGCCGCATCACGTTGACTCAATTGCCGGGTATCCTGGCAAAAACGTTCGACCCGGCGGTGGAGGTCTTTGCTTCGATCATAGAGTCGGTTGAGCGCATAGCGATCCTTCTCAAAGATCGGATCCGACGAGTCTTGTTGACGCACATAGAGACGCCCATCCGTCGTGATGAAGGGTCCATCCTGTGCTGGTGGAATGTAGACGACGAGCGCAAGCCGGTCGTCGCCCAGACGAATCACCTGTGGATAAAACACCGGCGTCGGATCAATACGCGCTTTGACGACCTCCCGTACCACTGCAATGGGATCATGACAGATGTCTACCCCGAAGCCGCAAATGGACGTGGCGATATTGTGCTCGTCTGTTTCTACCCCGACGATGTACCAGCCGCCGCTGGTATTGGCCAGCGAGGCAATACTCTTCGCAATTTTGTCCCGTGCCACAATGGTCGATTTGTATTCTACAAAGTAACCTTCGGCAACGTGGCGCTGGATGAGCGTGTGGAGATCATCTGCGGTAAGCGTTTGTCCGATTGCTTGGTCAAAGGGGTTGAACGACATGGTTTCCTCCGTATCCTCTGAGCGTTGCCACCCGCGTCGGGGTACTACCTGCGCAAACCTATCCACATTGTACACAGGTTGCCCGATGATCGCAGGTGAAGTAACAGGTGGATGTGGTGGATGTCAGGTGGATGTGGTGGATGTAATGAGGGGGCGAGTTGACGCCGTTTCCTGGGGTAATGCGTGGGGGTAATGCGCTCAGGTAGAGAGAATGTTCCTACGCTCGCATGTGGAAATGGCCAAATCGTGCCAAAATGGGCGCCGCGCACATTGGTCACGGCGCCAGCATTCAAGCCGAAAATGGATCGTGGCCACCTACATGATCTTGCCTTGTGATCCACGCTGCTCCTTCCCCCGCTCTCCCCCGCTCTCCGCCACTCCTACTCCTCGTGATGGCCTCTCCCAACTCCATGAGCTGCTTGTTGCTCCACGACGCATCTCCTCCTGGCCTCCTCGAGCATCCTACGACCTGATAGTGGCAATGTTCAGGGATGGTGGTTGTGGTGGTCGTAGGTGTCGAATGTGTCGTGGGTGTCGCATCGTCTGTACTTCGCCTCAACTCCACCACACCGTTCGCCGCTGGTTTCTTTGGGAGGATGCTCTACTGAGCAGCCAGGTCGAGGTGTGTCGTTGCGCGTGTCGTTGCGCGTGTTGTTGCCGTGTTGTTGCGCGTTCCTCTATCCTTCCCGTGTTGCCACATGCCGCGCTCACGCGCTGCACTCCGGAGCGGCTCGCTACGATCTCATCGTGTGGCGGCATCGTGTCCCCTGCTACCTGATCCGCCTTGTCCATGTCCGCCTCTGGCTCGCCTCTGACTCGCATCACTGGTTCAATTGGCTGCTGGTGGGCGACGCAGAGGAGCCGGGGCTAAGTAGACAGGGCGCCGCCAGCGCCGCCAGCGTCGCCAGCGTCGCCAGCGTCGCCAGCGACGCTGGCGGCGCTGGTGGCACGACATAGGAACTGCCAATGCAGGATACCAATGCAGGATACCCATAAGCTGCGCCAAGCAGGAGAGAAGTGGATGTGGGGCAGACGAGCGGGTGGAGCGGGTGGAGCGGGTGGAGCGGGTGGAGCGGGTGGAGCGGACGCCGCACGAAGGGATCACGAGACGGGACGCTGCGGATGTGGCAGGAGCGGTGTGCTGCACTGAGAGACGGCGGGGAAGGAGCAGCGTGGATCACTAGGCAAGACCATGATGCAAGATCATGTAGGTGGCCACGATCCATTTTCGGCTTGAATGCTGGCGCCGTGACCAATGTGCGCGGCGCCCATTTTGGCGCGGCGGGCGTGTCGTCGGTGCGTCGTCGGCGTTGCACGCGCATCCTCTTCCGACGCCCACCGGTGTGCCAACACACAGCGGGGCGCGTGAGCTGCGGGGAGGGCTGCGGGGAGTTGTGGAGAACGGATGCGACGCAGCAGGACCATCGCAGCAGGACCATCGCTCGTCGTGAGCAAGCGTGAGGTGTAGAAGGGCAGGTATCGTTGGCGTGGGCATCACGAGGGGTGTCGGTGGCAGCTCGTACGCGTGACCCGCCAGCGACCCGCCAGCGACCCGCCAGCGACCCACGATGCCCTCACCGACCCACTTGTCCAGCGAGTTTTGCCGATCAGGGGAGGAGCACTTAGGAAATGTTGTCGCGTTCTGACGTACCAGGCGCTGCCGCTGTGTGGCCTGCGGGAGGCTGGTAGGACCGGGTGCGCGTGTCCTCTCTATGCCGCATGCTTGCGTGTGGCGTGCCCCAAAATGGGCGCCAAACGAGTTTTCCGTGCCCGGCGGATCCCCCTTGTCAGGCTGTGAAAGGGATGGTACGCTCCTACATGTTGTTGATGGTTTTGCCCTCCTTATGGGAAAGGAACCACCGCTTCACCGAGAGTACCTACGAACGTCTTGGTCGTGTTGGCCGCCCACAGGTACGCGCATTTTTGCTGTTCTGTGTCAGGTCATAGCATGCGTCATCACTTTATCGCGCAGTCATGCTGAGGAGTGATACCGTGCGGATACGGCTCGTGATGCCCATGTGGTAGCTCGTGACGGTCTGTTCCTCCTAACGGGCACACAGCGGTTCTTCGGATGTGTTCGGAACTGCGTTGCTTCAGGCTCCTCACGCCAGTCGCACGTCAGTCGTCAGGACGGATGTGGAGGAAGTGCTGGGACGGGTGGGTGACTGTCGTGCGCGTTGCGCTGCGTCACCAGGCCTGTCCAAGAGTGACTGTCGTGCGCGTTGCGCTGCGTCACTGAGCCTGCCCAAGCGTGTCCCAACCTGTTCCCAACCTGTCCAGGATTGCCAGTGAGCGGGAGTGTCGTACGATGACTGTGCGCGTTGCGCTGGGTCGTGCGCTACCGCTCGTTGGTTGGTCGTCCCTTGCAGGTCACTTCGTCGTGCCTACTTCGTCGTGCCTACTTCGTCGTGCCTACTTCGTCGTGTCCCTCAGGCCTTCTCGCCATCTCCTGAGACACGAGTTCTGGAGCGGTCTGGCTGATGGCGCCTCTGCGTCTCACCGACACCAGTGGTGAGTTGACAGAGCCGACGCCGGTGGTTGGGCGGGTGTTTTTGCCTCGAGCCTCAGCCGGTCGTCTGGTGTACCCAATCGGTTCCAGGAACGCGTGCGTGCTGGTGCGCCGTGAGCGCCCATGAGCGCCTGTGAGCGCCCATGAGCGCCTGTGAGCGCCATTCCAAACGTGGTCGCGACAATCGCTTGCCTAGACGCTGTACGTGCTGCGCCGGTGCGTCCGCCTGGGTTCCTCCCGCCACCCGTTTGCCACGCCATTCCCCTTCTTACTGGTGGGGATGGTTGCGCGCCTGTGCTGTGTCCGCATGCCCTTTGTTCTCTTGCTTTCCTTGTGCTGCCGACCCCCGCTGACCCCTGCTGACCCCCTGTGGCGTTGTGCGCGTCTTCCCCGAACTCCCGCGAACTCCCGTGTGTTCTCCGTGTGATCAACTCCGCCCTCCCCCTCCTTCTCTCTCCTTCTCTCTCCTTCTCCCTCTTCCTTTTCCATGTCGTTCGTGTAGCGCGTCCCGTGTAGCGCGTCCGTGTAGCGCGTCCCGTTGTATCGTCCCCGTCGTAGAAAGGCCGTTCGCGTGAACCCTCAGACTCCCGACCACATTGACCAGTATGACACCCTGCCCACATGGGGTTCCACTCCACCTGCCCCGCACGGGGCGGTTCCCGCGCCCACCCCACCGCCGATCATCCTGATCGGGCCGAATGCGCTGTTTGTCAACCAGTTGGCTTACCAACAGGGCCAACCGCCGCACGCGGTGGCGCAACAGTTGGCGCAGGCGGCGCTCGTGCAGTACCAGTTGACCCCGGCCCAGTGGTCGGCGTACCAACAGTACGCGGCGCAGTACAACCTGGACCCCTTGGACGTGGCGCATCAAGCCATTGCCGCCGCGCGTCAGCAGTATCTCGACCAGCAGGCGGCGGCTGCCGCGACTCCCGTCCACCGTGCGCTCTTCGCGCCGCGTCTTTCCGACGAGCAGCGCGTGGGGTGTCGGACGGCGGGGATTATCGCGCTGGCGATCCTCGCGGTCCCCTTCCTCTGTTGCGTGCTGATGGAGTTCGAGATCGCTGCCTCAGCGATCCTCAGCTCGCTCAAGTAACCCTGGCGCCCGCGCTTCCCTCGACCGTTGTTCCGCTTCCGTGCACATGCGTAGATACGTGCGCAGACACGTGCGCAAACAAGCATGGATCGTCCCGCGCGGGACGATCCATGCTTGTTTGCCGTCAGCTCCGGTTGAAGTCCCAGCACACCGCGTGGAGCGGCTGGAAGCTGGAAGCCGCGAACCTGCACCGGCGCCGGTGACGTTCGTCAGTGACGTTGCATAAGGCCTGCGCCTGTGCAGGCATGGCTTGGGCAGCGCAAGCGCCACGACGCCCTGTCTTCGCCGACTCCCACCTGCTTCGACCTGTTTTCTGCCTGCTTGAAAGGCGTCTCTATGTTTGATGGGGTGTTTCCTAACCGAGCGGCGCTGGAGTCGCGTTCGGACGGCCCTTGGTCGGACGATGTCGCTTGTTGTCCCCACCTGGCGGCTACGCCAGCCCCGCAGTATCCAGCGCTTCCCCCTTCGTTACCCGCTTCGCCTCCCACTGCGTTACCCGTTACGCCTCCCTCCGATTCCCAGCCGCTCACAGGCGGGGGTGGGAGCGGATTCGGTTGGAGTGATCCGACGTCCTGGCCAGACTGGCGCTGGCGTGTCAGTGCGTTGGGGTGCAGCATCTGGGTCATCGCGACCCTGGTCCTGACCTGGGAGTTCGCGATTGGTCTTCCCGCCACCGTGACGCTCTGGCAAGGTCTGGCCGAGTGGATGTTGGGGTGTGTGGTCTGGTTCGTCCTGGCGGTTTCCGGCCTGATCTGGGTCTTGGTCGTCCTGGACATGGGACGCGCCCTGCTGTATGCCCGCCAGCACGCGCCTCGGTTGGCCCCGTCCCCAGCGTCGGTCTATCGGTTCCATCGGTTCCATCGGTTCTATCGGTTCCATCGGGTCCATCCGTGGCGTGCTGTCGCTGTGGCGTGGTCGCGCGGACTCCGTGCCGCACGAATGACAGCGACGCGCCTGCTGTTCTCCCAGCGCACGGCATGCTCGTGCGCCTACGCGCAGTGTTCGTGGTGTCCTGGGTGCGCTTGGCACGTATGGAGCCGCCGGAATGGTCCTGCGGACCTGCTGCTTGCTGTTGTTCGAGCTGATCGAGCTGATCGAATTGATCGAACTGATCGAAAGGGATGGGTTGTCGTGCGTCCTCCCCGTTCTCCGCGTTCTCCGCGTGGCGCCTGCCGCGCCTCACGCCGGTTTGCCTACGGACCGCGCCGTTCCCGCCTGCTGCCAGTGGTGGTGATCGCCAATTTTGCCACACAGGGCTTTGTTGTTGGGCTGATCTTTGCCCAACCCTTGCCCTTGGTGCTCTGCCTCGGCGCTGGTCTGATTGGACTGGCTTTGGGCGCTTGTGTAGGGTGGTTGCTCACACGCGCCCAGTGGTGACGCAGGCCGTTCTAGTGGACCTCGGCGAGGTAGGCCATACCGCGCCGAGGCTTGTCGGCGCCCGTTGGCGCCTGGATGAGCGCCTGGATGAGCGCCTGAGTTGGTCCCTCGTTGCCTGGTTGGTCCTTGGATTGTCGCCGAGCGACAAAGCGCAAGAACGAGCAAGAAAGGTTGTGTGGTCATGTCGAACCCCGATGAACCCGATGAACCCGTTGAACCCAGTGAACCCAGTGAACCCAGTGAACCCAGTGAACCTGGTGAATCCCGTGATCGGTTGGTGGAATCGACCGCCGAAGCCTACGCCTTGTTGCTGAAGATGGGGGCGCTCCAGGGGGCGCATCCGTTGTCCCGCCACGATGCCGAGGTGGCGATTGGCCGACGCCCCCAGACCAATGATGTGCGGACGTGGGGCGCGCTCTTGCTCAGTGATCCGCGTGATCCCCTCCCCCAGCGCCTCGCGACGGGGCGGCAGGTCCTCGATGCATTGTGCTGCGTGATGTTCGGCGTTGCCGATTTCCGGGCTGCCTGTACGGCGCCGCATCGCCGCCAGATGATGAGCACGCTCATCCCGTACTTGAAGGCGCTGCACGATGCGGCCTGGACGCAAACCTTGCCGCGTCCACCACTCCCAGCGCCGCTCGCTCAGCGCGCGCTGGCTGCGCCCGCGACGCTCGCGACGCTCGCGACGCTCGCGACGTCCCCCGAATCGCCAATCGCGCCGACGACCTCCGAGACGCCCTGATCGCTGTCTCAGAGGTCTCAGAGGTCTCAGAGGTCTCAGAGGTCTCAGAGGTCTCAGAGGTCTCAGAGGTCTCAGAGACCTCCCTCGCGTCGTAGCGCGTGCTTGTCCGTTCCTGTGGGCCACCTCCTCATCCGCGTGAGGAGGTGGCCCATTGTGCTGTTTCCGCCGCCGGTCTCCGCCGCCGTCGGTGAGGCCCGGCGGCTGTTCGCCGCTGTGTTTCGTACATTCGTTCGCGTGTCTTGTGCTCAGAAAGGAGCCGCTGTATGTCCCGCATGTCTCGCCAGTCCCCTTCCCAGTCCCCTTCCTCGGGTGCTACTTCCCTTCCAACGTCCCCGCGTCGTCAGACGGCCCGTGTCGCCGCACCTAAGGCGCCAGCCGCTTCCGCCGATGCCAAGCCGCCGGTCGCAGCGCCGGTTTCTCCGCCTACCCCTCGAGTCCCGCAGACCCCACCGATTCCCCAGACCCACGCCCAACGCGTGGCGCGGCGTGCGGTCCTAGCGACGCCGGACGTGCAGCGTCGCGGTGGGGCCACTGCTCGTCGGCGCGCCAGCGCATCGGACGTCGTTGACGCGCAGCAGCAGCGCCTCCCGCGTGAGTACGCACTGCTGCTCGCGCTGACCACCTGGGCGACCGTGTTGCGCCAGCGCGAGGACGCGCTGACCCAGCGTGAACAGGCGCTTGCCCAACGGACACGCCGGAGCGGCGCACGCGCGCCCCACGCAGAGCAGCGACCAGCGGTCGCCGTGGATGCCGTGGATGCCGTGGATGCCGTGGAGGCAACCGTTGAGGAGCCGCGTCCAACCTCGTCAGCCCAGCAGCGCACGGGGCGTGAGCTGCGCTGGCGCGACATCGATGCGCTCGCAGACGATCTGCGCACGGGGCGCGAACCGCGACCGGAGTCACCGGTGGATGTGCCAGCGGGGCGCAACTCCGCGCCTGCATCGCCCAGTGCTCAGCTGGCGTCAGTTCCGGTGGTTCCAACCCTGACCCCCCCGCGAGCAGCCCTGGCAGGAGCCGTGGTGGACACACCAGAGCCGTCCTCGGCGGCGCCCTCCTTCCCTGTGCCGTCGACGTCCGTGTCTGCTGTGCCTGTCAGCGTGGAGCCATTGGAGCCATTGGAGCCAGCTGCGATCACCCTGCCGGTGGCGCCGACATCGCTGACGGTCGTGCCGCCTGCCCGAACCCTCGCTGACGTCTCCATCTGCTCCATCATGTCAGGCGCGCTGCGCGATCTGGCGCCGACCGCCGATGCCACCTACCATCACACGGACCCCGTGGTGGCAGATGTTGTAGCAGATGTTGTAGCAGATGTTGTAGCAGATGTTGTAGCAGATGTTTGGGCGCCTCCCTCGCCGCTGGCCCAAGCTGGAATGCTGGCTCGCTGGTGTCCGCTGCCCCTCGGCACGTTGGCGGCGCGCGTCGGCGATGACGTCGCAGTGGCGGCGCAACTGGTGCGACGACTGGACGCGGTCCGCGCGGAAGTAGATGGCGTTATCCAGCCGCTGGAGGCGGACGCCCGCGCCACTGGGCGGCTCGATCCACGTCTACCCACCCTCTGGCGAACGCGTCAGCAGGTCATCGTGACGACGCTTGCCCATCGCGCCTATCAGATGGCGTTACGGCTGCGCGCCTGGGGGGCCATCGTCGAGTGGCCGTCCTGCTGGGATGCGCCAGTCGTGATCGTCTGGCCGGGACTAGCGGAAACCACAGGCGCCCGCCAATTGCGGTCGCTGCTCGACCTGGTCACCTACATGCGTGAGGAGGTCCCCGCTGCGCATTGGCAATTGCAGGGCGTGCTCCGGCACATCCAGATCATCCCCAGCCCTGCCACCACTGGCATCACTGCCCCCGCTGCAGCGTCCGGCCCATCTGCGCTGACGGGCGCCCATCCGTCTCCTGCGGCCACCGCATCCGCTCCGTCGGTGCACTGGGTCTTTCCACCTACTTGGACACGCGCGTCATCAATGGCAGATCGGGCCGCGCCGCAGACCCCGTCGGTGCTCCCGGCCCTGTTGCCCGCTGCATGGGAGTGGCGCCGAGGGCACGGTGGACAGCGCGAACAAGGGGGGCAGGGTGTACGCGGCGGGCTCGGTGGCGCGCCGCCCTCTCTGTCAGCGGTGACGCCGCGTTCACGCCCCTTCCCACAAACGCCCCTCGCCCGCGACGGCGTAGGGGCGTTCTCGTCCCATCCGTCGTCCCATCCGTCGTCTGTGGCCACCTCCGTGACAGGGCCATGCGGGGGACTGGCGCCAGCTTCCGCGCTCCCGTCGGAGCCGCGACGTCCAGGCAGCGGCTCCGAGGCAACAGGAGGGATGCGTCGAACTGGTGAGCGCAGGTGGTGGCCGCGTTGGCGCCCGATGCGCTGGCCCGGTCGCCCTGCGTCCTAGCGCACGCCCATACCCACGTCGCTCAAAGCTCCAGTTGAGTGCCGTGGGTATGTCGTGCGTTCGCGTCGTGCGTCCGCGTCGTGCGTCTGCTCTTCTGCGCGCCCACTTGTATCCATTCGTATCCCTTCGTATCCCTTCGTATCCATTCGTATCCCTTGATACGCTCAGAGAGGTGATTTCGCATGTCTGATCGCCCACCTGTCTCGCCTGCATCGTCTGCATCGTCTGGTTGGCCCGTCCATGACCCTGTGCGCGTTGCGCTCCCGGTGGTGGCGCAGGCCTACGATCCTGCGCATCCCTTCCCAGCGTTCCAGCAGATTCCCTTCGTCGCGCCGTCGGCGTCGGCGTCGATGGCTCCTGCGGCGGCTCCTCAGCCGCCCGTACAGCAGCGCCCGGTCCCTGGTCCACAGCGCGCTGGTGTGTTTGCCTGGCGCGACCCACGCGACGAACGCCAGCGGCGTGCGGAAGTGGAGGCGCGCGTGGCAATCGTCAAACACACGATTGCCATTGAAACGGTGGCGCGTCAACTCGTGCCAGGGTTGTCTTGGCCACATCCGGGCAGCCGTTCGGTGCGCGCGCTGTGTCCGCTCCATGCCGAGCGCACGCCGAGCTTCCACGTCTTTCTGCCCACCAATACCTGGTGGTGCTTTGGTTGCCAGCGCGGGGGCGACCTGATCGCGCTCGTCCAGCAAGTCGGAAACCTCTCCTTCATGGAGGCGCTGCGCTGGCTCGAAGGCGGCGCCGGTCATGAGGACCATCAGGACCAGCACGATCATCGGCCCGGCGCGGGTTCGCGCGCGACGCCTGGCGCGACGCAGGCGCCACGAGCCAACGCCCTCGCGCCTACCCTCGCGATCACCAGGAGGACGGGAGGTGTCCCACCGTCGTTAGCGTTCGCTCGTCAGCAGGCAGCGGAGCAGGAACGCCAACGGCTCGCCCGCCTCGACGTGGTGCGCCGCTCCCCGGAAGGCCGCGCGCTGTTGCAGCTGACCGCAGAGGTGTATGCGCAGGAAATTTGGGACACGCCGGCCGCCCAACGGTTTCTGGCCGCACGGGGCATCACCGAGGAAGAAGCGGTGGCCCATCGGATCGGGTATGCGTCAGGGACCCGGCTCATCCCTGCGTTGCAGCGCGCGCGCCTGTCCCTGCACGTCGCGCTCACGCTTGGGGTGGTGCGCCGGGACCGCCAGGGGCGCCTCTCCGAATGGTTGCGGGGGCGGCTGATCTATCTGGAAGCGCGCCAGGGGCAGCCGGTCTGGATGACGGGACGCTGGCTCGAAATCGCGCCTCCACCGGTGTCCGGGATGTTCGGAGCGTCTGTCCCGGGAGTGGGGCCGCTGCGGGCGCCCACTGTCGGCGTCGGAGGATCGCACGACCCTGGACAGACAGCGCCTTCCCGGCCGATCTCGTCGCTGGATGGTGTTCATTGTGTTGCTGGTGTCGTTGCTGGTGTCAGTGGAGGGTCACCCCCAGCGACTCCGCCGTCCACTCCCCCCAAATATCTGAGTCTGCCGTTGCCGCGCCGGTTGGGGGGCGCGGAAGCCATCTGGGGACACCGCCGCGTGGTGGTCGTCGAGGGGAAGACCGACCAGGTGGCGCTCGTGCGCTGGGGCTACCCCACCTGCTGGGTCGGGGGCGGATCGCCCCCGACGGATTTTCTGCCGTGGGCACAAGCGGCGCAGCAGGTCTATGTAGCGGGGGATGGTGACGCGGGAGGACACGCGCTGCTCGAACAGATGCGTCGCCTGATCCCAGATCGGTGCTATCCGGTCCTGTTGCCTGCGGGGCTGGATCCGTGCGACCTGGCGTGCCGCCCCGATGGCCAGCGTCTCTTTCAGCAGGCGATCCTGGCCGCTCCCGCGCGTCGCCCCCCTTTCTCCTGAGTGCCTGCTCCTGATCGTCCGGTCCTGGAGCCAACGTCCCCATGTGTGGTCATGCAGCGCATGCCTGCGTGAACTTCCCCCGTTTCCCCGCTTCTCCCGCTTCTCCCGCTTCCCCTGGAGCCGCCCCGTGTTGTCGCGCAGCGCTGTCTTTGCAGCGCTGTCTTTGCAGCGCTCACGGAGGCGTGTCCGGTCGGTATCCGCTGTTCGTCGCGTGTCTCTCTCTGTCTCTCTCTGTCTCTCTCTGTCTCTCTCTGTCTCTCTCTGTCTCTCTGTAGGTCGCTGTGTTCCCTGAATGAGGAGGTGTACGATGTCGTTTCCCCAACACCCTGAACATCCCCAACACCCTAAACACCCTGACGGGGGTGAGATGCCGACCGCTGGGCCGTCTGAGGCGGCGCCCGAGGTGGTGTCTGAGGCGCCTGCGGTCGACGACCAGGGCGTCCTTGTGCGCAGTGCGGTTACGTGGCCCTGCCCAATCTGTGCGGAGCGGGCGCGTCGGTTTGCCGACGAGATGGCGCGTGTGTTGCCGTTCGCCTGGCGTGACCATGACGCCTTTCTGCACGGCTTGCTGGCCGTTCCGGTCGCCAGCGTGCTCCGCATCCCACCCCATGCGGCGCGTCGCCAAGTCGATCGGCTGATCGGCGCGCCAGAATTGCGAGACCTCGTGGAAACCGGAGAGCCGTTCGAGTGGTTCTCAGCGACGCCTACCTGGCGTTCGATTGGCCTCGTCGGGCGGTCCACGACGGGCCGGATCTTGCATGTGCGCTGCCAGTACGCCGTGACACAGCCAACTGCCTGGTGGGTGCAAACCGTGTACGACCCGACGCGCGGGAAGTCCTGGTGGTGGTCGGCGGATGGCCGCCGGCGGGTGTGCTTTTGTCCGCCGCCTCCAGGCTGGGTGGATGATGGCGCTATCTGAGATGTCGTGCGGCGCCGTGCATAACATCGCGCATCGCGCATCGCGCAAAGCGCCGTGGCCTTCGTGGGGGATGGCTGGTTATCCCAGGCGGACGTTACCGCACCGTCACCGACGAAGGCTTGGTGTGAATGGAGCCGGTTGGCGCCGTTGCTTGGCGTCTGACCACGGGAATGTGTATACTGAAGGAGCGCGCTAGCGCCGCTCCTTCAGCGTTGCGAACGAAGGGAAACCTTTGTTCAGAAGGAGACCTATCATGACGCCTTACCATTGGTGTCGTTCTACTCGTGCTGGTTACTCGCTGGCCGCTCCCGTTCGGGGGCCGTCAAGGAGGTGGATGATGGCTCAATCGACGCAGCCTGACACGGGCGATGAGGTCCTCATCGCCCTCCCGCTGTGGAATAATGGAAATGATGGATTGGAAGATGGACTGGATGGCCGAGACGACGAGCTCCCTTTTCTGGGGTGTGTGTCAACGGGTCAGCCCTGTCGATTGGCGCGCATGCCCGAAGGCGCGACGACAGCGATCTCGGTCCATGTTCCGCAGGACCGTCCGGTGTACGTCACCCTGCGCAACGTTCCAGCTGACGCCTGTTTGGATTGTGGTGCGGTGAGCTTCGATCTCGTGACCCTGACGACGGCCGATGTCGCGTTGGCGCGGCTCCTGCGTGAGAGCGGAACGTCGTCGGGAACATCGTCGGCAACGTCGTCATGGTCCCTCACGCCCGCGCTCCGTGAGCGTCTGCGGGCCGGGATCGACTATGCTGACCTCGTTGCTGACAGAATCGGGCTTTAGCCCGCCGCAAGCCGTGGGGCTTTTAGCCCCTGCGGTGAGGCGTGTGCTGGCGTTAGCCAGAAGCCCCCTTGCCACGCTACAGTGATGCGCAGACCGGGAGATAAGAAGAGATAGCCCAAGTGAGTGAGTACAGCGGACGTAAAGCCTACAAGTACAAGCTAAATCCAACGCCCACCCAAGAGGTCGCATTGGACACGACCTTGAGGCGGTGTCGCACGCTGTACAACGTGGCCTTGGAGCAACGCAAGACCTGGTGGGATCGGGGCGAAGGCAAGAGTCCGACGCGCTTTCAACAGGAAGCGGAATTGAAGGCGATCCGGACGGAGATGCCAGAGTACGACGCCATCCACAGCCATGTGTTGCAAGACGTACTGGCTCGGCTCGACAAGGGTTTCCAAGCCTTCTTTCGTCGGATCACAGCGGGAGAGAAGCCGGGCTATCCTCGCTTTCACGGGCGCGCTCGTTATCACTCCTTCACCTACAAGGAGTATGGCAACGGGGCGCGCCTTGATAACGGTTTCCTGGTGGTGAGCAAGATCGGGCGGCTCGCCATCCGCCTACACCGTCCCTTGGAAGGGACACCGAAGACCGTGACGGTCAGCCGTGAGGCCGATGGGTGGTACGCCATCCTCTCGTGCGCCGATGTGCCAATGCAACCATTGCCCCCAACTGGCCGTGAGACTGGCATTGACGTGGGCTTGAAGGTGTTTCTCGTCACGGCGCACGGCTTGGTGGTAGAGAACCCCCGCCACGTTCGGAAGAGCGAACGCCGGATTGCCAAAGCCGATAAGCACGTCGCCCGCTGCAAGAATGGCAGCCACGGCAGACGTAAAGCGCTTGCCCGTCGGGCGAAAGCCCATCAACACATCAAGCGGCAACGCGCCGACTTTCACCACAAAACGGCGCTGGCGTTGGTCCGTGACAACGACGTGATCTATCTGGAAGATTTGCAGGTCGCCAACATGGTAAGGAACCGCCATCTCGCCAAAAGCATCAGCGATGCGGCGTGGAGCCAGTTCCGGGCCATCCTTGAAGCCAAGGCAGCATGCGCCGGGCGGCAAGTGATCGCGATCCCTGCCATGTACACCAGTCAAGACTGTAGCGGCTGTGGGGAGCGAGTTCCCAAGTCGCTGTCCGTGCGGACCCATGTCTGCCCGTCCTGTGGGCTGGTGCTGGATCGCGACGAGAATGCCGCGATCAACATTTTACGGGCCGGGCAGGCCCGTCGGGGGCTAACGTAAGGGGTTGCCCTATGCGTTCTCCGAGAAGCCGTCGGGCTTTAGCCCGTGCGGTCTGTCACCTTGTTCCACCGATCGTGTCCGACTCGACTCTCAGCGCCTCGCTCCCCCAGTCTCCGTCCCCAAGCCCGCGCTAATTGCGCATCCACACGGAGGACTGATCGTTCATACTCACGCTTCCCTATTGGATATTTGAAGCCTCCTTGCACGCAGGGAGGCTTCTTTGTGTTTCCTACGAGACCGACGAGACCGAGATGGCCACAACCAAGCAGCAGGTGTCGTTCGTGTAGTGAACACCCGCCGGAATGCGGGTCCTTGCGGATCCTTGCGGGTCGTCGTGCGTGGTGGTGAGCGCATGCGCCACGTCGGCGCCACGTAGATTGCATGGCCGCGACTCGCGCTGAGCGGGATGCCCGCTCATGTCGCCCTGCCACTCCTAACTTCGTGCTCTCCCGGCCCTGTTGCGATCCTCAGTCGTCCCCGTTGCGCCCTGCGCAGCTTCCCTACTGCCTCCTCGTTGTCCCCTCCGCCAGCGCGTGCTTGCCAATTTTGGGAGCAGCGCGGTTCATCTGCTGCCTGTCTGCGGTCCGTCCGCTCAGCGGATTTAGGTGAGTGAACGTGGTGGAGTAGCTTATTCACCCTGAACATTCAGCCCAATTCAGCCCGATAAGGAGCCAACACCCCTATGCCGACGAAAGTCTATCACGCCTGGCCGCGCGATCCGCGTCAGGCGTTCAGTGACCGCCTCATCGATCTCGACGAGGCGCGTCTCGTGTTGGTGGCCCATCTCGCGACGACGGATCCCGAGGTGGCCTTCGCCTGGACCCAGCATGCCAACGTCCCCTGGCACCTGGTTCCGCAGCATGTGCTCGCGCTCCAGCCCGGCCCCTATCCCCTGATTGGCGATCGGCGCAGCCCTGCCCCACGATCAACGGCGGTCGGTGACGTGATCGAGATCGCGCCCGACGGTCAGCGGTTCCTGGTCGCGGGGACGGGGTTCGTGCCAGTACCGCCTCGGCCTCCTACGATGGTGCGATTTCCTCTGTATCACGAGGAGCGGCGCCGGATTGGCCCCTTCACTTGGGATATTGCGCGTGCCTGGCAGTTGGTTGGCCAGCGTGAGCGGGGCGATGACGCCGCCCCAGCGCCTGATCTTTTCTCTCCGCTGGTCTCCCCGCTGGTCTCCCCGCTGTTGGGTCGTCTCCCTACGCCCCCGGCGCCCGCTGGTCCTGCCGTAGCGCCCCGTCCCGATGGTGGTGATGCGCTCCTCCTCGTCGCGCAGGAGGTGCTCGCCCGATTGGGCGCACTCGAACTGCGACAGGCGCTCACGGACGCCGTGGATCCGCGCATCCCCGTGCTGCTTGCTCCCCCTGCGGCGCCGCTAGAGTCGCTAGAGCCGTTGGCGCCAGCGCCGCCGTCGGCGCTCATCGATGGATGTCGACGACTCGTCAAAGCCGTGCTCGAAGACTGGTCGGGGGTTCCCTATTACCGCCTGACGGTGCCGGAGACGGCCGTGTGCTGTGATGCCTATACGCCCTTCTTGGCACGCCGGTCGCATCGGCATGCGTGTGGGTATCCGCTGATCCAGACGCAACTGGCCGTGGCTGGCGATAGCTGGACGTGGGAGGCAGATGCGACGACCCCACTGCTGTGGCGCTGCCCACACTGTCGGGCGTTGCTTCCTGGCCGCGTCAAGTGAGATACATGAGTTCAGACAGATGAGTTCAGAGGGGAGAGCAGCGTCCGGCGAACGCTGTTCTCCCCATTTTCGCATGAAAGTAGGCGCAGATGTCCATCGTACCACCAGCCCCACCGCCGGACTCAGGAGCGGCGCCAGGAACGGCGCCAGGAACGCGGCGCCGACGTCGGCCTCCTGCATCCTCTCCTTCGCCAACGCGCGGGTCACCGCCTGGCGCCACGACGCGGCAGCCGACGGTTCCTCAACGCGCCGCTGCGCATCCGTGGTGGTTTACCCCGCCCTGGGTGCGGTATCTCCAGGATCTGCTCTGGTTTCGCAGCCGTCGACGCTACACGCTCTCCGTCTCGACGCGCCACCCGTTGGGCGCCACGGACCCGCAGACACGCCTGGTCGCGGTCAATCCCCAGGCGCTGGCCTATCCCCACACCAAGCGTCTGCGCGCGGGGATCCGGCATGCCCCAGGGGGACGCGAACTCTTCGAGCAAGCGCTCACGGTCGGGTTGGTTGAGCATGAAGCCGGGCATATTCGCTTTTCTGGGACCAAACCACACCCCACTCGGCTCGGCTGGCTCTGGAACTCCTTGGAAGATGAGCGTATGGAGCGGCTGCTCAGCGCGCAGTATCCCGAGTTGCTGCCGGTGTTCGAGTTCGTCGGCGATGTGGTCTGGCGCCTCACGAGCCGGCCCACCGGTGATCTCTTGGCCGGATGCCTGCTCTGGCGTTGGGAACATGATCATGTGGCGGTGGATCGCCGCTTTCACCCCGCCAGCCAGGCTGATCAGATCCGTTGGTCCACCCAGATTCAGCCGTTGGTGGAGCAGGCGTGGATGGCCAGGGACTCGGATCAAGTGACGGTGTTCGCGCGGACCATCCTGCAGGTGTTAGGCCTGGACGAGGAGGGGGAGCCGCCCCCGGACAGCCCGGCAGATCTCTGTGGCTGCGGCGGAGGGGACACCCACCGGCCCGCCGATGCGCACGCTCCCGACGCCGCCCCTCCGGCGCCGACCGGCAGCGCGCTCCCTGGTCATACAGGACGTCCGCCGCATGGCAGCAGAGACAACAGCAGCGGCGCCGGGGCTGGCCTGGGGCAGGGCCATCGGCGAGACAATCCCACCCAGGCCGATCCGGATGCGTTGCTTGCCGCTGTCGAGGGTCCGGCGCGTGATTTGGCGCGTTGGCTCCGCCCGCCCGTGGCGCATGGTATGCGGCGGCCCCATCCCAATCGGGGAGAATTCAATCTCGATCACCTGCTGGCCGGCCATGACGAACGTCCCTTCGATGCGCCGATCATTCCGGCGACCGAGACGACGCGCGCCTGGATGTTGGTGGTGGACATGAGTGGCAGCACAGGCGATCGTGTGGATCCGCACAGCATCATCGCGGGGTGCGCTCGCATCGCGATGTGGTTGGATCGCGTCGCCGAACTGGCGCACTTGACCTTTGGTGTCGCCGGGTTCGATGGCGATGTCACGCCCATTGTCCTGCGCCCACTGACAGCGGCTCCCGCCCCAGAGACGGCGCGTCTCGCACGACGACGCATTGCCGGGATGGATGGGGATGGTGGGACGCAGCTGGCTCCCACGCTCCGCTGGGCAGGGGAGGCCCTGCAGGCGACCACAGCATCCCGGAGAGCGCTGCTCGTGACCCTGGATGGCGCGCTTGACGCCCATGACGCGCGCGCAGCGCGTGCAGTGGTCGCGGATCTGGCGCAACGTCACCGCGTGCTGACGCTGGCGCTGTATCTGGGCGCTGATCCGCAGATTCGGACGCGGATCGCGCAGGTCTTCGACGCGGTCGTGGCCTGCCCGGCGCTCGAAGACTTGTCTGCTCTCGTAGTGGCCTGGTTGCGGGCCAGTGGCGCCTGAGTGGCCTGAGTGGCCTGCGTGGCCACGGTGGCCACCGTGGCCTGCGCCAGCTATTCCGTGTCCTGACCATCATCCCGTAAGCAGTCCAAGGGCGGTCTGAGGGCGCCCGCCCATGTAAGCAAAGCCTGCCTGCAGCGCACCAATGTCCGCCAATGTCCGCCAATGTCCGTGATGGTGGATCGCCGCTTGGGCCTATCTTCAGTGTACGCCAAGGCCCAGCATCCGTTCGGTGAACGGATGCTGGGCCTTGGCGCTTGTGATCGTGTGATTTCGTGTGATCTCGTGTTCTTGAGTTGTAGGTGGGAGGTTCGGACATGCCCGTTGATCTCGGGGCTGGTCCCCTGTACCAGTTGAACGACAACCGCTTCTTCCCTTCGCTTGCCCGCCGTGCCGCCATCCCCGATGTCCTCCGATCAACCCAGGCGACCCAGCCGTCGCGTGTCGGGATGGGGGTGGTCAAAGCCGTCTGTAGTGTGCTCACGTCCGGGAAACTGCACGATCTGGCGTTTGACGCGAGCGCCGAGCGGTGGTCTCTGCGCGTCGCCAGCGGCAGTTCGCCCGGAACTCTGCATGTCCTGGGGGGTGAGCGCGCCACCTGGTGGGCGGATCATCCCGGCTACTTGCACGGCATCGTCTGGATGGTTGATGCGCTCACGGTGACGCAGGCCGATCCCATCAGTCGGGAGTTCCGTCACCGGTGGGCGATGCTGCTGTTGGATTTTGCCCTCTGGCTGGGGGGACCACCCCCCTATACGCCCGCGCAACTGTGCCAGGTGGCGGTCTCCTCTGCGCTCCTCCCGTTGGGGCCAACGCGGCCACCTCGGCAAGCCGTGACGGTCGGGGGCGCCGCAACCCACGACCTGATGGCGGTGACGGACGCCCTCTACTTCTTTGCCAAGGCCCGCGCCGCCGGTCCGGACTTGGGCGCCATCGAACAGCAGCCGGATCCTGCGCCGTTGCCAGGCATGCCCCAGGCCATTGAACGGTGGCTCTACCTGCAACCTCCAGGCGCTGTCGTGTCGGCTCCAGCGGCGCGGCCCGCAGCGCGGCCCGCAGGTTCCACAGGTTCCACAGGTTCCACAGGTTCCACATCGATTGATGTTGCGGCCCTGACTGGGGCGATGCCGACCCTGCGTCGGGTGGTGCGGCGTGGGGGGTCGTGTCTCATCACTGGCCCCACCGGCAATGGCAAATCCCAGGCAACCCGTTTGGCGGTGACAGATGATGGACGCCGCTATGTCCAGATGGATGGCCAGCCCTCCATGACGGACCGCGAATTCTACGGAAAAACCCAGGGGATGCCGGATGCCACCGGCCAGCAGCAA
>Ga0307372_10003072_pt1 | contig 27078 bp, 13 predicted proteins | sample OX1MG_FD_202533 | JGI IMG/M metagenome (GOLD analysis project Ga0307372, IMG submission 202533) | Soil microbial communities from Risofladan, Vaasa, Finland - OX-1 | ecosystem: Environmental > Terrestrial > Soil > Coastal area > Acid sulfate soil | place: Finland: Risofladan, Vaasa | collected... | reverse complement strand
GGTACAGCCAGACCAGGGTCACCATCAGGGCGAAGGCTTCATACCATCTATGTAGCGTGGTGCGCCGGCCGTGGCCTGCTTGGAAAGCATGTCGAAATCCAGTATCAGGTTGAAGGCGGCGATGGCCACGATGAACAGGCCGGAGTGGCCATAGATCATGCTCATGTCTACATGGAATGGGCCCATGATTCTGGTGGGCGTATGAAATATAACTTAGACGTCAGACAGAAGGATACCAAGCGTGGCGATATTACCATACACGAGCAAGATGGATTGATGATGACAAGTGCGCGCATTCTTTCACGCATCCGGCATGTAATCGCGCTGCTGATAATCTAGAAATGGCAATCCGCTGCTGAGGCGTAGTTCAGACCAAGTGGTTCGATCCTATAGCAGATTATTGTATAATTAAGCAAATATTTGCACGGCTTTGGGCGGCGCAACAATGACAGTAGCGGCCGCGAACCCTGCGGTCAATCATTCACGCAGAACCATCATCATTATCATGACGTTATCCTCGATAGACTCAACTAGGAAGTCCAACAAACGTCCACGCGAAGTATCGCGAGCAAGCAAGCGCCAAAAAATGCTGCGGCAAACCGATGCCCGCCGGCACTCTCACCAGCAGACGCCGCATGCACCCATCGGTATGCGTGCTTATTATATTGATCCGCTGCTGATAGCCACGCCTCAGCGCTGGACTGAGGTGCTGGCGGATTGCGCATCGATGGGTTTCGACACCGTTGTCATCGCGCCACCCAATGAAAGCGCCCTGGCCTATGACCGCTTTCTAATCCTTGATTACGCCCGTCCCCACCCGCAGCTCGGCTGGGCAGACGACACCACCGCTGCGCTGGCTGACTTAGCCCGAGTCTGCAAGGCACATGGTTTGGCGCTGGTTCTCGATATCGCACTCGACCGCTGTGCGGCAGCGAACCCGGATGTGGCGGAACATCCGCAGCTATACACCTTGTGTACACCACCTGATGTACAGCCGCCCGATCCGCGCACGCCCTCTGCAACTCTGCTGGCGGCTGCCGCGCGTTTCGGCGATGCCGATGCTGCGGACGAGCTTAAGGGAATTTGGCAATGGCGTATGAACGCTTGGCTGGAAGCGGGCGTCGCTGGATTTCGCTGTCTGTTTCCGCAGCGGGTTCCGGCACGCATTTGGCGTGATCTGATTGTGTCGGCACGCCGGCGTGTGGGCACAGCTTTTTTTGCTGCATGGACACCCGGCCTCCCCGTCAGCGATGTCGCTGCTCTGAAGGATTGCGGCTTCAACCTTGTTTATTCATCATTGCCGTGGTGGGATTTTAGTGCCGACTGGTGGCTGGAGGAGGACGAGCGTCTGCGCCGGGTCAGCGCGGTCAGCGCACCGCTGGAAGATCCCTTGGGCGAGCGTCTGGCATATCACTGCGTGGATACAGAGCACTACCGGCGCGTAGCAACGCGCCTGCTCGATTTTTCAGCTGCATTTGAAGACGGCATCCTGATAACCATGGGATTCGAATCGCTCACACCGGATTCTTTCGGGCTGGTTGTGGGTGGTACTACGCAAGCCAGGACGGTGTCGGATCTGCGTGCAGCAATTGTACGCGCCAATACGGTGCTGGCATGTCGTTCTAGCGGTACTTCTCGGCAGGTGCGCGATTTGCTGGGAACTGATGCGCCACTGTGCGCGTGGTTGCTGGAAATGTTTGAACCGTCTGCTGGAGAACACCCACGCCTTTTACTTGTCAATCGGGATCTCGAGCATATCATTGTCTCAAATGCTGAAATGCTGCTCAAGAACTGTGGTGGGTACACACGCTACACACCGTTGCTGCCTGCAACGGGTGAAGCGATCGTCCCAGGCACGCTAATCACGCTCGAGCCAGGCGAGGTGCGCGTGCTGACCGCCGAAGCCGGTGAGCCGATTCTCGCACCAACCCGTTCCGAAGACACGCCTGACCTTGCAGTAGCACGCACTGCACGCATCGTTCTGGAAAACCCGGCGCCCTGTGTCGATGGCGGCCGCTTTGCCGTCAAGCGCACTGTCGGAGAGAGTGTGAATGTTGAGATTGATGCCTTCAGTGACGGACATGACGCGCTCGCTGTTGAATTGCTGTGGAAGCCGGCTGATGCGCGTAACTGGTCGCGGGTGCGTATGCGCGCGCTGGATAACGACCGCTGGGCTGCGGAATTTCCGCTACAGCGTTTGGGCAGGCACGTTTTCACTGTACACGCTTGGCGTGATGCGTTCGCGACCTTGCGCAGTGATATTGAGAAAAAATTGTCTGCCGATGCCCTGAACACAGCCGACGTAGATGAGGCGTATCGAATAGTTGCCGATGCCGCCAAACGCTCGCGCGGCGCGATTGCCGGCGCATTGAGCCGCTGGGAGCAGCAACTGGCGGAGGGGGGTCAGGCGCAGCGCGTTACCGGCCTGCTTTCAGCCGAACTGAGCGCATTGATGGCCAAAGCCGACCCAAAGGATTTTCTTACCGAATATCCAAGCCTGATACCAGTCGATGCCGAACCCTTGTTGGCGCACTTTGCGAGTTGGTATGAACTATTCCCGCGTTCACAGGGCGACAGCAGCGGTCGGCACGGAACCTTCAACGACGTGATCGCTCGGTTACCGGCGATTCGGGACATGGGTTTTGATGTGCTGTACATGCCGCCGATCCATCCGATCGGCGCCACCAACCGCAAAGCGCGTAATAACCAGCTGGTTGCAGAACCGGGAGACCCGGGAAGTCCCTACGCGATTGGCAGCCCCGATGGCGGTCACGACACCATCCATCTGCAACTCGGTACCTTTGAGGACTTCGGGCGTCTGTGCGCGGCGGCCAGGAAACTCGGCATTGAAATCGCGCTGGACTTCGCAATCCAATGCTCGCCGGATCATCCCTGGCTGCGCGCACACCCCGAATGGTTTGCCTGGCGTACGGACGGCAGCGTGCGTTATGCCGAGAATCCGCCAAAAAAATACCAAGACATCGTCAATCCCGATTTTTATGCTGAAGGCGCGCTGCCTGACCTATGGCGCGCATTGCGCGATATCGTGCTGTTCTGGATTGATCACGGTGTGCGACTGTTCCGCGTCGACAATCCGCATACCAAGCCGTTCCCGTTTTGGGAATGGATGATCGAGGATATTCGCGCGCGACATCCGGAAGTGGTGTTTCTTGCCGAGGCTTTCACGCGCCCGAAGCCCATGTACCGCCTGGCCAAGCTTGGCTTCTCGCAGTCTTATACCTATTTTACCTGGCGCCATACCAAGGCTGAATTGACCGCTTATTTCACAGAGCTGGCACAGACTGCTGTACGCGAATATTTTCGTCCACACCTGTTCGTAAATACACCCGACATCAATCCAGTGTTTCTGCAGAACTCCGGGCGTGCGGGTTTCTTGATCCGGGCGGCGTTAGCAACGATGCTTTCCGGATTATGGGGAATGTACAGTGGATTTGAGCTGTGCGAGTCCGAACCCATTCCTGGCAGAGAGGAATATCTTGATTCAGAGAAGTATGAGATAAAAATGCGCGACTGGAACGCGCCCGGCAACATCATCCGCGAAATCCGCCGTCTGAATGAAATCCGACGCATGAATCCGGCGCTGCAGGATCATCGCAATCTGACCTTCTACAACGCCTTTAACGATCAGGTCCTGTACTTCGGCAAGGCCACTACCGGACGCAGCAACGCGATTCTGGTCGCGGTCAACCTCGATCCGTATTCCGTACAGGAAGCGGACTTCGAAGTCCCGCTGTGGGAATGGGGTTTGCCAGATCAGGCGACGATGATCGCCAGGGATCTGGTGCTCGGCGGTCGCCAGGTATGGCGCGGCAAGGTGCAGCACATGCGCCTTGATCCGGCGTTGCCATTTGCGATTTGGCGCATCCGGCCAGAGACTTCCGCGTAATGGTCCGAAGAAAGCAATCCCAACTGAGCGACGACCCGCTTTGGTACAAGGACGCGGTGATCTACCAGCTGCACGTCAAGTCATTTTTCGATTCCAATGACGACGGCATCGGCGATTTTCCCGGACTGATATCCAAGCTTGACCATATTGTCGAACTCGGTGTCAACGCGATCTGGCTGTTGCCGTTCTATCCGTCCCCACGTCGCGATGACGGTTACGATATCAGCGAGTACGCGGATGTCCATCCGGACTACGGAAGCCTCGCCGATTTCCGGCATCTGATCGCCGCGGCCCACGAACGCGGCATTCGCGTCATCACCGAACTCGTTATCAACCACACTTCGGACCAGCATCCATGGTTTCAGCGCGCGCGACGCGCCAAACCCGGCTCGGCCGCGCGCAACTTCTACGTGTGGTCTAACGATGATCACAAATACGCCGGCACGCGCGTTATCTTCTGCGACACCGAGAAATCGAACTGGACCTGGGATGAGGTCGCAGGTGCTTTTTACTGGCACCGTTTCTACGCGCACCAGCCTGACCTCAATTTCGACCACCCGCGCGTGCTCAAGACAATAATCGCGGTGATGCGCTTCTGGCTGGACCTTGGCGTTGATGGCCTGCGCCTGGATGCCGTGCCGTATCTGGTCGAACGTGAGGGTACCAGCAACGAGAATTTGCCGGAGACCCACGCGATCCTCAAGCACATCCGCGCCGAACTGGATGCCTCCTACAGCAATCGCATGCTGATCGCGGAAGCCAACCAGTGGCCCGAAGATGCGCAGGAGTATTTTGGCGATGGCGACGAATGCCATGTAGCATTCAATTTTCCGTTGATGCCGCGCATGTACATGGCAATCGCCAAGGAAGACCGTTTTCCGGTGACTGACATCATGCGGCAAATACCATTAATTCCGGTCAATTGCCAGTGGGCGCTCTTCTTGCGCAACCATGACGAGTTGACGCTGGAGATGGTTACTGACAGCGAGCGCGATTACTTGTGGCAGGTCTATGCCGGCGACCGCCGCGCGCGGCTCAATCTCGGTATCCGCCGGCGTCTTGCTCCGCTGCTGGATCGTGACCGTCGTCGCGTCGAACTGATGACCGGTCTGCTGCTGTCATTGCCGGGTACCCCGGTTATCTACTATGGCGATGAGATCGGCATGGGTGACAACATCCATCTCGGCGATCGCGACGGTGTGCGCACACCGATGCAGTGGTCTTTCGACCGCAATGGTGGGTTCTCGCGGGCCGATCCGGAGCAGCTGGTGTTGCCGCCGATCATGGATGCGGTGTCCGGTTACGGTGCGGTCAATGTCGAGTCGCAGCGACGTAATCCGCATTCGCTGCTGAACTGGACACGCCGCATGCTCGCAGTGCGCCAGCGTTCCCATGTCTTCGGTCGCGGTAGCATGCGTTTTCTGCATCCTGGTAACCGCAAGATCCTCGCCTATATCCGCGAGCTCGATGAACAGACCGTGCTGTGCGTTGCCAACCTCTCGCACGCCTCGCAAGCGGTCGAGCTGGATCTGGCCGAGTTTGACGGCCGAATTCTGGTCGAGATGATCGACGCCACGCCGTTCCCGCCGATCGGGCGCCTGAGCTATCTGCTGACTCTGCCGCCCTATGGCTTCTTCTGGTTCGAATTGCGCGCCGAGGCCACGCTGCCGAGCTGGCGCGAAAACCCGCCGGAAATGATGCCCGAATACACGACTCTGGTACTTCGCAGCGGGTTCCAGGATCTGACCATGGCAGGGCATCGCAGTGTGCTCGAAAACGAAGTGTTACCGGCGTATCTGCCGAAGCGCCGCTGGTTTGCCTCCAAAAACCGTACCATCACAAAGGTGCGGATCCTCGCCATGCTGCCGTGGCCCGCCGAAGAGACGCTGATTACCGAAGTCGCGGTTGAAAGTGGCGAGACCACCGATCGTTATGTACTCCCACTGGGCATTGCCTGGGACGATCAGAATCCCAATGCGCTGGTACAGCAACTCGCTCTGGCGCGTGTGCGTCGCGGGGCACGCGTGGGTTTTCTGACTGATGCATTCGCACTGGAGACTTTCAGTCGTGGATTACTTGCCGCCTGTGGTACCCGGATTACGAAAGATGACGCTGAGCTCGCCTTCAGCTGCGCGGAGCTGCCGCAATGTACAGAAGATGCCACCCCTGTGCGGTGGCTCGCCGCCGAACATTCCAACAGTTCTCTGATCCTTGATGAAAGCGTTTTCATCAAGCTGTATCGGCGCATCGAGGATGGCGTGCGCCCTGAGGAGGAAATCGCGCGCTACCTCGCTGCGGCCGGCTATGGCAACACGCCGGCGTATCTGGGTTCGGTCGTGCGTACACGCAACAGAACGTCGGCCACCTTGGCGATGCTGCAGCAATTCCTGCCCAACCAGGGCGACGGCTGGAACTGGGCACAGGATTACCTGGGCCGGGCAATCTACAATGCCGCTGGCACCGATACCAATGCTGCTGAGGCACTCGAGGGCTATGCGGCGTTTGCCGGCACCATCGGCCGCCGGCTCGGAGAGTTGCACGCGGTACTTTCCGCACCGACCGACTCGGCGACGTTTGCTCCCGAGTTGGCGAGTGCGGCTGATGTTGAGCAATGGGTCGATCAGGTACGCGAAGGCATCGAATCCGCATTCTCGATGATAGAAGCGACGCAACAATGGCCGGACACGGAGCTCGGAGCGCAGGCGACGGCCCTACTGACCCGGCGCAAGACATTGCTGGCACGGTTGCCGGCACTCGGCGCGGCCGGCATCGGCACGCTGCGTACGGTGATCCACGGTGATTTTCACCTCGCCCAGGTGCTGGTATCGTCCGGCGACGTGTTTATCGTTGATCTGGAAGGCGAACCCGCGATCGGATCGCAACAGCGTCGCGCCAAGGCCAGTCCGCTCAAGGATCTGGCCGGCATTCTGCGTTCATTTGACTACGCGAGCACCTGCGCTCATATGGCGCATCATGACGCGCCAGCCGAGGGTGAGGCTGTGCGCCAGGAATGGCTGGAGCGTTTTCGCGCGCGGGCGTTTGAAGCCGTGGTCGCATCGTATGCCGCCGCGAGCGGGCGTTCGGCGGATGCATTCGGACCGGCTGCAGCGGTCGGCTCGCTGTTGCGCCTGTTCTTGCTGGAGAAGGCCGCTTACGAGATCCGCTACGAGATCGCGAATCGCCCGACCTGGATGGGCGTGCCTATCCGCGGTATGACGCGATTGACTGCGGAACTGCTGGAATCCGGCGCATGATGGGGCGCGGGGATTCTATAATCGCCGGCGAAGCTGTGCAGGTCGAAGCACTGATCGCCGGATGTTTATCCGATCCATTCGCGCTGCTCGGCCCACATGACACCGAATGCGGTCGCGTGCTGCGCGTATTTCTTCCCGGCGCACTCGGCGTCCAGGTGTTCGGCACCGACCAGCCTGCGACGTTGATCAACTTGCCGCAAGTTCATCCCTCCGGCTATTTCGCCGGTGTGATCGGAAAGCTTAAAGCGTACCGTTTGCAAATCACATGGCCCGGCGCCGAACAGCACACGGCGGATCCCTATGCGTTCGGTTTGCTGCTTGGTGAGCTCGACCTACATCTGTTGAACGAAGGCCGGCATCTCCGTCTTAGCGAATGCCTAGGTGCGAAGGCGATGACCGTCGATGGCGTCGCTGGCGTGCGTTTTTCAGTGTGGGCGCCGAATGCGCGGCGCGTCTCGGTGGTCGGCGATTTCAACAACTGGGACGGCCGCCGCCATTCGATGCGCCTGCGCCACGGCGCCGGCGTGTGGGAACTGTTCGTGCCGGATGTGCAGGTCGGGGCGTGCTACAAGTACGAGCTGCTGGCGCACGACGGTTCACTGCTGCCGCTCAAGGCCGATCCAGTAGCACGGCAGGCCGAACCGCCGCCGTCCACCGCCTCCGTGGTGTCTTCGCCTGAGCCGTTCGTCTGGAACGACGCACCGTGGATGGCCGAACGCGCTGCACGCCAGTCGCCGTCCGCGCCGCTCAGCATCTACGAGGTGCATGTCGGGTCCTGGATGCGCGGCACGGACGGCGAGGCACCGCATTGGGATGTACTCGGCGAGCGCCTGATCGGCTACACCGCTGAGATGGGATTCACCCATATCGAATTGTTGCCGATTGCCGAACATCCGTTCGCCGGCTCATGGGGCTATCAACCGCTTGGCCTGTTCGCACCCACCGCACGACATGGATCGCCCGAGGCGTTCGCACGCTTCATCGATCGCTGTCATCAGCGCGGCATCGGCGTGATCGTCGATTGGGTGCCGGCGCATTTTCCAACTGATGCGCATGGCCTGGCGCGTTTCGACGGTACCGCGCTGTATGAGCATGCAGATCCCCGCGAAGGTTTCCATCACGACTGGAAAACGTTGATCTACAACCACGGCCGTAACGAGGTTGTCGGCTTTCTTATTGCCAGCGCACTGGAGTGGATCGAACGTTTCCATGTTGATGGTCTGCGCGTGGATGCGGTGGCTTCGATGCTGTACCGCGACTACAGCCGTCGCGCCGGTGAATGGATTCCAAATGTGCACGGCGGCCGCGAAAACTACGAGGCGGTCGAATTTCTGCGGCGACTCAATCAGACCGTAACTGAACACTGTCCAAGCGCGATTGTAATTGCCGAGGAATCGACCGCGTGGCCCGGCGTATCGCGCCCGGTCGATCATGGTGGGCTCGGCTTCAGCTACAAATGGAACATGGGCTGGATGCATGACACCTTACGCTATATTGCGCGCGATCCCGTGTACCGACGTTATCATCACAATGATCTTACTTTCGGCCTGTTGTATGCGTTCTCGGAAAATTTCGTGTTGCCGATATCCCACGATGAGGTGGTGCACGGCAAAGGCTCACTGCTAGGACGCATGCCTGGCGATCACTGGCAACGCTTTGCCAATTTGCGCGCCTATCTTGCTTACATGTGGGCGCATCCCGGCAAGAAGCTGCTGTTCATGGGTTGCGAAATGGCACAGCCAAGCGAGTGGAACGCCGATGGTGAACTCGACTGGGGGCTGCTGGATGATTCGATGCACCGTGGTGTGCAGCAGTTGACGCGCGATCTGAATCGCACGTACGTCTCCAGACCGGCGCTGCATGCGGGGGATAGCGTTGCCGACGGATTTCGCTGGATCGTCGGCGACGATGCGGTCAACAGCGTGCTCGCATTTCTGCGCTCCACACCTGGTGGAGACGCCTGCATGCTTGCGGTGTTCAACATGACACCGGTAGTGCATTACGGCTACCGCATCGGGGTCCCGCATGACGGGCGCTGGCGCGAAGTGCTCAACACCGACGCGGGCGTCTACGGCGGCTCCAACGTCGGCAACGGCGGCGGTTTGCTCACCGAACTGCAGCCGATGCATGGCGAGGCGCAGTCGCTATCATTGACGCTGCCACCGATGGCGGGGCTGCTGTTAGAACCGGTTGACTGAATATGCCGGCTACCACGTACATCCTCGACCCCGGCAGGGGCTATCCGCTGGGCGCCACATACGATGGCCTGGGCGTCAATTTCACGCTGTTCTCCGTGCATGCGACACGCGTGGAGTTATGCCTGTTTGATGTGCGTGGCCGGCGCGAAATTGCACGCGCTGATCTGCCCGAATACACCGATCAAGTGTGGCATGGCTATTTACGCAATGCACAGCCTGGCCTCATGTATGGCTACCGTGTGCATGGACCGTACGATCCCAATGCAGGCCATCGCTTCAATCCGCACAAACTCCTGTTGGACCCTTACGCAAAACAGATTGAAGGCCAAGTGCGTTGGACAGACGCACTGTATGGTTATCATGTAGGCAGTCCACGCGACGATTTATCATTCGACCGGCGCGATAGCGCGGCGGCCATGCCCAAAGCTGTTGTAGTAGGCAAGGGTAGGGACTGGGGCGATAACCGTCTGCCACGGATTCCATGGTCTGATACGGTAATCTATGAGGCGCATGTGCGCGGGCTGACGATGCGTAACCCCGCGATCCCGGAGGCTGAACGCGGTACTTTTGCCGCCCTCGGACATCCGGCAATTATCGATCATTTGCGGCGGCTGGGCGTTACCGCCATTGAACTACTGCCGGTACAAGCTTACCTGCAAGACCGTTTTTTGGTGGAACGCGGTCTCGGCAATTATTGGGGCTACAGTACGCTGGCGTACTTCGCACCCGAACCCCGTTATCTTGCCAGTGGATCACTGGATGAGGTGCGCGGCGCCGTGCGCCGTCTGCACGCGGCCGGCATCGAGGTTATCCTCGACGTAGTCTATAACCACACTTGCGAGGGAAACGAGCTGGGACCCACGCTCTCCTGGCGTGGTTGTGATAACGCCACGTACTACCGATTGCTCCCGGATGCACGACGCCATTACAACAACGACAGCGGCTGTGGCAACACCCTGGATGTGGCGCGTACCGGGGTGCTGCAGATGGTGATCGACAGCCTGCGCTATTGGGCGACTGCTTTCAGCATCGATGGGTTCCGCTTCGATCTCGGCACCTCGCTGGGCCGCGAAAGCAACGGCTTCGATCGTGAAGCCGGCTTCTTCCGTGCGATTCGGCAGGATCCCCTGCTGTCGCGTCTGAAACTTATTTCCGAACCATGGGATCTGGGAGCCGGCGGCTACCAGCTTGGCAACCAGCCACCCGGCTTCGTCGAATGGAATGACCGTTTCCGTGATGGCGTACGTCGCTACTGGCGTGGTGATGGCGGCGCGCGCGGCGAACTGGCGGCGCGTGTTGCGGGCTCGGCAGATGTGTTCGATCATGAGGGGCGGAAACCTTACGCCTCGATGAATTTCATTACCGCTCACGATGGTTTCACGTTGGACGATCTGGTCAGTTATACCGAACGTCATAACGATTCCAATCAAGAAAGCAATAACGATGGGCATGGTGAAAACTTTAGCGCTAACTGGGGCGTTGAGGGACCAACCGATGATCCAAAAATCATCGAACTGCGCCAGTTGGTCAAACGCGCGATGCTAGCAACTCTGTTTCTGTCTACCGGCACGCCGATGCTGCTCGCTGGCGACGAGTCGGGGCGAACGCAGCGCGGCAACAACAATGCATACTGCCAGGACAACGAGCTATCCTGGTACGACTGGACTGCGGCGGAGCGGCCGCATAATGCGATACTTGCACGTTTCATCATGCGTCTCGCCGAAGTGCGTCGGCGACTGCCATTGCTTCGGCCCACGTATTTTCGTCACGGCGCACAGGTCGGTAATACTTCATTGCAGAACATCGCATGGTTCGATGTTGATGGGGCGCTAATGTCGGGAGAAACCTGGAACGACGCGGACGTACGCACATTGACCTTGCGCCGCGCTGACGTTACCGATGACGGCGGTGTCGCCATGTTGGCGATGCTGTGCAACGCGGGAAATAAAGCAGTCGAATTCACACTGCCACCGCCGCCGGCCGCTGGCTGGATCTGCCTGATCGACAGTTCACGGCCCGAGTCGCTCGAGCAGGACCTCAGCGCCACTCACGTCACCGTACCTGCACATACCGTACTTGCTGCGTATGCCCGTCTGCGGGCAGGGGAAACATGAGTGAAGGCTTCGCCTGGCGACTGCCGTTCGGTGCCGAAATCATCGGCGCTGGGCGCGTGCGTTTTCGCATCTGGGCGCCTGCATGCAAAACCGCAGCGGTCATCATCAATGAGCATCGCAGTGAGGTGCTGCTCGCGGAAGGCGCAGGCTGGTTTTCTGCGGAAGTCGCCAGCGTTCCAGGCGATACATATCATTACCGCTTCGATGACCACTTGCGGGTGCCCGACATAGCGTCGCGCGCGCAGCGCGGTGGTGTGGATGGCGTTAGCCAGGTAATCGACCCGCGCGCCTACCACTGGCGGCATCCTGACTGGTGTGGGCGACCATGGCGTGAGACGGTGATCTATGAGCTGCACGTGGGAGTGTGTGGTGGCTATACCGGTGTGCAGCAGCAACTTGCGCGTCTGCGCGAGCTCGGTGTCACCGCCATCGAATTGATGCCGGTCGGCGAGTTCCCGGGCGCGCATAACTGGGGTTACGATGGCGTGCTTCCGTTCGCACCGTCAGCTAGCTACGGCAGCCCCGACGATCTCAAGGCGCTGATAGACACCGCGCACGGCCATGGCCTGATGGTGTTTCTCGATGTTGTCTACAATCATTTTGGTCCACAGGGAAATTATCTGCCCGAATACGCCAAGATATTTTTTCGCGACGACTTACAAACACCCTGGGGATGCGCAATCGATTTTCGCCGCCCAGAAGTGCGCGAGTATTTTATCATGAACGCATTATACTGGCTTCATGAATACCGATTCGATGGTCTGCGTCTGGATGCCGTGCATGCGATCATCCCGCATGACTGGCTCAACGATCTGGCGGCGCGCGTGCGTGCATCGGTCAATTCACGGCGTCAGGTCCACATCGTTGTGGAAAACGATGAAAATTCCGTGCGACTGCTCGAGCATGGCATCGACGCCCAGTGGAACGATGATTTCCATCACGTGGCACACGTGTTGTTGACCGGCGAAACCGAAGGTTACTATGGTGATTATGCGGCTGCCCCGGCACGGGATCTGGGGCGTTGTCTGGCCGAAGGTTTCGTATATCAGGGCGATTACTCGGCGTTCCGTCGCACTGCGCGCGGCGAACCCAGCAAGCGGCTCGCACTCACCGCCTTCGTGGCCTTCCTCCAGAATCATGACCAGGTTGGCAATCGCGCCTTCGGCGAACGACTATCGATGCTGGTGGCGCCCGCAGCGCTGCATGCGGCCACGGCACTGCTGCTGCTTTCACCCCAGATTCCATTGCTTTGGATGGGGCAGGAGTGGGGCTCCCGCCAGCCATTTCTGTACTTCACCGACTACCAGCCGCCACTGGCCGACGCGGTGCGCGACGGACGACGCCGCGAGTTCGCGGGCTTTGCGGCGTTCCGCGACGAGCTGGCGCGCTCGCGTATCCCGGATCCGAATGATGCGAATACATTCAAGTCGTCCATTCCCGACTTTTGGGCCGCGGGGTATGGCGAGGGCGCAAGCGAGTCAGCGCGCTGCCGCGAGCTGCTGGCGATTCGGCAACGCGAACTTATGCCGTACCTTGACAGCGCCCGGTCAGTCGGCGCCCAGGCACTCGGTGTAGCGGCGAGCATGGCGCGCTGGCGTCTAGTGACAGAACGCGTACTCGCCATCTGGGTTAACTTCGCGGCTACGCCGATCGCGGTGGACGGTCGTGTCGATGGTGAGCTGCTGTACGCGACATGCGCGGGTGGTTTAGAAAAGTTGCGCGCCGGCACCCTCATGCCACATTCTCTGGTCGCATTGCGGCAATCCGGGAATGACGGTGTCTGAGTGCTCGCTGGCCGAGTTGGCAACCGCACTCGGCATCCAGGTTCACTGGACCGACATCAACGGTCGCAAGCAAACCGTATCGGCCAATTCACTGCGCGCACTCGTCGCTGCGCTGGGCTATCCCGGTGGCACGGCACGCCAGCTTGTGAAGAGCCACAAATATGTGGCGCAAACGCACAGCACCCACACACTGCCGCCGCTGCTGACCGCGGTCAGCGGACGGCCGATCAACTTGACGGAACAGCACTCTGTGAACCACAAGCCGCGAACATTTCGCATCGAGCTGGAAGACGGGAGCGTGGTCGATGGACACCTGGGGAAAAGCGGAGACGCATTGCCGGCTATCCGCCTTCCCGGTTACCACCGTTTGCATATCGGCAAAGAAACTACGGTACTGGCGCTCGCACCCAAACACTGTTATTCGATTCGCGATAATGCACCAGCGCGTGCAAAACGCTGGGGCCTGGCGGCACAGGTCTATGCCTTGCGCCGCGATGGCGATGGCGGCATCGGGGATTTCGGGGCGCTCCTGGAATTGACCCGCACTGTGGGGTCTGCGGGGGCCGATGCACTCGCGATCAGTCCGGTGCATGCCATGTTTAGCGCCGCACTGCAACGTCGCAGCCCGTATTCGCCGTCCAGCCGGCGGCTACTCAATATTCTAATGATCGATCCGCACGAATGCTTTAGCGATGCAGAGATCTCGGCTGCCGCCGGATACGCGGGTCTGAAGGCAGCAAAGCAACTGGAAGCTGCACCGCTGATCGATTGGCCGGCCGCGGCGCAACGCAAGCTGGCGCTGCTGCACCAACTGTATCTACATAGCAAACAGGGCAATGCGCAACTTACCGCCGGGTTTGAATCCTTCTTGGCGGCTGGCGGGCAGGTACTGCACCAGCATGCACGCTTCGAAGTATTGTATGCGCGGTACCAGGCTATGGATCGAGAAGACTGGCGCACCTGGCGTGAAACCAATGCCGTATCCAGCGATGAAACGGCATCGTCAGTCAGCGATGAGATGCGCTTCCATATGTTCCTGCAATGGCTTGCCGCGCGTGGTCTGGAACGCGCACAGCGTGGCGCGCGCGCAGCAGGAATGTCGGTCGGCCTGATCGGCGATCTTGCCGTCGGCTCCGATCCCACCGGCAGCGACGCGTGGAGCATGCAGGATCAAATGTTGGACGGAGTGACGATTGGCGCGCCTCCCGATTCTTTCAATCTTGAAGGGCAGAGCTGGGGCCTGACCGCGTTCTCGCCGTTGGCAATGCGCGCCCACGGCTATCGTGGCTTCCTCGAAGTGCTGCGTGCGGCGATGCAGCATTGCGGTGGTGTGCGCATCGACCATGTGATGAATCTAATGCGCCTGTGGCTGGTGCCGCGCGGCGCGAAACCCATCGATGGTGCGTATATTACTTATCCGATGCAGGATCTGCTGCGGTTGGTGGCGCTGGAATCACATCGTCATCGCTGCCTCGTGATTGGCGAGGATCTCGGCGTTGTCCCCGCAGGTTTCAGGAATCAGCTGCAACACGCAGGCATACTCGGCCTGGATATTCTGCTGTTCAAGCGCGGCAAAGACGGCAGACGTTTCCTCTCATCGCGGCAATGGCGCCGCAATGCAGTAGCAATGACTACAACCCACGATTTGCCGACCCTGTCGGGCTGGTGGCGCGGCGGTGATATCAATATTCGCCAGCGTATCGGCATACTGGATACCGGGGATGCTAGGCTGGAGCGCGAAAGGCGCGCGTTCGATCGGGGTGCTTTAACGCATGCCATCCGCGCAGTGCTGCCAGGCAGCAACTTGACTCGCGAAAGCAACGCTGACTCGTTTGTCGAGAGCGCCATTGGCTTCGTCGGCGCAAGCCGCTGCGAACTCGCACTGCTGCCGCTGGAGGATGTCTTTGCACTCGACTCTCAGCCCAATGTTCCGGGCACCATTGACGAGTATCCAAACTGGCGGCTACGCTTGCCGGCACCCGCGCCAATCCTACTCAATTCGGATAGCACCCGGCAGCGTTTGCATACCCTGGCTGCGGCGCGGACTGCGTCATGAGCGTGCCGCGCGCCAGCGTGCGCCTGCAGTTCAACCGTGACTTCACATTAGACGATGCGCTCCAAGTCGTCGATTATTATGCGGATCTAGGCATCAGCCACTTCTATGCGTCGCCGTTGCAGCGCGCACGCAAGGATTCCAAGCATGGTTATGACGTCATCGATTATGGCGAAATCAATCCTGAACTCGGCGGTATAGACGCTTTGCGACGATTGGTTACGGTATTGCGCGCACACGCCATGGGCCTGATTCTTGATATTGTCCCGAATCACATGGCAGCCTGCGAGGAGAATCCATGGTGGTTCGACGTTCTCGAATATGGTCAGAACAGCCGCTATGCAGAGTTCTTCGATATTGACTGGGATACGCCCGATCCTGGCCTACGCGGCCAAGTGCTGCTGCCGTTTCTTGCGACTCCCTACGATGATGCGCTCGAGAACATCACCATACGATATGAGGCGAGACAGGGGAGGCTGCTTATCGAAGCGGACGGCCATCAATATCCGCTTGCTCCTGATACATATGCCCAAGTATTGACAGGCGTACAAGCAGTTCACGGTCTTGCGGGCGCTGCACGACGCAGCATCACAGTCAGCGAAGTCTTGCGGAACATTGCGCTGGAGCCGCCTGCAATACAGCGACAGGTAGCACTTTTCAATCACAACGCCCGGACCGATAGGGCACACCTGCGCCAACTTCTCGAGCGTCAGCATTACAGCCTGGCAAGTTGGCGTGAAGCAGCTACGCGAATTAACTGGCGCCGCTTCTGCGACATCACCGACCTGGTTAGCCTGCGCATGGATCGTACAGAAGTCTTCGATGCGGTGCATCAACTGGTATTCCGTCTTTACCGTGAAGGTTTGATTGATGGCGTGCGTGTTGATCACATTGATGGCATCGCTGATCCCCGCGTTTACTGTGCACGTCTGCGGGATGGCTTGGTACGGGCGCATTCCGGCACCTTGGCGGATGACGATCGCGCATACATCGTCGTAGAAAAGATCCTGGCACATAACGAACACCTGCGGGAAAACTGGAACGCCGATGGCACGACTGGCTACGATTTCATGGAGGAGTGTAATGGCGTACTCCATGACGCCGCTGGCGTGGATTCTCTGAACGCGCTATGGCATGAGTCGGGCGGTGGTCTTGATTTCTCAGATTATGTGCGCGCAGCACGCCGCGAAGCCGTAACCACGGCGTTTGTAGCAGATGTGGATCGTATGGTGCGCGATTGGAAAGCGATGCGCGAAAGCAAGAATGATCGGGTTCCGTTGACTGCCAGTGACATGTGTGCAGCCGTGATCCTGCTATTGCAGGAGTTTGATATCTATCGCACCTATCTCGAAACCACACAAAAGGACAAGCGTGATACCGAATATCTGCGTCACATGGCGTTAAAAGCGCAGGCCCGCGCAACGCCCAAACAATCCCTCGCGGTTGATGACCTGGTCACGCAACTGCTTATAGCGGCCGGTAATTGCCAAGCTGAGGCATCGTCCGGCCGCTTGCTGCGCCGCTTTCAGCAACTGCTATCGCCGGTCGCCGCCAAGGCCGTCGAGGACACCGCGTTTTACCGTTACGGCCGGCTGTTTTCGCGCAACGAGGTCGGCGCTGACCCGGGGTGTCTCGCCCTGAGCCCTGACGATTTTCACACAGCATGTCGGTTGCGGCTTATGCATGCGCCCGATGCCATGCTGGCGACAGCCACCCACGACCACAAACGCGGTGAGGATGTGCGCGCACGACTGGCGGTATTGAGTCAGTTGGGCGCACGCTGGACGCAAGCCGTACGCCGCTGGCGGGTAATGAACGCTGACCTGCGTGCCATCGTTGACGGGGCGTTGGCCCCGAGTGCGAGCGATGAATTGATATTGCTGCAAATGCTTGTGGGCGCCTGGCCGTTGAGTGTTCGTGCGGGAAACGTCTTGGAAATAGACGCATTCATCGGACGTATCGTTGCCTGGCAGATCAAGGCGCTACGCGAGGCGAAACGTGCGACTAGCTGGATCAATCCAAATCCCGCCTATGAATCGGCCTGCGAAAGCTATCTGCGCGCGGCTCTGGGAGCAGACCGACCATTTCTGACCGATCTGGTCCGGTTCGTCGACAGCATCGCGGCCGCCTCCGCCGTCAACAGCCTGGCGCAAGTCATGCTGCGGCTGACCACGCCCGGCGTGCCTGATCTTTATCAAGGCTGCGAGTATTGGGATTTGTCATTGGTCGACCCGGACAATCGCCGGCCGGTGGATTATGCTGTGCGTCGCGCGTCGCTCACCTTGCAAGACTCCATCGTACTCGTGGACGATTGGCGTACCGGCCATGTGAAGCAGGCCGTGATCGCACGACTGTTACGCTTCAGAGCGGAGCATGCCGGACTGTTTTACCGCGGCAGCTACCGGCCGCTCAATTGCGAGGGGCCGCTGCAACGCCAGGCAATCGCTTTTTCCCGCGAGGACGCTATCGATTCCGTGATCATCATCGCTACGCGCCTTTGCGCGTTATACCTGAGTGACGATGTGCCGAGGATTCCGCCTTCAGTCTGGGACAGGACGGTACTGTGCAGCGGCGGCCAGGACGCCGGCTACCGCGAGGTATTAACCGATCGCGAGATTCGCTGTGCCGATGGGATTCTGCAATTACGCGAGGTGCTGCAAGACTTCCCGATCGCATTGCTGGTGCGTTGTTGACGTCGCCGTATATGTGTAAAGTAATCGCCGCATAAAAAAATGGCCCCGCATCACGGGGTCATTTTTATTTATCACTTGTGGATCAGCGCCGGGTATTGCCCAGCAGCCGCAGGATCTCCAGGTACAGCCATACCAGGGTCACCATCAGAGCGAAGGCCCCATACCATTCCATGTAGCGCGGTGCGCCGGCCGTGGCCTGCTTGGAAATCATGTCGAAATCCAGTATCAGGTTGAAGGCAGCGATGGCCACGATGAACAGGCTTATGCCGATGGACAGACCGGAGTGACCGTAGACCATGCTCATGTCCACATGGAACATGCCCACGATCCAGGTGAGGGCGTAGAAAATCAGGATGCCGAAGGTGGCGGCTCCCACCATCTTATAGAACCAGGGCGTGGCCTTGATGATGCCGGTGCGGTACAGGATCAGCATCCCAAAGGCCACCGCCAGGGTCAGAGCCACCGCCTGGATCACGATGCCGGGGTATTGGGCATTGAAGATCGCAGAGATTCCGCCCACGGCGAAACCTTCGGCAATCGCATACAGCGGCGCTGTGATCGGCGCCCAGGTGGGCTTGAACGCCGTCCCCAGACCGAACACCAGACCACCGATGACGCCGCCGATCACATAGGGCATCACCGCTGCCATGTCGAATACTGCCGGCGTTGTGGCGGTCGCGGGCACATAACTTGAGAATGCCTGCGACCAGCACCAGGCGGCGGTTATCATCAAAAGCACCAGCATGATCAGGCTCTTGCCGATGGTGCCATTGAGGGTCATGCGCTCGCCGGTGATGACGCCGGGATTCAGGAAGGCCTTGGCCTTGAGGGCAGGGTTACCGGTCTTCTGGGGAAGATTCATAGGCATGTTGATTTACCTTTAAATTGCTTGGAACTGGTGATTGGACCACTCGCCAACGCCCGCACCGCAAGTCCAGGGGCGGCGTCGGGGTAAACTGTGAGACATATTATATATGGGGACGTTCCCGCGTGACGCAACGCCTGTGGCATGAAAACCAGATTCTGAAGGCGCTGGGGGCGGGCGCCACGGTGGTGGCGGCCAGCGAGCGCCTGGCGCGCAGCGCGCGGCTAGCGCACGCGGACGCGGCGCGCGAGCGCGGCGCCCGGGTGTGGGAGCGCCCCGCGGTTCTGACATGGACGGCATTCCTCCACGATCAATATTCACGCGTTGAAGAACTTGCACTGCAGCCTGGCCCCCGGCTGCTGGTTCCGCATCAGGCGGAGACCCTGTGGGAAACCTTGATCCGCGATGCGCATGACGAATCTGCGCTGCTGCAACCGGCGGCCACGGCGCGGGCTGCCAGCGCCGCCTGGGCTGCGTGCCTTGCCTATGATATTTCACTTGCGGAGCTGACACAGGAAGCTGCCGGCGACGATGCGCACCAGTTCGCACTCTGGGGGCGTGCTTACTCGGAACACTGCGAGGCGCAGGGATTACTTGATCCTGCGCGGTTACCGGACTTTCTGGAGGGAAAATTCACGGCTGGAGAGGCTACACCTCCGCAGCATTGCCTGTGCATCGGATTCCAGGAATTCACGCCACAACAGCAGCGCTTGCTGGATGCCTTACGCGCCGCCGGCAGCCGAGTGGAACAGTCGCCGGTCGCCGGCGAGCGCGACAGTATATGTCGACGCATCGTGTGTCCCGATGCACAGGCGGAGATCGAGGCGGCTGCGCGTTGGGCGCGGGCACTGCTGGAAGCTACGCCAGCCCTGCGCATCGCTATCGTCGTGAGGGATCTAAGCGAACAGCGGCAGGCCATTACCCGCACGCTTGACCGCATCCTGTGTCCTGGCGTGCCGGCTGATTGCACAGCGCGGCCCTATAACCTGTCACTCGGCCAGGCTTTCACGGATTGTCCGGTGGTGAGTGATGCACTGATCGTGCTGCAATGCCTGCGTTGGCGTCTGCCGTTTGCACAGGTAAGCCGCCTGTTGCGTTCGCCGTTCCTCGCTGCCGCTGACAGTGAATCAGCGGCGCGCGCACGCCTCGAAACCAGATTGCGGGATGCCAACCAGGATCAGGTGGGCCTGAACCGGTTACTGGCATTAGCCCAGAAGGGTGGCGAGACCCGCGCATTCCATTCGATGCTGGAAGCTGTTTTGAAACTCCAGCAAGTCACGCCCGGGCGGCAACTGCCTAGTGAATGGTCAAAGACTTTCGCTGCGCTGCTCAAGACCTGTGGCTGGCCGGGGCAACGCACGCCCGACACCGACGAATACCAGACAGTGAAAGTCTTGCGCGAATCACTGAGTGAGTTCGCGCAACTGGATGCGGCGCTGCCTGCTATCGACGCAGGTGATGCGCTCACGCGTTTCATGGGGCTGGTCTCGCGACGCGAGTTCCAGCCGGCCAGCGCGGATGTGCCGCTGCAGGTGCTGGGCATGCCGGAGACCGCCGGTCTGCAGTTCGACCACCTGTGGATTATGGGTCTGACTGATGCGGTGTGGCCGCCGAGCCCGCGCCCCGACCCCTTCATCCCCTGGACGCTCCAGCGGCGTCATCAGCTGCCGCATGCCAGCGCCGCACGTGAACTGGAATATGCCAGCCAGGTTACCGCCCGGCTCCTGAACAGTGCGCCTGACGTGATGGTGAGCACACCCGAGCGCGATGCGGATACGGAATTGCGCCCCAGTCCGCTGCTGGCGGAAATCGAGCTGGCCGCGGAGGCGAAGGTTCCGCAATCCTCGGTTCAGGACTGGCGCGTGCGCTTGCAGCAGGATGCGACGATCGCGCTATCGGAATTCATCGATGACCGGGGTCCGCCACTGGCGCAGGCCGGTATCGTCGCCGGGGGCACCCAGCTGTTGCAGGCGCAGGCGGCCTGTCCATTTCGCTCCTTTGCACTATATAGGTTGGGCGCACAGCAAGTGACGACGCCGTCCCCCGGACTCAGCGCGATGGAGCGCGGCTCGATGTTGCACGAAGTATTGGCACATCTGTGGGAGCGACTTAGGAATTACGCCACGCTCAAGGGCTTGCAGGCTAGCGAGCGTACACAGCTACTCGGAGACAGCGTCGCACAGGTGGTAAACCGCTTCGCAGCGCGCGATCCCGATGTCTTCACACCGAACTTCAAGCGGCTGGAACAGGAGCGCCTCACGCGCTTGATCGTTGTATGGCTTGATATCGAAGCCGCGCGCTCACCGTTCGTAGTGGAGGAACGCGAGCAGTCTCACCCCGTGACGCTCGGGCGGCTGGCGTTCAACACCCGCGTGGATCGCGTCGACCGGCTGCCGGAGGGCGACCGCGTGCTCATCGACTACAAGAGTGGCGCGGCCGATCCGCGCAAGTGGCTGGGCGAGCGGCCCGATGAACCGCAACTGCCCATCTACGCGGTATCGGACCCGCAACCGCCGGCGGCGGTGTTGTTCGCTCAGCTCAGCACCGGCGATCTGCGCTACCGCGGGTTTGCCGAACGCGACGGGCTGGCGCCGGACATTGGCGCCTACGCGGCCGGCAAGCAGCCGGATGCCCCGCAGGACTGGCCCGCGTTGCTGTCCCACTGGCGTGCCACAGTGACCGCGCTGGCGGATGAATTCGCAGACGGGGAGGCACGCGTGGATCCCAAACACCATGCCGATACCTGTCGCTGCTGCCACCTGCAAGCCCTGTGCCGCATCCATGAGCGCGATGGCTTGAGCATGGAGGACGCTGATGCGCAAGAATGACCATGCGCCGGCGGATGCCGCCCTGCGCGCTCGCGCCTTGGATGCGCGCCAGTCATTCATCGTGCAGGCGCCGGCCGGCTCCGGCAAGACCGAACTTTTGACGCAACGATTCCTGACACTGCTCTCGGTCGTGGATGAGCCGGAAGAGATCTTGGCCATCACCTTCACCAAGAAAGCCGCCGGCGAGATGCGCATGCGCGTGGCGCGCGCCCTGGAACTGGATGATGCCCAGGCACCGGCGGAAGCACATAAGCGGCACACCTGGGAACTGGCGCATCGCGCGCGTACCCGCGACCAGCAGTGCGGCTGGAACATCGCACGTCATCCGGCACGTCTGCGCATCCAGACCATCGATTCCCTGAACGCTGAGCTCACCCGGCGCATGCCGCTGCTGTCGAAGTTCGGCACGCAGCCGGGGATCGCCGAGCGTCCTGGGCCGCTGTACCTGGAAGCCGCGCGCCGCACGCTCGCGCTGCTGGAAGAGGGTGAGCCCCAGCAGGCCCAGGCCGTGAGCGCCTTGCTGGTGCATCTGGACAACGATTTACCAAAGGTGATGCAGCTCATCGCTGACATGCTGCCACGCCGCGATCAATGGCTGCAACATACGCTCGTGCGGCCCGAAACTTCCAGGCGTGAGGATCTGGAAAATGCTCTGCGCGAAGAAGTGCGTGCCACTCTTGCTCTAGTGTGCGAAGCCATACCCGCCGATTGCCGCGAGCAGCTGCCGGGACTGGCGGGCACGGCGGCCGCGAACTTACGCCTTAAATCCCCACCATCGGAGATCGTCGCATGCGCGGTTCTTGAGGCACTGCCCGGCTCTACCCCGGATGATCTGCCGGCCTGGCGGGGCATCGCTGAACTGTTCCTCACCAAACAAAACGAGTGGCGGCGGCAGATCAACGCCAACCAGGGCTTCCCACCGGAGAACCGTGACGATAAGACCCGCGTGCGGGAACTGTTGCGGCGTTTCACTGAACTGGAATCACTGCGTGCCCTGCTGGCACGTGCACGCACGTTACCGCAATCAGGGTATGAGGAGAATCAATGGCAGGTGCTGGACGCGTTGTTGAATCTGCTGCCGCAGGCGGTGGCGCAGCTGCAGCTGGTGTTTATGGAGCATGGCGAAGTGGATTATGCCGAGGTGTCGTTGGGCGCCTTGCGAGCGTTGGGTACTGAAGATGAACCCACGGATCTGACCCTGGCACTAGACCATCGTTTGCAGCACATCCTGGTGGATGAATTCCAGGACACCTCCGTGAACCAGACCGAACTGTTGGCACGGCTCACTGCCGGCTGGCAGATCGATGACGGCCGCACACTGTTTCTGGTGGGCGACCCCATGCAGTCCATCTACCGTTTCCGGGAGGCGGAAGTGGGCCTGTTCCTGCGGGTCAGGCAGACCGGACTTCGCCAGTTGACGCTCACACCACTGACACTGAGTGCAAATTTCCGCTCCCAGGCGGGGTTGGTGCAGTGGTTCAACAAAACATTCCAGCAACTGTTCCCATCTCTGGAAGTCATCGCCAGCGGTGCCGTGCCCTATGCGGAGACCACCGCGCAATATGCAACACTGGAGGGCACAGCAGTCAGCCTGCATACGCAGCTGCAAAAAGATTCAGTGGACGAAGCACAGCAAGTGACGGCTATCATCGCGGAAGCGCGCAGCCAGCAAAAACAAGTGCACATCGCGGTGCTGGCGCGTGCCCGCACCCATCTTGTATCCATTGTGCGCCGCCTGCGTGCGCTGGACATCCCGTTCCGCGCAGTGGAACTGGAGAACCTGGGTGAGAGGCCGGTGGTGCAGGATCTGCTGGCTTTGACCCGCGCACTGCTGCATCCGGCGGATCGCACAGCGTGGCTGGCGGTATTGCGTGCGCCCTGGTGCGGGCTCAGCCTGACAGCGCTGCACACACTGGTAGGCCGAGATGATGGCGTGACGATCCCGGAGCGCTTGCGTGATGAAAACCTGGCAGCTAGCCTCGAGTCTCAGGTGGCCGGCACCCGTTTCGAAAAAGTGCGCGCGATTCTGCTGGCGGCGCTTGCCGGACGACGCCGCGGCAGCCTGCGTGAACAGGTGGAAAGTGTATGGCTGCAACTGGGAGCGCCGGCCACCCTGGGATCGGTGGAAGACCTGGCGGATGCCGAGGCTTACCTGGAATTGCTGGAGACACTGGATGATGGCGGCGAGCTGCAGGATGACGCGGAACTGCAAGCTGCACTTTCGAAATTGTTCGCGCGGCCGGATCCGCGCGCGGATGAATCACTGCAGCTCATGACCATGCACAAGGCCAAGGGACTGGAATTCGACGTGGTGATCGTCCCCGGTCTGGGCGCTGCTCCGGGCCGGCGCGACAAGCCGCTGCTTACCTGGCTGGAACGCCCGCGACTTGAAGGCCGCAACGACCTGCTGCTGGCGCCGCTGGAACCCAAGGGCGGCGAGCAAGATCCCATCTATCAGTTCATTCTCTCCCTCAAGCGCGAGCAGGAACACCTGGAGATGACACGCCTGCTGTACGTGGCGGCGACACGCGCGCGGCAAAGACTGCATCTGTTTGGCCATACCATGGTGCAGGAGAAGGACGGCGAGCGCAGTCTCACGGAGCCGCGTAAGGAGTCACTGCTGGGGTTGCTGTGGCCGGTGGTCCGGAAAGATTTCGAAGCGGCACTCCACCAGCAGGGCATGACAGCACCGAAAGTAGAAGAACAAGGCACCGTTTCAATGCCGTTGCGGCGTCTGCGCCCGGATTGGCAGATTCCGGCGCCGGACAGTACCTTGATTTGGCCGGGTGCCGCGCAGACCCTGGCAGCTGAAGAAGAGATGCTGGAGTTCGAGTGGGTCGGAGATACTCTGCGGCATGTGGGTACCGTGGTGCACCGCCTGCTGCAGCGTATCGCCGAAGATGGACACACGCGGTGGGATGCAGCGCGTGTGCGCGCCTTGATGCCATTGATCAACCATTGGCTGCTGGAATTGGGCGTCACAGAGGCAGAACTGGATGCCGCTGTCAATGATGTGTCGCAGGCGTTGACGGCGACCCTCGCAGATGTGCGCGGCAGGTGGATACTCGACAATAAGCATATAGAGGCGCGTTCGGAGTATGCCTTGAGTCATTTCGACGGGCAGCGTTTGGCCACGGGCGTCATCGACCGGACGTTCGTGGATGCGGACGGCGCTCGCTGGATTGTGGATTACAAGACCGGCCGGCATCGCGGCGGTGATGTGGAGATGTTCCTGGTTCGCGAACAGGCGCGCTACCGCAAGCAACTGGAGAGCTATGCACAACTGATGCGCGGGCTGGAACAGCGGCGTGTTAAAGTGGGATTGTATTTTCCGCTGTTGCGGCGCTTCGTGGAATGGGAACCCGCCGATGGCTGAGTCTCTCTCGCATTGTCTGGTGGTGGCGATCTCCTCGCGGACGCTGTTCGATCTGGAAGAAAGCCATAGCATCTTCACCCGGCAGGGGCTGGCTGCCTATTCACGCTACCAGATTGAACATGAAGACGACCGGCTGGAGCCAGGGGTGGCGTTCACGCTGGTAAAAAAACTTTTGCGGCTCAATGTCCCCGCTCAGGACAAGCGCGTGGAAGTGATTCTGCTGTCGCATAACAGTGCCGACACCGGCCTGCGCATCTTCAACTCCATCCAGCATTACCAGCTGGATATCACGCGCGCCGCCTTTACCAACGGCGCGGCGCCCTGGCGCTACGTGGAACCCTTCAGCGCCGACCTGTTCCTGTCGGCGGAGCCGAAGGACGTGGTGGCGGCGCTGGATGCGGGTCGGGCCGCGGCTGCCATCGTGCCGTCACGCACTGAAACTGCGGCTTCCAAACAATTGCGCATAGCCTTCGACGGCGACGCGGTGTTGTTTTCGGACGCGGCCGAACGGATTTATCAGGAGCAGGGCTTGGCGGCCTTCGCCGAGAGCGAGAAGGCGCAGGCACGCGCACCCTTGAGCGGAGGCCCCTTCAAGAATTTCCTGGCGGCGCTGCATCGCATCCAGGCCGACTACCCCATGGACAAGTCGCCGATCCGTACTGCGCTGGTGACCGCGCGCTCTGCGCCCGCCCATGAGCGCGTGATCCGTACCCTGCGCGCCTGGAATATCCGCATCGATGAAGCGCTATTCCTCGGCGGTCTGCCGAAAGGCGCATTCCTGAAGACCTTCGGCGCGGATATTTTTTTCGATGACCAGAAGGGCCACGTGGAGGCCGCCGCGGGTTATGTGGCCACTGGCCACGTGCCCCATGGCGTTACCAATCTCCACAGTAAATAGAAGACCGCTTCATGAGTAATGACCTCGATAGCTGGCAGGAAGAACAACAATCGGCGTTTCTCTACCGGGTGATCGCGGATTGCGAACCAAAGCCGGAACTGCGCACCCTGTTCGTGAAATTGGCGGAGGCGGCCGAGAGCCAGTCGCAACATTGGCAGAAACTGTTGACCGACAAGGGCGTGAAGTTGCCGTCACACTTCCATCCAGCGTTACGCGCGCGACTGGTGGCGCAGTTGGTGAGATGGATGGGACCGCAGCGTTTGTTGCCGATCCTGGCCGCCATGAAAGTGCGCGGACTCTCGGTGTACACGGGCACTAGGGCGAGCGGCCACGACGCACCCGTGGCTGGCCGTCAGGAAACACGCCACCGGCATCTGGCGGGCGGCGGCAGTTTCCGCGCCTCGGTGTTTGGCGTGAACGACGGACTGGTGTCGAACGCCAGCCTGATGCTGGGCATCGCCGGCGCGGCCTTCAACGTCCACATGATCCTGCTGGCCGGCATCGCCGGGTTGCTGGCGGGCGCGGCCTCCATGGCGGCCGGCGAATACGTGTCCATGCGATCGCAAAGGGAGATGTTCGAATACCAGATCGGCCTTGAGCGCGACGAGTTAGCCGCCTATCCGGAGGAGGAGGCCGAAGAGCTGGCACTGATATATGAGGCACGCGGCGTGGCGCCCGCCGAGGCCCGTCAGCTCGCCGATACGATTACTCGTGATCCGGCGCGTGCCCTGGATACGCTGGCACGCGAAGAACTGGGCCTCAATCCACAGGAACTGGGTTCGGTCTGGGGCGCAGCCATTTCATCGTTCATCGCGTTCGCGCTGGGCGCGCTCATCCCATTGATTCCGTTTTTCTGGCCGTACCCACGGCACAGCATAGCCTGGTCCATCGGCCTGACGGCAGTGGCGCTGTTCGCCACCGGCGCAACAGTGAGCCTGTTCACCGGCCGTGGCCTGCTGTGGAGTGCGCTGCGCATGGTGTTGATCGGTGTAATTGCTGCCGGAGCTACATTCCTGGTGGGGCACCTATTTGGAGTGGCGCTGGGTATCGGCTAAAGCGTAGTGCATATGCAAAGATCATTCACTACTTAAGTGCGACACCAAGTCCC
>Ga0307372_10003071_pt1 | contig 27096 bp, 20 predicted proteins | sample OX1MG_FD_202533 | JGI IMG/M metagenome (GOLD analysis project Ga0307372, IMG submission 202533) | Soil microbial communities from Risofladan, Vaasa, Finland - OX-1 | ecosystem: Environmental > Terrestrial > Soil > Coastal area > Acid sulfate soil | place: Finland: Risofladan, Vaasa | collected... | reverse complement strand
TTCAAATCAGCAACGTGAGTCTAATGCTGCGCAGGCTTGCACCGGTATCGCGACCAGAGTTCCACTATGCGGTCGCGGCCTAAATTCCCCCGGAAAAATGACGAAATAGTTTTCGGATAGCCTCTAAGAGGCGATTCGAAAACCGCCGGGCAGGCGGGACGCCTACACCACCAGGGCGGTTTGGGGATCGGCTCCAAGCGAAGCCGTGGTTCCCCTGCCTTGATGCGGAATCCCGCCTCATGCCTCATTCCTATGTTGTTATCTGACAAGACATTAGATACAATAACAGCGAGGTATAGAAATGTGCGGGGCCGCGACGGCGTGAGCTCGGCGGTGCTTTACGCCACGGCCGGGCAACTCGACCAGTTGGATGCGGCGCTCTGGTTGCGCGGCGAACTGGCGGAAGGCGCGAGGGCCGCCAAGGAGTTGGGTACGGCGGCCAACGAGGCGGGCATTCCCTGGCATGTGGTCTATCGGGCCAAGGCCATCGCCGGCGCCGTGGGCTATCGAAAGGGCTTCGGACCAGGAAGCCGTGTCTTTTGGCGCCTGGAGGAGCACAAATCAGCAGCCGAGGAGAACGAAGCGAGCGGCCTGCCGGAGCCAAAAGAGCCGGATTTCACCATAGAAAACGAGAATTCGGGGTTCAGCCACGGAGCGGATCGCGACACGTTTTCCGACCCGCAGTCGCCCGCCGAAATGCCGACGGATTTGGGGTCCGAGGGTCGGAATTCGGGATTCAAGGCGGCCGACGAGGCCGACCCCCTCCCACCGACCGCTGCAACCCGCGAATTGAGGAGATCAAGAGCGTGGCCGAACCCATCCGGATGCCCTGGAGCAAGTACGAGGGCGCCCCCGTTGAGGATCTGCAACACCATTACCTTAAGGAGGTGTTGTCATTCCATCGAAAACGGCTCGACGATGAGCTGCTTCGGGAGATCGACCGCGTACTCCGCCAGCAGCCATGAGGAACGCCGGTTGAACCCATGCAATGGGTTATATACTGCACGCGGCCGCGAATGAGACGTTCACGGTGGCTGGGGCAGAGCCTAAGCGATGCCCCGGTCGCTATGTAGCCGGGGCATCGCTTACGCTCTGCCACCAGCCACCACCTTCTCGTGACAAAATGTCTCATTCTTTGTCGCGTGCAGTATATAGTTGTCGGTTGCGCGTGGATCTTTGGCAATTTGGTTATGAATTGTAACGGCAGGACTGGGCCGCTGCCCGGTACGCCGTTGGCGCATGCTCCACGCCAACGGCGTGCCGCCGGGCGACGTTTCGGCCTCGACTCCCAATTGCTCGCTCACGCTGAACCGCTACACCTATTGGGTTGCGGCCGAAAGCCGCGATGGGCCTTCCATGAACAAGCCGCCAATGTGCGAGCGCGTTCGCTACCGTGCAACCCGCGCGAACTTCTGCAGCGCATGGCAGTTCGCGGGCACTTCGCCGCGTTTGCCGCCGGCCGACATGACGACCTCACCGACGTAGAGGTCGCCGCGTGAGTCGATCGCCAGATCGTGCGGGGCGAAGAACTCGCCTGGCGCGCAGGGGTCGCCCGCCCCGCCCCAGCGCGCGAGCAACCGCCCGTCCGGATCGAAAATGCTCAGCCGCGCAGCCAGCGCGCCACCCGCGGGCGGAGTTTGCCAGGGAAACCGCCCAGCCCGCCAGCCGACCTCGGCCACGAACACCTGCCCGTCCCGATCGACAACCACCTGCATGGGCCTCGCGACGTCGGTCCAGATCGCCGACAACTCGCCGTCGCGAGTGAAGACCTGGACACGGCTGTTCTCGCGGTCGGCCACATACACTCGCCACTGGCGGTCGACGGCAACGCCGTGCGGCACGTTGAACTGCCCCGGACCATCGCCCGGAGCGCCCCAGGAAGCCAGAAGCTTTCCGTCGGGTGAAAAATGGTGGACCCGAGCGTTGCCGTAACCATCGCTGATGAAAAGTGAGCCGTCGGGCGCGAAGGCCACGTTCGTCGGCAGGTTGAAGGGTCCAGCCGATTGGCGGATGGTGCGGTAGTCGAAACCCACCGCGCCGGTCTCGGAGGGCCTGCCCGAAGTACCCAACGAAAGGAGCAGCTTGCCATCGGTCGTGAATTTGTGGACCACATGCCCCAGATCGTCGGTGCAATAGACGGCGCCGTCGGGACCCATGGCGATTCCGTGCGGGCGTTGGAATAGCCCTTCGCCCCACGAAGCGAGGAAACGGCCGTCGCGGTCGAAGACGATCACAGGGCGCTCGCCGCGGTTGAACACGTAGACGCGATCCTGAGAATCGGTGGCGACGCCCGCCACTTCGACGAAGCTCCAGCCCGGCGGCAGTTGCTCCCAGCCCGGTTGGACCTGGTAGCGGAAGTCACCGGCGCCGACGATGAGGGGTGTGGGGGTCATTGTTTTTTTTCCGACGTGCTCCAGACAATTCGACCTTGAGTCAACGATGGCACGTCGGCAAATCTACGTTGAAGTTCTGGATCGGCCGCGCCTCACCAGGGCCGCTCCTCCTGAAACCCTAGCAGCTCCGGCGGCGGCTGGCTTTGGTTGGCCATCAAGAGCACCAATGCATGGTACGCCCCAACACGCCATGTTTCAATGGGTTCGCCGGCGCCATCGTGGCTGAGACCGGCCCGCCGCGTCAATACGCCGCGTATGACTTCTCCTCGATCAATGTCGATCCCAAAAGCTCGTTGATTTGCCGCTTGACCACGGCCCGGTGGTCGTTGCGATGGTAGACGCCGCGGGCCAGTTCGACGAAACGCGGCCCGAAATCGCCCGCTTGCTCGCAAACGCGGATCTCGTCTTCGATGTCCCAGAGGGACTCGTTGACGGCGGTGAGCTGCGCCGTCAACTCCGTCAATTCGGGCGAATCGCCCAGCGACGCGGCGCGGGCCGCTTCGAGCACGCCCAGCTCGGCCCGCACGTTTCGCAGGCGGGCCGGATCGGTGATGCGACGATTCTTGATCCGCAGGATCGTGAGCTTGTCGAGCAACTCGCCGGGAGCGACTTCGACGGTGATCGGCCGCGGCCAGGCCGGCGCGCGCCATTGGGCCAGCGCCGCCGCGATCCGCTCGAAGACCCCCTCCCAGTCGCCTAGACGGGTCTGGCGGAACAGACGCAACGAGGGATACCAAGGGTTATCGTCGCGATCGAGCAGCCAGCGCCAGTCGGGCATGTACGACACGGCGCACCAGACCGGCACGCCCAAAGCTCCCGCCAGATGGGGAATCGCCGTGTCGCTGGTGATCACCAGGTCGAGGCACTTCATCACCGCGGCCGTGTCCAGAAACGGTCCGCTCGTTTCATCGAGCCGTTGCGCCAGATCGACCAGCGGGAAACGGCTCGTCGCCCACGCCAGTTGCTCGCTGCCGTATCCCTTCTGCAAGCTGAAGAGCCGCACGCCCGGCACGCGGGCCAGCGGCTCGAACCGCGACAGCGGCACCGATCGCTTGCGGTCCCAGCGGTACTTGAGGCTCCCTTGCCAGGCGATGCCTACCTTGAGGCCGTCCAGCGCGGCGAGCTCGCGGCGCCAGTTTTCGACGAGCCGAGGGTCGGGATGGATGTAGGGCACGTTGTCCGGTATCTTAGCGGGGACGTTGTCGAGCGTCGTGCCGAAAATCCTGGGCAGGCTCAAGAGCGGGGCGTGGACGTCGAAGGCCGGCAACGGATCGCCCTGCGCCACCAGCGAATCGATGCCGGCGCCGCAGGCGGTCAAGAGCGGCACGAGCGCCCTCTGGCAGGCGACGACGACCCGCCCGCCACGCTCGCGCACCAACGCCGCGTAGCGGATGAACTGCAACGTGTCGCCCAGCCCTTGCTCGGCGTGCAACAGGATCGTCTTGCCCGCCAGCGGAGAGCCGTCCCAGAGCGGCTGACGAAAGGGACGCGGCGGCAACTCAGGCGCCTTCCAGCGTGCTTCGTACTCGGGCCACGCTTCCGCGAGCCGCCCCTGCAAGAGCCACACCAGCGACCGGTTCTTGCGAGCGTCGGCCAGGTTCGGATCGATGGCCAAGGCACGGTCGTACTCGGCCAGCGCATCGTCGAGCCGACCCAGCTCGGAGAAGATGAACCCCAGGCTGACGTGCGATTGGGCCAGGTTGGGCTTCAGTTCAATCGCGCGTGCGCAACTGGCCGCGGCGGCTTCGAGATCGCCAAACGACAACAGCGCCATGCCGAGCCCGCCGTGCGCCTCGGCGAAGTCGGGCTTGAGCCGTACCGACTCGCGCAGGCTGGCGACCGCCTCTTCGTGGCGGCCCAGTTCTCGCAGCGCGTTGCCCAGGTTGTTGTGCGCCTCGGCGAACTGCGGGCGCAACCGCAGGGCCTCGCGGTAGCACGGTTCGGCCGCCTCGTGCTTGCCTTGCGCGGCCAGCGCGGCGCCCAGGTTGTTGTGGGCGTCGGCCAGGTCGGGCTTGAGTGCCAGCGCCTGCCGGCAGCAAGTGGCCGCCTCGTCCAAGCGTCCCCGCTCCAACAGGAGGTTGCCCAGGTTGTTGTGGGCCTCGGCGAAGTCGGGCTTGAGCCGCACGGCGTGCTGGTAGCATGCCAGCGCTTCATCGAGCCGACCTTGTTCCTTGCGGACATTGCCCAGGTTGTTGTGAGCGTGGGCGAAATCGGGGCTGGTCCGCGCGGCCCGCTCGAACGCCGCCGCCGCATCGTCCAGCCGGCGCCGCCCGACGTGGGCGATGCCGAGGCTATTATGGGCCGCCGCGAAGTCGGGCTTGATCGCCACGGCCTGCTGGTAGCTGGCCAGCGCCTCGTCGAGCCGGCCTTGGGCCTGGCCGACCTGACCCAGCAGATACCAGACCTCGGCGTTCGACGGTTCCACGGCCAGGAATTGGCGATAGGCCTGTTCGGCGCGCGCGAAGTCGCCCACCTGCTGCCGCTGGCGGCCGCGCGCCAGAACCGCCGGCAACGATTCAGTCGATTCCATCAACACCCCTCTCCGCCGGAGCACTGACCCGGATAACCATCCATTGTACTACGAGCGATAACGCTGGGAAGGCCGGCCAAGCAAGCGCCGACCCAATCGCCCAGACCACCTTGACGCCGAACCCTTTGTGCGTCAAATTTGTCTATGCGTTGCGCAACGCCGGTCGACGGCCTTGCCTCCGCGGGCGATTAGCTCAGTTGGTTAGAGCACCAGCTCGACAAGCTGGGGGTCACAGGTTCGAGCCCTGTATCGCCCATTTGAGTCGCCTTTCGCTCCGCGAAAGTAACGGACTTTCGCGGAGCGAAAGGCGACAAACGACATGCACTAGCTTGGTCAGCTTTTCGGGCACGTCGAAAAGCGCCGTATCGACCGGGTTCCGGCCCGATTTCGATGCGCGCCACGTCGCCAGCGCCCATCGGAAAAAGAACGGGCGGCGAGCCGGTGAGTACATCATCACGCCAAACGTCGAACGCATCGGCGGCGGTTTGGTAGTTCGCAGTTGTCATTCGTTGTCCGCCATGGTACACTTGGGGGGTATGAACACTGAAGCCATCCAGGCCATGATGCGGCGACAACCGTTTGCTCCTTTCGAGGTCCACTTGTCGAACGGCGAAGTCCATGAAGTTCGCCACCCGGAAAACGCCGTGCTGCTGAAAAGCAACTTGTTCCTTTTCTACCCCGAAAAAGACAGTTTCGTGATTTCCGCCGTGTCGCACGTAGCCGGCGTGCAACCGCTTCAGCGTGCCTAGCACGTTGCGGCCCTCCCCTTCGCCATTCCGCCAGTCGATTTGCCGGCGGACGACATCTGTCGAGCGACAACCCCATGAGTTCATCGAGGGACAGCCGCCGCTTGTGCGAGCCCGTTTTGGGGTGGCGTGAGTTTGGCGCGCGGAATCACGAAGGCAAGACCGGATATTGCTGCTGGTTATGGGTCTTCCTGGGGGCCGATACGGTGGTCTTCCTCCTCGATCCCGATGAGCGCGTCGAACTCGAACTCGCTCATGACACGCACGCCGAGTGCTTGGGCCTTGGCGAGCTTGCCACCCGCCTTCGCGCCGGCGACGACGTAGTCGGTGTTCTTCGAGACGCTCGAGACGGCGCGGCCGCCATGCCGCGCGATCAGTTCCTCGATCTCGTCGCGGCCGTATTTCACCAGCGTGCCGGTGACCACGAGCGTCTTTCCGGCCAGCGCGCCCGCGGCGGCCCGTTCGGCGCGGCGTGGCGCGGTCATGTCCAGCCCCAGCCCGGCGAGCTCGGCGATCGTCTCCTTTCCGTACTTGCCGCGCAGGTAGTCGTACACGCTCTTGGCGATAACCGGCCCGATCTCCTCGATCTCGCTCAGTTCTTCGATCTCGGCCGCAACCAGCGCGTCGATCGAGCCGAAGGATTCGGCCAGCGCCAGCGCGGTCCGTTGGCCGACGTGGCGGATGGCCAGCGCGCCCAGCAACCTGGCCAGCCCCCGCCCTTGGCTCGCGGCGATCGCCGCGAGCAGGCTTTCCGACGACTTGCGGCCCATCCGCTGCAAGGTTTCCAGCCGTTCGAGCGTGAGCCGATAGAGGTCGCCGTAGCTTTTCACCAACCCCTCGTTGACGAGCTGATCGACCAGCTTGTCGCCCAGCCCCTCGATGTCCATCGCGTTGCGGCCCGCATAGTACCGTAGCCGCTCCTTCAACTGGGCTGGACAATGCGGGTTGGGGCAGCGGATGGTGACGCCCCCCTCGTCCTTGACCGCGGTCGCGTCGCACTCGGGGCAGCACTTGGGGAAGCGGAACTTGTTCAGCTTGCCGTCGCGCAGATGCTTCTCGACCCGCACGATGTGCGGGATGATCTTGCCCGCCTTTTCGACCACCACCACGTCGCCGACGCGGACATCCTTGCGCACGATCTCGCCGGCGTTGTGCAGGCTGGCCCGGCTGACCGTCGTGCCGGCCAGTTCCACCGGCTCCAGGTCGGCCACGGGCGTCAGGGCGCCGGTCTTGCCCACCTGCACGCGAATGCCATGGAGCCGGGTGACGGCCTCGTACTTCTCGAATTTGTAGGCGATCACCCAGCGCGGGCTTTTTGAAGTGGCGCCCAGCCGCTCGCGCTGGTCGAAGCAGTTGACCTTGAGTACCAGCCCGTCGATCTCGAAGTCGAGTTCGTGCAGGCGCTCGACGATGCTCTCGCAGTGTTCGACCGCCGCGTCGAACGAGGCGAAATGCTCGACCATCGGCGTCGTGGGGATCTCGTAGCGCCGCAGCTCGGCCAGGAATTCGATGTGGTTGTCGGCCTTCAGCCCCTCGTGGTCGCCCAGGCCGTGAGCGAAGAACCGCAAATGCCGCTGGGCGCAGATGCGCGGGTCCAAGAGGCGGATGGCGCCGGCCACGGCGTTGCGGGTGTTCTTGTAAAGCGGCCCGTCACGGCGCCGCTGCTCCTGGTTGAGCTGGACCAGGTCGGAGTTGGTCATGTAGACCTCGCCCCGGACCTCAAGTACGCTCGGCACGTCGTCGCCGGCCAGTCGCGGCGGCACGTCGCCGATCGCGCGGAGGTTGTGCGTGACGTCGTCGCCGACCTGGCCGTTGCCGCGCGTCGCGCCGCGGACGAGCATGCCGCCCTGGTAGAGCACCGACACCGCCACGCCGTCGATTTTCAACTCGACGACCCACTCGACCGGCTCGCCGCGCAGGCTCTTGGCGACACGGGCGCCGAACTCGCGCAACTCTTTGACGTTGTAGGTATTGTCGATCGAAAGCATGGGCAGGCGGTGCGTGACCTGCGTCAGCTTGTCGACGGGCTGGTCGCCGATCCGCTGGGTGGGGCTGTCGGGCGTGACCAGTTCCGGATGGTCGGCTTCCAGCTTCTTCAGCCGTTCGAGCAGCTTGTCGTATTCGAGGTCCGAGATTTCCGGCGCCGCGTCGACGTAGTATTTCCGGTCGTGACGGCGAATCTCGTCGCGGAGCCCGGCGATTTCAGCGGCGGGGTCGGTCATCGGTAATTGATTACGCCGCATTCGGGCGCCTGGTTGACGGGCGCGTTCTTCGAAGAGTTGGGCACGAGGCACAGGAACTTCAGCGGCGTGGCGCCGTTGTTTCGAAACTGGTGAACCTCGTCGGGCGCGACGTAGATCACGTCGCCCGCGCGTAAGGGGTGCTCGACGTCACCCTCGAACACGACACCCGCTCCTTCGAGGACGAACACCTCATGCTCGTAGGGATGGCTGTGCCGCGGCGTACACCCGCCGGGCTGGACCTCGAACTGCCGCATGGCGAAATTCGGCGCTCCGTCCGTTTCGCCGACGAGCCAACGAACCGCGCAACCGATGGCGCCGGGCATGGTCACGGGGGCCTGGGTAACCTCTTGACTGGCTTGGACTTTCATCGCGGGGATGCTCCTAGACGTTGGATCTGGATGGACCGCCTTCTCGCGCCTCCGGCGCGACGCTCGAACGGTCGGACGTGGCGCGGTTCCAATACCCGTCGCCGCCGATCACGCCGAGCGTGGCCGCGGCGAGAAGCGCGAGCTCGACGCCGAGCAATAGCGCGCCATGCTCGTCGAGGAACGTCAACAGAGCTTGGCCGGCGCGCGGCTCCGTCGCGGATCGCTCGCTCGCGAGCCCCGATGGGTCCATCCAGCGTGGTTCCGCCGCGTGATGCTCCGGATGCTCGGCGACGTCGGCGCCACGCACCGCGCGGAACGCCATCACGCCATAGGCGCAGGCCGTCAGCGAGAAGGCGATCCCGAAGATCACCAGCGGCACATGGAACGGATTGCTTCTCGATTTCTTTCCGACCATTTCTTTCCGACCATGAAGCGGACGATTGGAAAAAAACCTCGAGGTAACGACTCCCAGCGCCGTTTCGGCTTCCACCGAGGAAGCCTCACAGCCGTCGGCCTCGAGGTCAAGGTCGTCGTCAAGAAGCGGCTCAGCCACTTCAAGCGATGACTACCCTGTTTACTCTATCGAATCGCGCGCCGCCTTGCAAGAGTTTTTCACGGCTCGTCGCGCGCCGGCGCCTGACGAACCTGATCTCGGCGCGCGGCGAGCGCGCGGACCAGCGTGACGAACGTCGCGCCGCGATGGCGATAATCGCGAAACTGATCGTGGCTCGCGCATCCCGGCGAGAGCGCGATCGAGTCGTCGGCGCGCGAATGTTCCCAGCACCACGCCAAGGCCTCCGCCATCGTCTCAAACGACGCGTAAACGCGGCGCGGCGCGCGGCGCGCCAGCATCGCCGCGAGCGTATCGCGCGCCGCGCCGAAACATCCGACGCCTCTCGCCGCCGTGGCGAGCTTCTCGATCAACGGGTTGAAGTCGCAGCCCTTGTCCTTGCCACCGACCAGAAACCAGCCGCGCGGCGCCAGCGTGTCGACCGCGGCCATCACCGACTCGGGCGTGGTGGCCATCGAATCGTCGTAGAACCTCCGGCCCGCGACTTCGCCGACGAACTGAAGCCGATGGGGCAAGCCCTTGAATCGCGACAGACCACGTTCGATCGCCGCCAGCGAGCAACCGAGCGCGCCGGCCAACGCCGCGGCGCAGGCGGCGTTCGATCGGTTGTGCATGCCCGGCACTGCCAGCGGCGGGATGTGCTCGTCGGCCGCCGGGCCGACCGACCGGCCACGCGCCGGCGGCGCCCAGCGTCCCACGACCGGATCGAGCGGGTTGATCACGGCCAGGCCGCCCGGTGGTTGCCGCGCGAGCAGCCGTTGTTTGGCCGAAATGTAATGCGCCAACGAGCCGTGCCAGTCGAGATGATTGGGCGCGCAGTTCGTGACCACGCCCGTCTCCGGCCAGCGGGCGCCGTCGGCCAGCCACCACAACTGAAAACTACTGAGCTCCAGCACGACCCAATCGCGCGGGCCGATCCGGGGCAAGTCGTCCAACAGGCTGCGGCCGATGTTGCCCCCCAGCCAGACGCGGCGGCCGTCGGCGGCGAGGATCTCCGCCGCCATGGCGGCGGTGGTCGATTTTCCGTTCGATCCGGTCACGCCCACGACATGTGCCGGGCACCGCGCCAGGAACAACTCGGTCTCCGAAGTGATCGCCGCCCCCGCGTCAAGGGCCGTCTTGACGAGCGGGTTACCCGGCTTCACGGCGGGGTTGACCACAACCAACTCGGCTTCGTGAACGTCTCGCGCGTCATGGCCTCCCAGACGGTAGCGGAAGATCGGTTCGTCCGCCAACTCCGCCAGCGAATCGGCCAAGGCGGCTTCGTCGGCCAGGTCGGTGACGGTGACAACGGCGCCTTGGCGCGCCAGCCACCGCGCCGCGGCCACGCCGCCGCCGTGGCGGCCCAGTCCCAGCACCGTGACTCGCCGGCCCGATACATCCATGCGCGTCTACTTCGCAATCAAGTAATACATCGTCTCCCGCCTCAGCTTGATCTCGGCCGCCGTGCCGGCGGCTTCGCGCGGGTAACCGTTGGCGTCGAGCGCCGTGACCTTCAACTGGCCCGCGTCGGCCCGCTTGAACCGCACGCTGCCTTGCAGATCCTTGACCAACCACGGATCGTGGCCGATCTCGACGATCCGCGTCGCGCCATCCGCGCCCGGCTCGGTCTGAAATCCGCTTGCCTTCTCTTCCGACATCACTTGCAGCAGAATCCCGCGCGACCTATCCAACGGCCGGCCGTCGAGGCTCACCGCGACGATGTGCCCCAATGACATTTCGGAAGCGATCACCAACTCCGCAAGCTCCACCTTGCCCAGTTCGGCCAGCGCGCCGCTGGCGCCCTGGGCGGCCGGCGCGTCGATGGTCAATACCCCCTTGCCGTAGTCGAGCCGGAGCTCGCCCGTCGTGCTACGCACCGTTTGTTTGCCGCGATCGATGTACGGGGCCAACTCCGTCAGCCGCGCCGCGCCCCCGCCGGCGGTGAAGTTGACGTTCGTCCGCCCGGCGTAGTGGACCAAGGGGTCGATCACGTCGCCGGGGCTTAGCGAGAGACCCTGGGGCACGTCCTTCGCGCGTAGCTCGTCGAAGGACGCATCCTGCTCCAAGGGCGTGCCCGCCAGGTCCAAGAGGTCGTCGAGCTTGAGGTTCAAATCAACGAGCACCTCGCCGGGCCGCACCAGGCCTTGGCGGTAGATCATGGCGGCGGCGGGGAACTGGCCCATCATCGCCGGCGTCATCACCGTCCAGGGCTGCATGAAATAGCCCGGCTTCACGCTCCAACTCGCGCTGTCGAGCGCGAAATGGACGACCGCGTCGCTGTCTTGCAATGCGCCGTACACGGCATAGTAGAGCGGCGCCTCGGAGCGAAAGCGGTTGGGCCGGTTGAACGTCGTCTCGGATATCATCGAAGGCTTGCCGTCGTAGCTGGGATCCATCGCCGGATGGACGAATAGTTTCGGCTTGCCAGCCTCCTCGGCGTCGAATCGCAGGGCGCCGCGGTCGGCGTAGGTGTGTCCGTTTTGCACTGACCATTCCGACTGCGGACCCTGGTTTCGGCAGCCGAAATAGCCGTGACGGTCGATGAAGTCGCCGACCGTGTAACTGTATTTCTCCAACGGCGTGAGCACCCGCGGGCTGGCTGTCACCCAGTTCGAGGCGGTGATCATGCCCCGAAAGCCGAGGCCGCGGAGAAACTGGTAATGCCGCTGGTAAAACCCTCGCTGGCTCTCGACGAGGAAGCGGGTCGCGTCCTGGTCGCGACGGGTTTTCTCGTTGAACATGTTCCAAAGTGGCCGGAAGCCGATCCGACCGGCGGCTGGAGCGTCGCCGTCGGCCGCCGGCCCGTTCCATCGCGCCAGCGCCTTGTCGAGCGTGCCGTACTTCCGCTTCAGCCAGTCGCCAAACTGCGTTTCGACGATACGCCGCTGCGCGCTCGGAACATTCTCGGCGTTGAAGGTCCAGAAGAAATACGAATCCTCGTTGACCAACTCGACGCCGGCCACCGCGGGCTCGTCGATCAGCCGCTTGCCGGTCTCCGAGTTCTTCGTCAACAGCAGGGCCTTCCACCAGCCTTGGTATTGCCGCTGGAAGTCGTCGTTGAAGTAAAGCGCGGCGAACGGAATATGGTTGCCGTCGTATCCCGCCAGCCAGGCGGTGCTGGGTTTCGGTTTGAGCCAAAGCGGGAAGTAAATCGAGAAGTGGCTGTAGATGCCTTCTTCCTTCATGCACTCGACGATGTCGAGCGCGTGCTTCACGGCGGCCTGATCGACTTCGCCGTTTTCGTCAAAGTAGCCGCCGTGGATTCGCACCAGGTTCACGCCGTACTTGGCCAGGCGCCGCGCCAATTGCTTGAGCAGATCGCGGTCTTTCAGCTCGCGCGGGGGTCCGTTGACGGCCCAGAAACGTAGCGTTTTACCCGTCTTGCCGTGGACGAATTGCGAACCCTTGACGCCGATGAAGCCGCCGTCGCCGGCCCGCTTTTCGTTGAGCGCGCGAAGGTCGAAACCGCTGGCAGGCTCGAACGGATCGTTCGGCGGGGAAAAGGCGAACCAGCCTTTGTCTTCGGCCGCCAGGCGTTCAGCGTCGGCCGCGATCTGGTCGGGCTTGAGAATGCCCCGCGGCTGGAACGGCTCGGTCGTTAAGAGGAAGCAGTCGAGGTAGCCGTGGTGGTTCTCGCCGCCGTGCATCTTGAAGCGAAGGGTGTTGGCTCCTTTCTTCAGATCGACCCGGCCCACCTTGACCCAGGCGATGAAGCGCAGGTCGGGCTTGTCGTCTTCCGCGATGTTGGAATTGCCCAGTTGGTTCTGGCTCAGGTCGATTTCAGTCCAATCGCCGTTGTTGAGCTGGTAGGCGAGCTTGGCCTGGACGGGGTTGGCCCGCACCCAAAAATCGAACTTGCCCTTCGCGCGCGCCGTCGCCCGGTATTCCGCCTCGCCGACCTTGTCTTTATCGAAATTGCTGATCAAGTCGCCGCCGGAGAGTTGGTTTTTGTGTACCTTGTCGAACCACCAGGGGTGGCGGTTCATCGAGGCCTTGGCCGGCTTCTCTCCTTCGACCCAGATCCATTCGGCGCGGGCGGCCGAGGCGGCAAGCCAACCTGCGATCATCGCGGCAATGAGGGCGGCGGCGGTGGGAGACAATCGACGAAGCGAAGCGCGTGGCTGCATTGAGTTTCGTCTCGAAACAGGTGGAGGAAGCGGGGAGCGTTCTGATCTTGATGGTACGCCTGACCCCAGCCGACCGCAAGGTCGGGCGTTAGGTTGTTGTGCCGAGGCGGCAAAGTACCATATAATGGGGCTGGCCGGAGGCGGTAGTGCCATAGCCGCAACGGCGCGGCGGGAGAACGAGAGAATACGATGCCTGCTGAATTGACCGTGGAACAGCGATTGGCCGACCTGGAACGTGAGGTCGCTGAACTGAAGCGACAGCTCGCGACGACCCTTCCCAACAACAAGGCCAACTGGATCGAACGCATTACGGGCACGTTTAAGGACGACCCGGATTTCGCGGAGATTGTCAGGCTCGGCGCCGAAATTCGCCGCGCGGATCGCCCTTCTGACGTCGGGCCTTAGCCACCACGCCGTTGAGGACTGGACGAGGGCTTGACGCTTTTCCGCTACGATAATGGCCAACTTCCACCTCCTCAACGCCGCGAACGCCGAAACCTACCTGCGCGGCGCCGGCTGGATCGATCCCGTTGAACGAGTGAGCATTCGGGAGTTGTCCGGCGGCGTGTCGAACGAGGTGCTGTACGTCGCGCGGCCCGATCGGCCGGGCGAGGACTTCGTGCTCAAGCAGGCGCGGGCTCAATTGCGCACGCCCGATCCTTGGTTTTGCGACGTTGAACGCATTTGGCGCGAAGTCGACGTGCTGCGGATTTGCGAGCGGCTCTTGGCGGCGCGGCCGAGCGACGCGCACGCGCTCGTGGCCCACACACCCCGCATCCTGCGCGAAGACCGCGACAACTACGCCTTCACCATGACCGCCGCGCCGGCCGAGCACCGCGTCTGGAAAGCGGAACTGCTCGAAGGCCAGGCCCGGCCCGAAATCGCCGCGGCCTGCGGCCGCTTGTTGGCTCGCTTGCACGGGGCTAGTTGGCTCAACGCCGCCGTCGCCCAGCGGCTCGACGACCGGCGCGTCTTCGACGACCTGCGGCTCGATCCCTATTATCGGTCAGTGGCGCGGGCCTACCCCGATGACGCGCCGGCCTTCGAGAGGCTGATCGATTCGGTCTGGCAACACCGGCGCTGCCTCGTCCATGCCGACTTCAGCCCGAAGAACCTGCTGGTGTTCCAGCACGGACTGCTGATGGTCGATTTCGAAACCGGGCACTTTGGCGATCCGGCATTCGACCTCGGTTTTTTCCTGAGCCACCTGCTGCTCAAGGCCGCCTGTTTCGCGCCGCGGCACGAGGCGTATTTGCGACTGACCGACGTCTTCCGGCGGGAATATCGCGCCGAGTTGTCCGGACGCATCGGCGACGACGAATGGCGAGACCTGGAACGCCGCGCCGTGCAAAACTTCGCCGGCTGCGCCTGGGCGCGGCTCGATGGGATCAGCAGGATCGACTACCTCGCCGACCCGGCCCGGCGCGGCGTCGTTCGCTCGCTTTGCCGGGATCTGCTGCGCGACACGAACGCCCGCTGGCAAACCGCGCTGGAACTCTTCAACGCCCGACTTGGCTCAAACGATGCCTCTGGCCAAGTGGGGTAGAGCATCCCGACGATCGAGACGATAGGCGTTAGGCGTTACTTCGCCCCCGCCTCGGCCCCCGCGCCGACGGGCGGCTCGTGGCCTTCGGCGGCCACCACCCCCTCGAACACAAGTTGCTTGGCTTCGCCGACCTTCTTGACCTCGACCAGGATCGTGTCCTTGCCCTGGAACTCGCCCTTGAGCAATTCCTCCGAGAGCGGATCCTCGACGTAATTCTCGATCGCCCGGCGCAGCGGACGCGCGCCGAAATCGGTGTTCGATCCCTTCTCGATCAGGTACTCCTTGGCCTCGTCGGTCAAGTTCAGCGCCAGGCCGCGATCGGCGAGCCGCTCGCGGACTTTCTTCAGCTCGATGTCGATCACCCGTTTCAGGTCGCCGCGCGTGAGGTGCCGGAACACCACCAGATCGTCGACGCGGTTGAGGAACTCGGGCCGGAACACGCGCTCGATCCGCTCGGTGACGCGTTCTTTCATGCTCTCGTAGGAGTAGTCGTCCCCCTTCTTGACGCGCAGGCCGCCTTCCTTGTGCTTGGTGATCAGGTACTTGGTTTCGAGCTTCTTGCCGCCGACGGTGATCCGCCACTGTTTGCCTTGCTCGACGATCACCAGGTTCAGATCGCCGTCGTCGAGCGACTCGGCCTGCTCCTTGAAGGCCAGCTTCAATTCGGCCGAAACCACCTTCTGTTCCAGTTCGGTCTCGAACTTCTCGTCGAGGCTGAACCGCTTGGGCGGGGTGGGCATGACCATGCTGGTCTCGTTCTTGATCGCCTCGGCGCCGGCGTTGGTCGTCATGATCAGGATGGTGTTGCGGAAATCGACGTTGCGGCCGAAACTGTCGGTCAGCCGGCCTTCCTCCATGACCTGCAACAGCATGTTGAACACGTCGGGGTGGGCCTTTTCGATTTCATCGAGCAGCACCACGGCGTAGGGCCGGCGGCGGATCTTCTCGGTGAGCTGGCCGCCTTCCTCGAAGCCCACGTAGCCCGGCGGCGCTCCGATCAGGCGGCTGACGTTGTGCTTCTCCATGTATTCGCTCATGTCGATCTGGATCAGCGCGTCCTCGTCGCCGAACATGAACTCGGCCAGTGCCTTGGCCAACAGCGTCTTGCCCACGCCCGTCGGTCCGGCGAAGATGAAGCAGCCGGTGGGCCGCTTGGGATCCTTCAGCCCGCTACGGCTGCGGCGCACCGCTTTCGAGATCGACTTGATCGCCTCGTCCTGGCTAATGACGCGGTTGTGAAGCTCCTTCTCCATTTCCATCAGGCGAAGCGAGTCCTCGGTGGTCATCCTGGTGAGCGGGATACCCGTCATCTTCGAGACCACCTCGGCGATGACCTCCTCGTCCACCACACCGTCGGCCTCGCGCGACTTCTCGCGCCAGTCGCGCGTGATCGACTGTTTCTTCTTCTTCAGCTTGTCGGCCTGGTCGCGCAGTGCGGCGGCCTTCTCGAAGTCCTGGTTGGCGACCGCCTCTTCCTTCTCCTTGTTGAGGTGCTCGACCTGCTCGTCAATCTCCTTCAGGTCGGGCGGGCGCGTCATCGCCTTCAGCCGCACGCGAGCGCCGGCCTCGTCGATCACGTCGATCGCCTTGTCGGGCAGGCAGCGGGCGGTGATGTAGCGGCTCGACAGTTCGACGGCCGCGGTCAAGGCGTCGTCGGTGATCTGCACGCGGTGGTGCGACTCGTAGCGGTCGCGCAAACCCTTGAGAATCTCGACCGTCTCGGGCTTGGTCGACGGCTCGACCATCACCAGTTGGAAACGGCGGTCCAGGGCGCTGTCCTTCTCGATGTACTTGCGGTACTCGTCGAGCGTCGTGGCGCCGATGCACTGGATCTCGCCGCGTGCCAGGGCCGGCTTGAGCACGTTCGAGGCATCAATGGCCCCCTCGGCCCCGCCGGCTCCGACCAGCGTGTGCAACTCGTCGATGAACAGGATCGTGTTCTTCGCCCGGCGGACCTCGTTCATCACCGCCTTGATCCGCTCCTCGAACTGGCCGCGGTACTTCGTGCCGGCGACCATCATCGCCAGGTCCAAGACGACGATGCGGCGGTCGGAGAGCAACTCCGGTATGTCGCCGTCGACCACGCGCTGGGCGAAGCCCTCGACGATGGCCGTCTTGCCGACGCCCGCCTCGCCCAACAACACGGGATTGTTCTTCGTGCGGCGGCAAAGGATCTGGATGGCGCGCTCGATTTCCTTCTCGCGGCCGATCACGGGGTCGAGCTTGCCTTGACGCGCCAACTCGGTCAGATCGCGGCCGAAGCTATCGAGGGCCGGCGTCTTGGACTTGCTTTGCTTTCCGCCCCCTTCGCTTTGTCCGCCGCCCCCGCCGCCGGCGCCGGCCGGGCTGCGCTCGCCGCCTTCGCCCCCTTCGATGCCGTGCCCCAAGAGATTGAGCACTTCCTCGCGGACTTCTTCGAGCTTCAGGCCCAGGTTCATCAGCACCTGAGCGGCCACGCCTTCCTGCTCGCGTAACAGGCCGAGCAGGATGTGCTCGGTGCCGACGTAGTTGTGGTTCAGGTTGCGGGCTTCCTCCATCGAATACTCGATGACCTTCTTGGCCCGGGGCGTTTGCGGGAGCTTGCCCATCGTCACCATGTCCGGGCCGCTCTGCACGAGTTTCTCGACTTCGAGGCGAATTTTGCGCAGGTCGACGTCGAGGTTCTTGAGCACGTTGGCGGCCACGCCGCTCCCTTCCTTGATCAGGCCCAACAGCACATGCTCGGTGCCGATGTATTCGTGGTTGAATCGCTGCGCTTCCTGGTTGGCCAGTTGCATGACCTTGCGCGCGCGGTCGGTAAAGCGTTCATACATGCTGTCTCTCCGTTTCGCGGTTCAGGCGGCGCCCAAAAGCTTGGGGCCGTCCTGGGAATCCGCCTGTTCGTCAGTGGCCGTCGCCGGCTCCGCCGCCTCGGTCAACTGGGCCATTTCGTGTTCGATCTCCAATTCCCACTTCGCCGCCGCCTCGAATCGCCCCAATTCATCGAGCCGCTGGCCGGCTTCGTCGCGGCGTCCGGCGTGCCGCAGGGTCGAGGCCAGCAGCAACTGCGCATCGACGTCGCGAGCTTCGGCCCGCAGCATCTGGTGGCAGAGCGTTTCGACCTCGTACCAGTTCCCCCTTAAGTATTCCCCTAAAGCCCGCGGAAACAAGTCCCGCGGAGGACCAACTTCCTCGAAAGCGCGTTGCTTTGCGCACCACCGCAAGGAAATCAGCCCCGAACCGCTCCAAATTACCGCCCATGCCATCCAGGCGGCGGTCAACCAGGTCGCGCCGAGCCATTCGGTCCAGACGAGCGTGGCCAGCAACAACAGGTTGAAGCCGGCGGTAAAACCGATGGCAACACCCAAGCCCAGCCACGACCCTCGCAGCCACAATTGCGGTAGGCCCGGCCAAAGGCAAGTTGCCAAGCGCGCACGATTTGCGTTGGCCCCGGCCATGCTTTGTCGCTCCTTCTCACGAATTCCGTGGCAACCGGTCGATCGATCGTTGCGGAATTCTAACTCGGAAACTAAGCTGAATCAAGGCAACCAAGTGCGAGACCGGTGGCTGGTGGCAGAGCGTAGGCGATGCCCCGGCTAGATAGCGACCGGGGCATCGCTTAGGCTCTGCCCCAGCCACCTTGAACGTCTCATTCTCGACCGTGTGAAGTATACACCTCAGGACCGGGCAAATGACGTTCGATTTAACGCCGGCGGCCCAGCGGGCTTTCGCCGCCGCCGCGATATGGAGTAGCCAGGGCGATGGTGACGGCGTGGCCCCCCCCGAATTGCTGCTAGGACTGCTATCCGAGGCGGAATCACGCGCCGCCGGCATGCTAGCGGCTCATGGCATCACCGCCGAGCTTGTCAAGAGCCGGTGGCCGGGCCTTCGACCACTGGAACCGCCATTGCCCGGTCGAGATGGACGATTCTCGGCGGAAGTCAAGACGTCGCTCTTTGCGGCAGCCCATCGGCTAGGCCACTTTCCCCAACCACTGGTCTTCGCCACGGAGCACATCCTTTTAGGGCTGGTCGCCGCCGAGCATGATTCGTCGGATTGGTTGGTCCAGCACGGTTTTTCCGCCGCCGACTTGGAAATGGAAATCCAGCGGTTGTATGGATATGAGAAAGGAGAAAGGAGCAGGAAACAGGAGAAAGGAGAAAGGAGAAAGGAGAAAGGAGAAAGCGGTGAAGACTCAGTGAAAGCTTTGAACTGGGAACTTTCTCCTTCGTCTCTCCTTTCTCCTTCTTCGCTCTTCCGCATTCTGGATGCGGCGGCGAACCGAGGTCGCGAGGGTTTGCGCGTGGTCGAGGACTACGTCCGTTTCGCGCTCGACGACCGACACCTGACCCGCGAACTGAAGCAGTTGCGGCACGCGCTGACCTTAGCGCTGGCCCGAGTTCCAGCCGGCGCGATGCTCGCCGCGCGCGACACCCAGGCCGACGTCGGTTGCGAGCTCACGACCGCGGCCGAGCGTACACGGCCCAACCTGGCTGGCGTTGTGGCGGCCAACTTCAAGCGGCTCGAAGAATCGCTCCGCAGCCTTGAGGAGTTCGGCAAAGTGCTCGATCCGGAGTTCGGGATTGAACTGGAACGGCTGCGTTACCGCGGCTACACGCTCGAACGGGCGGTCGAAAGCACGCGCGCCGGTATCGAGCGTTTGGCTGGGGTGCGGCTGTACGTGCTGCTCGACGGTCGGCCGAGCAGCGGCGAATTCGAGACGCTGGCGGTCGCGTTGGTCGCCACCGGCGTCGGCGCGATTCAGTTGCGCGACAAGTGTTTGCCCGACCGAGAATTGCTCATGCGTGCCCGGCGGCTGCGCGAGCTGACCCAGGGGACGAAAACGCTTTTCATCATGAACGACCGGCCCGACCTGGCCGCGATCGCCGGCGCCGATGGCGTCCACATCGGCCAAGACGAGTTGAGCGTCCACGACGCGCGGGCCATCGTCGGAGCGAGCATGCTGATTGGCGTCTCGGCGCACTCGCTGGAGCAAGCCCGCGCGGCGGTGCTCGACGGCGCGAGCTATATCGGCGTTGGTCCGACGTTCGCGTCCGGCACGAAACGATTCGATCCCGCGCAGCTCACGGGCCTTGAACTATTGCGCGCCGTCGCCGCCGAGATTCGGCTGCCGGCGTTCGCTATCGGTGGCATCGATGGCCGCAATCTCCGCGACGTGCTATCCACCGGCTTCACGCGCATCGCCGCCAGCGGCGCCGTCACCGCCGCCGCGGATCCCGCCGCCGCCGCCCGTGAAATCTTGCGACAACTTGGAGGGTAGCCCGGATTATTCATGGCCCCGGGAAACGAGCGCAGACTTCCGTCACACTAACCCGCGGCGCAAGCAAGGGGGTCCGTCCCGGCCCACGAAAAAAGCACGCACGTTGCGCAGCAACGCGCGTGCAAAAGAAAACGGCAGCGAAGCGAAAAAAACGATCTCCGATAACCCCAGGACTCTGAGCAGGCCGCGAAAGCGGCCAACAATTGTCTCCGCACCCTTCGCCCTGCCCCACGCTTTTTTGGATCGCTTGGGAGGGGTTTCGGAGTCGTTTTTTTTCGCGCAGCGCCGATCGTTACGGCGCGGCCCGCATCCGCTCCGCGCGTTCCGCCGCCAAGAGGGCGTGGGTTTATCGGTTTGGCGGCGTGAAGGCCAATGCGACGATGCTGGTCTTCAGGCGGGTCGTTTGCTATAATTATCGTGAAAGGGGTTTTACTTGCCCGATCGGTCCTCGAGGTGATGCGATGCGAGTTTTTCGGTGCTGCGTGGTGGCGGGGTTGCTGCTGTTGATGTCGGCTTCGGCGCGGACGCTCAGCGCCCGTGGTCACTCGCCGCGGGGCGGCGGCGGCTTGGGCGGCATGTGGCAGGCCGAGGCGGCGTTTCAGGCATGGAAAGCGCGAGAAGCGCAGGCGGAAGCCTTGCGAAGGCTCAAGAACGCCGAACAGCAATATGCCGGCGCGATCAAGGCCCAAAAGGAGGGCAAGACATGGTTGGCCGCCACGCTCTATATGCGAGTGGTTCTGGCGCGCCCCAAGAACCGCCACAGCGCCCAGGCGAAGCAGGCTCTGGCGGCAATGGCCAACGAAGGCCGGTCCCAGATGAAAAAGGCCGACGAGCTCCTGAAAAAGGGCGAGATCGAAGCTGCCCTCAAACAACTCGACGCGCTCGCCTCGGGTTACGAAAACGTGCCCCGCTTCAACCACGAAATCGCCGAGCATGTGCAGAAGTTGCACCGCGATCCGAAATACAAAGCGGTGCTCAACGAACCTCGCGCCGCGGCGCTGGTCGACGAAGCTCAGAAGAACGAGGCGAACGGTGAATCTTGTTGCGCCTTCATCGCCTACGAAGAGGCCGCTCAATTGTTGCCGGCGCCGTCGGCCAAGCAAGCCGAAGAGCGCTGGAGCGCGATGAAGCAAGATCCCAAGATCGTGGCCGATGCCGAGACCTGCCGAAAGCTGCGCGAATACCTGCATATGTTCCACGTCGCCGAACTGATGGAAAAATCGTCGCCTGGCAAGGCCGAGGAGATGTTCCGGAAGATCCTGGCCCTCTCGCCGAACAGTTCCGAGGTCCACCGCTGTGCCAGCGAGGAGCTCGCCAAGCTCCACAGACATGCGAAAAAGGCCAAGTAGGGTGGGCACCGCCCACCGCCCCCCCACCAACCCTCCCTCAATGAACGCCCGACCGCAACCGCGTGATGCGGCGCCGAAAGGAGGGCGGTCTAGCGAAGCTGGGGTGAGCCAGGTGGTCATTCCGGCGTCGTCTTATGTGCGACTCTCGCATTGACCGATACTGAGAGGGACGAGTATAGTTCGCCGCCCATCATCCGTTTGGGAGGGATCCGACGTGCGCTGGTTCCATCATGCTCAATGGCTGTCGTCCTTGCTCGTCGCGATGTTGGCGGCGTGGCTGGTGGCCGGCGCGGCTGGCTGCGCGGCGTTCAAGGCGAGCCAACAACCGGAGCGGAAGAACCTCTCGGTGTTGAAACCGGGCACGCCGCGCACCCATATGATCGCGGAACTGGGCGCGCCGATCTGGAGCGAAAGAAATCCCGACGGCTCGACCACCGATGTGTTTTCCTTCAAGCAGGGATACAGCAAACGCGCCAAGACGGGCCGCGCGCTGTTTCATGGCGCGGCCGACGTGGTCACGGGCGGCCTGTGGGAAGTGGCCGGCATCCCGATTGAAACCGTGGCCAACGGCACCGACGTCAGGCTCGTCGTCACTTGCGAGGCCAACGGCTACATCAGCAAGGTCGAGCCCATCAAGGGCGGCGACACGCTCAATCCGAAGCCGCTTCTGGCGCGCCGTAAACAAGCCTCGAAGATGTCGACGGTCAGCCATCGCCAGCCGAAGGCCCAGCCGCCGGCGACGGATGAGATGGAATAAGTGCCTGGCCGGCCGCGGCTTTGGGATCGTATCCTCGCCCGGATTATTCATGGTCCAACACGCGCCCGCAGCGCAAGCTGCGTGGGTCCGTGGCGGCCCACGAAACAGGCAGGGTCATTTTTACGCAAAAAGCACGATCGTTGCGCAGCAACGAACGTGAAAAAAACAAAACCGCAGCGAAGCGAAAAAAAAACGATTTCCGAATACCCCATGACGTCTGAGCGAGCCGCGAAAGCGGCATCCCATTGCCCAGGGCCACCCTTCGCCTTACCCCACGCTCTTTTGGATCTCTTTGGGAGGGGTTTCGGAATCGTTTTTTTTCGCGCAGCGCCGATGCTCGGAGCGCGATTAGTCTTCGTACCCTGGACGGTCGCCCGCCGCGGCTCGTTCGCGCTCCAGCGCGCGGTTCAATGACGAAATCGTCACGTATCCGGCGACGGCGTCTGCGCGCCCGAGCTCTTCAATCGCGCTGTCCGCGCCCAGGACGTTGGCGATCCATTCGCGCGCCCGAAGGTCGCCCGCGCCGTGACAACGTGGCGACAGCGCCTCGTCGTCGGCTTCGCCGTGGCCGGCGTACGCGCGTCAATGTTAGACGCATGCGAATGTGATCGGGTTTATACTGAACGGTTGGTCGCTACAACGCGGAGCGCAAAGCCCCGCGCACGCTAGCACGAAAATACGGTTGGTCAGTCGTGCGCAACCGTCCAGAAGTCGGTTTTCTTCGCTCCGCTCGTTTTCTTTTTGCACCCCCGTTGCTGCGCAACGTTGGTGCTGTATGTTTGAAGGTCGTCTTTCATCCCTCATCCATCATCCCTCACGGGCGGTCCCTCCATGCCTGGCAAACTGATGTTGGTCGGCTTTGGGCCGGGTCAGCACGATCATCTCACCTTCCGCGGCCGGGCGGCCATCGAAGAAGCCGAAGTGATCATCGGCTACAGCACGTATATCAAGCTGGTCAAGTCGCTGTGTGAAGGCAAGCAGGTGATCTACACCGGCATGACCGAAGAACTCAGCCGCGCTCGCAAGGCGATCGACCTGGCCTACGAAGGCAAACGAGTCGCACTGATTTCATCGGGCGACGTGGGCATTTACGGGATGGCCGGGCCGGCCTTCGAGATCCTCAAGGAGCGCGGTTGGAAGCGCGGCGAAGGGATCGCCGTCGAGGTCGTGCCGGGCGTCACGGCGGTCAGTGCCTGCGCCAGCGTCCTTGGCGCGCCTTTGGTCCACGATTTCTGCACGATCAGCCTCTCCGACCTGCTCACGCCCTGGAACCTGATCGTCGAGCGGATCGACGCGGCGGCCAAAGCCGATTTCGTCGTCGCGCTTTACAACCCCAAGAGCGGCCGCCGCACCAAGCAGATCGTCGAGGCGCAGCGGATTTTGCTCCGTTACCGTTCTCAGAAAACGCCCGTGGGGCTGGTGAAGTCGTGTTACCGCGACCTGCAAAAAGTCGTGCTCACCACGCTCGACGACATGCTCAATCACGAGATCGGCATGCTCACCACGGTGATCGTCGGCAACAGCCGCACATTCACGTTCGAGGGGCTGATGGTCACGCCGCGCGGCTACCAGACCAAGTACGAGCTGGAGAGTGTCGATGCTTCGGCCGTCGCGTTGATGCGCCGCCAACTGGCCGAGAAGCCCCAGCCGGGCCGCTCTCTCAAGACGTACGGCACGCTCTACGGCATCGGCGTCGGCCCCGGCTACGCCAAGTACCTCACACAGCAGGCCCGCGCGGCGATCGAAAAGGCCTCCTGTATTTTCTATCCCCGCGGCAACTCGACCGACGAGAGCCTGGCCTTGAACACGATCGAGTCGTTCATGCGCAAGGACGCCCGGATCGAAGAGCTGATGTTCCCGATGACCAAAGACCGCGACTTGCTGGAATACCACTGGAATCTCAACGCCCGGAAAGTCGCCGACGTGCTGGCCACGGGCCACGACGCGGCCTTCGTCACGCTGGGCGATTCGACGATGTACAGCACGTTTATCTACGTGGTGAAGACGCTGCGGGAGACGTTGCCCGACGTGCCGATCGAGACCGTGCCGGGTATTTCCAGCTTTTCGGCGGCCGCGGCCATGATTAACCTGGCCGTCGGCGAGGGAACCGAGCGGATCGCGATCGTGCCGGTCAACCGCGACGTCTCGAACGTGCGCGACGCCTTGGAAGCATACGATACGGTGGTGCTCTTGAAGGCGGGCTCGAAATTAAACCGGCTCGTGGCCCTGTTGGAAGAGATGGACCTGATCGACCATGCCGTGATGTTCAGCTACATCGGCAGCGAGGACGAGCGCGTCGAGACCGACCTACGCCGCTTCCGAAACGAGACGACCGGTTACATGACGCTGATCATCGTCAAGAAATCGCAGACGTTCCAGGTGGACGACGACGAAGAGGAGGCTGCCGCGCGGAACACCGCCAAGGTCTCGTGATCGTCAACACCGGCACCGGCACCGGCAAGGGCAAGGGCAAGGGCACCGCGGCGTTTGGCACGGCCATGCGCGCCCTTGGTAACGGATTCTCGGTGCTCGTGGTGCAGATCATCAAGGGTCATTGGACGACGGGCGAGCGTGCCGCGGCCGATCGCTTCGAGAAACTCGAGTTTCGCGCCATGGGCGAGGGGGCCACCTGGGACACCAATGACCGCCGGCGCGACACGCGGATGGTTATGGAGGCATGGGCTTTTGCTCGCCAATGAATGCTGGCCGGCCAAACAAAAATTGACGCCAGCCATGCTGGAATTTTTCGGCGCGAGCATTGACCACTACCAAGCCGAAGGTATACTGACCATACGTTACCTAAATGGTCACACATGCAGAGAACCGGACTAAATACACCTTGGCTTCGCTGGCGGAAACGCGATAGCGCGCGGAAACCTGAAGTAGGGCGGACTGAAATGCCAGTGACAAAGCGGAAAGCAACGGGATCGCACTTCACCCCCCCGAACCTGGCCCGGTTGGTCGCTGAACGGGTTGCTGCGCTGATGAGCGGGCTCAAAGGGCCGATCCGCGTTCTCGATCCCGCCTGCGGCGATGGCAATCTGCTCTGCGCCATCAATGACGCGCTTCCGCACGATGTCCAACGGCGCGTAACCCTAGTCGGCATCGAGAACGACGACGATTCGTTCGCGTCGCTTCAAGCGCGACAGCCGAAGTTCAAACGGTGCCGCACCGACCTGATCAAGGGCGACTTCCTCGATTTCTTCGATGAAAATGACCTGTTTGCCTCAAATGAGGCGATTGAGCCGGTCGACGTGATCATCGCAAATCCGCCCTATGTCAGGACGCAAGTCCTCGGCGCGAAGCGGGCACAGCAGCTCGCTGCGCGGTTTGGGCTGAGTGGCCGCGTCGACCTTTACCAGGCGTTCTTGGTGGCGATGGCCAGAAAACTGCGGCCGCGCGGGATACTCGGTGTCATCACGTCCAACCGCTTCCTGACCACTCGGGGTGGAATGGTGACACGGCGGTTCCTCCGTACCAAGTTCGATCTGATCGAGATCATTGACTTGGGCGACACGAAAGTGTTCGAGGCGGCGGTGCTGCCCGCCCTGATCTTCGCCAGTAAACGCGGCGATGTCGGCGAAGCGACTGGCCGCACCGCGCCTAGCTTTGTACGCATCTACGAGGCGCGCAGCGAGGGGAACGCGCAGGGCGAGCAAGCCTCGTCCGTACTCGATTGCCTTCGCCAGCCGCGGTCTCGCCTCGTTCATGTCAATGGCTCTACCTATCGAATTGCAGCGGGCCGATTGCCTATTCCGCTTGATGACGCCAAGCCCTGGGCGCTGCTTTCGCGTTGCGAATCGGAATGGGTGGCGATGATCGACGCTGCCGCGCGGTGTCGGATCGGCGACGTGGCGAAAGTGCGGGTCGGCATCAAAACAACCGCCGATAGCGTTTTTATCAGGCAGGACTGGCAATCGTTGCCCGCCGAGATTCGCCCGGAGCGGCGACACCTGCGTCCACTCCTTTCGCAGGACGATGCCGCCAAGTGGCGCCCGTTCGAAGCCAGAAGCCCTCAAAGGCAGGTGCTGTATACCCACGAAGTCGCCGATGGTCGAAGGCGCGCGATTCGCTTCGCCGAGTCTTCGCCAACTTGGAAGTACCTGCTGAAAAACAGGAACAAGCTCGAAACCAGGAAGTACGTCTTGGACGCGGGACGAGCGTGGTACGAGATTTGGGTGCCCCAAGACCCATCGGCGTGGTCGTTGCCGAAGATTGTCTTCCCCGACATCAGCCCCGATGCACGGTTTTTCTTGGATGCGACAGGGGGCATCGTCGACGGGAATTGTTATTGGATAACGGCCATCGATCCCTCGGACGAGGATCTGCTCCTTTTGATCCTCGGTGTGGCGAACTCTGCGTTGATGTCGCGTTACCACGACCTCGCCTTTCAGAACAAGCTCTACTCGCAGCGCAGGCGACACCTCACGCAGTACGTCACGGAATACCCGCTTCCCGACCTCCAGGCGCCGCCATGCGGGCAGATCGTCAAGCTCGTTCGCCGGCTGGTGGAAGAATCGCCGTCGCAGCGCGAGCGGGAACGGCTGGAGTCGCAGATCGACTTGCTAGTCGCGCAGGCTTTTGGCATCGACCCTACGCGCGTCACGGGTACGCAGGATTGAACACCGATTGGCCGTCAAAGCGGTCGAAGAAAGCCATTGGGATTGCCCGCTGGCACTTGAAGTTCTGTTCCGCGACGTAGACGAAATGTTCCGCCAGCCGCCTGCCGGGACATAGCACGGCGCCCTGACAAGTGCCGGTTTTCGGATCGGTCAAGGCGATTAGATACCGAACCGCCTGCGTCGTGAAACCCAAGCAGCCTTTAACGGGTTCGTCGAACTGCGGCGAGTATCTGCCAAGATCGACGGTTGCGGCATCCTGAATTTTAACCTCCAACGCCTGATTGCGGATGTCTGGATAGCCGCCAATGAGCACGTCCGCATCTGTCACTTGGTAGCCCAATCCGGACGCCACAATCTGCTCCAGTTGTTGGCCTCGATTTTTGGTTGCGCTGGGTTCAATTCGCCTTCCGATGAGCTGCGCCTGCACGAAATCTCGAATCGTTCGCAGATTCAGGGTCGTGGAGATGGTGGGGCTGTCAGGGCCAGCGCGCACTCTGGGGTAGCTGGGTAAGATAGGTAGGTTGCGCTCGGCGCTCTGATTCTGTAGAACCAACCTCCGTGTGGTGATGTTCTTGTGACTCACGGAGGATGTGCGATGGTGA
>Ga0307372_10003070_pt1 | contig 27098 bp, 18 predicted proteins | sample OX1MG_FD_202533 | JGI IMG/M metagenome (GOLD analysis project Ga0307372, IMG submission 202533) | Soil microbial communities from Risofladan, Vaasa, Finland - OX-1 | ecosystem: Environmental > Terrestrial > Soil > Coastal area > Acid sulfate soil | place: Finland: Risofladan, Vaasa | collected... | reverse complement strand
TTACAACCGGAAACTGGTTCGCCGGATCAAGGAGTATGGATTCAATTACCTCCGCTGGCACACTTGGCCAGGGGACCAGGACTTGCTGGCGGCAGCCGATGAAGCGGGCCTCTTCATTCAATCGGAGCTGTTTCAGACTTTGTTTGAGTACCCGGACGAGCTTCAGCTCACGGAGGGTCAATGGCGAGCGATGATCCGTCGTAATCGCAATCACCCTTGCGTCTTCCTGTGGTCGATGGGGAATGAGGAGAATTCCCGCGATCCGCGTTACAACAACCTGCGCGACCGGCTTTACGACATAGCTAAGGAGCTATCTCCCGGAACTCTCGTTATTAACACTGACGGCGCCAGCCTCGAACTGCGAAATCTGGGCAAGAGCGACCTCGCCCTTATTGGTTCCGCGCCGGCAGGTTCGTGCTTGGATATGAGACATAGCCCCAATTTCTACGCACAGATCACGGCTAGACCAGTAGTAATTCACGAGATGGGATATCCGGAAACTTTTCCTAACCCCGACGAGAAACCGAAATTCACCGGAAACATCCGGCCCTTTTGGATCAATGATGCGATGGAGGTTGCGGCAGCCAAGGGGAATACGGAATTGCTGCCAATGTTCGTTCGCAATTCCGGGCGGCTGTTTCTAACCGCAACCCGCATGGCGGTCGAGGAGGTGCGCAAAAGCAAAGACCTGGCGGGATACACCCAGTGGGTCTTTCGCGACCATTTGCAGGAACCGGCAGGGCTCGTCGATGTTTTTCTCGATGACAAAATGACCACAGCATCTGAATTTCAGAAGATGAACGGTCCGGTCGCGCTCTTGATGACGCCTCTTCGGGGTTACTACACTTGTTTTGACGGCGAAGCTATTCCCTTTTCCCTTCATCTATCGAACCACTCGACTGCCGGTTTTGAGAGTGCGACCTTGATTTGGGAACTAAGGGAGGGAACCACTCGGCACCAAATTGGAGAGAAAAAGGTAAACGCTGCGCCGTCCACCGTAACGGATTTCGGGCGCTTTCAGGTTGTGGCTCCGGCTGTCGGGCGGCCAAGGAAGTTGACCTTGTCGGCGAGGTTCTCCGATGAGAAAACGACTGTCACCAATGAATGGGGCTTCTGGACATTTCCCAAGGATCGACTGCAAGAATCGCAGCGGCCGGTGTTCTTGCTGCACGGTGTTTTCGTCGCCGATGACAGGCCTGCGAAACGTTACCCGTTCATTCGTCGGGTCCGCGAGCCCCAACTTCCTAACCTTCCAGCGGATTCCGTCCTCATCACCATGGAAATGACTCAGTCCGTCTCATCCTATCTGGCCCGAGGGGGAAGGGTGATGCTGTTGCCCGGAATGTATGCGGGACCAGGCCTGCCCGTCCTGCCATCTTCTTTTCGGCCGATGGCCAACTGGACGGGAACCGAGGGAAATACGGGGACGATTATCAACCCCCATCCCGTTCTAGCCGATTTCCCCCATGAGGGATACGCCGATCTGCAGTTTTTTGATTTAATGGACGGCGGCCGCTACCCTCGCCCAAACGCTCCCTTCTGGAATTCGGCGCCAGGTGTTTATAACCTGGATGCGTGGCCAGGCGCGATCGAGCCGATCATTCGCTCCAATCCCAATTACAAGACGGGTAGCGATCGGGCCTATCTGTTTGAAGTCCAGGTGGGTTCAGCAGGAAGACTGCTGGCTTCATCTCTTCGGATTTATGAAACTCTTCCGGACCATCCCGAAACCCAGTATCTTTTCGACCAGATGCTTCGGTATGTGATCTCCGACGCTTTCTTGCCGCGCGCCAAGGTGACGATCGAACAGTTCGCCAAGGTGCGACGACCGGTGAACTTCATTGCCATATGACCAGTGAGGTTGGTTGATCGAAGCCGGCACGGGCTGGAGTAGTTGCCCGGGTTTGTTGGGAGGAATTCGGAAATGAAGGAGAGCGGCGCGGTGGCGGAGCGAAGCCTCGGACTTGTATTCGACGGGGGTTGTTTCCTATTCGGAAGTGTTCCTGCGATGGCTCGTTGGCGCGCCGGGTGAAAAACAATTCGGGGGTGGGGCGAGGATGAAAGTAGATCTGACACGACGAGTAGCGTTGATCACGGGCGCGGGGCAGGGGATCGGGAGAGCGATCGCCTTGGCGTTTGCAGAGAACGGCGCCACGGTGGCGGTGAATGATATTAGCAGCGCCGGGGCTGAGACGGTTGCGGAGATCAATCGGCGGGGCGGGAAGGCCGAGTTTTACTCGGGGGATGTCAGCGATGCAAACGCGGTGAACAAGATGGTGGCGGCCGCGGAGGAAGGCCTTGGCCCCATTGGAATTCTGGTCAACAACGCTGGCGTGAATCTTGGCAAAGAACGCCATCCGGTTCACGAATTTTCTGATTCCGACTGGCACAGAATTCTACGCATCGACCTGGACGGGGTCTTTTATTGTTCCCGCGCCGTTTCGGCGCGAATGGTGAAGTGCGGGCGAGGCGTTATCATTAACATCGGTTCGATCGCCGGGATTGTCCCGCTGCGCTTCCAATCCGCATTTGATGCGGCCAAGGCGGGGGTGCTGAATTTCACCCGCTGCCAAGCGCTCGAAGTCGGTCCCTATGGGGTTCGGGTTAATGCGATCGCGCCGGGCTCCATCCTTACGGAGGCGACCCGGGAGCTTTTTTACAATCCCGACCGCCGGGAACTGGCGGAGAGCCTATTAAGCCACGTTCCGTTGGGCAAGCCGGGGGAACCGGAAGACATCGCCCATGCGGCCTTGTATCTGGCATCCGATGAAGCCAAGTATGTCACCGGGCACGTCATGGTTGTTGACGGGGGCTGGACGGCCGGCTTTGTGCGAAGCTGGTGAGGTTTTTCCATCGGGGGCGCTGGCGGAGCATGTTCCCTGTGACTTCTGAAGTGAGGCGAGCAAAGTGAAAATAGCCCAGGAGCAGGTTCTCTCTCTTTACAGGACCATGACGCTGATTCGGGAGTTTGAAGTAAAGGTCCGGGAGGTTTTCCGGTCAGGGGCGATGCCGGGGTTTACGCACTTGTACGTGGGTGAAGAAGCCGTAGCCGCGGGGGTGTGCGCCCACTTGCGGCGGGAGGACTATGTAACCAGCACGCATCGAGGACACGGACATGCCCTGGCGAAAGGCCTCGCTCCTCGAGAAGTAATGGCTGAGCTTCTTGGCAAAGTGGGAGGATCGTGCGGAGGGCGGGGCGGTAGTATGCACCTCTATGACCCCGCCGCCGGTTTCCTGGGAACCAATGGTGTGGTTGCCGCCAACATTCCCATCGCCGCCGGCGCCGCTCTGAGCGCCAAGGTGAGAAAGAGCGGCCAAATAGCGGTGTGCTTCTTTGGGGATGGGGCGGTTAATAACGGCGCCTTCCACGAAAGCCTGAACGTGGCGGCGACCTGGAACCTGCCGGTGGTTTTTGTTTGCGAAAACAATTTATACGCCACGGAGATGCCGTTCCACTTGGCAGCAAAGAACGCCACGGTTGCCAGCCGCGCTGCGGCTTATCGGATGCCGGGTGTCGAGGTTGGCGGCAACGACGTTTTGGCCGTTTACGAGAAGGCGGGTGAGGCTGTCGAACGCGCGAGGTGCGGAGAGGGTCCGACGTTGATTGAAATGCTGACCTACCGCTGGTTCGGGCACCATGAGGGCGACCCAGGGACTGCGTATCGGAGTAAGGAAGAAATCGAGAAGTGGAAGAAGCGTGACCCCATAAAGGCGCTCCGCGAGCGCGCTATCGATTTCCAGTGGGCGACGGTGGGGGAATTCGAGAAGACCGACAAGGAAGTTCAGGAACTCATCAAGGACGCGGTAGAGTTCGCTGGAAACAGCCCGCTGCCTGACCCGGGCACCGCCCTACATGCCGTTCTGTCCAGCTAGGACATTGGCTCGGCTGTCATGGGGGCGATGAGGAGGGAGGAGGTAATGGCAAAACCCAGAACATCTGGCGAGGTTCTGTCAACTCGCGAAGAGGCCCCTGAGCGTGTCATCAGTTACGCACAGGCTGGCGTCGAGGCGGTTCGCGAGGAAATGATGCGGGACACAACCATCGTCTACATGGGACAGGGGATTGGGCCTCGAGGAGGCAACTTTCAACAGGCCCGTGGTTTGTGGGAGGAGTTTGGAGAGGAGCGTGTGCGCGATACGCCCATCGCCGAGATGGCGCAGACAGGGTTGGGTATCGGGGCGGCCATGGCAGGCAGCCGGCCTATCGTGGACATCGTCTTCTTTGACTTCATCCTGGAAGCCTCAGCGCAGATTATTCAGCAGGCTTCCACCATTCATTATATTTCCAATGGCAAGTTCAAAGTGCCTTTGCTGATCCGGGCTGCCATGGGAGGAGTCCGCAGTAGCGGACCGCACCATTCCCACACCTTTTATTCCTTCTTCATGCACATTCCGGGCCTGAAAGTGGCCGTGCCCTCCACTCCTTACGATGTCAAAGGTCTCCTGAAGACGGCTCTTCGCGACGATAATCCCGTCCTCTTCATCGAGCACAAGGCTCTGTACAACGCCAAAGGTCCCGTCCCAATGGGGGAATACACAATCCCTTTCGGAGAGGCCAAGGTTTGCCGTTCCGGGAAGGACGTGACGGTGGTGGCCGTGAGCTTGATGGTATCAAGAGTATTAGAGGCTGCCGAGATTCTTGAGCAGCAGGGGATTTCGGTAGAGGTGATTGATCCGCGGACCGTAGCGCCTCTCGACAAAGACGCCATTATCCGCTCGGTGGCGAAGACGGGCCGTTTGGCCGTGGTGGACGAAGCTTACGCCACCTGCGGGTTCGCCGCCGAGGTCGCGGCGTTGGTGGCGGAGGAGGCCCTGGAGGAACTTGATGCCCCGGTACGGCGGATCTGCGCACTGCCCGCGCCCCACGCTTTCAGCCCGTCGCTTGACACTTTTCTGTTGCCTTCTGTGGAGCGAATCGTTCGGGAAGTGACAGCGATGTTTCGAGGATGATGAGAAAATCGGATTTCGGGGAGACCGGGAACCAAAACTAGGGACTATGAACATATCAGTGGTCATGCCACAACTAGGTCTTACCATGACGGAGGGCACCGTCAGTGAATGGCTGAAGAAGCCGGGCGATCAGGTGCAAAAGGGTGAGCCGCTCTTTGTCGTCTCCACAGACAAAGCCGATATGGAAGTGGAATCTCTGACCGATGGGACGCTGGCCCGGATTCTTGTCGAGGCCGGCAAGACCGTGCCCGTGAAGACAGTGGTTGCTTACATCGAAAAAACTGGAGACGAGGCCGCGGCGGAAGCTCCGGGGGCGACGGCCGCGACTTCTCTGAAGTCAGGTTCAACACAACCTCCGGCAGCGGAAGTCTCCGCGCCCGAGCGTTTTGGGCTGGCGCAGCCCGCTAGAGGCCGGCAGGCGGGCAGACCCGCCGCATCGCCCCGGGCGCGGCGGCTGGCGCGGGAACTCGGGGCCGACCTGTCCACGATTCAGGGGAGCGGACCCGGAGGACGCATTGTCGAGGAGGATGTCCGCAAGATCACAACAGGCGCCCCATCCCGCGTTGCGACACCCGATATCCGGCATCGGCAATTGATCGCGGAACGAATGACCCGAAGCATTCAAACGATCCCGCATTTCTCGCTTGCCGTTGAAGTCAATGCCGAGCAACTACTGGCTGCGCAGGAGACGTTAAAGGAATTTGTGGAAAAGGCCACGGGGCTAAAGCTAACCCTCACCGATTTGTTCGTCAATGCTGTGGGGCTTGCCCTGGCGGGGACGCCACTGATGAATGCGGTTTGGGAAGATGGAGTGATTCGCAGGCAAAGCGCGGCTGACGTGGGATTGGCTATTGCGACGGAACGCGGCGTGGTGGCCCCGGTCATTCGGAATACGGACACACTGGACCCCGCTGGAATCGCCGTCCGTCGCAACGAGCTGGCTGAGAGGGCCCGCCAGGGCAGGCTTTCCCTTCTGGACCTGGAGGGAGGCACCGGGACGTTGAGCAATCTGGGGATGTACAGGGTCGATCATTTTCAGGCCATCATCAGTCCCGGCCAGAGTTTTGTGCTGGCAGTGGGAATGGTACGGATACGCCCGTGGGCCGAAGGCGCCACCGTCACTGTAAAGCCCACCGTGGTACTTAATCTTTCTGTGGACCATCGGGTCGCGGACGGGGCCACGGCTGCACGGTTCCTGGGAAGAATCGCTGAAATCATCGAGAACCCGATGAAGGCTCTCCAACAGCCGGGCGGGGGCGGCTCGAAGTGAGAGGCGGAAGGGAGGGGTTATGGGGAATCTGGCCGGAAGGATCAAAGACGAAAAGGTGGAGAAGGGGCGCCTGGCGATTTACTGGCTTTCCCAAGCCGGGTTCGTCTTCAAGAGCAGCTCGGACAGAATCGTGTACATCGATCCCTATTTTTCTGACGTTGTCGAGCGGGCCTTTGGGTTCAAGCGAATGATGCCTTGCCCGATTGCCCCCGAGGAAGCGGTCGCCGATCTGATTGTCTGTACCCACGAGCATCTCGATCACATGGACACCGAGGCCCTCCCCATGATCGCCAGGAATACACGGACTCATTTTGCGGGGCCCCTTGAATGTACGAAGGAATTTAGGAAAATGGGGATCCCGGAAGAGCGTTGCCACCTGCTGGAAGAAGGGAAAACACTCACTCTGGGGACGATAGGGGTGAGCGCCGTCTATGCGGACCACGGAGAACTCGCTCCCGATGCACTCGGCATCGTTTTCGATTTTGATGGGATTAAGGTTTACCATACAGGCGACACCGCTTCCCGACCCGAGGCGTTCCAGCGGGCCATCGAGATGAGCCCGGATGTTTTGATTCCTTGCATTAACGGGCGTTACGGCAACATGGACGCCCGGGAGGCTGCGCTGCTGGCACGCGCTTGCCATCCGCGGGTTGTGATCGCGAGCCACTTCTGGATGTTCGTTGAACACAACGGAGACCCTGCGTCATTCCTGGAACATTGCTCCAAGCTGGCCCCGGATGTTCAGGCTCTGGTGATGAAGCTCGGTGAGAGGTTTCTTTTTGAGAAATTGTGAACTGAGAAGGTCCTGTCGGACTGTTTGACGGGCGGTGAATATGGGAGGCGCTCCGATGAAGAGGATGGGAAAGCTGGCGGGAAAAAAGGCGTTGGTGACCGGCGCCGGAACCGGGATTGGGCGTGAAATCGCGCTGGAATTCGCGCGCCAGGGTGCTGACGTGGCGCTGCACTACGGACACAGCGAGGCAGGCGCCAAATCGGCCGTTGAAGAAATCAGACAGTTGGGGCGCCGCGCCACCGCCTTCCAGGTCGATTTTAGCGTCGTTGAGGAGGCCGCGAGCCTCGCAAACAAGGCGGTAGATTTCCTGGGCGGAATTGACTGTTTAGTGAACAACGCCGGCATTACCATGAATAAGCCGTTTCCCACGGTGACGGTTGAACAGTTTGACACATTAATGCACATCAATATCCGATCGCCCTTCTTCTTGGCGCAGCAGGTTGTAAAGCATATGTTGGCGCATGGCGGTGGCGCCATTTGCAACCTGACGTCTATTCACGGTGTCCAAGGCGCGCCGGAACACTCGGTGTATGCGGCTACTAAAGGCGCGATCATTGCCTACACGCGAACCCTGGGCGTCGAATTGGCTCACCAGGGAATCCGGGTCAACGCCATTGCTCCCGGTTGGATCACCGTGGAGAACTACTACAAGGCAATTCCCGGTTTTAATGAGAAAGAGGCGGCCAAAACGGCGCGGGAAAAAGTTCCCGTGGGACGCTATGGGATACCGCTGGACATCGCACGGCTGGCCGTGTTCCTGTGCTCGGACGACGCTGAGTTCATTGTGGGTCAGACCATCGTGGCCGACGGCGGAACGACCGCATTGATGTCGCTGTTCCCCGATTTTCGCACGAAGTCGAAGGCGCGCTTTGGCGTCGGTTACGTACCGGGCATTCAGGCGAAGGCGCGAAGTCCGCGAAAGAAGGATAAATGACTCTTCGGGCGATGGGCGCTTCGTCGTCGCCGAGCATCGTCGCAGGATGCAAGGGCAACTTCGACCTGAGCATTATTGAGAGTTGCAATATATAGTGACAACCAGCGCTGGTGCGCGGGTTTATGACCCGCGTCTTTCGCCGCTCAGGCAAGCAGTGCTTGCCGCCGAGCGGCGCTACAAAGAACGCCGTCACTATATTTTGCAATCATCAGCAGAAAGGGCGGCTGAGCTGAACCGGCGCAAGAAGGACGATTTCACATGTCAACATTTCTAGGAATTCTAGTCGTTGCATTGGCGGGTCTACTGATGGGCAGCGCATTATGGCCCATGAAAGTCATGCGCCGGTTTCAGTTCGAACACTGGTGGTTTTGGGGAATGTCGGTAGGACTGGTCGTCATCCCTTGGCTGGTCACCTTCATTTTCTGCCCGCACGCCCTCGCCGCCTACCGAACGGTCGATGTTGTCGTACTGGCAAAGGGTAATCTTTTCTCGCTGGCCTGGGGCATCGCCAATGTGCTGTGTGGCCTGTGCTTCGAACGGATCGGGTTCGCCTTGACCGGGGGAATCCTTGCCGGCCTGGGGGTTTCAGTCGGTGTGACCCTGCCGATGATTTTCAAAGGCTCAGGGCTGTTCGCCGCAGCCCCCAACCTGGGATCTCCGGCGGGCCGGACCGTGCTGATCGGGGTGGGCGTCATGCTCGTGGGCGTTGTTTTCGTCTCGCTGGCGGGTTTCGGCCGCGAACGCGCGCTGAGCCATGGCGAGAAACGCTCCAGCGGTTTCCGCAGCGGCCTGATCATGGCAGCGATCTCGGGGGTACTTTCAGCAGGATTGAGCTTGTCATTTGTGTACAGCCAGGGTCCGGTCGTCGCGGCAATGAAGGCGAAAGGGTCCGGGGACATCGCGGCCAATTTTGCGGTATGGGCAGTAGGTCTCGTCGGAGGCGCCTTCGTCAACCTCTCTTATCCTGTCTATCTGATGTTCAGAAACAAATCGTGGAACGTCCTTATGGGGAGCTGGCGAGAAGCCGGAATGGCAGCCCTCATCGGGGTCAATTTTTGCGCGGCGGTTGCGCTGATGGGCAAGGGGATGCTTCTGTTAGGCGTGTTGGGCGCATCGGTTGGCTTCGGTATCCAGCAGGGCATGCAAATGTTAGGAAACCAGGGAGTGGGCTTCCTGAGCGGCGAATGGCGCGGCGTTTATGGAGCGCCCCGCAAACAAATGTATCTTGCTATCGTTATCCTCATGATAGCGGCGATGATTATGGCCTACGGGAACGCGCTTGCTATAGGCTGATCTATGCTGACCCTGGCGGGATTGTGAGGCGGATTCACCGTGCGCAAGAACCTTATCGGAGTATTGAGCAAACTGGGTAAGCACACCGAGTCTTACCAGAGCCCGGACGGGGGCACAGTATTAGTGTTGCCGTACGGCGGGCGGATCCTGGGCCTGTTCGCTCCCGCGAGCGACGAAAACTTTTTCTGGACAAATGCTGCCTTAGCCTCGGTCGAATCTGCCCGGGCTTTTTATGAAAGTGACGCGTGGCACAATTCGGGAGGCGATCGCACGTGGCTTTCACCGGAGGTAGACTTTTTTTTCCCCAATTATCCCGACTTGAGCACGTACCACCAGCCGCGGGAACTCGATCCGGGAAATTACAGAGTGACCGAAGCTAGCGCCGGCGTGAGGATGGTGAATAGGGCAACACTGACCCTCTCGCGATCTCAGGAGAGGATTGAATTGGAAATCGTCAAGTCCGTGACTCCAGCCGCCAATCCCCTTCGGTACGAGAAGCTGCTGGGAGAGTCTGGGGGCATTGAATATGCCGGATATACACTGCAGGTTTCCCTGGAGATCATGGAGGCGAGCGCCAGGAGTTCCGCGCGGGTGGGAATCTGGAACTTGCTGCAATTGCCGCACGGTGGGGAGCTTTTAATCCCCACCTATGTCCGGGCCGAGCCCAAGGCATGCTTCGGAATCATTCCCTCTGGGGATCTCTCTGTGGACGACGGGCTGATTCGATACAGGATGGGGGCTTCAGGCGAACAAAAAATTGGAGTTCGGGCCGGGGCGACGACTGGCCGGGGCGGGTATTGGTACGAATCCGGCAACCGATCGGCGCTCATCATTCGTAATTTTTCCGTCAATCCATCGGGAGAGTACATTGATGTGCCCTGGAAGGAAACCGAAGATTACGGCTATGCAATTCAAGCCTGTAATGTGCACAGCGCGCTGGGCAGTTTTAGTGAATTGGAATATCACGTCCCTGCCATCGGGAAGGGCACAGGGCTCCTTTGCTGCCAGGAGACCTCGCAGGTCTGGGCATTCCGGGGATCCCGCGAACAAATGCAGCGGGTGGCAAGGAGCCTTTTGTCTCCGCACGCGTGACGTTGCAGGCCCGATGCTGGTGGACAAATTAAATTTGAGCAGGCGAGCGCGTCGCGGCCGGGTGCGGCGAGAGTCGGCGCAGGCCTGAGGAAGACGGCTTGATGAGCAAAGTTATCGTTACGGATCACAATTTCGTTTCGCTTGATCCGACGCGGGATATTCTCGGGCCGGCGGGATTTGAACTCGAAGAAATTCAACCTATTTGCAAAACGGAAGATGATGTCATCCGCAGGTGTGGCGACGCCGGCGTCTTACTCGTGCAATGGGCCCCCGTAACACGCCGGGTGCTTCAATCCTTGCCTCGTGTGAAGTGTGTGGTCCGGTACGGAATTGGGGTTGATAACATCGATCTCGACGCAGCCACGGAGCTTGGGGTCATCGTGGCGAACGTCCCCCGGTACTGCGTGGAAGAGGTTTCCAATCACACTCTGGCGATGATCCTGTCGCTCGGTCGCCGCATTCCCCAGAATCACAATCAGGTTATGCGCGGCGGGTGGGGCATCAATCCCTTCCGGCCGATTCCGGCATTTTCTGATATGAGGCTGGGGCTGGTGGGATTCGGCGCGATTGGTCAGAGGGTTGCCGAAAAGGCCCGGGCCTTCCGTTTTCAGGTTATGGCTTTTGATCCCTATGCGCCGGACTCGGTGTTTGCGGAAGGGGAGGCCGTTCGGGTTGATTGGGCGACTCTGGTGAAAAACGCAGACGTCATTTCCTTGCACTGTCCTCTCACCCCGGAAACGCGGCACTTGATAAACCATGAAACGATCGCGGCAATGAAGCCAGGGGTGTGCCTGATCAATACCGCGCGCGGACCGCTGGTCAATGAGGCGGACCTGATTGAAGCGCTGACGGACGGCAGGATCGGCGAGGCCGGACTCGATGTGTTTGAAGAGGAGCCTTTGCCGTTGAGGAGTCCTTTGCGTGCCTTCTCCAATGTTATCCTTACAAGCCATTCCGCATCGGTCTCCGAAGGGGCAACTCGCATTCTTCAGTGCGAGGCCGCTGCGGCGGCTCGCGATTTCTTGCAAGGGAAACGTCCGGCAGCGGCGTTGTAGGAGACCGCAATTACCGGAAAGGCATTTCGATCAAACTGCGTTCGATGGGATCTCTGAAGAAGGAGTTTTGAATGAGCAATGAATTGGACAGGCGTGAATTCATGAAGGGTGTGATTCTCCAGGCCGGTGCGCTCTCCGTCAGCCTGCGCGGGGAGGCTCGGGACGAGTCCGGTCGGATACCGCTCATGGCCTTTCGGATTGCGCCCAAGCATTGGCTGACGGACGACTGTTTCCAGGCATTACTGGATTTCTTCGCACAGCAGCGTGGGGCGGTGGACGAACTGGCTTTCTTCACATCAGATACCCACCCTCCCTTGCCCCTGGAGGTGATCAACCAGCGGGCGGAACGGCTCCGGAAGATTCTTCCTCGCGTCCGCCAGCAGGGAATGCAGGCTGGCGTCAACGTCCTCGCCACCATGGGGCATCATGAGGAGAATCTCTCCAACTCTCTCAATAAACCCTGGCAGCGGGTGATGGGCCCCTCGGGAAACATCTGCCGCGGCTCGTACTGTCCATCTCACCCCGAACTGATCGATTACGCCCGAAAGCTTCATACGACAATCGCGCAGGCCGGTCCTGACTTCATCTGGATTGACGACGACGTGCGGCTTCAGGGCCACACGCCGGTCAAGTTCACTTGCTTCTGTGACCTCTGTGTGCAGCAATTCTCAGACCAGGTGGGCACTCGATTCACCCGAGAATCGCTGGTTGCGGCCTTCGACGCCGGGCCGGTGGACGACCGGCTCCGTTTGCGCCGCGAATGGCTCGAGCACAACCGAAGGGTCATCGACAACTTCTTCCGAAATATCGAGGAAGCCGTGCATCAGGTGAAGCCAGGGCTCCCGTTGGGTTTTATGACCGGAGATCGCTTCTATGAAGGCTATGACTTCGAGCGCTGGGCAAAGACGTTGAGCGGTCCTGGCCATGCGCTGGTGCGCTGGCGTCCGGGAGGCGGATTCTACTCCGATGATAATCCGCTGGGGCTGGTGGATAAAGCCAACGCCCTGGGCCGCCAAGCTTCGGCGCTGCCGCCGCAGATCGAAACGATCGAATCGGAGGTCGAAAACTTTCCCTATCAGCTATTGCGAAAGAGCCGGCAGGCTACCGTAGTCGAGGCAGCGGCATACATGGGGGCGGGCACGACGGGCACGGCGTTTAATGTCCTGAGCATGTACAAAGACCCGCTGGACGAGTACGCCCCTCTTTTCGACCGCATCTCGCAGTATCGCCCCTTTTACCAGAAGTTGCAGTCAGCGATGGGACGAAGCATGGCAACCGGGGTCTGGCCTGCCTGGAATCGCGACCTCTACAGCACCGTGAATCTGGATGGGAACTGGCTCTCGGATTTCAAATTGCCTTTCACCGAGGCGTACGTGTTAGGTGAGATCGGGATTCCGCTTTGCTACCATCCGGACGGCCGCACGGTAACAGCCCTTTCGGATTCCACGGCGTTTGCGTTTTCTCAGAAGGATCTCCGCCAAATCTTTGCCGGCGGTGTGTTGATGGACGGGAAAGCGTGGCGGGCTATGAAGCGCCTGGGCCTGGAGAGATGGACGGGAGTGCGAGCGATGGAAAATGTCGATCACGATGCGACCGAGGTTCTTTCAAGACATTCGATCAACGGCAGGTTCGCCGGCTGGTCCAGGGATTGCCGGCAGTCCTTCTGGTGGGAGCGCGCTTACCGCTTGCAGGCTCAGGGTGACGATGTGGGAATCCTCGCGGGGATGGTCGATTACGGTGGCCGCGATCTCGGGCCCTGCATGACGGCCTACAGCAACGAACTTGGCGGCCGCGTGGTTGTTATGGGATATTATCCCTGGAGTCAGATTCACAGCCTGGAGAAATCATCCCAAATGAAGGCGGTCTGCGCCTGGCTCAGCCGTGAGCGCCTGCCGGCCGTCGCCGAGTCTTTCGCGAAAGTAGTGATCTGGACCCGCGCGGGAGTACACGGGAATGAGGCTATGGTTGTGCTGAATGCCTCGCTTGATCCTGTTGACAAACTATCTTTGCGGGTATTTACCGATAAGATCCGCTTCACCCATATCAGCCCGACCAAGGAAGAGAGGGAGATTTCCGGGGATCGTCTGCCGTCCTCGGGGGGATATGTTCGCGTGGTCATGTCCGATCTCGCTCCGTGGACCGTCCACCTCTTGGTCAACAGGCGTGTCTAAAGGGGATGGAGCCGCGGCAATAGGGGTTGACCGATTGCGCGAGAGGGTCTCGTGGCCGAAGGCGGTCGAGGGCGCGGGAGCCAGTCGGCCTATTCCTGAAAACAGCACGCCTTTGAGGAAGGTATCTCACGACTGAAAGGACCAGGGCATGAAGCGAAGATTGAATCGTAGGGAGTTTTCAAAGCTGGCTGCGTTGCAACTGGGTGTAGCATCGTTGCCCCCCACTCTTGGCCACGGAGCGAGCGGAGGCCAAGCAACGAGTCATCCTTTGGCTGCGGCGCCCATCCAATCTGCTTATTCTCCCGCCGCAGGCCAATGGGAGGTTTCCTGGCCGGAGAGGCTGTCGCAACACGACGTTGTTTACCTCTCCCCTCCTGATGATCCCACACTCGGACTGCCTATCGGCAATGGGGACATGGGGGCCCTTCTGTGGACCACCGGAGGCGGGCTGGTCCTGGCTATCAATAAGTCCGATACGTGGGATGATGACGACAGCCCCGGGCCCATCAGCGGGAGCCGCGAACGAGAGGAGCGTTATACGACCTTGCGTCATTGCGGCAGGTTGGCCATTGATTTCGGTTGCCCGGTCTTTGACCTTCTTTACCAGCAGGATTTTGAAGCCCGGCTGGAGCTAGCCTCCGCCATGGCTTCCCTCCGAGCCGTGACCCCGTTTGCCCAAGTTACCGCAAATAGTTATGTCAGCGCCGAATCCCGTGTGCTGGTCTTGCATTGCGAATTGAGCGGAACGGAACCCTATGCGCCGCAAGTGAGGCTGGAGCGTTGGGGCAGCCGCACTTTTACCCACTGGTACGGCCAGGTGAATCGCGATCCCCGCTACGGGCTCGAAGGAACCAAGACCTCCGTCGAGGGAGGCCGCATGGTTGTTCACCAAACGCTCCGGACTCTCTCCTTCGTGCTGATGGCGCAGGTGCTGCCCGAAGGCCATTCCATCGAGCCAAGGAAGCTTCACAGCCGCGCGGCGGCGGTTGATCTGCCGAGCGCGAAGCAAACAGGGTTTACCGTTTATGTCGCTGCCGTAACCTCCGAAAATGATTCCAATCCGATTTCTGCGGCTCATCGTATCCTCGACCAGGCCGTTGCCGAGCGCGAAGCAGCCATCCGTGAAAAGCATCAGGAGCAGTGGAAGAAGTTCTGGTCCTTCTCGATGGTGGATCTGCCGGAGAAGTACTTGGAAAATATCTGGCACATCACTCTTTACCTGGCCAATTCCTCATCACGGGGTGCCTATCCTCCACACTTTTGCAACGGACTCTGGGGATGGGATCGAGATTTCATGCCCTGGAGTTGGTATTTCCATTGGAACGAGCAATGGTACGCTTGGCCGCTCGCGGCGGCGAACCACTCCGAATTATCCGCTCCATACTTTCGCTACAGGAGAGCACAACTCACCCACGCCATGGATTTTGCACGCGAGGAGCTCAACAAACCTGGGGCCTATTATGCGGATGTCTCAAATCGGCAGGGATACAACTATGGAGGAACCGACCACAATCAGACCCCCGGCGCGCAAATCGCCCTCGACTTTTGGCGGGATTACGCCTACACGGGTGACGAAACATTCTTGCGCGATGCCGCATGGCCGGTCATCCGCGAAGTGACGCGATTCAACGTCTCTTGCCTGAAGCTCGGCGCAGACGGGCACTATCACATTTCCGGAACGAGAGCTTACGAAGGTTCCCCTTTGTTTGACGATTCGATTACAGACCTGGCCATGATCCGGGCATTGTTTCCGGTTGCGGTCCGCGTCGGGAAGAAGATGGGTCACGAAGCCGTTGAGGTCCAGCACTGGCAGGAGTTGTTGGATAAGCTCGCACCATTCCATTTGGTAGATCTCGACCCGTCGGAGTACGAGCGGCGAGGCAATGAGCTTGTCCACCGCGCCGGCTTGGCTCCCGGAAAGCAGCTCGCATCACGGAAGGTCTTCGCGGTGGGGCGCGACTCCAGCGGGAAATGGATCAGGGATCGGTATGCCGGTCGAGCGGATAGCGCTTATTACGGCGTTCCCGATCCCGAGATTGCTCCGGTGTTCCCATCGGGCGTGATTGGAATGGCGAATCGAGGCACCGAACTGTTTCGGGCGGCGGTTACGCAGCTTCGCCTGCATCCTAAGGCGGAGCCCGATCCGGCGCGGCTGTGCGCGCCGGGATCCATGGCCGGAGGGGACGGGCTCTGTATGGGATGGTGTCCTTACCCGATCGCCCTGGCGCGCCTGGGGCTTGCTAAAGAGCTTGTTTCAGAACTCATTAACTCAGTCTCGACTTGGCAGTTTTATCCCCAGGGCTTTGGCCATTACGGCCCTTACTATGTGTTCAAGCGGGACCAAGAGTTGCGTTGGAATCAGAATCGGCCGATCGACGCGAGCAGCTCTCTGCCGGCCGACCAGGCGCCCAAATTCCCCTTCCCGAGCTGGCCCTTCCGCCATTTCGACAACGAAGCGATGCCCATTGTGTCATGCGCGATCAATGAAATGCTCATCCAAAGTTACGACGGTACGATCCGCATTTGTCCGGGTGTCCCTTCGACATGGGATGTGCGTTTCGACCTGGCGGCAGCAGGAGGATTCCGCGTCAGCGCGGAGCAGAAAAACGGAAGCATCCTGTTTGTCGCATTAGAAAGCCGGTTGGGCGGGGCCTGCCGCATCCAACATCCCTGGCCTTCTGATGAGACGTTCGTATGCTTCGATATGACGCCTGGAAGCCCGATTCAGCGAGTGAAATACGTCGAGGAGAAAACCGGCGTGGAGCGGGTTCTGCGCTGGGAGACGGCCGCTGGGCGCCGCTATTTGCTGGTCCGCCGCGAAACGGATCTCAAAACCTGGAAGGTAGCAAGGGAGACCCCCGAGCGGCGGCGCGCTCCTCGGAATCTTAAGCAAGCAAAGCTCGGCCGAGAGCGGATGTTCTGAGAGAATTGATTACTGGAAAGCGGCTGCGCCCTAAAGCATTCGCGCTCTTGAGCCAGGCACAACGCCGCGATTTGGCGCAGCACGTCGCTGAGCATGTCAATTGCTATTCAGGTGAAAGGGGAGGCCCCGAATGAGCTTGGACGGAAAAGTTGTTTTGGTCACGGGCGCTGCAAAAGGGATTGGAAAAGGGTGTGCGCAGGTGCTCAGCAAGCATGGGGCACGAATTGCCGTCGCCGACACCGATGCTGTCGCCGGGCTGCGGACCGCAGATGAAATTGAGGCGGGCGGAGGCGACGCCGCGTTCTTGCAGGCGGACGTTTCTAAGGCAAATGACGTTCAGAAGATGATCGCACAGCTAATGGAACGATTTGGGCAACTCGACATTCTGATTAACAACGCGGGATACCACATCTCGAAGAATGTCGAAGATACCAGCGAAGAAGAGTGGGACTACATTCTGAACACGAACCTGCGAAGTGTCTTTCTCTGCTCGAAGTACGCGATTCCCCATTTGAGAAAGACGCGAGGGGCTATCGTCAACATGGCATCCATGGTCGGCCTGGTAGGCCAGCGCAATGCAGGGGCCTATTCGGCGACGAAAGGCGGCATCATCGCGATGACCAAAGGCATGGCTCTCGATTTTGCCAAAGATGGCATACGGGTGAACTGCATCTGTCCGGGGTGGGTGGAGACGCCCCTTGTGGAAGATTGGTTCAGCCAGCAGGCGGACCCGCAAGCCGCCAAAAGATATGTCTATGGAATACACCCCTTGGGAAGAATTGCGACGCCTGAAGAGGTCGGGAATGCTGCGGTATTTCTGTGCAGCGAACAGTCGTCCTTTGTCACAGGGGTAGCGCTTCCCTTAGACGGGGCCGTAACACTGGGCTACTAGTTCAGTTGCCTAACGTTCTCGGGGTAGGGAAGGGTGGGATGCCAACAGAGGTGTGAAGACACGGAATTCTTTGTGGCTGACCTGGACTATAAACAGAGCCAATTACATATCGTGTGACCAGGAGAAAGCAGTCAATGGTTCAAATCACGAGACGGAAGTTTTTCGGCCGGCCGGGCACGCTGTCAGCGGCAGCCGCGCTTTTCCGGCCTGGATGGGGCGAGGCCGGACCAACTACTTCATGGGCCGGCGGAGAAGTGAGCAACGCGGCGTTCCGTTTGCTGCTCTGGCCAGAGAAACAACTTCGGAACACGCGCGTGCACCACATTTCCAGCGGCTTATCCCTGGCCGACGGCGACTACAGTTATTCGTTTGGCCGTCCGGAGTTTCATAAGAGTTCAATTTCACATGGCGTTGACGGCTCGACCACGGTCGCGTTGCGCGGAACGGCGCTGACAGGGCAACTCGAAGTGCTTCAGGAGTTTCATGTTCCCGATCATCGTCCGTGGATTGAGGAGCAGATCACGCTCACGAATCACGGACCTTCACCCCTGGACCTTCGAGACGGTCGATGCGGCTTCGTTCTTCCACTTTCGTTAGCCGACGCGAAGGTCACAGGCAAGTGGGCCGAATTCAAGCTCACCGCCGTTCCCTACCGCCGAGAACCGCACGGGAATCGAAGGCAGTATGCGGACTTCACGTTGGGCCAGGTATTAACAGAGCAGTACACTTCCGAGCTTTGGACTTGGGAAACCACGACAACTCCCAGGTATGCTTCGGAAGGGTGGGCATGGACGGATGGCAAACAAGGCTTCCTGCTGACCAAGTACACCCAGGAAGGCATGGAGTGGTCCCTGCTCGATCGGGTACCGATAGAGGGCGATCGGAAAGGCCTTCGCTGGGGTGGATGTGGCATCTACCGGGGCAACCCGGAGTACGGCGCAAGTCTGGCGCCCGGCAGATCCCACCGCTTCGGCGTGACCCGGCTGACCGCTTACGAGGGCGGCATCGTGGAGGGCTTTTACGCCTTTCGGGCGGAGATGGCCGCGCGGGGCCACGGCTGCCCTCATGAATTCAATCCTCCCGTCCACTGGAATGAACTTTATGACAACAAACTTTGGTGGCTCCCCGGCAACGAGCAAAACGATCCGCAGATGCGCAAGAAATATTACACCTTGGCCGACATGAAAGAGGAAGCGGCGAAGGCTCAGGCGATCGGCTGTGAGGCTCTCTATCAAGACCCGGGGTGGGATACGACTTTTGCTTCCAAGATCTGGGATCAGGCGCGGCTGGGATCATATAAAGCCTTCACGGAGATGCTGAAACAGGATTACGGGCTGAAGTCTTCTTTGCACACGCCGCTCTCAGGATGGTGCGACCCCACCTCGTACCCTACCGAAATGTATCGGATGGATAAGTCCGGGCAGCGACTGACGTGGGATCAAAAGGTCCAGGGATTCCCTAGGTCTCCGCTCTGCGGCGCCTCACGGCAATACCTCGAAGAAACAGCGCGCCGGCTCGATGTTTTGGCGCGCGATGGGGCGGCCTTCTTCATGTTTGACGGCACCCAGTATCACGGTATGCCAGGCATCTTTGAGTATCACGGTGAATGCTGGGATCCATGGCACGGGCACCCGGTCCCCGCGCGCCGGGAAGATCACGCCCAGGGGCTGTGCCGCCTGGCGCGCATGGTGCATGTCAGATATCCACAGGTGCTTATCGAGATGCACGACCCGGTGATTGGAGGCGGCATGGTTCGCTACGCGCCGACCTATTACGGGCATGGACATGCCCCCGAAGGAGAACAATTCACTCGGGCGCTCGGTTTTGACAGTGTTTGGGCTTTCGAGCTGATGTGGATGCCGATGGAAGACCTTTTGAGCGGGAGGTCCATTGCTCTTTACTATTACAATCTCGCTTACGGTCTTCCGCTTTATATCCATATCGATCTGCGCACGGATAACTCGAATGCATTAGTTTTCTGGTGGAACGCCTCGACGTGCCGACACCTCGGGATAGGAGGAACGCATAAAGATCCTGCCGTCAACAAAGCCCACCATGAAGCGATGGCCACTTACCGCAGGCTTGAAGCTTTCTTCAAGCGAGGGACGTTTTACGGAATTGACGAGTTGACGCACATGCACGTACACCCGAGTGTGCCAGCCGCAGTGATCAATGGTTTTAATCTGGAGGATCGTCCCGTAGAAAGGGAAGTTTGGTTTATTCCTCGGAAGTATGGGCTCGATGGAGGTCGTCATCTGCGGGTCGAGGGTGTGCCCTCACGCCGGGCGCGGGAAGGTTACATTTTGACCTTTAGAATACCTGCCCGTGGACATCAACTGGCGGAAATCCGGTCGGCATAACGTTAACAGAGATTTCTGGGGATAATCCTTGTCGCCTTCAGAACATTCTCCGGGACAAGAAGCTGACGAGACTGCCTTGGAGTGTTGAGAGTGGCGAGAAGATGTTTGCAGTGTGGTTGTGGTGAAAATGTGCCTGAATAAAGGGGGGATTATGACTGTGCGCAGTCTTGCCGAACGGGTTTTCACGACGATGCTCCTCTGCGGGATTATCGCAGTGACGATGCTCACCAGCACCGGATGCAGCTTGTCCCTACAGGCAGATCCTGCTGGCTCCCAAGCCGGGGATTCCTATCTTCCTGGCCGGGTGCATCCTCCGCTCACCAAAGCGCAGGAGGCTTTCAAGGACTGGAAATTTGGAATGTTCATTCACTGGGGGCTGAAGTCTCTGCCGCCCGGTTCACAGACGCCCGCTCACTTCAGTGCGAGCAAGTTCAGCGCCCGAGCGTGGGTTCGGCTCGCCCAGGAGTCGGGCATGAAGTACATTACTTTTACGGCCAAGCACGATTGGGCGCAAAGCCTGGCGCTTTGGGACAACTCGCCGCTCGATACCTGGAATTCCGTGGATGCGGCGGCTGCGCACAAAGACTTTGTGAGACTTCTGGCGGATGAGTGCCACCGGCAGAAGATTCCACTTTTCATTTACTTCCCGGTCACGGACGTGCATTATCCCAATGCCAAACCCGACAATGCCGCCTATCGGACTTACTATCTGGCTGAGGTGCGCCAATTGCTCACTAAATATGGACCCCTTGCGGGGTTTTGGTTCGATGGGGGATCTTTGATCGGAACCTACCACGGCCAGCCCGTTGCCGACCTCATCCACCAGGAGGACGGGTTGGTGATGCCCTATGATTTCTACGTTAGCGAGAAAACCACGACTACGACGACTACCTATGACCCGCAGGGAAAACTCTTGAATTTTCCCATCCCCTCGCCCGCCCCGAATGGCTGGCCCTTTGAGGTTTGCGACACCATCAACAATAGCTGGTTTTATAACAACAACGATAAGGCGTACAAAGACACCACCACTCTGTTGCGGAAACTCGCGGAAATTGTGGGCAAGGGGGGAAATTATCTGCTCGATCAGGGGCCGCTGGGGTCGGGAGCGATTGACCCTGAGGATGCCACGCGGCTTCGCGCCATGGGCGCCTGGCTCAAGAAGAACGGCGCGGCGATTTATGGTACCCGGCCTGGCCCCATTCCGCCTCAGGCGTGGGGATATCCCGTTCAGAAGGGCAAGCGAATCTATCTGCACGTGCTCAACTGGCCGTCCGGAAATGAGTTGATCCTGCCAGGCTTGGGAAGCGGCGTGCGGCGAGCTTCGGTTCTCAATGGGAAACGGCTGCCACTGAAGCGCAGCTCCGAAGGCCTTGCGATTCGGCTTCCCGAATCCGCGCGAGACCCCATCGACACGATCATCGTACTCGACCGTCAGGGTGGCCCCAGAAAAGCGGAGCCGCGTTAGCGTCCCCGCCAAGCCGCTTTGAGCGGCGCACAACCTAAAGCCCCGGGCTTTGACGGGGGGACTTACACGGCTAATTGGAGGTGCAGGTGTCAAGCTCCCAACCAGAACTGGCAGGGGGCCTTCAGCAAGCAAACCCCTTGCGATGAGTGGACTCACAGGATGGCGGTTAGCAACGAACCTGTCTGCGGACGCACTCTTTATTGAAGTTATTCAGAGTGTGAATGCGATGTTTGGAGTAGTCAGCGAACTCCCGAAAAGAGGTCTTAGCGGCTCATGCGCAAAGGACGGGGACGCATTTCACGACGCAAATTCTTGAAGGACTCCGCTATCATGGCGAGCGGAACGGCCTCATTCAATTCCCTGGCGGGCTCGTGGCTTGTCCTGCCCACCGGAGCGAAACCGCGACCGGAGGTTGATCTGCGGCGGCGGGTATTGGCTCGTCACGATTTCGCGCTGACGAAACCGGCGGCAGCACCGTTCGAGGGCCTGCTCTTAGGCAATGGTGACCTGGGAGCCTCGGTTTGGGCTGAAGGAGAAACGCTCATCTTCAGTCTGGGCAAGAATGACGTATGGGATCGGCGGCTGAATACGCGACATGACCGGCCCGTGGTAACTTTTGAAGAATTGCTTGCACAGGTGGGCAAAGGGGATTGGAATTTCAAGGACATGTACCATGTACAACCCAGTTGGCTTAATCCTTTTCCGACTCCGAAGCCGGTGTGCCAACTTCGCCTCTCGGGGCTTGGGCCGATCTCCAATCTCAGATTGCGGCTGGCAGATGCGACGCTGGAGTTCGAAACGCATCAAGGCCGCGTAGCGGTGTTTGTCGAGAAAAAGCGCAATCTCCTGTTGGTTCGATTGCCGGCGGGAGCGGCCACGGGACTACGGGTAGAGATCGTCCGCCATGCCGACGCTGCTCTTAATGTTGCCAGGCGTTTCGACAACGGTGGTGGCGCCCTCTCGCCCGAAAATGCCCGCGACCCAGCGAACGGGCCGCTCCCCGCACCGGAGACGGGCGTCGCGGGAAAATGCCTTTGGGTGCTTCAGCGGATGCCGGCCGAAGCCACATTCCCCGGGGGATTCGCGGTTGCAGTAGCCTCGGCGCTCGGTGGAGCAGAAGCTAAGCTGACGCGGGAGGCTACTCGTGTCGTATGCAGAGTGGCCTCGACAAGCGGATCAGCGGTTACTCTTGCTCTTGGTGTGCGGACCACGGCCGACGACAACACCGATCTCGTGGCCGCCGCCCGCCGGCTCGCCGAGCAGGCCTTAGGCGGGCGATGGGAAGGACTTCACGCTCAACATGCACAGGAATGGGGTCAGTTCTGGTCGCGAAGTTTCGTGGAAATCACCGCCACCGACCGGGCCGAATCTGATCTGCGTAAGGACGCGACCTTGGCGGAGGGGCTTTTCTATCGCAATCTCTACCGGCTCGCTTGCTGCTCGCGCCCGCGTGCAACACCGCCTGGCTTGTTCGGCAACTGGATATGGAATGACTATAGCCTCTTTCATGGCAACTACACTCTCGACTATAACTTTGAGCAAACCTTCTGGCCGGCCTTTATCACCAATCACGCTGAACTGGCCGAACCGTATCTGGACCGGATTTCTGAGATTTTACCCCGTGCCCGGAGGAACGCTCATGCGGCGTTTGGCGATCAAGCAGTCGGAGCCTACTTCACCTTTAACGACTATCCGATCCATCACGACGAGGCGCTATTTACATGCACTTTTTACGAGCCGTGGATGGAGATATCGGCCTGGGTGGCACAGCACTTCTGGCGCCATTGGCAGTACGTAGGCGACCGAAAGTTTCTCGAGGAGCGGGCCTATCCGGTGCTGGCCGAGGTGGCGAGCTTTTACGAGTGGTTCCTAAACCGCAGCCAGCGGGAAGACTGCTCGCCCTATGTCCCACGAGATGGGCGGCTTCATATCTTTCCCACCATTTCTCCTGAACACTGGGGCATCACGCCCAAGTTTGAGCGTAATCGCGACAGCGCTTCTGCCATTGGGTTTTTCCGGTATCACCTCCTCGCGGCGGCGGATGCGGCGGAGATCCTGGGCAGAGATTGGGAGGAAGCAGCGCGGTGGAGAAAAGCAGCTCATCAACTGGCTGAATATCCCACCACGGATACACCCCAGGGAAAGATTTTTGTGGATGTGCCCGGCGCGCCGCCCATTGAGTACAACATTCCGGTGCCGGTGGTTCCAGTTTTCCCGGCTGAAGACCCCTTGTTCTGGTCGGACCCGGAGCGCGTCGAAGTTGCCCGCCGCACCATGAGACAGATGCGCACCACAGGCGCCAATAGTCTGATCATGCTGGGAGTTGTTCGCGCCCGGCTGGGAATGGGTGACAGCTTAGCCCATTTCCTTGCTGACCTGCGACGCTACTTTAAACCAAACGGTCCCATCGGAAAATTCCTGAAGCTTGGGGTCTACCCGGAGAATTTTGCCGCCGCCGGGGTAATCGCTGAACACCTGTTACAGTCGCATCCGGATGCAACGGGGAAGCAATTGCTGCGCCTATTTCCGGCGCTACCGGAGGGGATGGATGCGCGCTTTGCGGGGCTATTGGCAGAGGGAGGCTTCGAGGTGACGGCGGAAAGGCGGCGAGGGCGTGTGACGAACCTCGATCTGACCAGTCGCCGTGGGGACCCCTGCCGGATTTTGAATCCCTGGGGGAAAGAGCAAGTTGGGCTGAGTGCGGATGGCAGAAAGCGTGGCACTCTTGTCGGCGATGTGCTGGAGTTTCAGACACGGGCGGGCGACACTTACCGGCTCGAGCCTTCAAGCCAGCGGATGAAAGCGAAGTTCCCCGTAACATGATTGCTGGCCTTTAACAGCTTACCAGGATATAAGGTCAGTTCCTGGCGCCAGATGTGATGGTTGGGGTGCCCTGGTTTGGGAAGATGGGTGAAGGAAAGGCGCTATCGAATACGACAAGAAATGGTTTAATCTCGACGTGATACAGAATTACAACCTATACGATGAGGCGGGGCGCATTGCCTTGCAGTCCGAAGGCGTCGAAGTCTTCTACCGTGCGTCGAGCGCGCCAAAAGAGATCGCGGGATTTGTTGATATTTCCATCGGAGGCTGATGACATGAAGATGAAATTCTATCGTCGGATGATTATGACTGTGATAGGAGTGCTCGTCTCCTTCTCGTTCTCGGTTGGGGGCAAGGCGGTGTCGCCGTCTCGTGGGGAGTTGGAGCATGCCCGCGAGTGGGCCAGGACAAATTTCTCCACAATGGGGCCTGCGGCCAAGCTTCCGCCGTTCTCATTTGTTTACGGCGGCAAGCCTTCCAGCGCACTCCTGAAAGGGTGGCGAGTAAGCGTTGGGTCTCCGGCGCGCCGTGGCGCCGTGAGTCAGCAATCATTTGTGTATACTGACCCCGCTACGGGCCTGGAATTGCGCTGCGAAGTCACCCGGTATGCGGATTCGCCGGCGGTGGAATGGGTTCTCTATTTCAAAAACACGGGGCGTGAACCCACACCGATCTTGCAACAGGTTCGTGCACTGGATACGAGGTTCCGGGGCAGTACCCGTCGGTTCGTTCTCCATTGGGCGTTGGGCAGCGACGCCAAACCCACGGATTTCGCGCCGAGAGATCAGGATCTGGAACCGGGCGCACCGGTATCCTTCTCCCCGGTGGGCGGGCGATCGTCGAGCGTCAATGCTCTTCCATTTTTCAACCTTGAGTCGCCGCAGGTCAAAGGCCAGGAGGGGCGACTGATAGGAAGGCGACCTGACACCAACAGCCTCGATAGTGATGGTGTGGTGATGGGGGTGGGATGGAGCGGGCAATGGTCAGCCAGCTTTTCGCGCGAAGCTGATGGAGTTCGCGTCCAGGCCGGAATGGAACGGACCCACCTTAGCCTTAAACCGGGGGAATCCATCAGGACTCCGCGCATGCTGCTGCTCTTCTGGAAAGGGCCGGACCGGCTGAGGGGGCAAAACCTTCTCCGGCAATTCCTCCTCGCCCACGATTCGCCAAAGCCAGGGGGGCATCTGCCCACACTTCCCGTGGCGGCATTGTCCTGGTTTGCGTTTGACGCTGGGAACAAAGTTACCGAGAAGAATCAAATTGAGTTCGCGTCCACGTATAAGCGGATGATGCCCATCGACACCTTCTGGCTCGATGCCGGATGGTTTGAGGGCGGGTGGCCCAATGGGGTGGGCAACTGGTTCGCCAAGAAAGATGCTTTCCCCCGTGGACTGGGGCCGCTGGGTGACGCGGTCCACAAGATGGGGATGCGCTTTATGGTCTGGTTTGAGCCGGAACGGGTTCACCAGGGAACATGGTTGGACACTCATCACCCCCAGTGGGTTCTGGGCGAAGGCAAAGAGAAGCTCTTGAATCTTGGAGACGACGCTGCCCGGAATTGGCTGACGGAGCACATTTCGCAGACGATCACGCAAGCGAATATCGACATTTACCGCAATGACTTCAATATTGACCCGCTGAAATACTGGCGGGGCGCGGATGCGCCCGACCGGCAGGGCATGACGGAGATCCGCTATGTGGAAGGACTCTACCGGTTTTGGGACGAGATCATGAGGCGGCATCCGGCCTTGTTGATTGACAACTGCGCCGGCGCTGGCCGGCGCATTGACCTGGAAACGATCTCGCGGAGCGTGGTCCTTTGGCGAACCGATACGTGCTGTTTGAATCCGGACTCCAGGGCTGGAGCGGCGGGAGTTCAGGCGCAGGGGGTGGGCCTGGGCCTTTGGTTTCCGCTCAACGCCACCGGCCCAGGACCAGGAGGGCAGCCGGATGTTTACGCAGCCCGGAGCGCCATGGGCGCGGGTTTAGCTCTCCTTTGGGATGTGCGTCGGACCGATTTCAATGCGGCGTTGGCCAAGCGCGTAGTCAATGAGGAAATGCGCATCCGGAAATACTATTACGGTGACCTCTACCCGCTCACGCCAATTTCCGTCAGCGACCATGTCTGGTTTGCGTATCAATATGACCGGCCGGACTTGGGCGAAGGCATGGTCATGGCTTTCCGGCGTGAAAAGGCGCCTGAAAAATCATGGACCGTAAAATTAAGGGGGTTAAATGCCAAGCGCGGCTACGAGCTTGAAGATCTCGATACCGGCGAGAAAAAGGTTTATACGGGCAGAGAACTAGCCACAGGCTTGCGGCTCGATATCGTTGACACGCCGGGTTCAAGGCTGCTGATTTACCGATCCATGAAATAGCCGGATGAATCATGGTCTGGAAAGCCTTGCAGTGATTTCACAACCGAGACTGAAGTCTTGGTCTGCTGTGGATTGCCGATGGCCGGATAATTTATAGAGCAACTCTCGAGAAAATTGGGGTGATGGCTTATGGCGAAGAGGCAGGAGAGAATTAAGAGCAGAGAGTTCCCGAAAGTTGGAGGAACGGGCTTGGCCTCCGCCCCAAGGCGAATACGCTTCCATCGCTGGAGGGCTCAGTTGCCGAAAGCCAGCTCAAAGCGATCGCAAGAAAGGAATAAGGCTTTGGGAATGCACAGTCAGTCCAGAGCCAGCACGGGTTTGCGCACGGAGGCTTCGCCCAATAAGATGGTATTTCTCCTTTTGGCTGATCCAGCCCTATAACATTCAGTGCGAATAGGAGGCAGCTTTCAATGGCTCAAATTACGAGACGAAATTTTCTGGGCCGGGCGGGCAAGCTATCAGCGGCAGCCACGTTTTTCCATTTTGGATGGAGCGAGGCGGGGCGCATTGCCTTGCAGTCCGAAGGCGTCGAAGTCTTCTACCGTGACGCCCTGGTAAAGCCGCTTCGCTAAGCGTCGAGCGCGCCAAAAGAGATCGCGGGATTTGTTGATATTTCCATCGGAGGCTGATGACATGAAGATGAAATTCTATCGTCGGATGATTATGACTGTGATAGGAGTGCTCGTCTCCTTCTCGTTC
>Ga0307372_10003068_pt1 | contig 27116 bp, 27 predicted proteins | sample OX1MG_FD_202533 | JGI IMG/M metagenome (GOLD analysis project Ga0307372, IMG submission 202533) | Soil microbial communities from Risofladan, Vaasa, Finland - OX-1 | ecosystem: Environmental > Terrestrial > Soil > Coastal area > Acid sulfate soil | place: Finland: Risofladan, Vaasa | collected... | reverse complement strand
CGCCTGCTCCGCGCGACACCGGAAAAGATCCGATCATTCTTCGCGGACCCAAAACTCGCCTACATCCGCCGCGCCTACGCCTAGTTCTTAGGCAACCTCCAAAAAGCCATTCTCGCCTTAGTACATCCACGCGCTTGGCGGACGGCTAGACCTCATCGCCAGTTTCGGCGACCACACGCTCACCGTAACTTCAACAGAAGCAGCCGATCCCCCTGCCGTGCTCGGGCTGGCCTTGCGCCCGGGCCGGTCGATCACCGCCTTGCGGGCATGACTCCGTGCCTTCCCAGGGATCAGCGCCTCCAGGATCCTCAGGGCGGTCCCGGCAACTGCTGCGCTACCCGGGCGGGAAGGCCATCACCAGCCGCCAGTATGACCATCTGTGGACCTGGATCGGCTGGGTCGCCCCGGCCTGGCCCTCGGCGACCGACTCGACCTGCTCGCCATCTTCAGCGACCAGATGGTCGCATAGCCGCCAAAGACGAGACGTGAGATCGACAATCGGGACGAACTGACCCATTCGGGTGCGCCTTTTACGGGTTGATCAGAGGAGCTTCATCGCTGTCAGTCCCAAGGGTTAGCCTGCCAATGCGAGCGTGGAGTGCGAACGGAGTGCCAATGGCGGAGCAACTGTCCTCACCGCTATCGACGGGCGGGGCGGGAGTGATTTTCGAGTACCGGGTCGCTGCGATCATGTTCAGCCGGCTGCTCCGGGGTGCCCACATCCCGGTCGGAGTCCAGATGCCGCTAGCGCGGGTCGCGCTTCAGCAGCGGAACAGCGGTTACCCGCTCGACGACATCGTCGCGTACGCGGAACCGCTCGGAAGCGCTCCTAGCATCCAGATCCAGGTCAAGCGGAGCCTCCGTGTGACCAGCCAGGACACCGAGTTCATCAAGGTGATCACGGCCGCTCTCGGCGTGTGCCAGACGCGAGCGGAAGACGTTAGGAGCGGGCAACTGCTCCTGGGACTGGCGGCGCGGGCACCCGTCGCCGATCTGGAAGAGCTTGCCGCCCTAGCCGAGATGGCACAGGCACATGCGGATCCCGATGGTCTCCAGGATCTGCTTCGCGAGGGCATCACCAGCAGCAAGTTGCGGGCGCGATTCGAGCATGTCGTCTCAGCCGTAGCGAGCACTGCTAGCACCTCCGACCGGAAGGAGGCCACGCATCTGGCTCACGGCATCCTCACGGGCCTTCATGTGTGGCATGTGCTCGCTGGCCCGGACGACCGCGACTGGCGGTTGGAACTGGACCACCTGTCAGGTGTGGCGTCCGGGACATCGAAGACAGCTGCCGACCTGATGGACCACCTCTATGTCATCGCCCAGGAATTCGGCCCCCGCAGCGGTCTTGTCGACCGTGATCATTTGCACAGGGTGCTCCTCAGCCGGTTCGGCGTTCGGCTGTCTCCGCCCGACGCGTCTACCCGAGGACCCGCAGGCAGGATCAACATCGTGAATAACGGGAGCGGCACCGTGATCGCCGGCGAAAGCCAGGTGTTCTACGGCCTGCGCGTCGGCAACTGATGATGGCACTCAGAGCGCTGAAGGCAGGAGACGCGTGACCGAGCTGAACGTGGGAATCCAGGGTTCAGGCAGCACTTTTGTCGCCCTGGAGCAGAACTTCCATCAGTACGGAGACGACTTTGTCGAGGTCCGCTCTGTTTCCCCCGATGACCTGGCGGCGACCGCTGACTGGAGGTTCGTTCCGCCCGCTGGTGAATGGGACACCGCGCCCGAGAAGCTCAGGGACCACAGGGCACTGATCGTCATCGGCGATATCGGCAGCGGGCGACGCACAGCCGCGTTGCGGCTGCTTCGGAGCTGCTGCGAGCAAGATCGGCTCCGCGAACTCGAACCGGTCTGGGCACGGCCACGAACCCGCCTTCTGCCGCTCGGCACGCGAGGCCATGGCTACCTCCTCGATATGACCGAGCCGACGAAGGAACCGATCTCGGAAGACTTCGTCAGGCAACTCTTCGTGTGGGCCCAGAGCAACGATTCTTACCTGATCGTTACCGCCACGGCAGGGGTGCCAACTGGCCATTGGACAGCGGATTCCCGCAGCGCCGTCGTGCGCCTCGGTTCTCCCGACGCGCGGCAACTCGTTGAGATCGAACTCCGGGCGGCTCACGCAGCCGATCGGTCCGTAATTCTGGCTGACGCCTTGTTCGAGCGCATCTGGCATTCAGCCCCGAAGGCGGAGGACGCGTGCCGCCTGGCCAGGATCATCATCGAGTCCGCTGACCTGCTGCCCGCACGGATCGCCGACGAATACGGGGACTGGCGCGATTGGATCGACGAACAGCTTCCTTCGGATCTCGGGGCACGCGCCCTTCTGTGGTCGTGTGCATTTTGCGATGGCGGCCGGAGGAAGTCCGTCCTGAAGATGGCGGAGGCGCTGCGGCGCAAGCTCGGGGAGCCGCGCACTCCCGCAGACATACTGGGTGACCAACCCGCCTCCCGCCGCCTAAGCATGGCGAAAGTCGAGCGAGCGGAAGACAGGGTAAGGCTAGCGCCCGGTCAGCATGGGCTGCCCGCCGCAGTGCGGCGGTACCTGTGGGATGAGTTCGAGGACCAACAGGAGATTCTCGCGGAGTGGGCGGTCGAGCAGGTCGGGACGCTGCCCTACGAGGATGCCGAGCGGGTAGTTGATTCTCTTCTCGACCTGGTTATCCGGTACCGCGACGAGAGTCTGCTCCGGCGCCTTCGCGACGCCCTGATCGGAGAGCGACGCCCGCTTGCCGTGCGAGCCTTCTCTGCGGCTGCCCTTGACCCTCGTTTCGGCGCCCAGGTAAGAGCCCGCCTGTATACCTGGCTGGCGCACTCGCCTTCCCAGGCCATCGTGGACCTCGTGGCCGAGGTCAGCGGCGGCCGGTTCGGCCAAGAGAAACCCACGATGGCCCTGGTGAGGCTCCGCAAAGCAGCCCAAGAGTCGCGGGCGGGTAGTCCGGCGCTAGCTACTGCCTTCACCGCTCTGGCAGCCCGTCACCCGGCGCTGGTTTCCGACGCGATCGACAACTGGTTCGCCGCGACTCCCCCGCCGACAGAGGCGATCAATGCCCACTTGGCGCTGGCTTCGCAAGAGCGCGGGGCGACGATGCTCTGCGGAAAGGCCGGATATGATCCAATCTTCAGGGACAAGCTGGTGAGCCGCTTCCGTTCCGCGCTTAGCAATCCGGCGAGCCGTGACGCCACGGACTCTGTCCTTGGGAAATGGGCGGAACTCGTTGATCAAGACTCGCTGGACGAGGCGATTGCGATAGACGTAATCGGTGCGGCGGTCGCCCCCTGGGTCCAGGACAATATAATGCAGCGGTTTCTTGGCAGCGACGAGCCGTTTGATGTACATACTTTTTGGGGAAAAGTGCTCGCGAGTGCCTTGCGGGCTAGGAACACGAGTACCGATGCCCAGGGAAACTGAACGATGGGGCCTGCGGCGAGAGCGCAGCGCCGATTTCAGTCTGCTGCTGCCCACTCGTCTGCCCGGCATCTCCTTCACCGGCCGGGGCCGGATCTGGTTCAGGCGAGACGCATCCAAACCAGGGAAGGACATTTCTGCCGCAGTGGCACGCGCAGCATCGCTGTTCGAGGTTCAACGCGTCGCGAGCACCATCACCCAAGAACTCCCCCCGGAAGCCTCCTTTGAGGCTGAGCAGCAGATAGCGCTCGACTTATGGAGTGGCGACCGGCTACGCGGCGATGTGGCCTTGAACTCAAGGCGAGGCTAAACCTTGTCCTAGCTGAGCCCGACTCATCCAAAGCCGATCGATACGACGAGGCTCGCCGAGCGACTCGGCTGGACGAGGCCATAATCCAAGACCGCCTTGCCTTTCTCCGGGATGTAGCCCTGCGGAACCCTTCCGCCGCGCGCCTCTGGTGGCTGCATCGCAATCTAGAGGGCAGTGAACCGGAAACGTCCTGGGAGGTCTTCGACCAGATCGTCCGGCCACTGATCACCAATGCGGATCCGCTTGACGACCAGGCCACCAGGTTCGCCAAGACGGTACTCAAACTCGTGGACCGCGTCCACGGGAAGCCAGATCGGCTTCGTACGCTGATCCAAGTCGCGACAGTGCTGCTGAGCGAGATGGGATGGCCGGACCTGGCCGACGAATTTGCCACCATGTCTCCTCTGCAATCGTCCGACGACGGCAAGGATGGGACATGACTGTCAGTTCTCAGACGATTGAGACTACGTGCGCGGCGCCTGTCAAACGGAATGGGACATCAGGCGGCTCGGTTGTCCTGTGGCGTCATTTCCGTTTCCAGGGTTGCGGGAGGCTAGTTGATACAGACCCAGATCTCCGGCGATGGCTGTGCGTCTGGGGTTAAATGCCGGGTCGCGGGGCGAGCTGGTAGGTGATGGGCCGGGTGTCGCCAGGCATGACGGGCGGGGTGGCGTTGATCTCGTCGATGAGCAGGGCCAGGGCGCGGGCGATGTGGGAGGCGCGGGGTGGTTCGAGGGTGACGGTGATGGCGGCGGGGGTGCAGGTGATGGTGCCGGCCAGGCCGCGGGTGATGGCGCGGTATTCGTCGTCGTCGCGCAGGTAGGCGTTGAGGTGGCTGGCCAGCCAGTGCCCGGCGTTGTGCGCGAGCAGCCGCAATACCATCTGCAGGCCGCGCCGCCCGGCGCGCAGCAGCGCGGTCTTCGCCTCGGGGTCGATGGCGTTGGCCGGGAGTTTCGCGGGGACCTTGTCGCGGGCCGCGGTGGCGGCAGCTAGTTTCTTGCGCGCCGCGCTGATTTTCTTCTGCGCGGCGGGGATCAGCCTGGTGTTCTTGGCGGCGGGGGCGATGGCCGGGTCGGCCAGCAGTACGGCCAGGTCGCGCTCCGCGGCGGCCAGTGCCTTCTCCGCCTCGCGGACGGCCGCGTTCGCCTGCTTGCGGGCCGGGTTGCCGGTGATCTTGGTATTCGCTTCGATGCCGGCGATGTAGTCGCAGATCTTGTCGATCCCGTAGTTCTCGCTGGCGTACTTGAGGAAGTTCTCCTCCCGCCACCGGGATTTCAGCCAGGCCAGGATCTCCGCCGGGCACGCATCGAAGTCAGAGGTGAGGATCTGCAAGGCGACCGTGCCGTGCTCGAACAAGGTGATCTGCCGGGCCTGGCCGTAGTCCTTGATCTGGACTTTCTCCCCGGCCCAGGCGAGCTGCCTGGTGCGGCCGCCGTAGCTGACCGTGGTGATCACCGGCAGCATCGCCGGGACCGCCAGCGGCGCCCGCCGGTAGGTTACCCAGTGCGCGTCCTGGTCGCGGCAGTACCGGAACACCTGCGCATACGCGCCGCCGCGGTCGAACCCGAGCATGATCTTCGCGCCCGGCCCGGCGGCCTTCTTCAGTTCCGCCAGCGCCTTCGGCAAGGTGACGGTCAGCCCGGACGGCTCACCGGTCACAAAGCACACCGCCCGCCCATCGTGCGCGGTCACGTGCGTGTCCGCGCGGCCCTTCTCGGCCCGGCCCCGCTTGTTATCCCAGCCCTTGCCCACCGGCTTGGCGCCGGTATAGGGCACGAAATGGTCATCGACGTAGTACACCCCGGAGGTCGCCGGGTCCGCCGCCAGCATCGCGGACGCGAACATCGACTGCAGCCGCAGCGGGTCGGTCCGGTCGGCGATCGCGGCCAGCGCAGGCCGCAGCGCCCGCAGCCCCGGCAGCACCGCGAGTCCGGCCAGCGGCCCTGCCTCCGCCGCGGCCAGGTGCTTGAACTGCTCAGTCGTCGCCGCCCCCAGCGCGAAGCACATGCTGACCGCCGACAGCAGCGCCGCATCCCCGGGCCGCCCGTCCTCCCCGCCCGCCGCAGCCGCCAAGATCTCCCCGGCGCCGGCCCGCCCGCCGAAGGCATGCAGCAGCATCGCCCCCGCATACCGCGACCTGAACACGCCCCCCGCGGGCAGCGGCCACGCCCGCAGCCCCCCGGCAGGAGGCAGGCCAGCACCAGCACCAGCACCAGCACCAGCACCAGCACCAGCACCAGCACCAGCACCAGCACCAGCACCAGCACCAGCACCAGCACCAGCACCAGCACCAGCACCAGCACCAGCACCAGCACCAGCACCAGACGCCGGCCCGGGCTCCGGCTCAGGCTCAGGCTCAGGCTCAGGCTCAGGCTCCGGCTCAGGCCCGGGCTCCGGCTCAGGCCCGGTGAACAGGGGTTCCGCCGGCGCCCAGCCGGGTACGCGTTCCCGGGCCGGCGCCTGCCCGCGCGGTCCCAGCCCGCGGCCGATCGTGGTATGCGCCACGCCCAGCCGCCGCCCGATTTCCGCGTCACTGGCACCCTGCGCCCGCCACGCCCGGGCCTGCGCCCACTGCTGCGCGGTCACCTTCCCCGGCGTGCCACGCCGGTCCTGCATGACCAGCGCCGCCGGCCCGTCCCGCTTCGCCGCGTTGTGCAGCGTCGCGACGTAGTTCTCCGTCAGCCCCAGCACCGCGGCGACTACCCGGCCCTTGAACCCCAGCTGCCGCAGCACCGCCAGCGCGATGTTCCGCATCACCACATCGCCGGCGGCATACTCGAACAGCACCACCCGCCCGGCCGTGATCACGCACCGGCCATCATGCTCGTGCATGCGAAGGTCACGGGGCTCTGGTATGCCCTCCAGGATCGCCGCAACCGCCGCTGACATGCCACCATCCTACCAGAGCTTTAAAAAATACGCACAGAAAAGCCTGGGCAAGACAGCATGTCACAGACCTATGGCTGTCCTATCGCCGGAGATCTGAGACCCTGGCGGGTAGAGCCGAGGCTGCGTGCCACTCGTGGTGAAACCGGCGCGATGGCTGGCTGGCATCCGTACCACGGGGGCAGGTCATAGTCGCCCCAGATTGCGATCTTGTCGCACTTCCTTGGCCTTCGAGGTGACTGGTGAGGCTAGTCAGCGGATCGGTTCCCTCGATCATGTTCCGGTCGGCAGCATCCCTGACGCCACAGGGGTCCGTCCCCGCACGTTCTCTAGCCGGTATTCCATGGCACAAGGCGAAGACGCACCAGGGCGGAGCGGGCTGACATTCGGAGGCCCGACGCCGCGTTCTGTCATAGGTCGGGGCACCATCACGTCCCGAGTGCAAGCTCGAACTCGACCCCGTCAACTTCGCTATCAGAATGTTGCGAACTTAGCAACATCCTGATAGAGTGTGTGCCATGAATGAGAATGGGCTTGGTGCGCGCATCGCGGCGCTGCGCGAGGCGCGGGGGATGACCGGAGAGGAGCTTGGCGCGGCGCTCGGCCTCTCGCGGTCGCAGGTATCGAAGGTCGAGCACGGTACGCGCCGGCTGGACGTCAGCGAGGTAGCCGCCGTAGCCGACGCCCTTGAGGCCAGCCTTGCGGAAGTGCTGGGCGTGGAGCGCAGCGGCAGCCTCGCACTGGCCGCCAGGGTCATGGCTGCCCCTCAAGCCGACGACACGCTGCCGTCCCGCCGGCGCTTGCGGCAGCTGCTCGAAGCAGACGCCAGCCTGGTCAGCGCGACCGGGCTCCGGGAAAGCCGTCCGACGCAGTCCGGACGAGACGTGCTCTCGCTGATCAAGGACCAGGGCATTCCGTCTGGGCGCGCGCCGTGGCGGGACGGCGAGGATCTCGCCGTCCTCGTACGGCAGGGACTCGGCCTCGGTCGCGGACCGATCGCGGACGTCGCCGAGCTGGCCGAGCGCCACTTCGGGCTCGACGTGCTCGCATGGCCAACCGGCACGGCGGTAAGCGGGCTGTGCGCTCACGGCCACGGCGTCGCGATGGTGCTGATCAGCACCTCGTTCCCGCGCGGGCACCAGCGATTCACCGCGGCACACGAGCTGGCGCACCACCTCCTCCGCGACCCGCGGGAGATCGTGATCGACAGCGACCTGTATGACGGCGGCAACCCGATGGAGAAGCGGGCGAACGCGTTCGCCGCCGCACTGCTCATGCCCGCAGACGGGCTGCGCGACGTAATCGCAGGCCGCCCTATCGACGAGACCGTGCTCACGGAACTGATGCGCCACTTTGGCTCCAGCTTCTCCGCGCTGCTGTACCGCCTCGCGAGCAGCAGTGCCGGGCTGCTGAGCACCCGGATGCGCGACGTGTGGCTGCAGGAGCCCGCGTCCTCAGTGCTCCGCGCAGCGAACGACCCGGCACCTGCGGAGCTGACGGTCCCAGACGAGTCAAGGCGTATCCCGCCACGACTGTGGCGCGCGGCACAGGCCGGCTATCAGGACGGCCGGGTCGGCATCGGCACGCTCGCCGCCCTGGCCGACGAGGACGCCGAGCAGCTATTCCTCCGCCTCGCCGCCAATGACGTGCGCCCGCCACTGCCCGCTGACGACGATCTGCATGACCTATGACCAGCCCAGTGCCAAGACTGCTGATCGACACCTGCTCGATCATCAACCTGTCCTACTGCGCGCCGGTCGGTCCGGTCTTCCGTAGCCGCTACGAGGGCGCCGCCGGGTGGGTGCGGGCAACCCACGCAGAACTGGTACGGCAGCGCAGCCGCCGGCCGCCACACCCCCAGGCAGGACGTGCCGGCAACTGGGCCGCGTCATGGCTCGGCATGCCCATCGAGATGACCAGCGATGATCTGCTCGTCGCGACGGAAAGCATCCAGCGCGCCATCGCCGCTGGCTACACCGACTCCGCACTTGACCACCTGGGGGAAGCAGCGAGCATCGCGCTGCTCCAGTCGGCCGGGAAAGGACGGCTCATCAGCGATGATCACGCAGCCAGAGCCGAGTCACGGAAGCGAGGGGTCAGGGCGAGCTCCACGGTCAGCGTAATCGCCCAGTTGCTCGCCGTTCCAGGGAGCGGCGTCGACCCCCACGATGGCCGACATGTACCTACGGACTCTTCGGGCCAGGGAACGGATGCACGCACAGCTCACGTCAATCGACCTGCTCGCAGGCGATCTCGGACCCTGGCAGTAGCGCTGAGCAACGGCAGGTCCAGCCTCGAAGTTCGTCCAGTCATGACTGGACGACGCCGAAGTCCCCACCAAGTATCACCGGACTGTCGGCGACATCGTCTCCGGCCTGCTCGCCTCTGGTTTGACGCTCAGCGCGCTGCTGGAGCCGCGGCCATCGCGGAGCGACGTCGAAGCCCGGCCGTCCCTAGGCATCCACGCGAGCCGCCCGGTGCTCATCATTATCAGGGCCTCGCGTGCCTGAGGGGAACCGTCGGCGGCGATCTCGCCGCTATGCTGCCGGGCATGGCAGCGGGCGGCGGTGACAACAGCTCCGGGTTCGCCCGTACCTACGCCACCCAGGCCGCGACCTATGACCGCACCCGGTCGGCGAGCACGGAGACGGCGGGCCCGGTCCTGGCCGCTATCTCTTCCGCTCCGGGCCGGACGGTGCTCGACGTCGGCGGCGGCACCGGGAACTACGCGCTGGTGATGCGCGCGTCGGGGTTCAGCGTGACGGTCGCTGACCGCTCGGCGGAGATGCTGGCGGTCGCGGCCGGCAAGGGCCTGCCGACCTGCCGGGCCGACGCGGCGAGCCTGCCGTTCTGTGACCGGTCCGCAGACGCGGTGACGATGCTGTCCATGCTCCACCAGGTCCCCCGGTGGAAAGAAGCGCTCGCCGGGGCGCGCCGCGTCCTGCGACCAGGCGGCGTGCTGTGCCTGCTGCTGTACACCCGCGAGCACATGGACTCCCATTTCTTCCTCGGCTACTTCCCCGGCGGCCGCGCCTGGGCCAGCCGCGACACCCGGCCCATCGCCGAGTACGCCGCCGAACTCCCCGGCGCCGATGTCCAGCCGCTGCAGATCCGGGGCACCGGCGACCTCACCATGCACGTCATGCGCAGGCACCCGTCCCTGGCACTGGACCCCGGCCTCAGGGCCCAGACCAGCTTCTTCGCCCGGATGCTCCGCGAGCACCCCGCAGAACTCCAGGCCGGCCTGGCCCGGCTGGCATCCGACATCAGCTCCGGATCCCTGCCAGCCGGATACGACCGCGACCTGCCCGACGGTGACGCCTACCTGGCCACCTGGCGAAAGCCCGCCTGACCCGCAACCACCCCCGTGAGCCAGGCCAGGCCTGGCGACCACGAGCGCGGGCGAATCCGCTAGGCGCGCCGATCAACCAGTTCGGCTTGCTCATAAGAAAGCGCCGCCATGCCCATCCGAACGACCATGGCGGGTAGGGCGTGTGAAGCAGCTAGCGGTGCGATTACATAACGTGATGGCGGTATCGGTATGTCGCCCTTGGGCAGGGACGAGCCGACCACGCGGATCGGCTCCTGGGTTTAGGGCCTGGAAATGAACAACACGCTCAACTGGGCGTGGTGGCTGGGCTGATGGTGTAGTTCCATTCACCGTGCCAGTCGTGCGGGGTGACGTACTGCGTGACCAGGGCTCTCATCTCGCGGTCGGTGATCTTGATGCCACGCGGGTAGGTGGCGGTGTCGCGTTCGGCGCGGACGGTCAGGCCGGTTCGGGTGGTGGTTCCGGCGATGAGGCTGACGGCGGTTTCGTGGCTGGTCAGCGGCCGCCCGGCCCAGTTCATCGAGATATGGCTGAACAGGCGGTGCTCTATTTTGTTCCATTTGGAGGTGCCGGGCAGCATGTGGCAGACGGTGATCGCCAGGCCGGCGGCGTCGGCGAAGGCGGCCAGTTCTTTCTTCCATAGCCGCAGCCGGTAGCCGTTGGAGCCGCCCGCGTCCGCGGTGATCAGGAGCTTCGTCGCGCCGGGGTAGGCGGGGCGGCCGATGGCGGCCCACCAGTGGCGGATAGTCGCGACGGCGAACTGGGCGGTGTCGCCGTCGCTGCCGACGGACACCCAGCCGGCATCGGCGCCGAGGTCGTACACGCCATAGGGCACGGCCTTGCCCTGCTCGCCGGGGAAATCGTGGACGTCCGCGCGGCGCGGGTCGCCGGCCGGCCGCCATTCGCGGCCCTTGCTGGCGTACTCCCCGATCAGCTCCTTCTTCTTCGCATCCACGCTGATCACTGGCTCGCCGGCGGCCAGGGCGGCGGTGACCTGGTCGTTTATGTACCGGAACTGGCCGTCGCGATCCGGGTGCTGCTTTCCCTCCAGCGTCTTGGCGTTGCCCTGCAGGCTGTACTCCAGCGGCCCGGCCAGCAGCTTGCCGACACTGTGATGAGAGACCTGATGCCCCTGCCGCCCGAGCTCCCCGGCCAGGTTCCGGGTCGACTTCGTGGTCCACCGCAGCCGGGTCATCGGATCACCGCGGGTCTCCGGCTCGACCAGCGCGTCGAGGGCGTCCAGCAGGCCCGCGTCGACATCAGCCAGCGGCTTGCGGCCGCCGCCCGGCCGCCGCGCCCGCCCGTCCAGCGGCTCCGCGCCCGCGTCCAGCTCATCCACCCCGGCGGTCACCGTCACCCGCGACACCCCGGCCGCCCGGGCCACCAGCGAGACCCCTCCGTAGCCAAGCGACCTGGCCTCAGCCGCCAGCACCAGCCGCCGCTGCCGCTCATCCAGATGCGGCAGGATCGTCCCGAACTTCGCCGCCAGGACCTGCTCATCGATCTCCATGACAATGGCCATATCAGAAGCATGGCCACGCCATCGGCGAGCAGGTACCCGTAGGGCGGGCGGCCGCCGAGGTAGCGGCCCTGCTCGCGGGTCTGGGCGGCCATCGCGGTGCGGACCCGGATCCGGGTCCGGGTGATCTCGCGCTTGGACGCCAGGCCCATCGCGACCATCAGCAGCTCGTGGTCGGCGGCCTGGAAGTCGACCGGGCCGCCGGCCTCGGGTGTCCATAGCTGGATGCCGTAGTGCTCGAACAGCGGCGCCATCTGGGTGTACTGGCCGCCGTAGAACGCCCGGTCGTACTCCCCGACCACGATCGCGTCGAACCCCCGGTCCGGGTCGGCCATCGCGGCGACCAGCGCCGCCGCCTGCGGGCGGTGCGCCCACGGCAGAGTGCGGCTCTGCCCGGCGTCGAAGAACTCCGCCACGATCCGCCCGTACCCGGCGACCAGCCCGGCCGCCAGGTCCAGCTGCCTGGCCCGGGATGTCACCGGGTCCTGGTGATCCTCGGTCGACACCCGGCCGTAGAACGCGGACCGCAGCCCGCCCTGGCACGGCTCGGCCCACCGGCCCCGGCCGGTCGCCCGTGCCCACGAATCCAGACCGCCCCCATCGGCGCCAGGGTGCGCGGACAAGCCCTCTTGGTGCGCCGGCATGGCACCAACCCTCCCCGCTCCGCGTGATGGCGGCTTCCTGGCAGCCCCAGCCCGCTACGTGGCTGAGTCAGGGCGCTGACAAGCATGACTATAGGATTAGCTATAGTCCGGCGCGCGAGAGCGCCGGAATTCACCCCATGCGGCCAACGGAAGGCAGAAGTGTCCGATGAGCGGCTCCACCAGGCGAGACCCTGGCCCGCTGACCAGACCCGCAGGGGGAGCGGGCGGATCCGGGCGGCACGACAAGGCCCTGGTGGCCCGCCAGGCCGGCCGGCGGCTGGCCGCCGAGCGAAGGAGCCTGGGCATCACCCAGGCTCAGCTCGCCCAGGCGATGGGCGTCACACCCGGCCGGGTCTCCCAGATCGAGCGCGGCGGACCGGCCACCATCGACGCCACCGCCCGCTATATCACGGCCCTGGGCGGCGAACTCGACCTCGTGGCCACCCTCGGCGGCCCCCCGGTCATCATCGCCACCACAGCCGGGCGTGACCAGGGCAGGGAGTCCGCCACCGACGCGGACCACCCAGGCAGCGGCGCGTCACGGCCAGCCCGGTCGCCAGTGGGGTAGGCGCGCCCCCGGCCGGGTATTATGCGTGCGTAATATCCGGACGCGAGGGAGGCGTAGCGTGGGCTATGCCCTGGTCATGACACCCGAGGTCCGGGCGTGGCTGCGTGACCTGCGGCACCGTGACCGGGCCAGCGCGGTCCTGGTCGGGCAGGCGATCGGCATGCTGATCGAGGCCGGACCCGAACTCGGGCGCCCGCTCGCCGACCGGATCCAGCACTCGCGGCTGAGCAATCTGAAGGAACTGCGGCCCGGCTCGGCCGGGCGCAGCGAGATCAGGATCCTGTACGTGTTCGACCCGAAGCGGAACGCGGTGCTGCGGGTAGCCGGGGACAAGGCGGGGCAGTGGGAGGCCTGGTACAAGCAGGCGATCCCGCTGGCCGAGGAACGATACGAGATGTACCTGAAGCAGGAAGGGGCGCGATGAGCGGCGAGGAGTTCCGCACCTACAGCCGGGAGGAGTTCCTGGACGAGTTCTTCCCGGACTCCGGGGACCGTGCCGAAATTGCCGCCGGGATGGAACGGCTCCGGGCCGAGCAGCGCGCCTACCGGCTCGCGGAGATGCGCCGCCGCCTCGGTTTCAGCCAGGCACAGGTCGCCGCCCGGATGGGGGTCACCCAGGGGCGGGTATCGGCGATCGAGAACGCCAGGCCCGGCGCCACCGAGCTGCGGACCATCGCCGCCTACGTCGAAGCCCTCGGCGGACGGCTGGAAATCATCGCCGACTTCGGCGACCAGCGCCTCGCCTTCGCCGAACCAGGAACCGAAGCCGCCTGACCAGCAGTCACACAAGGACAGCCGGCTCCTCATTCAGGACCGATCACCAGGAAGCGGGCGAGCACAGCCCGGGACGCCGAAGCAGCCATACGATCCCAACCACCCAGGACTCGCGGCGGCCCGAGTTCACGACGGACGGTGACCGGCCGCTCCGGGATCTCGCCGGGACCACGCCACCGATCGGGCACCCGGGCGGATGGAATCGCTGGCGGCGGCCTCACACGGGCTGGACCCTTGCAGGAACCCCGCGAGCTTGCAGTAGCTTGCGGATGCCGCCGGGATCGCTGGTCAGGACGAGGTCGGCAGGCGCTGTCAGCAGCGCTACGTGTGCGTCGACGACGTCTGCGGAACCTGCCAGCGCGAGTAGTTCGCCGATACGCCTGCCGTCGTCCTTGCCAAGTGCCTCGACGCCGACGCCGGCCAGGACCCGGGCGAGATTAGCCTGCTTGCGCCCATCTCGCCAGACCTGGCCGATCACCGCGGAACTTACCCGGACCGGCGTTCCCCGCTGCTGGAGCACCCGCAACTGGGCGCCGATCAGCCGGTTACGGCGATCAACCGCTACGAGCGCGCCCGCGTCCAGGACCGCTTTCACACCACGTCCCGGCGCGGCGCCAGTCCTAGCCGGGACGCCGCTTCATCCAGCTCATCCTGGGTGAACGGGCCGTCCTCCGCCTCCCATTGGTCCAGAGCAGCGCCGAGGAGCTCATTGCGCAGCTTGTCGGCCGCCGCTTCGGTGAGCCATGTCGACACGCTGGTGCCCTGCCGGGCAGCCGCCTGCCGGACTCCCTCTCCGAGGTCGGGCGGCATCGTCACGGAGAACCTGTCTACCTGTGCCACGCATACGAACATATCACATACGGGCGTATGCCTGCACTTGTGATCCTCGTATTCACGGTACCGAACACCGCCATCCCGCCCGGGACGACAATCCGGCTGACGCCACTGAGGAATGTCAGGCTTCCGGCCCGGCCCGGCCAGCCGGCGCGAACGGATTGCCCGGGCGGCATCGCCACATCAGCCAGTTCGGAGTCGTACCGGGCCTGGCTGCAACCAAACCGGCGAGACGTGCGGATCGGCGGGACGGCGCGCGAGTCAGGGTAGTGGGTTGGTCACCTTCTGCTGCGGGTGACCAACCCCGCGGCTCAGATCCTGGTTAGCCGTAGGGGTGCGGGCCGATGAGCGCCCGGCGCGTTTGCCGGCCGGGGGACATGGCGCGCACGATGGGCACGTGGAGATTCATTCGGCCCTGCTCAGGGAGGTTCGCTGGCGTAGCGTCTGCTCGACGGTGTTCACCAGGGCCGCCTTCGTCGAAGGATCGTGGTGGGTGCTGCGGCTCAACGACTTCCCCGAGCATCCGCTCTGCACGTTGTTCGCCGACGGCCAGCGTGTCGACGATCTTCCCGCCGGCTGGCGGGCCACGGCGGGCGGCCCCGGGCCCCTGACGCCGCAGGAGCGCCGGCAGGTCCTCGGCGTCATGCGCGGGCTTGGCCCGTACGGCTCGGAAGCCGGGGTGCCATGTGACGGGGACTGGTGCACCTGCTCGATCCTGACCGATGACTACGTCGCGCGCGAGGCCTGAACGTGGATCAGGCCTCGCCTGAACGCGGTTCACCGAGCCGCGGCGCCCGGCCAGGACCGCAACGCCTGCAAACAATTGGGCGGCGATGCGCTTGGCTGTGAAGGCCGCTTCCGGTAGCTGAGCGTAACTGGTTTCGCGGGCGGGCCGGGCGGGCGGTCCGGATGCGGAGGGTGCCTGGCGGGCTGGGGCCGGCGGCCTTGCGCGGTGGTGCCAAGGCGTGCCGGTAGCCTCGGCGGGGTGTGGATGCACGGGCATGATCTGGGGCTGGGGGCCGCGGAGAATTACCTGGCGTTCGCGCAGGAGACGCGGGGCCGCAGCCCGGCGTATGAGTCGCTGGCCGTCTCGGTCGCCGCCGATGGTGTGGTCCGGGGGTTTCTGGGTTCGCTGCCGCCGGGCAAGCGGCAGCCGAACCTGCTGTTCGCCGCGGCCCGTTATCTGCTGGGAGGGGTGCCTGACCTGGGTGGGCTGCGTGATCTGGCCAGCCGGGGCCGGGATGAGCTGGCCGCCGTGATGCTGGCCCGGCGGACCCAGACCAACGAGCCGGCCCGGTGCGCCACGCTGCTGCCGGCCCTGGCCCAGTTGCCGCGGCCGCTGGCACTGATCGAGGCCGGTGCGAGCGCCGGGCTGACATTGCTGTTCGACCGCTACTCCTACGACTACGCCGGGCACAAGATCACCGGCGCCGACCCGGCGGCGCCGGTGCTGCGCTGCGAGCCCCGCGGCCCGGTTCCGCTGCCGGACCGGATCCCGGAGATCACCTGGCGGGCCGGGCTGGACCTCAGCCCCCTGAACGTAGCTGATGACGATGACGTGCGCTGGCTGTCATGCCTGGTCTGGCCCGGCGAAGGCGACCGGGAGCAGCGCCTGGCCGCTGCGGTCGCGACCGCCCGCCGCGACCCGCCGGACGTCCGCCGCGGCGATATCCTGACCGGACTGCCGGGCCTGGCCGCCCAGGCGCCGCCGGACGCGACACTGGTCATCTACCACACCGCCGTCCTGGCCTACCTCACCCCAGCCGACCGGGAACGATTCGCAGCCCAGGTCCGGGCACTGCCCGCCGTATGGCTATCCAATGAGGGACCCGGCATCGTCCCGGGCCAGCCCATACCCCCCTACCGGGGCACCCCGTTCGTCCTGGCCCGCGACGGCCGCACCATCCTGGCCCTGACCGACTCCCACGGAACCTGGCTCGACTGGCACCCCAGCCCGCAGCCCGGGCAGGGCCAGGCCCGCGGGAGCCTGCCCGGGACCACGCCGATCGCCCCGTTATGCGCTCGATGGCCCCTGCCCGTCAGCGATCCTCAGGCACGCCCGATCGGCGGCTACGGCACCGTCTCCGAGCGTTTCCCCTGGACTCCGCAGCGTTACGCTGGGTGTCCATTGTGGTGGTAGCGGGTGCTTGTCATGGATGGCGTATGCGCAGGAGGCCGCGTTGCATGACGGCGACCGCGCCGGCGAGGCTTCCGGGCTCGGCGAGGCTGGCTAGGTCGCTGATGGCCTTGGTGACCGTGGCGGCGGACTGGTCAGGCAAGCGCAGGACGACGATGCCGGCGTGGCTGCCCGGCGGGTAGGCGCGGATATCGCCCAGGCCGACGTCCAGGGTTACCAGGATCCGCCCGGCCCGGGTAGCGGCCGCGACAACGTCCTGGTCGGGCGCGCCGGTCATGCCCTCCGCAGGAACGGTGTCGACGTCGTGCCCGGCGCTCGTCAGGATCGGGGCGGAGGAGACGGGAAGGTTCTCGTCGAGCTTGAACTTCACAGTGACTGCGGGATCGGGAGCAGTTCCTCGCGGGCCAGGGCCGCTCCGTACGCCGCGGCCGCGCGCACGCCCGCGGTGGTGATCGTGGGGTACTCGGCGGTGATCTCCTCGGCGGTCATCCCGCTGGCCAGGCAGTCGAGGATGACGCTGACCGGGACCCGGGTGCCGGCGACCACGGCCTGGCCGTGCATCACCCGCGGGTCGGCGGAGATCATCCGCAGTTGCTCGCTGGTCACGGTCCCAGTCTGCCTTGCCGGCGGCGGTAAAGCGAAACCCGCTGCCGGCTTCACGTCGGCCGGGCTCCGTCAGCGGGTGCCGCCCGGCAGGAACCGCCTCCGGCCGGGCGGCACCATCGCCGGTGCCTACCGTGCCGCCCCGGCGATGTAGGTAGCGACGATGTAGGTCGCATGGCGGTCCAGGGAGGCCCGCGCCCGGTCATAGCGCATCGTGGTACGCGGATCAGCATGCGAAGCGGCTTCCTGGACGTCCCGCAGCGGGACTCCCGCGTCGAGCGCGGCCGTGATGAACGCATGCCTCAGCGTGTGCGGCCCGGCGTTCTTGGTGATCCCGGCCCTGCGAGCCACCCGCCGGACGATCCGCCCGGCGCCGTGTCGGTCCAGCCGCCGCCCGTCCGGGGCCAGGAACAACGGCCCCTCGCAGCGCTCCCCGATCGCCAGGTCGACCGCGCGGGCCGTCCTGGGCGCGAGCGGGATGGTGACGATCTTGCCGCCCTTGCGGCGGATCGTCATGACCCGGTGGCCGCGCTCCACGCCCAGCGCCCCGATGTCGGCGCTGGTGGCTTCTGACACCCGCAGCCCATTGAGCGCCAGCAGCGATATCAGCGCGTGCTCGGCCGCCGGGCCGAGCCCCGCGGCGACCAGTAGCGCGCCGGCCTCGTTGCGGTCCAGCCCTGTCGCGTGCGACTCGTAATCCACGCGGGGACGGCGGACATGGACCGCCGGGGAATGATCCAGCAGCTCTTCCTCCACGGCGTACCGGTAGAACCCTGCGATCGTCGACAGGCGGCGGGTAACCGTGGCCCTGGCCCGGCCGCGCGCCTCCAGGTCACGGGCGAAGCACTCGATATCCGACCGCCGCACATCGAACAGCCGGACATGCCGCTGCTGGCACCAGCCGGCGAACTGGCGCAGATCCAGGCCGTAGGCCTCGCTGGTCAGGCCGGTGTAGCCGGCCAGGAACCCGGCCAGGGCGAGCCTTTCCGGGCCGGAGAACACTGGCTCGACAGCAACGATCTCGGCGGAAACGACTGCGGACGTGGACGTGGCGGTCATGGGGTACCTCCCGTGGATCTGGCTGAGACCCCGCCAGGCCGTCGAGGCCCCAGCGCTTACGACTGGACAGGCAGAGCCCCACCTTGTTCTCATATGGGGATCCCGTTCTGACGACCCCGCACGGGTAGGACCCAGATCTCCGGAAGTGCGTGAGCCTGACGTGACCTGACCTGGTGTTTGCCGTGCCTTACACACTGCGTAAAGAGTTTAATTCTGATAGGATACTGGCATGCGGGCAGCGGCGATCCTGGAGGGCATGCCCGATCCGCTGGACCTGCACGTGCACGAGCACGACGGCCAGGTGTGGGTGCTGGCCGGCAGCGCGGTGCTGGCCAGCTACCGGGCCGGGGATACCGCGATGCGGAACATGACGGTGGTGATGCTGAGGGGGCTGGGGTTCGCCGGCCAGGATGTCGCGGCGGCGATGGGCCTGAGCGCGGTGTATGTGTCGGTGCTGCGCTCGCGGGCCCGCACTGAGGGGTCGGCGGGGCTGGCCCGCCGGCGGGGCCGGCCGGCCAGGTCCGGCGCGGACGCGCGGGAGCGGGCGCGGGCCTGGCGGGATGAGGGGGTGGCGGACGCGGAGATCGGCCGGCGGCTGGGGGTGCACGGGACCACGGTCGCCCGGTGGCTGGGCCCGCGGCGGCCTGCGGCAGACCCGGCTCCCGGCGAGGCGGAGCCGCTGTTTTACGAGGCGGAGCCTGAGACCGGCGCTGAGCCCGGGCCTGCGGCGGACGCTGAGCCTGCGGCGCAGGCTCAGCCCGATGCGGCCGTCACCGGGCCTGCTGACGGCGGCGGGCTGGTGCCGGCCGGCTTGCGGGCCGCGGGGCCGCGGATCACCAGGGGCAGCTTGTACTCGCGGTACGCCGGCGCGATGCTGCTGCACGCCTTCGCGGGCCGGGTGGATGCGGGCGCGATCCTGGCCTCCGCCGCCGGCGGCACGAAGGACCGGGACGGGTTCCGGTTCGCCGATGTGGCGCTGCTGTCGGTTACCAGCATCTGCTTCGCCCTCGGCGCCGCTACCACCGAGCAGTTCAGGCACCTGGCCGCCGCCGATGCCGGGCTGCTGGCCGGGCTGGCGGTCCTGCCGGACCTGCGGACGCTGCGGCCCCGGCTGGCCGCGATCGCTGACGCCGCCGACCCGCTGGAACTGCAGGCCATGTTCGCCAGGGCGATGCTGGCCGCCGGCCCGGTGCTGTCCGGCGTGTACTACGTCGATGACCATTTCGTCCCCTACACGGGGGCGAAGCCCGTGGGCAAGGGCTGGAACAACAAGCGCGGCCGGGCCGGGCGGGGCCGCGCCGGCACCCACGTCACCGCCCATGACGGCCGGGCGGTGTGCTTTGTCACCGGGCAGCCGTCCGGGCTGACCGTCACTCTGCCGCTGGCGCTGGCCGAGCTGAAGAAAGCAGCCCCGGCCGGGACCAGGATCATGCTCGGGTTCGACCACGGCGGCGCCTACCCGCAGGTCTTCGCCCGCTGCCGCCAGGAGAACGCCGACTGGGTCACCTACCGGCGGGCGCCGCTCGCGGTCCCCGCCGCGCTGCCCGTCCTGACCACCATCACGATCGGCGGCAAGACGCGGCAGGTCGCCTGGGCCGAGGAGAGAGCGCGGGTCAAGGACTACGGCGAGGCACGGCAGATCACCTTGTTCGAGGCAGGCCAGGTCGCGCTGCAGATCCTCACCTCCGACCCCGGCTCTTGCCCGGCGGAGATCCTGTCCTGGCTGAAGTCACGGTGGCGGGAGGAGAACTTCCTCAAGTACGCCTCGGAAAACTACGGGATCGACAAGATCTGCGACTACATCGCCGCCACCGGCACCAACACCAAGATCGTTGATAACCCGGCCCGCAAGACCGCGAACACCGCCGTCCGCACAGCACAGACGGCGCTCACCGCGGCCCGCGAGGATCTGGCCGCCATGCTCGCCGGCCCCGCCATCACCGCCGCCGCCAAGAACACCAGGCTGATCCCCGCCGCCCAGCGCAAGATCAGCCGGGCCGGGCGGGCCCTCGCCACAGCCGAGGCCGCCCGCGACGCCATCCCCGTCAAGCTGCCCGCAAACGTCCTCGACCCCGACGCGAAGATCGCGCTGCTGCGGGCCGGCCGCCGCGGCCTGCAGATGATCCTGCGCCTCCTCGCGCACAACGCCGAGCACTGGCTCTCCAGCCACCTCAACGCCTACCTGCAAGACGACGACGAATACCGCGCGATCACCCGCCAGACCATCATCCGCGGCCTCGCCGGGACCATCACCTACACCCCCCGCGCTATCACCGTCGAACTCCAGCAGCCCGGCGAACCCCGCGTCACCCGCGCCCTGGCCCTGCTCCTCGACGAGATCAACCAGGACCCGCCCAGCATGCCCGGCGACACCCGGCCCATCACCTACCAACTCGGCGCGCCGCCCTCAGCATTCAACAGTTGACGCAGACCAACTTCCGGAGATCTGGGACCAGCTCCGAGCTGCGTAATTCGCCGGGCTGACCCCTGGATCTGGATGTAGACGGCCGCTGGCTGATCCTCACTCAGGCTTGTGGGCTTCGGCGGGTTGCCCGACGCTTCCTGGAGGCGATGACAAGCGACACGACGGCGATGTCGAGGACTGACATGGCCACCAAGAAGGCCGACGTTTGGTACACCGATGCCACCGCCGGTCCCGACGCCAGGAGGTATCCCAGGTACGTGGCGGGGATCGGCACCGTGATCGTGGACCACCACCACCGCTTTGTGACCAGCGATGCGGCCGCGGGTGCCCCGAAGAAAGCCAGAAGGCAGGCCCCGAGGGATGTCGCGGTAACCATGTTGTCGCTTCGAGTGCAGTCGTGGCCGATGCCGCACAGCCCGGCTACGAAGGCCACGGCGAAAGCAGCGATGGCCACTACTCCTCCGAGGAGGACTATGAGGAGGCCAACCCACCATGGAGCTGCTCGCATTCGAGCTTGGCCTGGATAGAGCCGGCGGGCTGATCCCAAGTCAGGCCGTGTCACGCAGTCCGAGCACGGTGGGGGTGATGTCCACGCTGAAGCTGATACCCAACCCCCGTGCCAGCCGGGCCAGCATCGTCAGTGAAGGCTCGTGATCGCCAGCCTCCAGGCGGGCGATCGCCGGTTGGAGCATGCCCAGTTGACGAGCCAGTGCGCTCTGGGAGAGACCGTGATCGGCCCGATACCTGATGACCCGGATGGCCACGGCGTTCGCGAACGCCGTGCGTTCGTACTCCTGACGCACCTCAGGGTCTCCTAGCTCGTCGGCAGCGAGCTCCTCGGCCTTGCGCAACTCCGGCATCTTCATCATGACTTCACCCCTCCTCGACCTCGGCTAGCCGCTGCACCGCTGCTTGGCATGCTCGCCGGAACCCTTGCGGATCGACCTGCGCCTCCGGTCCCACCGCAGCGACGACGAACTCGGCCCGGATCTGCCGGTAGAACGCCCGCCAGGGACCGCGACCGCCCCGTGGCCGGAACTCATTCAGCCCAACTTCACCGAGACGGTCGGACGAGTGCAGAACGGCGGCTCGGGCGCGTCAAGCAGCAGGCAGAGTCAATCACGGATTGTGACGTGAACGGTGGTGCCTGCTGGCACACTACCGACTGCCCCGGCCGGGCGGGATCAGGCGCCGCAAGCCCGGACGCCGGTGATGGCACACTGATGCGATGGCGCCGTGGCGGGTCCGTGATTTCCACTCTGATGACCTCGACGCGGCCGTGCGGTTGTGGGACACCCCGGCGGCGAGCAGCGAGGCACCGGCGTTCGGGCTGGCTGACCTGATCGCCGCTGTCCGGTCGCATGAGCCTGCGGTGGTGGCCGCCGTCGGCGACGAGCTGGTGGGGGTCACGGTCGCGACCGTGACCGGCGACCGGGCCTGGGTGATGCGGGTTAGCCTGGCTGCCGCGTGGCGGCACCGCGGGATCGGCAGCGCGATGCTCGGCGAGCTGGAGCGGCGGCTGGTGGTGGCCGGGGTGCACCGGATCCACTGCCTGCTTGCGGAGGAGAGCGAGATCGGTGCCCTGGCGCTGGAGCATTCGGGGTACTCCGGTCGCCGGGGGATGGTCTTTTACGAGCGGCTCGAACCGGTCGGCCCTGGTAGCGCCGGGGCCCTGGGCCAGCTTGGCGGCCGCATGGTGCAGGCCGGCGCCTGGGATCAGCTCGGCGGCATGGCTAAGGAGAAGGAGCTGATCGAGCGGAGGGTCATCCTGCCGTTGGCCCAACCGCAGCTGGCCGAGCGGCTGGGCCTGGTGCCGCCCCGGGCGATCGTGCTGTTCGGCCCGCCGGGAACCGGCAAGACGACCTTCGCCAAGGGCACCGCGTCGCGGCTTGGCTGGCCGTTCGTGGAGCTGTTCCCGTCCCGGCTGGCGGGCGAGTCCCCGGCCGGCCTGGCATCGGCCCTGCGGGAAGCGTTCTCCCTGGTCGCCGAGCTGGACAAGGTGGTGCTGTTCATCGACGAGGTGGAGGAGATCGCGGGAATGCGCCAGCCCCGCGCTGTCTCGGCGGCGCAAGGGGTCACCAACGAGATGCTCAAGCTGATCCCGCCGTTCCGGGAGCAGGATGAGCGGCTGCTGATCTGTGCCACGAACTCGGTTCGTGCCCTGGACAGTGCGTTCCTGCGGCACGGCAGGTTTGACTACGTCATCCCCATCGGGCCGCCTGACCCGCCTGCGCGGTCGGCGATCTGGGACCACTATCTCGCCGCCATCCCGCATGGCGACCTGGACATGGCGGCGATCGTGGAGGAGTCGCGGCTGTTCACCCCGGCTGACATCGAGTTCGCCGCACGCAGGACGTCGCAGCTGGTGTTCGAGCGCGTGCTATTCGAGCGCGGCGAGGAGGAGGTGACCACGGGCGACATCCTGCACGCCATCGGCCAGACGCGGCGTACCCTCACCCCCGAGCTTGTCGCCGAGTTCGAGCAGGACATCGAGGACTACGCCAGGGTGTGAGCGGCGCCACCCAGCCCCGCACACAGCGACGGGCCGCGCGTGACAGGCTCACCGCCCGGGTTGCCGCGGCCCATTCCCAGCACAGTCTTCTGCCGCGCCTCGGGCCTGGCACGAGGTCCCGCGACGCTTCGCAGCAGGGCGCGGATTGCCGTCACGGCGACGCGGTTCAGGTCGGCTGTCCGGCGTGGTGACCGCCACCGGCACGCCCATTCTGCGGGACACAGAAACTCTCGGCCGCCTCCTGCTGATCGAGGTAGCTGACCGTGAAGAAGCAGTGGAGCTGGCCAGACGTGGTACACCTGCCGAGCGACCGAGATGGGGTGCAGCCTTACTGTAACTACAAAGCGTGACAGGGGGACGGTGGCTCTTCCCGCCGGATCGATGCTCCTATGTGCTGTCAAGGGGTTCTTTCTGTTCGGAGGTGATGCTGATCTCGGCAGTGCTGGTGGGATGGCTGGCGGGTTTCTGGGGGTGGAGGGGATGGTGCCCTGGCCGGGCTGCTGGGTGGCGGACAAGACAGGGAGGGGCCGCTCGGGGGAGGGCAAGCTCTTATGAGGTCACGTCGTCAGCAAGGCCGGATGGACCGGGGACGGCCGGCGAATCGTTCGAAGGCCAGCACGGATGCGGCAGCCGATTAGGGGGCCAGGCCGTCCCCGGGGTTTTGGGCGTCAGCCGGCGGCCGGACGCAAGTGCGGGTAAACCTCACGGGCGACGTAGCGCTTCAGGCAGCGGATGATCTCGGCCTTGGATTTTCCTTCTCCGGTACGGCGTCCGGCGTAGGCGCGGGTGGCCGGGTGGGAGCCCATGCGGGTGAACACGATCCGCCACAGGGCGTGGCTGGCCTGGCGGTCGCCGCCGGGGTTGAGCCGGTGGCGGATGGTCTTGCCGGAGGATGCCGGGATGGGGGCGGCGGCGCACAGGTGTGCCCAGGCGGCCTCGCTGCGCAGCCGCTCGGGGTGGTCTCCCGCCGCGATGAGCAAGAGCGCCGCTGTGTGGGGGCCGATCCCGTAGAGGGCGAGGAGGCCGGGGGCATGCGCGGTCACGAGGGGGATGATGAGCTCATCGAGGCGTTCGAGCTGGGCGCCGGGGAACTGTGCGCGCCGTCCCAGCTCGCGCAGCGCGATGCGGGTGGCGTAGCCGACGGTGCTGCCGGGCCGGGGACGCAGCGACGCCAGCTCGGCGACCAGCGCAGCTACGGTGTGCCTGGCGAAGCGGGCTCGCAGGTCATCTGGGCCAGTCACGATCAGGGCCCTGGCCTGGTTGATCGTCTGGGTGCGTTCTCCTGCGGCGCTGCGCCTGGCGACCATCAGCGCACGGACCGCCTCCACGGAGCCGTCCCGTCCCTTGGGCGCGCCGCGGGCCCGGCCAGACTGGGCGGCCCGGGCGGCGCTGACGGCGTCCAGCGGGTCGGACTTGCCCTGCCGGCGGCGGTCCTGGCGGTCGGAGCGGTCAACCTCGACGACCCGGACACCAGCTGTAGTGACGTGGCGGGCCAGGCCGGCACCGTAGCTGCCGGTGCCCTCGATCCCGACCAGGCAGACGGTCCCGAACCCGCCCAGCCACTCCAGGAGGCCGGCGTAGCCGGCCGGGCTGGCCGGGAACTCCCTGACGCCAAGCAGACCGCCGATGGGATCGAGCGCGGCGGCGACATGCACATCGGCATGAGTGCCTGCACCACCGGTAATTGCGCGTGACTCTACGATGGACAATGCCATCTCTTTTCTGAGGTTGAAGAGGTGGCACGCACCCGCTGGCCGTCGGACCTGTAAACCCCGGCCTCTTGTCCAGGACGGGCAGATCAGGCCGGCACCGCTGGTGGGTGCCAGAAAAACTGAGGCCCGGCCGACAGATCGATCTCAGGACAGCCCGAACGGCGTCGGCCGATTCGGGGGTCAGGCCGGGACCCAGGCCTCAGACCCTACGCCCGTACCAGGCCAAAACCGTGGACAGTATTACCGTCCGTTGACCGACGGACCGCTCAGCTCCGTGGATGCTGACGCGACGCGTTCCACGCGCCAACTTTCGGGATGGCGTCAAGGTTCCAGGCGATGAGCTCCCCGAAGGCGTCCTGGTCGAGCAGGGCGGAGGAACCGGAGGCGGCCTGGACGGTGACGGCGTCTAGCGGGGGGCCGCCGATGCTGTAGCCGATCGCGTTGCGCAAGGTGACGGCAACTCGACCGGTGACGGTGCTCCACACGAAAACATGCCCGCCGCCATCGCCGGCCGCCAGCAAGGTCCCGTCGTCGTTGAAGGCCAGCGAATCCGCTTGGGCGGGTCCCGGCTGGACCTGGGACGGTGAGCGTCCGTTCGAGGGCCATAGTGCGGAGGTTCCAGATGCCGATGCGGGCGCCAGCGGCTATGCCGTTGCCCGTGGCGATCGCGAGTGAGCCCGCGTCAGGGCTGACGGCGAGGGCGACTCCGGAGGACAGTCTGGTGACGGTGGTGCCTGGCATCGGGTCGCGTGATCCGGTAGCGGCATTGAGCAGGAACAAGCCATCGCCGGTCAGCACGCCGATGCGCGTGTCCGACGCGAGGTATGCCAGCTGGTAGGTCCCGGAGCCCGGCGATTTCGGCACGGGGACCGTGGCAAGAGCGGCTCCGGTGGCAGTGTTCCACTGGTAGACCGACGTGCCGAAGAATTCGCTCGCGGCAATCCTCGTGCCGTTCGCGCTGAACGCGAGAGTGTCGATGCGGGCGTCTCCGTGACGCGGGGCGGCTAGTGTCGCAATCAGCTTGTGGGCCGGGATATTCCAGAGGTAGACCGCCGGGGTGCCGCCCGGCTGGCGGATCCCTGCCTCGGCAAGCAGGTCGCCGTCGGGACTGAACGCCATTGCGGTGGTATCCCCATCGGGTACCGGCAGAGTCTGGGTGATTTGACCGGTATGGGGGCTGAAGAGGTCGGTCGTGCCGCCCGCCGGGCTGGCCGCGACGATGGCGCCGGCCGGGCTGATCGCGCTGACCTGTACGGTGCCGCCCGGCAGGATGAAGCTGTCCGTTACTGGCGCGCCGGTTGCCCGCGGCGTGATCGCGTTCAAGATGACGGCGAGGGCAACCGCGGTGACCGGCAGCCCGCCCATCATGCTCAGCAGGGTGACAGTACCGGTGAAACGGCGGCTTGAGGCTGATACGCGCGGCAGGGGCTGCCTGGGCGGGGCGCCGCGCAGGTCGAGCCCGGCAACCTTTGCGAGGCGCATGATCTCCAGGACTGACAGGGCAGTCACGGTGATCGGGCCGCCGAAGTAGAGGATGAGCCCCACTGGGCCAGCCGGAACCGAGGCTCGCGTCATGATCTGCACGACGAGCAACTGCACCCAGACCACCATGGTGACCGCCACAGGCCCGAGCAGCGGGTACCCTTCCGCGGCGCGGAACAGACCGCCGACCGAGAAAATCCCCCCGAGCAATGCCAGCAGCGCGAGAATAATCGTGGCGATCTCTGCAGCGCCCCCGAAGGCGAGCACGGCCAGAACGGCCAGCAGATGACGCGATCCGCCTGCGTTGATGCTCCGGTACAACAGCAAGCTCAGGTCGTAGCCGGCGAAGCCCACGATGAATGGGGCAGCGAGCACACCTATATAGGTCACGATCGTGCGAACCGGTATGAGCAGGCGCCGGGCCACCTGGCCGCGCGCGGCCGGCTTGATGGCGGGCAGGATGAATACCGAGGTCGCGACCACGCAGATCCCAGTGATCACGATGGCGGCGAACAGGAATCCCAGTCGGTTGACCGGATCGAACTCCGGGTTGTGAATGCCGCCGGCCCGGAAACTGATGAAAACCACGACCGCCAGACCGAGCAGGTTGCGAATCTTGCCCAGCCGCGAGACCAGAGCGTCCTCCTCGACCCAGAGGCCTTCATCACACGCGCTGAACAGGCGGCGTGCAGTCGTCCGCTGTCCGGGCTGGTGCGGATAGACGATGACGGTGACCGTGAGAATCAGTCACCGTGAGCGGGCGTGGTTTAACGGTCCGTGGCGCTGGCGGGAACGGGCGTGGTCTGCGGGGTTTGGGTTTTAGGCGGCGGGGGTGATGGTGACGCTGAGGCCGGGGGCCTCGGGCTGGCGGACGTGGGTGCGGATCTTGCGGTCGCGGCTGG
>Ga0307372_10003066_pt1 | contig 27127 bp, 19 predicted proteins | sample OX1MG_FD_202533 | JGI IMG/M metagenome (GOLD analysis project Ga0307372, IMG submission 202533) | Soil microbial communities from Risofladan, Vaasa, Finland - OX-1 | ecosystem: Environmental > Terrestrial > Soil > Coastal area > Acid sulfate soil | place: Finland: Risofladan, Vaasa | collected... | reverse complement strand
CTCAGGCCCGGTCAGCAGGGTCACCCGGCTCATGCTGTGCAGCTACGCGCGCCCATAAGGACTCCTTACGAGCACAGCTTCACAGTCAGCCTGGCGGCCTACAAGGCGGCCGTCGCCGGAGGGAGACTCTCATGCGAGACGAGTTCTATTTCCTCAGCGATGAGCTGCTTGCGTCCCTCAAACGGATGCAAGGATACGATCCTGCGACCTACTTTCCCGGCTCACGTATAGAGCAGGCCTACCTGATATTGGCTGAGGGCGAGCTTGGCATGCGTCGCGCCATGGCGGAGGCCAACGGCGTGACGATGTCCAACCAGCCACTTCTTCCAGGTGGCCTGTATCTCGTTCGGCCGGAGAGCGCGGGACAGCCGCGTGAGAGCATCATCATTCAGACCTACGTGCCGCGTTCCAAGCCGTCGATCAAATAAATCAGCAGTTCTCGCTCGGAAGCGACGGCCCGCCAAGGAACGCAGTTAGGACTTCGCGAAGCTTAGTGTCGTCGCGTGTTTCGCACTCCCAGATGACCTGAACTTGATAGCCAAGGTCGCGAAGGGCTTGCGCGTGAATCGCGTCCCGCTCCTGGTTTCGCGCCAGCTTGTCGGACCAGTAGCCGGTGTTTGACCGCGGCTTGGATGCCAGCCGGCAATTCTCGTGAGAGTGCCAGAAGCACCCGTGAACGAAGATTGCCCAGCGCCGCGCCTTGTTGGCGAGATCGGGCTTACCTGGCAGATCCGAAACATGGATGCGGAAGCGATGCCCGAGCGCGTGTGCCGCAGACCTGGTTCTTACCTCCGGCTCCGTATCCTTCGACCGGATACGCCCCATCATCTCCGACCGCGTGAGCGGCGCCCGCAAGCGTCGCGGCGCAATCCTTCCGAGTTTTCTAGATCCGTTCGGCACTACACGCTCCCGCATCGGAGCTCCGGGATATCCGCCTCGCCGAAGACGCAGGTCGAGATATCCGCTCGCAGCCGCCCGTCAGGCCGGAGGTTCGCAAACACGACCCTGAGCGGGCTTCCGCTCGCGAGGCCCGTAAGGTCGCCATGCACCGACTTTCTTAGCGCCAGCGACTGGTCGCCGCCTACACCGTAGCGGCCCGTCAGGCTCACGTTCACCGCGTATAGATCGCCATCCATCCCAGGATCAACCGATAGAAGCGTTCCGCGCGCCGCTGGATCCAGAAGCTCAGGCCATGGGGTCGCTTCGCACCATGACCAGAACGCCGGGCAGATCGCCAGATAGGGGCACTGCCCGCACGCCACTCGTCCAGGACTTGCCAGTGCAGCGCTGTCGCAGCCCGTGGACAGCGCGTGGTTCATCGCATCGAGCCCGGAAATAGCCGCGTCGGCCTCAGCCTCGCATGCCGGCCTGTGGACGGCCTCCTCAAGCACCTGGCCCGATGCTGCCACGATCCGCGCGGTCGCGGGCCAGCTGCCCATCTCGCCAATCAGAACGGAATAGAGCCGAAGCTGCCGCCAGTATCCATCGACAATGCTGGCGGCCTCAGCCCGAACCGGGTCCGGCAGCGACGACTTGTATTCGGTGACGGCGGTGCTGTCGAACTGATCCGGCCGGCAAGCCGTCCCGAACGGGCTGTGAGCAGGCGTTCGCTTCCGCCAGCTGGCGGCGAACCGCCCGTTGAACCGCGCCGCCGCACACCGGAACTGCGGCCGCCCTTCCCGACCGCCGAAGCAATCGCACGCTGGCGGACAAGATAGTAGCCTGGCCACCGCTCGGGATTGGCGAAGCGCACATCCAGACGGTGACGCGATGCTTCAGCAAGGATCTCCGCGATGGCGCTATCCCAAAGACTCGCCGCTTCGCTGGAATCTGCGGGCGCTCCCGCCATGAGCCGGTGAAAGGCCGGGCCCAGCCATGCGCGCGGACTGTGAAGAACCCAGTTGTCCGCCTCACGGCTTGTGCTGAGAGCCGCCCGGAGAGAACAGAGGCGCATGTGCGACCAGAGCGTCGGGGTGGTCCGCGCCGTCGGCGTCAGCACAATGGGACGCCGGGCGTCCATCTACGCGGGCCGTCGCAAAGCTTCGAAGACCGAGATGAAGCTCAACGCGGGATCGACCCGCAGGCCGCGAGCGCGTTCAGCGTCATCCCAGGCCGCCGCAATCTCGGGGCCGGCCCCGGCACGATCCGTCAGCCAAAGCGGATGGGTTACGATGATCGCTTCCCGTCCGTTCGTCAGCCCGGGAAGTCCGCCGAAGGTCGTGCGGGTGAACCCAGGCCGGGCCGCCTCGAGCGTTGCCGCCGCGAGATCGGCAACCCGTGCCCAAAGGGGCGATGAGAGCGATATCGCGCTGTTCGCGTCGAGCGCGAGATTGGCCATGTCGATGGCGAGCCGCCAGTCGAGAAGGTTGTGATAGGCGAGATTGCTGTAGCTTCGCAGGCAGTCCGGACAGGACGTGTCGCAGGCGCCCGCATGCGCCTGGTCGACAAGCCGGTCGTGGAACTGCCAGTGCGAGTTCTGGACGATCATCTGAAGCAGCTGCTCGCTAATCGCCGGCTCGCCTAGGTGGGTCGCATAGCCGGCGCCGTTCTCGAGCGTGTCGCACAGGAATATCTGGCCGACGACCGATCCGAGGGCAGGATCTTCCTGGCTCCTGATGCCGGCCTTCAGTTCGTAGTCCTGAATGTCGAGGTACACCGAAGCGGCCCGTCTCAGCATGAACGCGAGCGAATACAGCGCTGACCGTCCCGCCGCCGTGCGGGGATCTGCGGCGCGGCCGGGCCCGTAGTCGCGCACGCCAAGCAGCATCATGTCCGTCTCGCTGATCGCCGCGAGCGCGCACGTAACGACGGCGCCAGTTGCTGTCATGGGCGTACCAGGCCGGCGGCCGACCGATGCTGCGTGCTTTTCTTCTGCGGCATTGGCGGCACCTACGTCGACCATGGCGCCACGGGCCCACGGCTCCTGCGACAGGTGGAAGAGACGGCCGGCGTTGTCGTTGATGACGTGGAGTCTGCCCTGGCCGGCGCCGATGTCGAAGTTGCGGTGAATCCCGATACCAAACGGCGGGCGGCCGACTTTCGGCCTCGCGGCGCGCGGCACGAAGTCGAAAACGCCGTCATAGTCCCTGGCCTTGGTGAAATAGCTCACGAAGCCCTTTGGCTGCCGTAGATCCATCGCCTGGTAGTCGCGATCCCCGGTCCCTGCAGGCGCTCCGCAAACGGGGCACGCTGGGCTATTCGGATTTACTGTCTCCACGTGCTGGCAGTTGCCGCACAGCCCAACGACGACAGCCGGACCCAAGGGATTCGGATCTAGGACGGCCATAGGGCCCTGCCGAATGTAGTGGCCGATGCCGATCGCCGTGTGGATCGTCCTCTCTTTGACGGTCTCTGCGCCGGGAGCAAACATGCTGACTGCCAGTTCGAGATCCCGGTCCACCGTTTGGCGCGGCGGCCAGTTCTGCGGCTGCTTGTGGTAAAGCAGGCGCGCACGCGTGGGGAAGCCAAACATCGGCAAGATGCCCTTGTTGGCGAGCCGCTCGCTGAGACCGTCCTGCACGAGGCTTTGATCCCGCGCGGCGCCGGTGACCTCCGCGACTAGGTTGTTCGCGACCCAGGCAACAGCATCAGTACGGCTAGTCGCCGTCGCAGCTAGGCGGGTCTGGACGAGCAGGGCGTCGCAGATTCCTTCGACGAGCGGCTGATTGCGGCCGATCCATTGAGCAACCACGTCGGCTACATCTCCGGCAGCATAGCCCGCTGGTAGATTGTCAGGCGGCAGATTCCATGCGGTGGCGGTACCAAATTCGCCGTGCACGCTGTCGCCGGCTGTTCCAGCAAATAGACCGAGCTCGGAAAACGCCCGGCGCAGCACCTCCTTCGCAAGAACGCGCCGGAGTATCTGGAGGCGGTTCGTGTCGACATACGGTGGCGGCGGCGGATCGGCGGTGATGCGCTCAGGCCGCTGGAAGTAATAGTCGTCGTGGCTGCGCCCGCGGCAGAGAGTGAGTGCGAGTGATAGCGCCGCACCACGGCGGCCGGCGCGACCGACCCGCTGCTGGTAGTTGAAGCGCATCGGGGGCATGTTGGCCATCATCACGGCCAGCAGGGAGCCGATGTCGACGCCGGCCTCCATCGTAGTCGTCACGCTCAGCAGATCGATATTGTCCGTCAGAGCGAGCTCGTCGCCGACAGGAATGTTCTGGAACAGGCGCTGGCGATCACGCGCCAGAACCTTGTCGGTCTGACCGGTCATCTCAGCGCAGTTGAGCCGGAAGATCGGGCCGGCGTCGACCGCAAGCCAGCGGTAGTAATCGATTTCCTGGCCGGCATCGTCCACGCCCGTAACACGCGATGGACCGAGTGGCGTGAGACAGCCGCTGCAGATGCCGCCACTACGGTGGAGGTGAACACGCGAACAACGGCTGCACTGAAAGTACGCTTCCGTGGGATCGGCGACGAACAGCCCACGGAATAGAAGAATCCCCTGATTGAAAACTCCAGCGCGCGTCAGCAGTGCGGTCACATCTTGTACGAAGTCAGCTGGCGTGATCGCGTTTGCGTTCGCGACCTCCTCAAGATAGTCCCGAGCGTACTTTGGAAGCTGATTGTCATCAACAGTCGCCCGGTGAGTATCAATCCGCCGCCGCTTGCCAAGCATCCTAATGCAGCTATCGGCAGCCTCCTGGTAAACGGGCGCTGGTGCTGGATAGCTCAGGCCGTCGGTGGTGACGCAGCCAAGCTTCAGCGATTCAAGATCCCGCCTTCCGCCAGAGAAAAGGGACTCGGCAACCGCCTCGCGCGCGGCAGTCTCGATGCGCATACGGTGGTCGTTCTCCTCGCCGCTCAGCCCTGGCCGGTAAACCGGCGGCACCACGGCCCAGTCGAAAAGCCGCTGCCATTCGCCCCGCTGGTCGTCGAGGCTCGTCCACATCACGCTGCGATCGACACCGCCAGGATTCATGCCGGTCATCAGCAGGCGTCGAGCCGCGTCTTCCTCAAGGTCGGTCGCCTTCGAAAGCCCGGACCTCGCATGCGCCAGGGTCCGATCGGCGAGCTGCTGCATCGTCAGCCCGCCAATCGCCGACGGCATCGCGGCCATCGCGGGAATGCGCGACGCGAGGATTGCGTTTGCCTCTCGCTGCCGCCCGATCGCGAATACGCTCGCGAGCGCGGCATCTTCGGGACTTAGGGCGCCTCCCCGCACCTGGAGCTCGAAGGCGATCGCGGCTCTAGTGCTATCCTCCATGCCGCCGACGAGCGCCTGGCGAATAGCGTCGAGCCAATGCGACTTCGCAACGCCCACTGCGAGTTTCGCAGCGTCCTGCCGACTGTCCGAAAAGAGGACAAGCTTACGGCGCGGGTCCTCGACCGGACGCCCCAACTCGACCTCCGGCGGCGCGATCTCCCGCAGGAGCGAATCCGAAAGAACCTGCGCCACCTTTTGGAAACCGGTGCGCTGGGTGCGGATTGGAGCAGAACTGGTCATCCGGCTCCAGTCGGCCTCGCAATGAGGACAAACCGAGGGCCGTTCGTTGCGCACGCTCGGAGCGAGCGCGCGAGGAGGCACCGGATTCAGATGAAGGTCGGCAACGTGGTAGAGCCATCCCGCCGCATCAGCGGTGCGCCTGGCGATCTCGATCTCGCCTGTGCGATGGTCGTAGCGCGCCATCCGCCATTGGCGTTGGACTCCCTCCTGCCGCCAGCTATTCCGCTGCGGCTGGCGAAGCGTGCCGTCAGCAAGCCGCGACGGCCAGTAGACCGCATAATTGTCATAGCTCCGGTCGTTCGCTGAGTGGTCAGGCGCCTTCTCGATGTTCGGATCGTCGGGCACCAGCGACCAGCTGTTCTGCCCGAGAATCCGGCGGTAGCCGCCAAGAAATATGTCACCACATGGCTCGCAGTAGAGCATCTCCAAAACGCGCGAACCGCATTCACACGTCGTTGTCGGACGGTCAAACAAACGGCCGACCGGTATGTTGGGCTCCGTCCAATGCGCGCCGCTGCACGCCGGGTTGGTGCAGGCCCACACGCCCTGAACATTCCGGAAGAATAAGTGGACGCGCGTCGGCAGGAGGGGCGCGGCGGCCGCCGACTGGGCCGCGGACAGGGACATGACCAGAGCGGCCGCAGCGCTTGCCGCGCGATCCTGCGGCTCTCCCGGAAACAGCGATCCGGCCAGGGCCTCGATCGTTTGCGGAACGACCGTCGGGCTCGCATCGGTCCCGTCATTGCAGGCCGCCCGAATAGCCTCTGGAGCGCCCGCCTCGATCAGCGCCGCTCCGAGCTGCTGGCCCGCGGAAAGAGCCGCGTCTGGCGGGCTCAGCGATGCGGTGGCCGCAAAGGCCGCAACCGCATTCGCCACGTCAGCCTCGGGCGCCGATACTATGCTGCTCCCAAGCTGTTCGATAGGCCCGGCCAGCGCCGAGAGGCGGTGCGCAGAACCCGGGGCAAGGGCTTCAGCGCCACCTCGAATGAGCGTGAAGGGCCGCGAGCGGCCGAAGAACTGGCGCAGATAGTCCTGGGCACGCGCGTCGACATCGCCAAGCGAGGCGCTCGACGCGAGGATCCGGAGCTGCGGATGGTCGGGGTTCAGCCCAAGCCGCTCGTACAGAACCCGGAGGATGTATCCCACCTCAGTTCCGGGTGTTCCGCGGTAGGTATGAAGCTCGTCGACGACGAGGTGAAACACGTTGGCAGGATCTTCAAGCCAGCGCCGCGTAGCGGCGAATATCTGGTCTTCGATATCGCGCATCAGCACGATGTTCAGCATGCTGTAGTTGGTGATCAGGATGTCGGGCGGAGCATCCTGCATGTCCCACCGGCTCCACATCTCGCCGCCGTTGAAGCGGGGAAAGAAACGCTGCGCGTCGGTGCCAGCAACCCTCGTCGCTAGTGAGCTCTGTCGGCGCAGCTCCGTTCTTAATTCCGCTTCTGCATTGTCGCGCTGCGGACTGCCGGAGATCGGCGTCCAGCCGGTATATCGTCCAAACCAGAACCGGTGCCCTGGACGGTTGGCGTCGAGCCACGCGCGTACCCGGTCGCTGTCGAGCGCCTGGCGGAGCCGCGACATCTGGTCCTCTGCCAGCGCGTTCAGGGGGTAGAGGACGAGCGCGCGGATTGCTGACGGCCGGCCTCCCATCTCGTGCGCCCGCTGCGAGATTCGCGGGTGATATACGCGATTTCCGGGAGAGCCCGCCGGTGGCGGCATCGACCACCAGTCATTGCGTGGCGCGGGAGGGATTGCCGGCCAAGCTGCCGACTCGCGGACGATGGCGGCAAGAACAGGAAGATAGATAGCCTCCGTCTTGCCCGAGCCGGTTCCGGTCAGGATCACCGTGTCCGACTGGTTTGCTACACTTGAACGGAGCATCGCCTCCTGATGCAGGTAAAGTTCGATCGGGGTGCTCCCACGCGGAAGGAAGAGCCCCTCCTCAGCCACGCCTGCGAGATCGGCGATATTCTGTGGAGACCAGCCTGCGGCACTACCCAAGACGCTGGCCGTCGCCGCACGAATATCATGTCCGCTGAGCACATAGCCGGGTTGCGGTTCGATAAGCGGTTCGCGATACAGAACGCCGTCACGGTCGAGGAGCCGGCGGCGAGCCTGAACCAAGTCCTCGAAGCGCAGATCGAACGGGCTGTCGAAGTACCTGAGATAGGCGCTCTTTAAGCTATCGAATGTGTGGATAGGATCGGTCATAGCAGCCTCAGTCCCGTGAGCGCGAGGAACAGCCTCAGGTGTTCTGGCCTGACGCCAGCGAATGCGATTTGCCGAGTCTCCCGATCGAAGCGCGGGAGCTCGCGGCTGCAGAGTGCTAGACCGCGGGCCATTATGCCCGGCGGATAGAGCTGCGCCGGCAGCAACAGCATCCCGCTGTCCCGAGTCCACCTCACGACCTTGCACTTGGCTGCAGCGGCCATGCGTCCGGCGCGGTCATTGATTAGCGCGACGTCCTGCGCACTGCTCTTGATCAGGCTTACCCAGTCCCAATCGCGCTGGATGCGGAAAAACCCCCCTTTTGCGCCTGCCGCTTCCGCCAGCGTGGAAGACACCCAGTGCATCTTGGATCTGGAGAACCGGCGGACGGTTTCGACGCGCCCCTGCACCATCGGGCACGGTGTCCGTGGCCACTCGCGGACTGAGGGCGTGCATGCCAGAATCCGGAAAGCAGCGTCATCTTGAAGCGAGATCCCTGCGCGAAGGGCAGCATCAGCTAAGAGTTCCTGGGATGAGGCCGTTATCGTCACCGTTACCGGCCTGTCGGCACGATGTTCCGCGCTAAGGCGCGTTCCCGCTGTGCTGCAAGCCGCCGCGAGGCTATCTAAAAGTTTTGGCGTTCGAGCGCCGCACAGGACCGCCGCGAACTCGCTGTCCCGTCGGAGGCCGGCAAGAACCGGGGGAGCGATCCGCCACGCGTTCGGTGCGGTCCATTCCGCATGCCCCAGCGTCACCGCATCGTCGATGAAACGGCGTTCGTTCGCGGCTCCGATCAGATCGGCGGGCAGATCTCCTAGTTTTCCGGAGCCCCGGTACGACATCCATTCTAAGGTCCTGTCGGTCATGTGCGCGGCCTTCGTTGACGGCGCGCCCGCTCCCGCGCTCTTCGCCATGCATCTTCCGCCGAGGAGCCGCCGCCATCGAGCGGAAGCCTCCTTGCAGCCGCGCTTCGCACCGCGGCGACCCAGTGTGGATCGATCGCGCGAATGGATGCACTGGGCGCTGATGGGCTGAGCAATGTAATCCGGCCCTGACTCCGCCGCGGCCCCGATGCGGAGATGAGGAATGCAGGGGGTTCTCTGAGCAGACCAACGGCCACCGGCACATCCAGCCGTCCCCGGAGGACGACGGCGCCGCGCCGAAGCCCAAGACAAACAACAGACGGCATCGCGTCGGCGGCTACGACATATTCTCCGCCGGGACCCAACACCGCGGCGCCGCAGACCTGGGCAATGGCCCAAGGAGCATGTGGCGAAGCACCGAAGCGCTCTGGATGCGCGTCCCAGGCCTCCCAGCCATCCTTGGCCCAAGGATCCTCGATAATCCGGTAAGCCGCAGAGGGCCCGGGTACGACATCGACCAGATGGTCACCGGGCCTGTCCCAGCCATCGACGCTCCACGCGCCATCCTCGCCTAATTCGGCCGGCTGTCCATCGATCGTAACGATCGCTCCCGAAGGAAACGGTGCAATCTCGATTCTTGGCGGACATCCCTCCGCGAACGACGCGGAACGGATCCGCAGGCCTCCCGAGAACCGTATCTCCGATCCGACACCAGGATCCAGACCCGTCAGTCCTGTCGCGAGTCCTGACGCCGCAGCGTGAGCCGGCCGGTAGCCCGAGAGGACCGTCCAGCCATCCGGAATGCCGCTCCAGTAGTCATGCGGGACCAGCGTCGGCGACCCGCATGCTTCCGCCGCAGCGCGGACCACGGCGTCGTCTTCGCGCCGGCAGACGATGGTGCTTGACGACAACAACGCCGCTGAGCCGACCGACATAACCCCTGGCTCTTCGGCCACCTCGCCGAAGATGTGGATTCGCCGACTACTGCGAAGCCATTGATAGCCCTCCTTGCAATCCAACCGGACCTCTCCCGAAAGCAGGTCCGCCGTCCATGCGAGGTCGACATCGTCATACCGGTCCTCGCTGTAGGCGCTGACCTCCGCGCTTTCGCCAAGCAGAAGATTGACGCGGTCAGGATAGCCGGGAGGGCGAGCGAGAACCGCGGAAAGCGTCGCCGTGCGGCGTATCGGATGGAGCATCAGCCGCAGCTTCGCTTCTGCCGGGGTACGAAGGGCGGCTTCGGCCGGCGATGGCCGCTCCGGCGCTGACGCGGCCGGAGACGGAAGCGCTCGTCGCTGTCCACGGCGGTCACGATGTTGAGCGGGCTTTGGCGGTCGGAGTCTCGACCGGACAGTTTCCTCGGCATTCCCGACGTCGGCAGCCGCGTCCTCCGGAACGCAGTCCGTCAGGATATCGATGCTGTCCGTCGCCTGCTCGGTCGCAGGCTCTTCGCTGTCGCTCGGATTCGCCGCACTCTCGATGACGCGCGAGACACTTTCAGCGGCGCTCTGCTCAGCTTCAGCTTCAGCGGCACCTGCTAAATCGTCACCCTCAGCACGCTCGCCACTGCGTACTTCGGCCACCCCAATCTCGTCCTGGTCAGCGAATTCGTGCGACTGGGCTACGTCGGAGTTACTGGCGACCGCAGTCCCATGTTCATCTTCACGCGGCGCATCCTCGGCCAACACAGCGCCTGGCGCCGATGGGGTATCAGGGAGCGCGGGACCGGGCCCGCCGCACGTCTCTGCGTCCGGCACGCTCGCCGGGCGCAAAGACGCTATGGCTTCGCCCCGCGGCGGGCTGCGGGCATCATCCTCGACAGTGTGCAAGCCAGACAAGACCAGCTCCGACGGCGTGGCTGGCTCCGGCGCTATTTCCGCTTCATCGCGTTCCAGACCGCATTCACCATCGTCCCCCATCGCGATCTCGAGGGACGGCACGGAAATAGCGGCCACCGCGATCTCGTCGGCTAGGTCAGATGCGGGGGGTTTGAGATCCGGATTCTCATTGAGGATGACCTCGCGATCCTGTTCCGCGTGTTGCGTGAGAGGAATGATCGGCGCAGCTTCTTGCGCGAGATCGCGTGTATGATCCCAGTTATCATCGGTCCCCGTCGCGGCTTCGATGGGCGGCACTGGAGTAGCGTCCACCGCGACCTTGTCGGCTACGTCAGATGTGGGTCGTTTGAGATCCTGAATCTCTTCGAGGACGATCTCGCCATCCTGTTCCGCGTGTTGCGTGAGAGGAATGATCGTCGCAGCTTCATGCCCGAGATCGATGGCGCCGCCCGGCCCGGCAGAGGCAGTTTCCACCAACGAGTCTACGTCAGCGCCTTGATCGCTATTATTCCGCGCCGTTGAAGTTGAGCGGCTATGCCGTCCGCGCCACAGCCAAATGCCAAGCGCTGACCCACCCACGCCGGCCGCTGCCCCAACAATTAAAAGAATAACTGCCCCCGCCATCTGCTGGTGTCACCCGCTCGCGGGCGCGCTGCTCGCCGCCAGAAGGCCTTCTGCTGCCCTAGCGACGGCCAGTCCCAACAGCGGCGGGACCGCATTCCCTACCTGCTTTAGCTGCTGCCATTCGCTTCCGTGGAATACGAAGCCGTCGTGAAATGACTGAAGACGAGCCGCTTCGCGGACGGTGATCCATCGGTCATGGGTCGGGTGGATCCACTCTGATAGATCGCGGTGCATCTGCGCGAGGATGGTGTAGGACGGCTTGTCGGGGTCCAGCCTCCTCCACTTATGGCCTCTTGTCCCGTTCCAGAGCTCCCTGGGAAGGGAATCTCCCCTCGCCCCTGGCTTAATCGCGACAAGAATGGCCTTTCGGCGCTTCTGAATTTCTTTCGTATGATGGTTGAAAAGCTGGTCCTTCTGCAGCCGGCGCCGCTTCTGCTCCGCTGACATGAGTGGCTCATCGCAATCGAGCCGCATCAGCTTCTGGTAGTCAGAATAGCCGTTCCGTGACTTGCGCGGATATGGGAGCGGACCATCGTCAGCGGACACTTCCTCGGGAAGATCCGAGAGCGCCTCGCGTACAGTTACAACGGCATGCGTCTTTTGCTTATCCAACAGCGCCGCTGCGGCCAGTGCGTAATCTCCGTCGAACTGCAGATCGTCTCTTATTCCAAAGATAAATACGCGACGGCGGTCTTGTGGCACGCCAAAGTCTGACGCGAGAACCGGAATAACTGCTGTCCGGCGATACCCCGCCGCAGCGAAAGCCGACAGGATCTTTGACTTGAAGTGGCCGTTCTTCATCGCGACCATATTTGGCACGTTCTCCATCACGAACGCGCGCGCATTCACCTTCCGGCATATGCGGACAAATTCCTTGTAGAGAACATTCCGCGGATCGGAGAGATCACGGGGGCCGATCTGGCTGTAACCCTGGCAAGGAGGGCCACCGTAAACAATGTCGATCGATTCGCTCGGAAGCGCCTGGCTGCGTCGGCGCCCCTTAAGGAAGCCTCCGATATCTCCCTCATGGAGTTGCACCTCTGGAAAGTTTGCCGCGTGTGTCCGGCAGGCCTGCGCGTCTGACTCCACAGCCGACACGACCTGCCAGCCAGCCAGCCGCACTCCTTCGCAGAATCCGCCGGCGCCGCAAAAAAGCGAGATCGCTCTGATCGTCACAAGACAGAGCTCTTTTGTGCGCGGCCAGGAATTCGCGCCACTACACGGACCCACGCATTCATATCCTTCCCTCCCCCGATTCGCGTTTTGAGTGCATTGTAGCGGCAAGACTACAAACAAGCTCGTCCAGCTTAGCTACCGTCCGCAGAAAGCTGGGCCGCGCTTTAGCCAGGAACAGCGCGAGCCCAGTGGCCGCGCCTTGTTCCCCGTTTGCACGAACTTGATTAACACCAGCAACGAAGCAAGGTGATTCCGATCCAATGCGGTCAGTTTGCTGAAGCGGATTCGGATTCATTGAACACCAATCATGATTTCTGCCTCTCGCGCCGCGGTGCTCGTCTCGTGCGTGGCGCCAGCGACTTGTCGCCCGATTTCCAAGCTTTGACGTTCTGTGCTTTCCACCGTAGGGCCGGAGCGGCTTCTATCGAAACGCGCACGTTGTCCGGCACGCCCAGAGAAGACGGATCGATCTCACCCCGATCAAGCACGCCGTCCAGAAATGCCGTCTCGCCGGCCGTAAACTGAAATAGCGACGCGAGCTTCTCCCGGCACTCGGCGGTGACGCTCTCGATCCAGGCCACCGGACCGCCAAAGGCATCGAAATACCGATCGTGCAGGCACATGGTCAGCTTGCCGGTGATGTCGTCGACCTCGCATCCGATCGCCGCGGGCGAAGCTGTGCGCCAGTCGAAGCTCTTGGCGCTCGCGCCGATCATCAAAGTGGCCGCCTTGATCTTCGCCCAGTCGAGAGACGGCATGGCGATGATCCGGTGCGCGTCGAACAGATCGCGCGCGGTGCGTCGCGTGACCAGCGCGACCATTTTGCCGGCGACGATCTCGTGGATGTCGAGAACCGGCACATTCGTGGCCTGATAGGATCCGATGGCCGCTGACGACATGCGATCTACGCCGTAGAGAGGACCTCGATACAGATAGTTGATATCGATCTCGATGGTCCCCGCGCCGCCCAGCGCGGAGGCGTAGCGATAAATCCATTTGCCGCCAGCGTGCTCGGACGGCTCACGCCGCGCGGCATAGCCTTTCGATTCCATCAAGCGCTCGATCCGGTCCTCCAATCCCGGCCGGTCGGCGTCCATCTGTTCCTTCTCGACCGCGCCGACATAGTTGACATCGATATCGACCGAGAGGCGGTCCAGATCGGAATGGAAGACGTTGAGCGCCGTGCCGCCCTTCATGGCCACGCGCGGCCCGATCAGCGTGTCGGCACCGAACGCATCCAGAATGTCGATCAGCCGGATCACGCGCTCCAGCGTCGCGAGCTGAAGCTGCCGCTCGGCCGCGATGTCCTGAAGCGTTTCTCGCGACGCGACCATCAGACGCCTTCAAAGGCGGCGTCGACCGCTTGCGCCGGGAGAAGCACACGCCACGGCTTGACGAGCATGGCATGACGAGGTTCGGCGCCAAGCGCATAGTGCTTCGATCGCGGAAGCCGTGCCCGCAGGCGCGCCAGGACGTCATCGGTGACGCCGAGCGCGGCGCGCCGCTTCTCCAGCCACCAGCCCGAAACGGAGGCGAGCGACCGGTTGTCCAGCAGTTCGACATAGTCGGCGACCTTCGCCGGATCGAGATAGCGCACCAGGTCCAGCGACTTCAGGACTTCCTCGGCGCCGCCGGCAATATCCGGCCGGTGCAGGACATCGACGACCGTGCGTTCGACCGCGGTTACACGGACCGCCACCCCCTGCCGATCCATGGTCGTGGTCAGGTAGTCGGCCTTGCCGGTCGCCGCCAACGCCTTCGGCGGCGCGACAAAGCGGCAAGTGCCAAACGGCAGGTCCACGCGTTCGGTTCGCCCGGCGCTAACGAGCTGGACTTCGTTGAACTCGGAGTAGGCTATGCCATGCAGCTCAAGCGCGGAGTGAAACCCCAGGACGCCATCGGAGCGCAGCTTGCTCGCCGCGGCGAAGCGGTCGATCACCATCCGCTCGGCCGCCAGGTGGGCCGGCACCGCGGCAAACACCTCGCGACTGACGCGCTTGATGTTGCCAGCCCGCAGATGATGCCGCAGCAGGCTCGTAACATTGGCCGCGCCCGCCGGATGGCCGAAAGCCGCCGCAAACTCCGCCCGGGTGAAGACCGGATGAGCCGACAGGAAGCTAGCCGCTTTGTGCTGGCGAGGCTGCATGGTGAGTCTGTGATTCTGTGTCAAAGTGGGCAGTAAATAGCCATTCTGACGCATATTTGTCAATATAGTCTTCTCAGGAACAAAAGCCGGAACCGTCCTTTCGTCGCCAAAAAAGCGCCGTATAGGGTATACAATACCCGTTCCAACGCATTTTTCTAAACGAAGCGGCCCTAAGCGGCATCGAACGCCATGGCCTCCACATAGGGGACCCCGAGAAACGAAAATCTGATGGGAAGGCCTTCCCCTGCGGCCGAGCCAATCGTCTCGGCCGACCCCTTCTGCGGGGACACCCCGCAACGCCCCGAGTGGAAGAGTGCGGACGGGGTTTCCGTGACGGGTTGAAGGCTGGGAGAGAGGCTTCCGGCGCCCGTCGCGGAGATCCGCGATGTCCAGACATATCGCTCGCGCCCGTTCCGGCTCCGACCGGACGAACCTCTACGACGAAATCACCACCAAGATCATCGGCGAGCTAGAGGCCGGCCGCGTGCCCTGGGTCCAGCCCTGGGGGACCGCGGTGGCGAAGGCGCCGCTCGCCATGCCGAAGAACGCAGCCACCGGCCGGAATTATTCGGGGATCAACGTGCTGATCCTCTGGGGGTCGGTGATCGAGCACGGCTTCCCGGCCCAGGGCTGGGTCACCTTCCGCCAGGCGCTTGGCCTCGGCGGCAATGTCCGCAAGGGCGAGCATGGCACGACCGTCGTCTACGCCGACCGCTTCGTTCCCGACGACGAGAAGAAGCGGGCACGCGAGACCGGCGAGGAAGCGCAGGCGATCCCGTTCCTGAAGCGCTTCACCGTCTTCAACCTGGCGCAGTGCGAAGGGCTGCCCGAAGATCTCGCGGTCGCCGCCCCGCCACCGGAGCCGGGCCTGATCGAGCCCACGGTCGAGGCGCTGATCAAGGCGACGGGCATCGACTTCCGCATCGGCGGCAGCCGCGCCTACTACCTCCCCGCGCACGACTATGTGCAGGTGCCGCCGCCGCAAGCCTATTTCGAGCCGATCAACTGGCACCGCACGGCGCTGCATGAGCTCGGTCATAATGCCGTAATCTGGATTATGCCGCATGGCGTTGGGAAATGATGGATTTCCGCCAGCTAGTCATGCAGGCCTCGGCATAATCGAACGATGGGTGACCTGACTCTGAAGATGGGGGACAAGTGAGAGTAGCTTCCGGCGGGCTAATTGCGGCGCCAGCGGTAACACCAAATAAAGGAGATCAGCAATGCATAATGATCCGGTCCAATGGGGGCGTATCCGGCGTCGCGTTGCTAATGGTGAAACCATCAAGGGGGTCTCTCGGGAGGAGGGAATAAGTCGCAACACAGTCCGAAAAATGCTGCGCGGTGATCAGCCCTCCCGATACGTTCGCCCGAGGCGACCGGCGTTGGTCAGCAGCTACGAGGGCTTGATCGATGCGATGCTCGCCGAGGACGGAGCTCGACGGCAATGCGAACGTCGAAGCGTCGCCGCCATCTTCCGCTCTATCCGGGATCATCATGGCTACGACGGAAGCTACGACAGCGTCCGTCGATATTGCCGCAGCGTGCGAGTTCCTCAGATCAACTTCGTCGTTAGGCCGGCTGGTGAGATCGGATTGATAGACAGTCTGACTATAGTGAGGGCGCCACACGCTTACCGGCTCGATCCCCATGCCCCGGAAGGATCGACCAGCATAGCGCTAAGCCTTCACCGCGATCGCCGGTCGGAGCGTGCAGCCGAAGTGACGAACTGGATCGATCGGTTGCGCGGAGACCGCCTGGAATTGCCTTTGCGCGGAGACCCGGACACCATCGATCGGCTCCTTCGTAGCGTCCACGACCCGCGAAGCCGGCAGCGCAATCGAGCCATCGCAGTTTTGGCGCATGAACAAGGCTTCCCCATCAGGCGGATCAGCGCACACATTGGTTTAAGCCGTAATACATGTCGCCGCTATCTGCGAACCTACCGAGAAGCAGGCGTCGAACGGCTTCTGGCGCCAATGACGAGAGGGCCGCGAACGGCCGAAAGTGAAGACCTGAAAACTGCAGTCTTCCGGGTTCTACATGAACCGCCGAAGGATCACGGGATCAATCGAACGTCTTGGATCATGCGCGATCTCAGGGCGGTACTTGCACGCCAAGGTTACCCAGCCTGCTTGCATGTCCTTCGCCAAATTATCCGGGACGCTGGCTGGAAGTGGCGAAAGGCGAGGATTGTCCTCACCTCGCAAGACCCCGCTTACCGTGAAAAGCTCGCCGCAGTCCAAGCGATCTTGTCGAACCTGGCTTCGGACGAGGCCTTCTTCTCGATCGACGAGTTCGGCCCCTTCGCCGTCAAGATGAAGCAGGGCCTGATGCTCGATCCGCCCGGCCCTCACCGAGTGGTGCCGCAATGGCAGAAGTCCAAGGGATGCATGATCATGACAGCCGCCCTCGAACTGAGCGGCAATCAGGTCACGCACTTCTACAGTGACAAGAAAAACACGACCGAGATGATCCGCATGATGGAGGTCCTGCTCGACAGGTATGCGGATCGTCGGACGCTCTATCTTTCATGGGATGCTGCGTCGTGGCACGTGTCCAAGAAGCTGAAGCAACGGATCAATGAGCATAACGCGACAATCGAGGCATCTGGCCTACCACGAGTCGAGACGGCACCACTCCCGTCCGGTGCCCAATTCCTCAACGTCATCGAGTCCGTATTCAGTGGTATGGCGCGAGCCGTAATCCACAACAGCAATTATGCATCGGCTGACGCTGCGCGTGCCGCAATCGATCGCTATTTTGTCGATCGCAACCAGCAGTTCCGCGACAACCCCAAGCGTGCCGGCAAACGCATCTGGGGTAACGAGCGCGTCCCGTCAGCCTTCTCGGATAGCAACAACTGCAAGGACCCTCATTGGCGATGAGATTGCTGGGCATAGCTTCGCCACAGCACCATTCGGCATAATCTTCGTCGCTCCAACAACATGGAGCACGATGATCATGCCTCAATACTTGCAGACCTGCATCGAGCCGTATCTGAACTCGTTCGCCGAGAGCTTTGCGGCGGAGAATTACACCGCTGGCACGGTCAAGACCTACCAATCGATCCTGCGGAAGGTTGGGCACGCGATGGATGTCGAGGGCGTCAGTCCTTCGGCGTTGACGCTCGACATCGCCGAGCATCTGGGACGCAAGGTGCCGCGCAAGAAGACCGGCACGATATGGCCGTGCAGGTTGGCCCGCCGGTTCGCGCAGCATCTGCTCGATATCGGCGTGACGCAGCCGGTGCCGTTGACCGAGGCGCAGCAGGCGCGCGCGACCTTGCTGGCGGACTTCGAGACCTATCTGGTCAAACATCGTGGCCTTAGCCCGCGGACGATCTATCACACCCTGAGGTTCGCCAACCGGTTCCTCGATCATCGCTTTGGTGATGCGACGGTTGATCCGGGGCGGTTGCGGCCCGCCGATGTGATCAGCTTCATCGAGCATGTGTTGGCAGGCGCGCGTCGCGACAAAACGATAGCGACGCATGTTCGCATCTTCCTGCAATATCTGTTCGGCAGTGGCGCGACAGGGACCAATCTGGCGCTGAGTCTGCCCAGGGCGGCGAGGCGCTGGGGTGCCCGACTGCCGCGCCATCTGTCGCCCGAGGGCGTTGAGGCGGTGCTCGCCTGCGTGCGCGACAACCCCCGGCACGGAGCGCGGGACTATGCAATGCTGCTCATCATGGCCCGCCTCGGCTTGCGTGCTGCCGAGGTCATCGCGATCCAACTGGACGATATCGACTGGCGCGCGGGCGAACTGTTGGTGCGCGGCAAGGGCAAGCTTCACGATCGCTTGCCGATCAGCTCCGAGGTTGGCAATGCGCTGAGCCGCTATCTGCGCGAGGAACGCGGACCCGCGTCCTGCCGCGCGATGTTCGTCACCCATCGCGCGCCGCACCGTCCGTTCAGGGACAGCCAGATCGTCAACACCGTCCTCAAGGATGCGCTGAAGGCGACCGGCCAGAAGCCGATAACGCCCTACGTAGGATCGCACCTGCTGCGTCATAGCCTTGCCACCCGGTTGGTGAACACGGGGGCCTCGCTCGACGAGGTTAGTGATGTGCTGCGGCACCGATCACGCTCATCGACCATGATTTATGCCCGGCTCGACATTGATGGTCTGCGGTCCCTGGCAATGCCCTGGCCCGTGGCGGGAGGCGCGCAATGAGCCTCACCTTCCAGCTCGACCGTTATCTGGCTGTGCGGCGCAGCCTCGGCTACAACCTGAGCACCAGCGAGCGCATCCTCCGCCGCTTCACGCGGTTCGCCGACCGCGAGTGTGCGACGCATATCGACACGGCGCTGTTCTTGCGCTGGCACGCCACGCTCGGGGAGGCCAACGGCATGACGCGAGCGGCGCGGCTTACCGTCGTGCGCCTCTTCGCGCAGTGGCTGAGCAGCTTCGATCCGGCGCATGAAGCCCCGCCACGGGGGCTGTTGCCGAACACTGTGGTGCGCTCGCGTCCGCATATCTACAGCGATGCCGAGGTCGCTTCGATAATCGTGGCCGCAAAAGGACTGCCGTCAATCTGCGGGTTGCGTGGACTGACCTGTTCGACGCTGTTCGCACTCATCGCGATCACGGGCTTGCGCGTCAGCGAGGCGCTCGCGCTGGATGGCGACGACCTCGACGCCGATAATGGTGTGCTGCGCGTCCGACAGGGCAAGAACGGCAAGGAGCGGTTGCTGCCGCTCGATCCCAGCACCGTCGAGCGACTGCTCGACTATCGCATCGAACGCGACCGGTTGATCGGTCATCCGGCGTTGCCGCTGTTCGTAACCGACAAGGCGACCCGGCTTACCGACTGCGCGGCCCGCTACAACTTCGCGCGCGTATGCCAGCAGATCGGCTTGCGATCCGAGCAGCAGTACCACCGGCATGGCCGGGGACCACGCATCCACGATCTGCGTCACACCTTCGCTGTGCACACGATGATCGACTGGTACCGGACTGGGAAGGACCCGGCGCGCGAGATGATCCGGCTCACGACCTATCTGGGTCATAGCAACCCCTCCGGAACATACTGGTATCTGGAGGCGGTCCCGGAACTGCTCGATCTGGCGATGGCCCGCGCGACCGCGAGCGGCGGGGAGATGGCACAATGAACGCCATCAGCTTGCCTGCGCTGATCCAGCGCTTCTTCACCGACCGGCTTTGCACGCAACTGGAGGCGAGCCGACATACAGTCGCCGGCTATCGCGATACGTTCCGGCTGCTGCTCAGATATGCGAGCGCTCGCCGCAAAAAGCCGCCGGTCAAGCTGACGGTCGAAGACATCGACGCCGATCTGGTCGCGGACTTTCTCGGCCACACCGAGACCGCGCGGGGTAATAGCGCTCGCAGCCGCAACACCCGGCTCGCCGCGATCCGATCGTTCTTCCGCTTCGTCACGATGACCGATCCGACCTGGCTGCTGCACTGCCAGCGTATCCTCGCCATGCCCAACAAGCGCTATGTGAAGCGTGCGGTCACGTTCCTCGATGCCGAGGAAATGGCGGCGTTGCTGGCAGCTCCGGATCGCACGACATGGGCGGGGCGGCGCGATCATGCTCTGCTGCTGCTCGCGATCCAGACAGGCCTTCGGGCTTCCGAACTGGTCGGCCTCACGCGGGGCGATGTTGTGTTGGGGACCGGCGCGCACATCCGTTGCATGGGTAAGGGCCGGAAGGAGCGCGCCACCCCGCTTCGCCGCGAGACAGCCAAGCTGCTGGCAGCGTGGATCGGCAACGACAAAGATGCGGACAAGCCGCTGTTCCCCTCGATCCGGGGCGAACGGCTGAGCCGTGACGCTCTTGAACATCTGGTCCGCAAGCATTGCCTCACGGCGTCGCGCGCGTGTCCGAGCATCGGCACCAAGCGGGTCACGCCACATACGCTGCGCCACAGCACGGCGATGGACCTGCTTCACCACGGCGTCGATCAAGCGGTGATCGCGCTCTGGCTTGGTCACGAAAACATCGAGACCACCCAGATCTACATTCATGCCGACATGCGGATGAAAGAAAAGGCGCTCGCTCGCGTCGCCGCCCCAGCCACGCCGCCAGGCCGGTTCCGGCCCGACGATCAACTCCTCGCGTTCCTGGAAGCGCTCTGATTATGCCGAACAGCCGCATAGCCAATGCTGGGCTAGCAAGTCTCCAGCGGAGGCTATGCGGCATAATCCGGATCGCGGCATTATGACCGTTATGCCGATATCGGCATAAGGGCCACGCCAGCGGCGCCCCGCACCGGCTGAACCGCGACCTCTCCGGCTCCTTCGGATCCAAGAAGTATGCGTTCGAAGAGCTGGTCGCGGAAATGAATGCCGACTTCTGCTGCGCCTCGCTCGGAATCGTGCCGACCGTGCGCCATGCAGATTACATCGGTTCCTGGCTGGATGTGTTGCGCGAGGACAACCGCGCCATCGTCCGCGCGGCTTCGCAGGCGAGCAAGGCCGCCGACTTTCTCCTCGGCTTTCTTGCGGGCGAAGAGCTCATGTCGCCTGCGGCCGGACAACAAGCCGCGTAATGCGGGCCTGCGCGGATCTTCGTGGGGTCTACGCGAGAACGAGGCCCGTCTTCGCGGAGCAGTAGACCCGCTCGTAGCATTGCTCGATGACCCGCCTGTTGTACCGGGCCAGCATGTCACGGTTATTCCGAGTCATCGTTACATTGATCGTGGCCTGCGGGCGCTGCTTCCACGCGTCCAGCGCGTTGGCCACGAAATCAGGCGACGCGCGTCCCTGAACGAGCGTTGCGGCATCAGCAAAGATGTAATCGACAAACGCGGCCGAGCAGAGATTGAACGACATCGCCATGTGGACACGATCGGGAATCGGCTGGCTGAAGCCGCGGTCCGACAACAGACAGTGGTCGTCGTCATACGCCCACACAAAGGCAGCAGCCTGTGTCGTCCGGTTTTCCATCAGTCCCTTGATCAGCCCCTCGAACAGATTCGGCCGATCGCTGCCGGTGTGCATCAGCAGGACGAACAGCAGGCGCAGCCATTCAACGTATGTTTGGTCGGATATGCCGAGTTGGGCGCAAAGATGGGCTTGGTGCGGCTTCCGTCCGGTGACGATCCTACGGTACGTCGCCAAAAGCTCGGGATCGGTGGGCTCGTAGGATGCGACGCCTGGGAAGCTGTTCAGTACCTTTTCGATGCAGAAGGGATTGCGGATGAAATTGAGGAGCTTCGCCGTGAACAGGTCGATGATCTCTGCCTTGATGTCAGCATCGCGCACCGCCATCTTTGTCAGGAGACCCCTTGTGTGGGATTCCAAATTCACCTCGTACTTGTGAAACAGCTCCTCCAGATTCACACGGAGCCGGCTGCCCCCTGGCACGTCAAAGCTGAACAGATCGAGCATAGAAAGCGTCGCGTCGATCGAATGGCCGCGTGGATTTTCGAGGGCGATCTCGTACGTCTGCCGATTAACCAGCCAAAACGAATAGATCCTGAATTTCTCGCTTGTGCTGCCGGGATTGAGCGCATTGAGCTTCTGCTCCACCCGCGGCAGGAAATGCTGGTGGCGTGTCGCGTTCCCTCGCATGCGTCGATCCGATCACCTTTCGCGATGAGGATAGCATAGGCGATCAGGTCGCCGTGGCTGGCGCAGCGCCCGCTGCGGGAAGGTCCCGGGAGAGAGGAAGAGGGCTGCGCCGGTCTTCGTGACGGGTTGGAAGCCGAGAGAGAGTCTTTCGGCGCCCGTCGCGGAGACCATCCCGATGGCCACTACTGTTCAGAGGATCACCCTGTCGTCGTCGCGCGACATTCCCTTCAACAAGCTTGTTCTGTCCCAGTCGAACGTCCGGCGCGTGAAGGCCGGCGTCTCGATCGAGGAGCTGGCCGAGGACATCGCCCGGCGCACGCTCCTGCAAAGCCTGAGTGTCCGGCCGGTGCTCGACGCCGACGGCGCCGAGACCGGCATGTTCGAGGTCCCGGCCGGCGGACGTCGCTACCGGGCGCTGCAGCATCTCGTCAAACAGAAGCGTCTCGCCAAGACCGCGCCGGTGCCCTGCGTCGTGCGCGATCCCAGCGTCGACATTTCCGCCGAGGAAGACTCGTTGGCTGAGAACATTCAGCGCGCGCCGCTGCATCCGCTCGATCAGTTCCGCGCCTTCCAGGCCTTGCGTGAGAAGGGCCAGTCCGAGGAGGATATTGCCGCGGCGTTCTTCGTCGGCGTCAACGTGGTGAAGCAGCGGCTGCGCCTCGCCGCGGTGTCGGCCAAGCTGCTCGACGTCTATGCTGAAGACGGCATATCGCTCGACCAGCTCATGGCGTTCACGGTGACGAACGATCACGCCCGCCAGGAGCAGGTCTGGGAAACACTCCAACGCTCCTACAGCCAGGATCCGTATCAGATCCGCCGCATGCTGACGGAGCGCACCGTTCGCACCTCCGACAAACGCGCCCTGTTCGTCGGCCTCGGCGTCTATGAGCAGGCAGGCGGCATTGTCATGCGCGACCTCTTCCAGCAGGACGATGGCGGCTGGCTGGAGAATGTCGGCCTGCTCGACGGCCTGGTCGCCGAGAAGCTGAAGGCCGAGGCGGAGAAGATCGCCGCCGAGGGCTGGAAGTGGATCGAGGTGAACGTCGATTTCCCGTTCGGCCACACCCATCATCTGCGCGAGCTCGACGGCACGCCGACCGACCTCACCGCCGAGGAACAGGCGACGATCGATGCCCTGCACGCCGAATACGCCAAGCTCGAAGCCGAATGTGACAACGCCGACGAACTGCCCGACGAGGTTGACGCACGCCTCGGCGAAATCGAGATGGCGCTCGCCGCTTTCGAGGGTCGGCCGGTCAGGTACGATCCGGCCGAGATCGGCCGCGCCGGAGTCTTCGCCAGCATCGAATCTGACGGGAGCCTGTCCATTGATCGTGGTTATGTCCGGCCGGAGGACGAGGCGCCGGCCACCGCTGATACCGACAGCGAGGCGGAAAGCGACGGAGACACTGGAGAAGGCGGCGGACCGTCCTCACCCGCGGTCCAGCGCGCGATCATCACGATCGGTGGGCAGCCCGAACCGGAGGAGGACGAGGACGATACCCTCAAGCCGCTTCCCGACCGGCTGATGAGAGAACTGACGGCCTATCGCACGCTCGCGCTGCGGGACGCCGTGGCGAATAATCCGCATGTCGCAATGACGGCGTTGCTACACAAGCTCTGCCTCGACACCTTCCAGCACGCGGCGCCGGGCGCTTGTCTCGAGGCGTCTGTGCGGCATGTGTTCTTCTCCGTAGAGCCGGCAGACCTGAAGGACAGTCCGTCCACCAAGGCGGTCGCGGAACGGCACGAGGCCTGGAAGGCCGATCTGCCGAAAGATGAGGCTGCGCTTTGGGACAGGCTCGCGGTCCTCGATGAGACCAGCCGCAGCGCGCTCCTTGCGCATTGCGTCTCGTTCGGCGTCAACGCGCTCTACGAGAAGGGCGATCGTTACGGAGGTCCTGGCGTCTCGGTTCACGGCGTCCAACAGCGTCTCGTCCTGGCCGACCGGCTCGCACACGCGGTCGGGCTCGACATGGTGGAAGCTGGCTGGCGGCCGACCGTCGACGGCTATCTCGGCCGCGTCACCAAACCCCGCATCCGCGAGGCGGTGCGCGAAGCGAAGGGCGAGCAATCCGCTCAGCTCATCGACCACCTGAAGAAGGCGGATATGGCGAAGGAAGCCGAACGGCTGCTCGACGGCACCGGCTGGCTCCCCGAGCCGCTGCGCACACCGGAAGCCGTGGCCACGGAGTCTATCGACGGTGATCCCGCCCCAAACGGCACGCTGCCCGCCTTTCTCTCCGACGATGAAGAGGCCCGCGATGACGAAGCGGATGAGCCGGCCGTAATCGCCGCCGAGTGACGGCCAGGAGCGGGGCGGCGTCAGTCGCTCCGCTCACCTTTTCTCCGACACGCCCGGCCATGCGCCGGGCTTTTCCATTTCTGGAGGCCATCATGGCTGATTTCTTCACGCGCTTCTCGTGCGTGCTCGATGTCGGCACGCCCGACAATGCAGCGCGCGCGCTCAAGCTCTACCAAGCCTTCATGGAGGACGCCGCTCATGAGGAGGTGCCGCCCGACCGCTTCCTCCTGTCGATCGAGCCGGAGCACGGCGCGACCACACTCTGGATTCGCGACGATGTCACCGGCGATCCCCAGCAGGTGATCCTCTTCGTCCAGCGCTGCGCCGAGGCTTTCGGTCTTACCGGCCGCTGGGGCTTCCAATGGGCGAACTCCTGCTCGCGGCCGCGCGTCAACGCCTTCGGCGGCGGCGCCCATGTGCTCGACCTGGAGACCCGCGAGACGATCGCCTGGACCGACACCAACGGCTGGCTGGCGCGCACCCTCGCAGCTTCGCGCGCCAAGCGACGTGGCCGCTGAGCATCCAATTCCGGCGCGTGCGGGCGGCGGCGTGAAGAGAGCGAGAGGCCGGCCGGGACGGGTTTGAGCCGGTCGGGTCGAGAGAGAGCGCCCAGCGGCTCGGCCCGTTCCTGCTCTCCCGAGGTCCCCTTCATGACGAATCCTTCCAGCTCCGCGGCCGCCCGCTCGGCTGTGCCATCGCTCGCGCCTGCGTCCGCCGCCATTGCTCAGGCCGCGTGGCTTCTTCTCCCCGATCTCGAACGCGGACGCCGCATCGACGCCGGCATCCTGCGCGCGGCTATGGAGTCTGCCTTCGGCGCCTCCGATGCGGCTGGCGCTTGGGATTGGAAGACCGCTTATGACGCCTGCGAGGCGGCCACGGTCCTGTTCCTCCGCAAATACGGCAACGCGCTTTTCCGCAAAGCGGCGCCTCCGGTCGCCGCGCTACCGATGCTGGCGAAGATCGCGAGCCGCCTCCCCACCCACACGCGCCGCTCCGAGGAGAGCCAGGCGCTCCAACAATTCTCGACGCCCATACCGCTCGGGGTCGCGGCGTGCGCCGCCGCCGCCATCACGCCCGCCGATCGGGTGCTCGAGCCTTCGGCCGGCACCGGACTGCTCGCCATCCTCGCCGAACTGGCCGGCGCCTCGCTGGTCCTGAACGAGCTGGCCGAGGCCCGTGCGGCATTGCTCGATCACCTGTTCCCGAGCATCGCCGTCACCCGCTTCGACGCGGCGCAGATCGACGATCATCTCGACGCCGCCATCGCGCCGAGCGTGGTTCTGATGAACCCGCCTTTCTCGGCGATGGCGAATGTCGATCGGCGCATGGCGGACGCGGCGCTTCGCCATGTCACCTCTGCTCTGGCGCGGCTGTCCGAAGGTGGGCGTCTCGTCGCGATCACCGGATCGAACTTCGCACCCGACAATCCAGCTTGGACCGACGCCTTCGCTTGCCTGCAGAAGCGCGGCCGGCTCGTGTTCTCCGCCGCCATCGACGGCGTCGTCTATGCGAAGCATGCTCGTCACGCCGCTCTCCCGCTTTCGTCAGGGCACGCCGATCCGATTGGCGGAAGGCGTCCTATTTACGACCTACGCCATCCTGCGCACCGATGAGCGCGGCGAGAACCTTTCGCGCGTCCGGCAAATCGTCGAATGGTTGGGCTCGGACTTCGACGGAGTGATCATTTTCGACGAGAGCCACGCCATGCAGAACGCGGTCGGCGGCAAGGGCGAACGCGGCGACCAGGCCGCCTCGCAGCAAGGCCGCGCGGGGCTGCGGCTCCAGCACGCCCTGCCGAACGCCCGCGTCGTCTACGTCTCCGCGACCGGCGCGACCACGGTCCATAACCTCGCCTACGCCCAGCGTCTCGGACTCTGGGGCGGCGAGGACTTCCCGTTCGCCACCCGCGCGGAGTTCGTCGAGGCGATCGAGGATGGCGGCGTCGCGGCAATGGAGGTGCTGGCGCGCGATCTCAAAGCACTGGGCCTCTATGCCGCCCGCTCCCTCTCCTACGAGGGCGTCGAGTACGAGCTGGTCGAGCATCAGCTCACTCCCGAGCAGATCCGCATCTACGACGCCTATGCCGGCGCCTTCTCGATCATTCACAACAATCTCGACGCGGCGATGCGGGCCGCCAACATCACCGGCGAGACGGGCACGCTGAATGCGCAGGCCAAGTCCGCCGCCCGCTCCGCCTTCGAATCCGCCAAGCAGCGCTTCTTCGGCCATCTGCTGACGAGCATGAAAACGCCCTCGCTGATCCGCTCGATCGAGGGCGATCTCGAGTCAGGGCATGCCGCCGTCATCCAGATCGTCTCGACCGGCGAAGCGCTGATGGAGCGCCGGCTCGCGGAGATTCCGACCGAGGACTGGAATGACGTGCAAGTCGACATCACCCCGCGCGAGTACGTCCTCGACTATCTCGCCCATTCCTTCCCGGTGCAGCTCTACGAGCCCTTCACCGATAGCGAGGGCAATCTCTCCTCCCGGCCTGTCTATCGCGACGGCCAGCCTGTCGAGAGCCGCGAGGCCCTCGCCCGCCGTGATCGCTTGATCGAGAAACTCGCCTCGCTCCCGCCCGTTCCCGGCGCCCTCGACCAGATCGTGCAGCGCTTCGGCACCGACCTAGTGGCCGAAGTGACCGGACGCTCGCGCCGCGTGGTCCGCAAGGGCGATCGGCTGATGGTCGAGAACCGTGCCGGCTCGGCCAACCTCGCGGAGACGGCGGCCTTCTTGGATGACGCCAAGCGCATCCTCGTTTTCTCGGAAGCGGGCGGCACGGGACGCAGCTACCACGCCGAGCTGTCGGCGCGGAATCGGCGCCTGCGCGTCCACTACCTGCTCGAACCCGGCTGGAAGGCCGATGCGGCGATCCAGGGTCTCGGCCGCACCAACCGCACCAACCAGGCACAGCCGCCGCTGTTCCGTCCGATCGCCACGGACGTGAAGGCGGAGAAGCGCTTCTTGAGCACGAT
>Ga0307372_10003065_pt1 | contig 27136 bp, 20 predicted proteins | sample OX1MG_FD_202533 | JGI IMG/M metagenome (GOLD analysis project Ga0307372, IMG submission 202533) | Soil microbial communities from Risofladan, Vaasa, Finland - OX-1 | ecosystem: Environmental > Terrestrial > Soil > Coastal area > Acid sulfate soil | place: Finland: Risofladan, Vaasa | collected... | reverse complement strand
CTAGCGGCGCAGCAGAAGGAGACGAAAAACAAGACGCCTTTAGAAACGCGCGCCTGAAGGAAGGAAAGCCTTTGGAGTGGCTCTCCTCACACGACCGAAATTGGCCCTGTTTCCAAGATCGGTCCCACCCCGACCATAAACCTCGAACCTTCGCCCCTGGAACTTGGAACCCGGAACTTAAATCCCGATGAGCGCCGACGACTCCCCCGACTATCTGCCGGCACGGATGCTCAACGAGTTCGTCTATTGCCCGCGGCTGTTCTATTACGAATGGGTCGAAGGGGTGTTCGTCGATAACCGCGAGACGGTCGAGGGCTCGCTGCGGCACGAGAAGCTGGACGGCAAGCAAGACGCGCTGGCCGCGGCCGAGGCGGCGGAAGCCTCGGGCGACACGATTCATTCGCGCTCGGTCACGCTGTCGAGCGAAGAGCACCGGCTGATCGCCAAAATGGACCTGGTCGAGGGCGAGGCCGGCCTTGTTTCGCCGGTCGATTACAAACGCGGCAGCCCGCGGCAGAACGAGCGCGAGGGGACGCTCGTCGCCTGGGACACCGACCGGGTGCAGCTTGCCGTGCAGGCACTGGTGCTGCGCGACAACGGTTATCGTTGCGAGGAAGGCGTGATTTATTACGTCGCGACCAAGCAGCGCGTCCGAGTGCCGATCGACGATGCACTGGTCGCCGAAACGCTCGAGGCGCTTTCGGCCGCGCGCCTCACGGCGCAAAGCGGACGGCTGCCGCCTCCGTTGGCCGACAGCCCCAAGTGCCCGCGTTGCTCGTTGGTCGGTATTTGCCTGCCGGACGAAACGCGCGCGGCGGCCGAATCGCCGGCATTGCGGCACGGGTCTTCGCCAAACGGTTCGTCGCAACGCGGCTCCTCGCTACACAATGGCAATGGTCGCCGGCAGCAAACGTTGTTCGAAGTCGACGAGCCGCGGCAGGCCGTGGTCGGCGTCGGCGCCGTGGAGGAAGAAGTCCGCCGCCTGGCGCCGGCCCGCGACGACTTGCGGCCGTTGTATCTGAACACGCAGGGGCTGCGTGTCGGCAAGAGCGGCGCCGTGCTGAAGGTTCACGAGAAAGACAAGCTCGTGCAGGAGGTGCGGCTGGGCGAAATCTGCCAGTTGAACGTATTCGGCAACATTCAGCTTACGACGCAGGCCGTGCAGTCGCTGTGCGAGGCCGAGGTGCCGGTCGCTTACTTCTCGATGGGCGGCTGGTTCTATGGCGTCACGCACGGGCTGGGTGTGAAGAACATTTACCTGCGTCGCGAGCAGTTCCGCCTGGCCGACGTGCCGGGCTTTTGCTTGCGGCTCGCCCGGGCGCTGGTGGCCGGCAAAATCCGCAACCAGCGCACCATGTTGCAGCGGAACCACGTCGAACCGCCGCCGGCGGTCTTGGCCCAGATGAAGTGCATGGCCGAAGATGCCGAGCGGGCCGAGGCGTTCGACCAACTGCTCGGCATCGAAGGCAACGCGGCGCGGGTTTACTTCGCCAACTTCGCGGGCATGATCAAGTCGGATGGCGACGGGATCGGCGGCTTGGACGAAAGCGACTTGACCGGCGAAGGCGATGCGAGCGAAGGAGGAAGCGATGCGGTCGCATGCCGGCGCCGAGACGGCAGCCAGCGGTCGCCGTTCACGTTCGATTTCGTGAATCGCAATCGCCGTCCGCCGCGCGACGCGGTGAACGCGCTGTTGTCGCTCGCCTACAGCGTGCTGGCCAAGGATTTGACGATCGTCAGCCACACCGTCGGCTTCGATCCGTACCTGGGATTCTATCACCAACCGCGGTTCGGCCGGGCAGCATTGGCCTTGGACCTGATGGAACCGTTCCGGCCGCTGGTGGCCGACTCGGCGGTGCTGTCGGCGATCAACACGCGGATGGTCTCGTCACGCGACTTCGTGCAAGTCGGGCCGGCAGTCGCGCTCAAGCCGGACGGCCGCAAGGCGTTTTTCCGGGCTTACGAACAGCGGATGGACACGCTGGTCACGCATCCCTTGTTCGGCTATCGTGTCAACTACCGGCGGATTATTGAGATTCAGGCTCGTTTGCTCGAGAGAGTGCTGCGCGGCGAGTTGAACACATACCCTGTGTTTACGACGCGATGACCGAGCATAGGCGAGATGCGCCGACAGATTGCTATTGGCTAGTTGAGGGGGCGATTTGGCTGTTTCCTCTGCCGCGAGCGGCGAGGTGCGACGAATACTCCGGGCGCCGCTCGCGGCGCGCAATCCCTTGCTGTGGAAGGAGGTTGCGAGGTAGATGATTCGAGGAGTTCACAGACAAGTTCAAGCGAGTTCCCGCCGCTCGCAATACGCCCCGTTGCTCCTTGTCAAATCCGGAGTTAGATTGGCGGCCTTTCCGCGGTTGAATGACCGCGGCCCCATTGAAGCCGAATCAAAGTGCAAGCCTGCATCAGAGCGCCGAGACCTTTCCGCGGTTGAATGACCGCGGCCCCATTGAAGCGGCTTGCACCCTCAGACCGTCGCCGCGCTGATCGACCTTTCCGCGGTTGAATGACCGCGGCCCCATTGAAGCCAGGAGTGCGCGAAGCAATCCGACGGATGGCTCGGCCTTTCCGCGGTTGAATGACCGCGGCCCCATTGAAGCGCGCGCTTCGAGGTAATCGCGGAAGCCAGCTCGAAGCTTTCCGCGGTTGAATGACCGCGGCCCCATTGAAGCAACTTTCAGGACTCACGGGGGTGGACCCAATTGTCGCCTTTCCGCGGTTGAATGACCGCGGCCCCATTGAAGCGCTCAGTCTTCGGTAGCAGCCCGGATTCGGCCAACACTTTCCGCGGTTGAATGACCGCGGCCCCATTGAAGCAGCAGCTCGCGGAACAGGTGCCGCAAGCTGAGCAGTCTTTCCGCGGTTGAATGACCGCGGCCCCATTGAAGCCTGATGCGCGCATGGTACAGCGTCAGCCCAACGGACCCTTTCCGCGGTTGAATGACCGCGGCCCCATTGAAGCACGCGGTAGTTGATCGACAGCGCCGCCGCGGCGAAGCTTTCCGCGGTTGAATGACCGCGGCCCCATTGAAGCGGGCCGCCCGGCGGTGGCGGCCGCTCGCGTATTGCCCTTTCCGCGGTTGAATGACCGCGGCCCCATTGAAGCTTGCGAGTCAATAGGCACAATCGTCTTTTTTCGAAAACTTTCCGCGGTTGAATGACCGCGGCCCCATTGAAGCCGCAGCTCCAGTTGCGACAGCAGCTTGATATTCGGCTTTCCGCGGTTGAATGACCGCGGCCCCATTGAAGCAATAGCGCCGGCAAAGGAGGGACCGTGGGATCGCTGCTTTCCGCGGTTGAATGACCGCGGCCCCATTGAAGCGTTCGTCAGACTGGCAAGCCCGACCTACGGAATCGCCTTTCCGCGGTTGAATGACCGCGGCCCCATTGAAGCCTGAGCGTGGCAACGGCGGTCTCGGCCGGTGCCATCTTTCCGCGGTTGAATGACCGCGGCCCCATTGAAGCACTCATGCACGTATTGTATCTTCCGTCGTCGGTCGGCTTTCCGCGGTTGAATGACCGCGGCCCCATTGAAGCCAAATCGGTGGCCGTGCCTTTACCCAGACCATTGAGCTTTCCGCGGTTGAATGACCGCGGCCCCATTGAAGCCTAGAATGTCGTGGACGGGGGTCTTCTAGACGGTATCTTTCCGCGGTTGAATGACCGCGGCCCCATTGAAGCCACTGACTGAGGATCGATTCGCGTAGTTCGTCAGCACCTTTCCGCGGTTGAATGACCGCGGCCCCATTGAAGCCTTTAGCGATTTAAGGGTTCCGACGCGTTTAAGGTGCTTTCCGCGGTTGAATGACCGCGGCCCCATTGAAGCGCGGCTGGGTCTGAACCTGCCCAACGACGCGACGACTTTCCGCGGTTGAATGACCGCGGCCCCATTGAAGCTGGTCTCCAGATTGATGAGGTTGCGGTAAGCTTGGATCTTTCCGCGGTTGAATGACCGCGGCCCCATTGAAGCGCGTTCGGCCCCTATGCCCGCTACGGGATCATCATCTTTCCGCGGTTGAATGACCGCGGCCCCATTGAAGCGGCACGCCGCCCTACGCGGTCGGGGCTTCGAGCCTGGCTTTCCGCGGTTGAATGACCGCGGCCCCATTGAAGCGATATCGTCTTGGGTGTAGACCCACAGTCGCAGGCCGAGCTTTCCGCGGTTGAATGACCGCGGCCCCATTGAAGCTGCATGCCGCAGAGTCTAGCCAAGGCATGGCTTGCACCTTTCCGCGGTTGAATGACCGCGGCCCCATTGAAGCCCGGCATCGAAGGCTTCGGCATCGGCCTGGAGCGCGCCCTTTCCGCGGTTGAATGACCGCGGCCCCATTGAAGCTCACGGGCAGCACGATCGCCCGGAGCGCGAAGTTGCTTTCCGCGGTTGAATGACCGCGGCCCCATTGAAGCTCGGGTGAAGCAGTCTTGCAGGCTGGCGGCAAGTGGTCTTTCCGCGGTTGAATGACCGCGGCCCCATTGAAGCCCGCCCTCAATCGGATGCAGCGGGGCGGAACTTGGCACCACTTGGAGCGGATCGCAGTTTTTAGTCGTTTTGTTTGTAACCTTTTGCCGTTACGGGCTGTTGACAGCTCCGGCCTGCTCCCCGGCGATGATTCGCATCATCTCGTCGAAAGCTCGCTTGCAACGTTGGGGATCCCAGAACTCAAGCGTGTAGCCGCGCGGGGCTGAGCGGTCGGGCTTCTTGTAAACCGTTCGATTGGCCGTCGGGGCGCTCGAAATTCGCCGCCAGCCCCAGCCACCGAGCCGCTTAGCGACGATCCACTGCATGACTTTGCGCTGCTCGTGATCGGGAACTCGCTTGACGCCGGCGGCGTAGCTTGCGATGCCCTCCCTGCTCGTCGCAAGGCGACGTGAGAAATCGTAATTTGAAGTGGCGATGTAGGAATAAATTGTCATGCTCGGTGAGCCCTCAAAGACTTTTCCGCCGGTGCGGAGGTGCACTTGCACCGGGGTCGGCGCCACAGCGGTAACCAGTTGGAATCGTCGGCGGAGCTGTCGACGCAGTAGGAAACGCCGTCGCTTTGCAGCGGCGTGGAGGAATGCAGCCCAAAAAAGCTGAATGTCGAACGGCCATATCGCACGAACCTCTGCGTAGCACCTCTGCGTAGCACCTCTGCTGCAGTGGCGTGCTGGCCGCCGGAATTATACTGGCCGCTTCCGGCAGCTACAAGGTTCGACACGACTGACCCCGTCGACACTATGGCTGTGGAGTCGTCCAAGTTCGGGACGCCTGCTTGCCCTTCACGCCACCGCTGGCAACTACAATTGTGGAATGGACGAGAACCCCTACCAAGCTCCGAGCGAGCACGCCAGCGAGGATCCCGACGCCGGGATAAGGGCTCGACGCAGGCTCTCGCTACTTTTCGTCCTGGGGTGCTTGGGCTTGGCAGCGTTTTTCCTCTCAGTCGCCGCCCTCGGAATCGCTGTCTACAGGGACCGCCCGGACAGGCGAGGCGCCGCTGCGATACTTTGGGCGCTGCTCAACACAGCGACTTGGTGCGTGACGGCATGGGCGACGTGGACAAGGCGGGGACGGCTGAGGAAGATCGCGATCTTCGCCGACCTGGCCGCTCTGTTGAGCATCGTCGCGATCCAGTGAACAGTCAGACGGCTTCTGTGCTGCCGATGCCGCGGCGGTTCGCCACCGCTCCGACCGCCGAACTCCGCAGTCGCAACGCCGGCTGACCGCCTTGCCTCGCTCGCTGCCGCGTCGCCAACGCTCCCGTACCGCAAGCCGACCGCGATTCACCCGCGAACGCAGAAGGCAAGCTGCCGCGCGGGGAGACAGTATATGAGGTCGAAGCGGAGAGCGGGGGTTCCCCAGATTCGAGGGAAAAGCTCCAGCCGGAATACCAAGGTAGGGGCCTGGCGGCGGGGGGCCTCTGGGTGGCCGGTCTAGCGGATTTCGTGTCGTTGCATTCCAGCAATCCCTCGCGTTTCCATAGCGATGAGTGCGTACTCTTGCACGCTACGCACCTTACCTGCCTTACAGTGAGGTGAGGTGTGGCACGGTATGCTCTGCGTAGCTTACGCTGGGACGGACACTGTTAGCACTCGGCCGCGTAGCAAAGTAGCACGCTTCCTACGTTCGCTACTGTGTCGCGTATGTGTAACTCTTCGCACGCGCGTCTCGGCCGGCGGGTGGTGATTTGAAACTGGCCGCGCGGTTCGGCGTTCTGGCGAACCGACTTGCAGCGCGGCCCACGGCTTGCTCGCGTGCGCGTGCGTGCGCGACTGCTCGCACGCGTCTCGGCCGACGGGTGGATCGATGGCCGGTTTCTGGCCGCGATGCTGGCCAGCTTCTGATCGGCGATCGCTCGGCGCCACGGTCGGCGCGACGCGCTAAGAAGTTTTTTCGGATTCGCGATTAATGGGCTCCCAACGCACGCACGCGCGGCCGCGCGATCAATGAGCCGCTCGAAGAACACACGAAACTGGCCGCGGCGCGCGGCTTGCAACCGGGCTTTCGCGGCTCGGCCGAACTCGGCCCGCCGAGCTAACCCGCCTCGGGCGACTCCGAGGGGGAACACTACAGGCCGACGAAGGAGAACGATTATGGCTACCGTGCCCGCCCCCGCCGTCAACGCTGCCGACTACACGACCCTCGATCAGATCGTCGCCGCAGTAGCGGCAGGCAAGCTCAACGTCGATACAGCGTCGGCTTTGCTCGCCAGGCTTTACTTCGGCCTCTACTGGCGCGTCTCGGAATTCAACGTGGCCTCGGCCGACAGCCGCTTCACGCCGGCTCCGCAGGCGGCTCGTCGTCGATGAGTGCGAGGATGCGCTCGCGTATCGCGTCGGAGAGCGACGGCCACGCGTCGATCAGGCGAGCGAGGCGGCTGTCGAAATCGGCCTGCCGATCGCCGAGTGAGCCAGAAAGTGAGCGGTTTTCAGGTGGAGGTGGTGTTTTTCCCGAAGAACTCGCACAATGTTCTGATCGAGTATTGACCAACTCGATTTTTCGGCCCGCTGACTTTATCCCTTGCTTGCCGGGCAGTTATCATGGCGCCAGGCGGGCAAGGCGGAATGGTTGATCGCGGAGATCGCACCATGACAAGTTCCCAGCCGTGGGTTGACGGGCTCACGATCGGCCAAGCGCTTTCGCACTCCGCCGCCGCGCACGGCGACTGCGATGCGCTGGTCTTTCCGAGCCTGGACCTGCGGCTGAACTACCGGGAGTTCGACGCTCGCGTCGACGAGGCGGCGCGCGGCCTCGTGGCGCTGGGTATCGGCAAAGGGGACCACGCGGCGATCTGGGCCACGAACGCGCCCGAATGGGTGATTCTGCAATTCGCGACGGCGCGGATCGGCGCCGTGCTGGTGACGATCAATCCAGCCTATCGTCCGTTCGAGTTGCACTACGCGCTGCGGCAGAGCGACGCCAAGGCGCTGTTTCTCGTCGATCGCTTCAAGTCGTCCGACTACTTTGCGATGCTCGCCGAGGTTTGCCCCGATTTGGCCGCTTCGACCCCGGGGCAGTTGGCGGCCGGCGAATTCCCGATCTTGCGGTGGGCCGTCGCCTTGCGCGGCGAGGCGCCGCCCGGCGCCATTTCCTTCAGCGAGATGTGCCGCCGCGGAGCCTCGGTTCCGTTCGATCGAGGCCGATGGGAAAGTTCGCTTTCCGCGGGCGAGGCGATCAACATCCAATACACCTCGGGCACCACCGGCTTTCCCAAGGCGGCGACGCTCAGCCATCGCAACTTGCTGCTCAATGCCTACTATGTCGGCGCCTGCCAACGGTTGACGGCCGCCGACCGGATTTGCATCCCCGTGCCGTTTTATCACTGCTTCGGCTGCGTGATGGGAACCTTGTGCGCCGCGGTTTACGGCGCGGCGATGGTCGTTCCGGCCGAATCGTTTCAAGCCGCCGCCACGCTCGAGGCCATCGAGCGCGAGCGGGCCACGGCCGTCTACGGCGTGCCGACGATGTTCATCGCGCAACTGCAGGATAAGAGCTTCGGCGGCCGCGATCTGTCGTCGCTGCGCACCGGAATCATGGCCGGCAGCCCTTGCCCGATCGAAGTCATGCGGCAGGTGATCGAGCGGATGGGCGCCCGCGAAGTGACGATCGCCTACGGACAGACCGAGGCCTCGCCGGTGATTACGCAGACGCGAACCGACGATCCGATCGAGTTGCGGGTCGAGACGGTCGGCCGGCCGTTGCCGGGCGTCGAGGTGAAACTGGTCGACCCCGCTACGCGGCGCGAACTGGGCGACGACGAACAGGGCGAGCTTTGCGCTCGCGGGCATGGCGTGATGCTTGGCTACTACAAAAACGCCGAGGCCACGGCGGCGGCCATCGACGCCGACGGCTGGCTGCACACGGGCGATCTGGCGATACGGCGACCGAACGGCTATTACAGCATCACCGGACGGATCAAGGATCTCGTGATTCGCGGCGGCGAGAACATCTATCCGCGCGAGATCGAAGAATTCCTGTTCACCCATCCGGCGATCGAGCAGGTCTCGGTGGTGGGCGTTCCCGACGCGAAGTACGTCGAGGAGTTGTGCGCCTGGGTCAAGCTGAAGGCGGACGCAAAGTTAAGCGAGGACGAGCTGCGCAAGTTTTGCCGCGAAAACTTGGCGCACTACAAGGCGCCTCGCTACATTCGTTTCGTCAAGGAGTTTCCGCAGACGGTCACCGGAAAGATTCAGAAGTTCAGAATCCGCGAGCAGATGATCGCAGAACTCGGATTGAAAGAGCAGGAGACCGCGTGAGATGCGTGCCGGTTCAATCGGATTTGCGAAACAGATTCAAGAACCGGTCTTCGTAATCCTTGAACGCGCCGAGGCGGTCCAGCTCGCGTTTGAGCTCGTAGGCCTTGGAACGGTCGTGCAGGGCCTGTTCGAACAAGCTTTCGATCGTGCGTTCGTCCTCGGGCGCCAGGCCTTGTTCCTCGCGCGTTTCGACGCCGAACGGTTCCGGCTCTTCCTCCGGCTCTTGCCGGCCCATCTGCTGCTCGACTTGCGCCAGCAACTGCCCCAGATGCTGCTCGACGGCGGCGGCCTGTTCGGCCAGTTCGGTGAAATCGATGTCGATGCCGGCCATCTGCGAAAAGACTTGCAGCACGGCGTGCGAGGCTTTCGGGAACGGCAGTTGAGCGAAGATATGCGGCATCTCGCCCAGCAGGCAGGCGCCGTGCAGCCCGGCCTCGGCCGCCACGCCCAAGAGCACGCCGTTCAAACCGCCGATCTGCCCGTCTTCCAGCAACGTCAGGTCCAACTCCCGCAGCGGCGCGAGATTCTCCTCGTCGGTGGCTGCAACGAACACGCGCGAATCGTGCTCGGGGTGCATTTGCGTGGCCATGGCCGCGAACGTGAACACGCGCTCGACGCCCAGTTGCCGGGCGAATTCGATCAGTTTGTGGCAAAAGGCGTATTTGCCCAAGGGCGGTTGAGCCTCGCCGATGAAGACCACGATGTCTCGCTTCTGCTCGGGGTGGCGCCAAACGAAGAACCGGCTGCGCGGCATGCGGCCCGGGCGAATCAGGCCGTCTTTGACTTCGACGTGCTCGACGTCGAACAATTCCCGCGTCGAGAATTCGGCCAAAAACGACATGTCCATTTTCGCCATCAAGTAGTATCCGGCCGACAGGGCGACGTTACCCATGCCCGGCCAGACGGCCACCAGCCACGGTTGATTGAGTTTGGTTTCATCCGGCATCGCACGACTCCCGAGAGATTTTTCGTATCTGCCTGGCGAGCTTTTTGCTGCACTTCTTGCGCCGCAGACCCAGCGATTTCGCGAGAATCGCTATTATCGCAAAAAGCGGCGAAATGTCAGCCGCAACGAATGAGGGCGAAAAACCCATGAAGCACTGGAACGTCGTCGCGAAGGAGCGGTTCGAAGCCGCGTGCCCGGTCCTACGCGCTTAGCTCGGACCATTTGCCGCGCGAGCAACCGACTTAAATCTCCCAGCCCTTGCGGTATTTCGGGCTGATCCATGCCGCGGCGTCGGGACAGTTGACGACGCGCATCTGCTCGGCGTCATAGTCCAATGCCTTGCCAAGGCGGACTGCGACGTTGCCCAAGAGCATCGTTTCGGTGAGCACCGCGGCGTAGTCGAAGTTGCTCATGGCCGGCGGGCCGCCGCGGATGGCGCGGATCCATTCGCCTTTCTGATTGTCGTCGATGCCCCGGCCCTCCTCCATCCGCGCCAGCGTCGGCTCGGGCGGCTGGTAACCCTCGAACTGTTTCGCCGGCAGCAGCTTCTGCTCGGCGCCGTAGTCGTTCGGAGAAAACATGGCGCCTTTTTCGCCGATCAACAGCGCGCCGCTCGACGAAGCCGTTTCGCCCAACAGGAGCTCGGGCCGCGGCAGGTTGCGCTGGCCGTCGCGGGCGCCTTCGTACCAGGTGAGCTTGACGGGCGGCAGCTCGCCGCGCGCCGGGAACTCGTAGGTGATCGTGGCCCAGGCCGGATAAGTTTCCGGGTTGATCTCGCCGCTCGTGGCCGAAACGCGCGTCGGATAGCCGAGCTTCAAGGCCATGAACGGCAGGTTGGTCGTGTGGCAGGCCATATCGCCCAGCGAGCCGGTGCCGAAATCCCACCAGCCGCGCCAGTTGTGCGGATGATAGACCGGATGATAGGGGCGTTCGGGCGCCGTGCCGAGGAACAAATCCCAATGCACGTACGGCGGCGTCGGCGGCGTGTCCTTGGGCCGCGCCACGATGTCGGGCGCCTGCTTCCAGTACTTGAAGGGCCGGTTGGTCCAGACGTGAACCTCGCGCACCGGGCCGATCGCGCCCGAGCGGATGATTTCAACGCCGCGGCGAAAACCGCTGGCCGCCGTACCCTGATTGCCCATCTGCGTGGCCACCTTGTACTCTCGGGCCGTGTCGCGCATCAGCCGGGCTTCCGCCACCGAATGCGTCAGCGGCTTTTGGCAATAGACGTGCTTGCCCAACCGCATGGCCCGCACGGCGGCCGGGGCGTGCGTGTGGTCGGGAGTGCTGACGACGACGGCGTCGATCTGCGCGTGCATCTCGTCGAGCAGCTTGCGGTAGTCGTTGTAGGTCTTGGCCTGGGGAAACTTTTCGGCCTTGGCGGCGAGGCGCTGGTCGTCGATGTCGCAGATGGCAACGATGTTGCCGTAGTTGCCCGCCTGGTCGGTGTCGCTCGATCCCTTCCCGCCGACGCCGATGCAGGCGATGTTGATTCGCTCATTGGGCGAATCGGCGAAAGCCTCGTCGCGTCGGCCGGCCGCCCAAAAGCCGATGCCGGCCAGCGAGGCGCCTTGAAGAAATCGACGCCGAGTCGTTCCACGAGCCTTGATATTGCTTTGGGCCATTGGCTTGCTCCTGTTCTTCGCGAAGTGTTCCGCCGCTGCTTCGACGCAGACTGCCACAATACCGTTGGCAGGCGATGACTGCAACGCATCGCAGAAAACACGGGCCACAGGCCCCGGCGCCTCCTCCGCGCCGCTCGTTGCGATCCGTCGCATCGGAGCATCAACGAAAGGCCCTCGTCGGGCAAAACGGAGCGCCTTGCTTGACACGCCTTGCCCCGCTTCTACGATGAACCATTGCGCGCAAACCGATAGATTCTCGTACTTTTCCCCGGAGAGAGGGCCTATGGCCGCCAACGACGACGGACTCGAAGGGCTCTACGAGGCGTTGCGGCTGTCGCCCGAGAACGTGCCGCTCAGGCAGCACCTGGCTGAGATGCTGTTGGGCCGCGGCCGGCCCGAAGACGCGGAGCCCGAGTTTCGCAAGGCGCTGGCCCAATCGCCGCACAGCGCGGCGCTCAAGCTGGGGTTGTCGAAGGCTTTTTATCAGCAGGGTAAGGACAGCGAGGCGTTGGTCACCGTCGAGGCGTTGCTGAAGGATCGCGATCCGCCCGCCGCGGCGCATGTGCTCTACGCCCGGCTGTTGTTGCGCAAGGGCGAGGTCGAGCGGGCCGTCAGCCAGTACAAGCTGGCCTTGGAGATCGATCCGGCGAGCGCCGACGCCGAACTCGGCGAGCGGCTGGGAGTCGGCGCGCCGCGCGACACTTCCGACGTGGTCGATGGCCGCGTGCGCGAAGGCTGGGAAGCGCCGCCCGCCGACTCCGAGCGCCGGCTGGAGAGGCCCAAGGCCGGCTTCGAGAGCGTCGGCGGCATGGAGACGCTGAAGGAGGAAATCCGCCTCAAGATCATCTACCCCCTCACGCACCCGGAGATTTATCAAGCCTACGGCAAAGCGATTGGCGGCGGAATCTTAATGTACGGCCCGCCGGGCTGCGGCAAGACGCACCTGGCCCGGGCCACGGCGGGCGAGATCAAGGCCAGCTTCATTGCCATCGGCATCAACGACGTGCTCGATATGTGGATCGGCAGCAGCGAGCGCAATCTGCACGAACTGTTCGAGCAGGCCCGCCAGCATGCGCCGTGCGTGCTGTTCTTCGATGAGGTCGACGCTCTGGGCGGCCGCCGCTCCGACGCCCACCACGGCAGCGCCCGCCAGCTCATCAACCAGTTTTTGGCCGAACTCGACGGCGTCGAGACCACCAACGAAGGCGTGCTGATCCTGGCCGCGACCAACGCCCCTTGGCATCTCGACCCGGCGTTTCGCCGCCCCGGACGCTTCGACCGCATCTTGTTCGTCCCGCCGCCCGACGCCGAGGCCCGGGCTTCGATCCTGCGCATCCTCTGCCGCGGCAAGCCAGTCAGCGAGATCGACTATGAACATCTGGGCAAGAAGGCCGATCATTTTTCCGGCGCCGATCTGAAAGGCGTGCTCGATCAGGCGATCGAACAGAAGCTGCGCGCGGCCATGAAAGAAGGCGTGCCGAAGCCGCTGGCCACGGGCGACCTGCTCTCGGTGATCAAAAGCGTGAAGCCGACCACGCGCGAGTGGTTCGCCACGGCGAAGAACTACGCGCTCTATTCCAACCAGGGCGGCGCGTACGACGAAATCCTCAAGTACATGAAGCTCGGATGATGCAGCACCTGCACCGCGGCCAACTGCTCATCGGACAAGCGCGCTTCGAGCAAGCTATCGGCGAATTGCGCTTGCACCTGGCCGATGAACCGAACAGCTCCTTTGCGCACGCCCTGCTCGGGCTGTGCCTGGTCGAGTTGAAGCAATACCAGGAAGCCACGGCCGAAGCGCAGCAGGCCGTCCATCTGGCGCCCGACTTCCCGTTTGCGCATTACGCGCTGGCCAAGGTCTGGTTCGATCGCCGCCGTTTCAAGGAAGCGTTGGCCGCCATCCAGGAAGCGGTGCGGCTCGATCCGCACGACGCCGATTATTTCGCGATTTTGTCGCAGATTCATTTCGCCGAAAGCCGCTGGCAAGCCGCGCTGGAAGCGGCCGACGAGGGCCTGGCTGTCGACCCCGAGCATTCGGCCTGCACCAACTTGCGGGCCATGAGCCTGGTGAAGCTCGGCCGCAAGGCGCAGGCCGGCGCGACGATCGACGCGGCGCTGGCCCGCAATCCCGAGAACGCCTTGACCCACGCCAACCAGGGCTGGACGCTGCTCGAGCAACGGCAGCCGGTCAAAGCGATGGAGCACTTTCGCGAAGCGCTCCGGCTCGATCCCGAGTTGGAATGGGCGAGGCAGGGCATCGTCGAGGCGATGAAGGCCAAGAACGTCGTCTATCGCGCGATGCTCGGCTACTTTCTGTGGATGGCCAAGCTGCCGCCGCGCGTACAGTGGGGCGTGATTATCGGCGGCTACTTCGGCATGCAATTGCTCGACGGCTTCGGCCGCAACCATCCGGACCTGGCGCCGTGGCTGCTGCCGGTCAAGATCGCCTATCTGGCGTTCGCCATCATGACCTGGGTCGCCGACCCGCTGTTCAACCTGCTGCTGCGGTTGAACCGTTTCGGCCGGCTGGCGCTGTCGCGCGAGCAAATCGTGGCCTCGAATTGGTTCGGCGGCTGCGTCTTCTTGGCATTGGCCTCGCTGGGCGTTTACCTGGCGACGGACGACCCGGCAGCGTCATGGGCGGCGTTCGCGTTCGGTCTGCTCTCGCTGCCCGTGGCGGTGATCTTTCGCTGCCATCGGGGGCGGCCGAGGTTGTTAATGAGCCTTTACACGCTCGGCATGGCGACTCTTGTCCTCGGCGGGCTGGCGCCCTTGCTGTTTGCGTCACTGGCGCCCGACGCACGGTTGCCGCAGGTCGTCCTCGATGCCGCCGTGGCCGTGATGAATTTCTGCATGCAGGCGTTTATCTGGGCGGCTATCGGTTCACTCTGGCTGGGGAACATCCTGGCCGGCTCGCGGCCGAAGTATTGATCCGCGCTTGCCGTGCTGCGAAAGGGCAAGGTACGATGGAATAGTCGCGTAATCTTTTCCTAAAAGACAGGCGATTGCACCACGGGCGTCAAGCAAACTCTTCGACCGACGGAAATGCTGATGGTTCACAAATTCGGTTGGCTGGCGTTGTTTCTGCCGCTGGGCCTGGGGCTTGTCGCGGGCGAACCGCTGGCCCCTGCGGCGCCGAAAGCTCGTGTGTCGGGCTCTCGCAAACTGCACAAGACGGCCAAGCCGCCGAAGTTCGAGCAGCAGGAACTCGACGTCTTCTTTGCCGACGCGCGAGAGAAGCTCGGCCCCGGACAGCCGGGCGGACAAGTGGTTGCCGCGGCGACGAGCGTCGCGCCACAGCCGGGCGACGCGCTGCCGCAAGCTTCCGGCGGGTTCGCCTGGTCGAAGCTGATTTCGGCCAGCACGCTGGAAGACGCCGTCAAGGCGCAGGCCGCGCCGCTGGCCGAACAGACGAAGACCCCCAGCCAATTCAACGGCGGGGGCAATCTCGAAGCGCGCAATCATTTTACCGTGCTGGCCCTGCTCTACAGCATCATTGCCGATTACGACGCCGACGTGCGTTGGAAAAAAGACGCGCCCAGCCTGCGTTCGATGTTCGGCCGCGCCGCCGCAAACTGCAAAACGACCGGCGCCAATTCGTTTCGCGTGGCCCAAGCCCGCACGGGCGACCTGGCCGAGCTGATTCGCGGCGGCAAAATCGAATTCCAGAAGGACGAAAGCGATTTCAAATGGGCGGAAGTCGTGAACCGCCCGCCGCTGATGGCCCGGATGGGCAAAGAGGGTTACAGCGCCAAGCTCAAAACCATGACTTCCGACAAAGGCGAATTCTCCAAGAACCGCGACGATCTGCTCAAAGAAGCACAGTTGATTGCGGCCATCGGCCACGTCATGCAAGACGCCAGCTATGAGTTCGCCGACGACGAATCGTATCTTGGCTTCGCCAAGGAGCTGGAAACGCAGGCGCAAGAGATCGTCGAGGGGGTGAAAACCGACGACCTTCCGCGGGCTCAAACCGCGGCCGGGTTGATCAACAAAGCCTGCAGCGCGTGCCACGAGGGTTATCGCAGCGGGTGATTGGGTCGGTCGCCCCTTTCACGCGCACTTTGCTTGAAGCGCGCCTTTCATCGTGATGCCAGCTGTGTTCCGCTCCGCCACCGCCGGGCAAGCCCCGGCGGAGCAGTGATTGATCAGCTAGAAACGGCGTCACACCGCAACCCTTTTTCGCCTTTTCCGCATTTGCCCGCCGCCTCTGGCGGCGGGCAAATGCGGAAAAGGCGCAGGCGAATGTCGGCGGGGTCAACCTAGCTGCAAATCTTCGCTCGACCGGGACAAGCCCGGATCGTGGCGGAACAAAACCAGCGTGAGGGCGATTCGCCGAACGAGCGGTGCTTTGCGCAGCCTGGGCGTAGGTTCACTGCACTGGGGCATCGCTTCGCTCTGCCGCCAGCCACCCTGCCTTGTCAATTCAGGTCGAGGAGGCACTCGCTCACCGGCGGAAGGCGGCCTGGGAAGGCCGCCCCACGCGGCGCTTCTTGCCCTCGCGATGCACTACTTTTTTTTGTCGTCCAGATTCTTGGCTAGTTCCGCGGGCTCGACCGAAGAGGCCACGCCATCGCTGGGCACTTCAGCCTTCGCGGTCCAGAACAGGGCGTTCAAGACGAGCTTGCGGAAATCGTCGTTGCCCCAATTCTTATGAAAGTGCCCGCCCGTGAAGCCAAAGCCGCGGCCGCCGTCCGGCCGTTCGGTGGTCCAGGCCACGATCTCCGCCCGGCGGGGAAACTTGGCCGCCTCGGAGCCGCGTTTCTCGTCGGGCGGCGTGGCGACCAAGATCGGCGTGATGGCGCCCTCGCGGAAACGGATGTTGAAATACCATTCGTCGTTGATCGAGAACGGCTTCACGCCCCGCGTCACCGGGTGCTCGGGCAGTTGCTTGAACTCAGCCGTCCAGTGCGGATTGATCGAAAAGCCGGTTTCGTAATAGCCGCCGATCCAGGCCAACAGTTCCGGGCCGCCGCGATCCTTGGGAACTTCCACGGCATAGTGGACGCAGGCCAGGCCAACCCCCTGGTGCATCAACTCGCCCATGTGCCGCAGATGCTCGGGTCCGATCAGCGGGTGTCCGCCGCCGCCGTCCATGTAAAGCATGATCGAATCGGCGTTGTCGAAAGCGGTCGGGTCTTTTGGCCAGCCGTTGTGATACTCGGCAGCCTGCACCTGCGGCAGCTTGTCGAGACAGCCGCGCAACAGCGTCACACCGGCGTTGAATTCATGATCGCCGGGGCCGTGGCTCGGCCGGCCCGCGACCATTACGATTTTCTTCCGCCCGGCGAGTTTTAATCGCTTCAGCCGGATATTGCGGAATTGCACGGTCATCGGCGGGCCGGCGTGCAGTTGCAAGGCCAGAATGCCCGACATTTCGCGGTTCTTCGGATCCTCGTCGGTGACGTCGATCGTCTGCTTGCCGTTGATGAAGTGCTGAAAGTGATTGCCCTGGGCAATGATCGTGTAGTCGTTCCAGTCTTCTTTCTTGATGGCCTTTTGAATTTCGGCCGAATCGCCCAGCGAGCCGGTGACCTTGGGCTTGCCGTCTTCTGCGATCATGGTCTTCTGCCCGCGTTGGGCCAAAATGCCGCGGCCGCGTTCGTCGTAGAGGATGCCCGAGAAGTTGTCGCCCGCCTCGAAATCTCCCTGGTAGCCGCCGACGACCCAATTGCCCAGGTCGGCGCTGCGGTACTGAATGCCCGAGTTGCCGCCGACGATCTTGTACTGCAAGCGCAGCTCGAAATCGTCGAGCTCGCCCTGCCGCCAAATGATGAACGTGTTGCCCTGAGTTGGATTCTCTTGGGTGGTGTGCCCAGTGATGGCGCCATCCTGGACCGACCAGAACTTGGGATTGCCGTCCCAGCCATCGAGATCCTTGCCGTTGAAGATCGGTTTGAAGCCGGCCTCGTCGTCCGCCGCAACCGCCGGCGCAGCGCCGCCGGCGCAGGAGAGGCCCAGCGTCAAAGCAAAAAGTGCGTTTCTCACGGAAAAATTCCCCCACAATCGATGCATGAATGACCTCGCAGTCGTCGGCAGATTATCTTGCGCTGCGGCCGCCCGAAGGTACAGCGCCAAATTAAAATTTTTTCGCTCGTCAATGCGGCGCCGTGCCGCATCCAAAATGCGTCCTGGAGGGCCGGGCGCCCTCGCCCGCCGCCTGATCGGGCGGGGGCGCCCGATCCTCCACAATCGCTCGATCCTCCACAATCGCTCGATCCTCCACAATCGCTGGCGCGACCGGGCAATCCGGCCCTGCGGCGCCTTGCCGCGTGCCGCTTCCGTTGGTCGCTTAGTCGCTGCTCAAGGCGAAAGCGGCAAGGATGCCGCTTCTACTTACCGCCCGCCGATCGATTCGGGGATTTCGGGCGGCGTGAACTGAAAGCCCCGGCTCTGGCTGAAGAACTCCACGGGGTTTTCGTAGACGATCTTGCGGATCAGCGATTCCGGGTGCCCGCGCAGCCGCATGGCCAGAATGAAGTCGGGCACGGCCGTCGGCTTCGAGGGTCCCCAGTCGCCGGCCGAATTCACCAGCAGCCGTTCGGGGCCGTACATCTCGACCATGTCGACCGCCCTCTGCGGCGTACACTTGCTCACCGGGTAGAGCGTCATGCCGGCCCAAAAGCCTTCGTCGAGCGCGGCCCGGATGGTGTGCTCTTCGACGTGATCGACCAGCACGCGGCCGTGGTCGATGCGGCAGTCGCCGCAAAGCATGTCGAGAATCATCCGCGTCCCCTTGAGCTTGTCCTCCAGGTGCGGCGTGTGGATCAGGATCTGCTCGTTGGTCTTCATCGCCAGGTCGAGGTGTTCGAGGAACACGATCGACTCGTTGCGCGTGTTCTTGTTGAGCCCGATCTCGCCGATGCCCAGCACGCCGGGGCGATCGAGAAACTCGGGGATCATGGCGATCACTTCGCGCGAGAGGCTGACGTTCTCGGCCTCCTTGGCGTTGATGCACAGCCAGGTGAAGTGCTGCACCCGATACCAGCCGGCCCGCTTGGGTTCGAACTCGGTGAGTTGGCGGAAATAGTCGCGAAAGCCGTCGACGCTGCCGCGGTCGAACCCGGCCCAAAAGGCCGGCTCGCTCATGGCCACGCAGCCCATCTTGGCCAGCGTCTCGTAGTCGTCGGTGACGCGCGAGACCATGTGAATGTGAGGATCGATGTAAGTTGACATACTACTTAACTCTTTAACTCTTATAGCAACAGCGCTTACGCCACAGTGGATCAACTAGGTAGTGGACCGGCTAGGAAATCGAAGCGATCTCGTCCAGCCGCACGACGCGCGGGGCAGCTTCTCCATCCGCGATGAGTTGAACGATAACCGTATTCTGGCTTCCGACCTGGAGTGAAAAGGGTACGCCATTGAAGGATGTACCGTCTTTCAACGTAAATCGCGAAGGCTGCAGGATGCCTGGGCCTCGGTTCATGAGCCGAAGTACTTCTCGACCGATATCTTCGGTAGTCATCGGGTTCACCTGCGCAAACGTGAAAAGATGCGGCGGGTAGATGTAGGTCTGTTCGACCGCCATTGACCCCAGCTTGTTGCCTCCGAAGCGGGGAGCTAGCCGCCCGGGATAACGAGCCATAATTGCCAACACGTCTTTGGCGATCGGGTTACTTGGGCTCACGAGCTTGATCTCCGACAAAGCGACACTCGGCTCCTTGAGTTTATGCAGAGATTCGTATACGGCGCGGTAGGCGGCGGCTGGCCCTCCACGATCGACAATCTCCGTTGCCACATAAAGGAACCAGAGCCCTTCGTCCGCCGTCTTGACCCAGAAAGCGGCCTGGACCGGATTACCGTCGGCGGCGAACCGCTCGACGAGCCGGCGGCCGTCGTCAACTTGGTTGTCTACCAACGTGCTTTGATCCATGGCAAAACTCCGTTCTCGATCGCTTCATAAAGATCCCTAGCTTCCGGCTCCGTAGCGCCAATCTCATAGCGACTTTGCTCGCTCCAGTCTTTAACCGTGACCCATTTCTGGTTTACCAGTGGATCCTTGTCCATCTCCTCATCGAGGCCCGCCGCTTTACGGAGGACCGTCAGATCGTGCTTGTAATAATTATCTGCGAGTTTCTTGTCAGGGAAGCTGTTCGATTTCATAAGTTGGGAGATGATTCGTATCTTGAGTGCAAACTCCACCGCATAGCCAGCAAGGTAGTAAGCGCCGTCCCAATCGCTCTTTGCGTCGATGAGAAGCTTTGCCTCTTCCATTCGGAGGACGATCAGCTTCTCGAAGTCGGCTCGCGACGTGACTATGGTCATTTATTGCCCTTCCGATTCCGCCGATCCGCCGTCCCTGCCAAGCCACTCCCTACATATCAAGCCGACGGCGGATCAACCGCTTATTCCATGCGCTCGTCGAGTTGAAACTGCTTCCGCCATCCTTCCTCATAGGCCAGCGAAAAAATGAGTTGCACCTGTTCGGCCCGGTCGGAGCGGTCGGCGGTCAACATCGCCAAGCCTTGGCGGATGCGCGCGAGCCGCTGGTCGCCTTCCACCGAACCCGCGGCCCGGTCGAGCCGGTCGAGCGCGGCGGCGATTTCCAGGATTTTCGCCCGGACTTCGAGAAACTCGCGGTTCAACACTTCCGGTGCGTCGAGCGGAATCGGCATTACGCTTCCTCGAAATCCAAAGGCGGGCGGCGGGCGGAGAGAATGGACGAAGACACGGGCCACGAGTTGGATCGACCGGCCAAGGCCGGCAAAATCGCTGCGATCGGTCCGCTTCGCGCACCGTGATTCAACCAGATTCAGTTTGAACGGAAAAAAGCCGGAAATCAAGCGGGCCGCCGGCGGGCGGGGGCCCGCGATACGGCTTACAAGCATCTCGGCCGGGGCCTTCACGTCCGCAGGCCCCGGAACGGCTTGCCGCAAAGTCCGCCAAAAAAGCGGCCGATTGCCCAAACTGCTGGGAAAAAGAGGCTAGATTTCAGCAGTCAAACTTGTGTTTTCCGCTTCGATTGGTCGATTCGGGCGCCATCCTTCCCAGGAGTACGCAGTGGCGGTGAGCGGAGGATTTCAAACCACCTGCGAGCTTCTTGCGCAAACCGAGAACGAGGCCGCCGTCGCGATTCTCATTCCCGCCCTCGACTCGCCCGAGCCATCGATCCAGGAGGGCGCGCTGCGCAGCCTGTTGCTGCGGCGCAGCCTGGCCGGACAGCGCGAGATTCTGAGACGCTTGCACACGATCGACGACGGCTGGAAATCGATTATCGAGGAGCACCGCGCGAGCATGTCGCACGCGCTGCGCGACGCCGTGCTCGATCCGTCGCCGCAATTGTGCGCCAACGGCTGCCAGGCCATTCTTTGGTTCCGCGAATACGACTTGTTGCCGGCGCTGGTCAACGCGGTGGAAGACGAGGCGAATCCCAACGCCGCGTTGGCGGCGGCGACCTTGTTGGATCTGGCGGATTTGTTTTATTCCGAGTTGTCGGGCGAGGGGCCTTGGCGCCAGCGCCGCGATCCTGAATTGCTGCGAGAGCGAATGACGAGTTGCCTGGAGGGATCGGTAGGCCGCTTCCGCCGGCACCAGCGCGCAGCAATCATCGAGGCATTCTTGATGCTTGCCGCTCACGGCAACCCGGCCTTGCGGCGGATTTTGCTCGATCCGCTCGACAGCAGCTATCTGCCGCTCGTCGACGTGCTGACGCACAGTCTGCGGCCGGGCGTCCAGCGGCTGATCCTCGATTTTCTCGACGATCCGCACGCGCCTTCGTCGACGCTGGCCTTGATCGCCCATCGCGGCGATCTGCCGTTCATCGAGCGTCTGCTGCACCGCATCGGCGCCGCGCCGAAGACGACCGTGCGGCACAACCTGGCCCGCGTCGGCTCGATCGCCTGGCTGCGCGATCCGCGAACGTTGCTCGACTCGCTTGAAGAAGATTATCAACAGGCCGTCGTGCATTTGGTGCAGGCGTCGTCGATGAACCGGCTGGAAGCCTTCGCGGTGATTGCTTATCTGGCGGTCCAAGGCAAAGCCGCCGGCCGGCGTGCGGCGGTCGCCGCGCTGCGAGAATATCATGGCGTGGAGGCCAACAAGTTGGCTCTCAAAGCCCTGGAAGACGACGACGAAGAGGTCCAAGCGCTGGCCATTCGCCAATTGCGCGATCGGGGGATTCCCGGCGCGATCTCGATCCTGATCGACGCGCTGGCCGCCGCGTCGGCCGCCGTGCGCGACGCGGCCCGGGAATGCCTGACGGAATTCGCCTTTCCGCGGTTTCTGGCGACGTTCGACATGCTCGACGAAGAGGTCCGCGGCACGACGGCCATGCTGGTCAGGAAGATTGATCCGAACACCGTGCCGCTGCTGCGCGAGGAATTTAAATCTCCCTCGCGGCGCCGGCGCATCCGAGCGGTGCAAATGGCGGCCGCCATCCAGTGCGTCGGCGAACTGCACGAAGAGATTTTGGAGTCGATGCTTGACGGAGACCATCTCGTGCGGCTGGAGGCGGCGCGGGCGCTGGGCCAGTCCGATTCGCCCGAGGCCTGCGCGGCGCTCCGCGAGGCGGAAGACGACCGCAGCTTGACCGTCCGCGAGGCAGCCGCGTCCAGCCTCGATCGAATCGCCCGGCGCTCGCCTGAACTCGGCCTGCTGACCGGCGCCGGCGCGCCGCAGGAGCCCCCGCATGCATGAGCTTTTGCTTCGGCGATTCGGGGCTGCGCTGCTCGGCGAGCAGAACAACGTCTTGCGCAGCCTGGCCCAAGGTTTTCACGGCAAAGAGGACGAACTCACGCCGGCGACCGTGCTGTCCGTCTTGCTCGTCGCCACGGGGCTGTTTCTAGGCATCTGGCTGCTCTCTCGCTGGGCGACGCGGAAGGAACGTTCGGGAAGCTACCGCAGCTCGAGCGGCTTGTTTCGCGCGCTGTGCCGCGCACATCGGCTCGACCGCAAGCAGCGCTGGCTCTTGCGGCGGCTGGCTCGCGGTCGCAAATTGCCGCAACCCGCCGCGCTATTTCTCCGCCCCGACTGTTTCGCCCCGTCGACGCTGGGTCCGGAAATGCAAACCGACGGCGAAGCCGTGCAGGCGCTCGGCAAAATCCTGTTCGGCGAGTCGCAGGCCGGCCGAACTTCGTAGGCGCTGATTGCCGCGCGGGTTCAGCGCGGCAGGCAGGGTTTTCTGCTTGCGTCGGGCCCTGGCGGCCCGGCGGAGATATACGTGGCCCACCCAGGAACCGACTGAGCGCCGGCCCATAGCGCAGGGCGACCAAGGGGCGGCGCGTTTAGCCCTACCCGGCGAGCACGCTGAGAATCCCGCGGCAAAACTCGGGCAGATCGTCGGGCTTGCGGCTGGAAACGAAATGCCGGTCGACGACCAGCGCGGCGTCTTTCCAGATTGCGCCGGCGTTGACCAGGTCGTCCTTGATGCCCGGCGAACCGGTCACGCGTACGCCGCGATAGACGCCCGCCGAAATCGGAATCCATCCGCCGTGACAAATCGCGGCCACCAGCTTACCGGCGGCGGCGAACGCGCGCACCAGCGACAGCACCTTCGGATCGCGGCGCAGCTTGTCGGGCATGAAGCCGCCGGGAATCACTACGCCGTGGAAGTCCGCGGCTTCCATGTCGCGGATCGCTGCATCGGAGCGGCATGGATAGCCGTGTTTGCCCGAGTATTTACGTTCCGCTTCGGGACCGGCGACCGTCACGTGGGCGCCAGCCTCGATCAGCCGCAGCTTCGGATACCACAGTTCCAAGTCTTCGTAGACGTCTTCCACGAACATCAAGAAACGTTTGTCGGCCAGGGGTAGCTTCGATTCGGCGGCGATGTTCGTTCTCCGAGAATTCGCGGATGCTCGCGGGTTGGTCCGACGGGATGACAGCTCAAGCAGTAGCTTGCCAGTTCATGCATTCAATGTCCAGATTGCGTAGGTCAGCACGGCGGCGAAAGCGACCCAGAGCAGATAAGGAACGAGCAGCCAACCCGCCGCGCGTGACGATTGCAAAAAGGCCAGCAACGTGGCGGCGATCGCCAGCCAGAGCACGATGATCGCCGCCAGGGCCAACTCCGGCCGGCGTAGATAGAAGAAACAATACGACCAGGCCACGTTCAGCGAAAGCTGCATCGCGAACAGCATCAATGGATACAAAGCCGGCGCTCTGCTGCGAGCCCGCCAAACCAGCCAGGCCGCGACGGCCATCAGGAAATACAGCGTCGTCCACACGGGGCCGAAGACCCAGTCGGGCGGCTGAAAGCCGGGCTTTTTCAACTCGGCGTACCAAGTTTCCAGCGACTGAAACGTGAACCACGCGCCCAGATCGGCGGCCGCGAAACAGACGATCAGCGACACGGCAAAAGCCGCCAACTCTTTCCAGAACGGTTTCATCTCCGCCGTTTCTCCTTCGACGCCCCGCACCGCATCTCGGACAGCGTTTCAAGCGCCCTGGTCCGCGCCGCAGCATGCTCCACGATCGGCGCCGGATAATTCCGCCCCAATTCTACCCCAGCATTGAATAAAATCCTCATTCAGCGGTTCGGTTGGCGTGACGGGAAAATGAAACAGTTGCTGATCGGCGAACTCTCGCCAGATCAATTGCCGTAAAAAAGCCTCGCCCGCGGCCCGATGCGCGCGGCCTCGGCGCGTGGCCAGCGATTCGCAGACTGCGTACCAAATTCGCCGGGGGCTCAGTTCGCCGAAGTGCAGGTGCGGCGAAAGCCGCGAAACGCCCTCGTCGCCCGGCCGGTCGCGGCCTTCGACATAGCCCGCCAAGGCATGCTCTAGAAAGTCATCCAATCGTTTCGCTGCGCCCACGGCGCCGGGCGACCAGGCGGCGAGAATAGCGCCGCGCTGGCCGTGAAGCCGTGGACGAAATTCTTGCCGCCGATCGGGCCGATTTCCCCCTGGGCGAAGAAACCGGCCAGCGGGATGTCGCCCAGCAGTTTCGCTAAAACCCCGGCGTCGTGATCGGGGGCCTCGAACATGCGCGTGCCGCGACCATTGCAGGTGAATAGCAGTGCGCCTTGAGTCGCCTTCGAGCGTTCTTGTTTTGCACTGCGGACCAACTCGCGCAAGTCTTCGTCGGCCGTGCGAGCGTCGCGCACGTGGAACTGCACCGTTTGACCGACGCGGATGTAATCGCCGATCGCCAACGCGCCAGTGTTGCGATCGGCGCCGATGCAATTGCGCACCAAAAAGTCGCCCCGCTGGAACTCGCCTTGCTGTTCGTTGATCACGCGACCGACGTGCAAGCCTTGCTCGACAAGCTGCCGTTCTTCCGGCGACAGCTCTTCGAACACGGCTTGCAATTGAGCCAACGGGGGCTTGCCGCCGAGTTCGAGGATCACGTTTTGTTCGGCCTTCGTCACGACGAACGTGCGCCCGATCGGCCGGCAGCCTTGCGACACGACCGTCTCGATCCGCACCGGACCGTGCACCAGAGCCGCTACGGCGCCTTGGTCGAACACGTTGCCGTCGAGCAGCAGGCGATTTCCGCCGGGACTGTGAGCGCCGCTGGCCATGCCGCCTACGACCGGCACGCCGGGCCGGTCGGCGTTGAGCCGCTCCAAGAGCCAATCGGCGGGAAAGCTGAACGGCTCGCCCAGCAACAACAGCGCGGCTCCCGGCGGCCAAACCTCGGGCATTTCGTCGGGCCAGCCGACGACCGTCGGTCCTTCGGCCGTCTTCTCGAACCGCAGGTGCATCGGCGCGATCGAGACCCCGTCGAGCGCCGCCAGCCAGAGCGCAACCGCCGGGCTGTCCTCGATTTCCCGGCCGTTGCCGACGATCGACTCGCCGGTGCAACCTAACAGGCAGCCCGGCGAAAGGCGCTCGCCGATTTCGGCGGCCACGGACTCAAGTTCGGCCGCATGGTGCGGCGAGACGAACGCCATCGCCAAGCTGACCGGCGCCGCCAAGCTCTCGCTGGCCTTGCGACAGGCTTCCGCCGCCGCTTGCCGCGCGTCGGGCAACGTCGAAAGCGCCGCGGCGAAACGCAATCCGCTCGAGCGTGTTGGGCACATGAAAACCTCCTTGAGTGGCGTTGGGTTCGGCGACTGTCGCTAACTTACCGCGAAAGGCCCGTAGCGAATATGCCTCAAGGGTTTTCCACGCCTAGCCGACGATACTTCTCCTTGTATTTTTCCCACAGCCGCTTTTGCCGATCGTCGAGCGGAACCTTGCGGCCCTGAATGAAGGCCAGTTCGACTTGTGCTGGAATCTCCAGCGGATCGCCCGAGACGACGATCAACGTCGCGTCCTTGCCGGCCTCCAGCGAACCGAGCCGGTCGGCGATACCGAGAATCTCAGCCGCCGAAAGAGTAATGGCCTTGACGGCCTCTTCGGGCGAAAGATCGTAGGCCGCCGCCGTACCAGCATGGTGCGCCAGGTTGCGAACCATCGAGGGGCTGTCGGCGCTCGAGATGCAAAACGGGATGCCCGCGTCGCGCAGCCGCTCGGGCAGCGTGAACGGCGCGTCGTAAGGGTCGTCGCGCCGCCGCGGCAGTCGATGCACGCCGCCGATAATCACCGGAACTTCGTGTTTTTTCAGCAACGCGGCGCATTCGGGCGCATCGTAGCCGCCGGCGATGATCAGCTTCAGCTTCTCCTGCTCGCAAAAAGCCACGGCCGATTGAATCTGCTGGATTTCGTCCGCGTCGACCACCAGCGGCGCCCGGCCTTCGAACACCGGCACGAAGGCCTCCCAACGGGCGTCGAAATCGTGCAGGCGCCCGGCGCCGTCTTTGTGAACCTGCCGATGTTTGTAATAGGCCCGCGCGTCGGCCACGGCTTCGCGCAGTTCGACCAGCGCCTTGTCGCGCGAGAGCAACTGCTCTTGGTCGGACATCTCCTGGCGCCAGGTTTGAATCGGCGACATTCGCGGCCAGCGCACATGGATCGCGCAGACCGGCTTGACGGTCAGGTCTTCCGTCGTCCAACCATCCAGGTGAATCAGCGACGATGTACCAGTGATTAGCCCTCCGGTCGGAACGCTCAGCGCGGTCAGCACGCCGCCCGAGCGGGCGACCGGAATCGCTTCGCTGTCGGGATTAACGGCCACGTGCGCTTTCACGTTCGGGTTGATGCGCCCGGTTTCATTCTGATCGGCGGTGGCCTTGACCATGGGAATCTCGACCAGGCCGAGTTGCGTGAAGGCGTCGATAAATCCCGGGTACACGTGCCGGCCGTTCAGTTCGATCCGCTCGACGTCGGCGCCGAGCGCCACGTCCTTGCCGACGGCGACGATCTTGCCGCCGTCGAACAGCAGCACGGCGTCGCGAATTTCCGGCCCTGCGACCGGATGAATGACGCCGCCGACCAGGGCGATGGGATGGTCTTGCGGCGCCCCAGGCGGATCGGGCGAGGCCCAAACCGGCGCTGCGAGGCAAGCCAGTAACGCAAGAGCGCGGGTTGTCAATCGTAGGCTGGGGCGCAGCCCCACGCGGAAACAGGTTGGATGGTCGAGCGCGCGTGGGGCTGCGCCCCAGCCTACGGCCTGCATGATTTTCATCGAATCTCTCCTTCCTCGTCGTGATCGTGGCAAACGATATCTTCGCGGGGCCACGATTCCTTCTTGCGTTCGTCGAGTCCTTCGGTCGGCTCGCCAGAGGCGAGCACGCGCTGAATCAATGCCGCGCGCATCGCCGCGGTTTTGCGGCGGCGTTCGAGATCGGCCTGGCGATCGAAATATTACCCCGGCATGAAAGTGGATCGCAATTCGGTAATGGACGCATATCGGACGGAAGGATGGAGAAAGTAACTGATGACATGTTCGGGCAAATGAAACAACCTTCTCATGAAGCTCTGCATCCGTGAGCGTAAGGCTTCTTTGTTGTCCGGTAAACCAGCGGCGTTTACCGTTGCCTTCATGTCGTTGTTCA
>Ga0307372_10003063_pt1 | contig 27151 bp, 26 predicted proteins | sample OX1MG_FD_202533 | JGI IMG/M metagenome (GOLD analysis project Ga0307372, IMG submission 202533) | Soil microbial communities from Risofladan, Vaasa, Finland - OX-1 | ecosystem: Environmental > Terrestrial > Soil > Coastal area > Acid sulfate soil | place: Finland: Risofladan, Vaasa | collected... | reverse complement strand
CCAGATCATCAGCGCATCCGGGGCGGACCTGCTCGCAAAAAATACTTATATTCCACGCGCCTGAACTTTTGCCCCGCTAATGGATGTATCCAACGGATACAGCTGGGCGGCGCGCCGCGCATTTCGCGCCAGCGTGTTTCGCCGCCTCGAACATTGATGACGCTGTGGCCGAGATAACCTCCGCGAAGCCTTGGCAGGATGTTGAAAAACCCTTTTTCAACATCCTGCTACGAGCGCGCACGCGCGACCACCAAGGGCTCGACCGGCTCGGGTTGTGGCTGCGGGCGAGGGCCAAGTATTTGGCGGAGTTCCTCGGAACCAACCGTTTCCTCCCGCAGCAGCGCATCGACCAGCCGGTCCAGGAGCGGGCGCGCCTCGAGCAGGCGGTGCCGCACTTCGGTGTGGGCGTCCTCGAGCAGGCGTCTGACTTCGAGATCTATTTCCGCGGCAGTGGCTTCGCTATATTCCGGTCTTTGCGAAAGCTCGTATCCGAGGAAGGGCTGCTGTTCATCCGTCTTGAACGCTATCAGGCCAAGCTTGCCCATCCCCCATCGGGTTACCATCCGGCGCGCCAGACGGGTTGCTTCCACCAGGTCGCTTTCCGCGCCGGTTGTGATTTCCCCGAGCACGACTTCCTCGGCGGTGCGTCCGCCCAACATCACGGCGAGGCGGGCGTTCAGACACGCCTGCGTATAGTTATGGCGCTCTTCGCCCGGAACCTGCTCCGTCATGCCGAGCGCCCGGCCGTGCGGCACGATAGTTACCTTCTGCACCGGATCGGCCGATGGAGTGAGCCACGCCACGATCGCGTGACCCGCTTCGTGATACGCGATCACCCGCCGCTCGACAGGATCGACGAGCCGCGGATGCGCCGCGCCGAGGCGCACCTTGTCGTACGCCTCGTCGAAGTCGGCCATCGTCACGGCGCTGCGATTATAATGGGCCGCGGCCAATGCGGCTTCGTTGCACAGATTAGCGAGGTCGGCGCCGCTTAAGCCAATCGTCCTACTGGCCAGGATAGCCAGTTCGACCTCGGCCGACAGACGCAGTTTGCGCGCATGAATACGCAGAATTCCCTCGCGTCCCTTGCGATCCGGAAGTCCGATTACTACTTGCCGGTCAAACCGTCCGGGCCGCAGTAAAGCGGCATCGAGCACATCGGGCCGGTTCGTCGCCGCCAGAATGATTACTTCGATGCGCTGGTCGAAACCGTCGAGCTCGCCGAGCAACTGGTTGAGGGTCTGTTCGCGCTCATCGTTGACGGTTCCCACCCCGGCGCCGCGGCGCCGTCCGACCGCGTCGAGTTCATCGACGAAAACGATGGCCGGAGCCGCTTCCTTGGCCTGACGAAAGAGATCGCGAACGCGGCTGGCGCCAACGCCGACAAACATCTCGACGAACTCTGAGGCGTTGATACTGAAGAATGGCACCTCCGCTTCGCCCGCTACGGCCCGTGCCAGCAGCGTCTTGCCTGTACCCGGCGGTCCTACCAGGAGAACCCCTCTGGGAATCCGCGCTCCAAGATTATGATACTTCTCGGGATGCTTGAGGAAATCGACCTCTTCCAGGAGTTCGGCTTTGGCCTCGTCGGCCCCGGCCACGTCATCGAATGTGATCTTCGGCTGGTCGCTCGAAAATCGCCTGGCCTTCATGCGCCCGAAACTGAACATTCCGGACTGGCTACCGCCGGCCTTGCTGGCCATCCACCAGAAAAACCCGATCAGCAGCAGAATCGGAAACCAGTTCACAAGTACGTCGACAAACCAGGGGCTGGAAGGCGTCGAGACGTCGACCAATACGTGATGCGACTCGAGCAACGCGATCAGATTTGGGTCGCCGACGACCGCGGGAAAGGTCGTGCTGAACTTGCCGTAATCGGCCGCCGCAGGCTGGCTCCGCGCTTCGGCGCCTTGCCGCGGCGGCGTTGATGCGGGCGGCGCCGGCTTCCGCGAGGTTGTGGCCGCGGCCGAAGGACTCGCCGCGCCCCCCTGCCCGGCCATCGGCCACCGCACGGGTTTTAGGAATGACCCGCTGATCGTGGCGCCGGTGACGTGAACCTTCGCCACGTTGCCGGCGCGGACCTGATCGAGAAATATTGAGTAGGGAATCCTGGCGACTTCGGACTGCGCGACGGGCAACCATGCGAACAGGTTCCAGACAAGCAATGCCGCGAAGATAATCCACCAGAACCACAGTCCCTGGGGGTAGTGCGGGCTTTCAACCGGCTTCCCGGACTGAGGCTCCTGCTTTGGCATCGGGCGCTTCCTGATCGCCGGTGAGCTTTCGCCGTTACGTGCGCGGGCTGCCCCCAGGCCGCTCGTCACTTGGTCTGTTCGAGTTCTTTGCCACGCTTGATCATGATCTCGCCCATCTGCTGCATCATCCGGCCTCGCACCTGCATCATCTGGCCGCGCGTCTTCGGATCTTCATTCATCATCATCATTTCCGGACAGCCATGCATCATGCCCTTGCCGCCCATCATGCCTCCGTGACCCATCATGCCCATGCCGCCCATCATGCCGGGTTGGCCTGATGAAGACGGGGGAGCGGTGGGATTGTTCCGCGCGGCCGTGGCGGGCTGCTGCTCTTGCGCCAAAGCCGGAGCGGACGTGGCAAGGGCGACGGTGAATACTGTGAAGATCGCAATAATCAACAGGGCCGACTTTATCTGATTCATAGTAATGTCCTCCGAACAGATTAGTTGATTCGTCAAGTTAGTACACGTATCGCCATGCTCAGAACATCCCACTGCCGGGAGATTGATAATGAACTCTTTAATATCCTGTTAAGATCATCCGCTGGCCAATCCGCCGGGCACGGAGCTTCGGATTCCGCACCCACAGTGAGCTCGGTCTCTCCTCTTGGATTAGGGAACTGAACCGGGTGGATCGGCAGGCGTTTCGATCACCTCCGGCTCGAGGCGTATCGTCGAGCGCAGCGAGGCTGAAACCAGGCATCCGTGCTCCGCTTTCTCGAGCACCCGCATCGCCTTCTCGCGGTTGGCGCCAACCGGAATCGCGAGCTTGGGGCGAAGGGTAAACTCGGTGAATCGCAGCGCACCTTCGCTCCGTTCCAGACGCCCTTGGGCCGTACAGGTCAGGTTCAACCACGCAAGCGATGAGGCGCGCGCGACCGCGCGGAAAGTAAGAATGAAACATCCGGCGACAGACGCGGCCAGCATCGATTCTGGCGACCAAAGATTTGCCGGACCGCCGAACTGGCGCGGTGGTGCGCTCTCGATCCGCGGAAGGCCCTCGGAATCGAGCATCACGGGGCCCTCGTGCGCGGCACTCGCTTCGACCGTGTAATGGTGCGGAAGTTCGTCCATCGTCACTCTCCTGAACGATACGAGGGTGCAACTGCCGAGCCAAAGCGAGCGCGCGAAAATGTGCGACAAATCAGCATCGCGTGGCGAAAGCGGGGGCGCGGGGGCGGGCAGTTGCGGCGACCTCGCTCGACGCTGTCTGCATTTCACCGGATAAAGCGCAATCAAATCCAAGGGAATTATCGCGCTCGCGCTATTTCGACTGGTCGGTATTGCCGCAATGGGGGGCCATCGGTCCGTGTCGCGATAAGAGCCATCCCCGGCCATTGCCCGCGCCGCCGAGTCCGGCGCCACCGCCGCGGCGCGTGCACGCAATGCGCTACTTGAGCAATTCCTCGGCCAGAGTTTTAAGGCCCTCGCGCGATCCGATTACAACCAGGTGGTCGCCGGCTTCGAGCAGCATCTTCGGATCCGGAACAATTGAGATCGGCGCGTCGCCGCGTTTGATCGCGATTATCCGAAGCCGCGTCGACTCGCGCTCGATCGCCTCGACCGTCTTGCCAACCGTCCGGCTGGTCGCGCCAACCCGGATTTCCTCGAGGTCGATCTCATCGCCGCGGCCCGGCGTCGCGAGCTCCAGAAAGTCAACCACCGCCGGACGCAGAATTTGCGCCGCTAGCCGCATCCCGCCGCGCTGGTATGCGGAAACCACCTGGTCCGCTCCGGCCTGACGCAAGCGGCGCAGCCCCGCGTCGGACTCTCCGCGCGCATGAATCCGAATCGCTGGATTCTGTTCGCGGGCGGAAAGCGTGATGTAAACATTGTCCGCGTCCGACCCGGTCGCCACCACGATTGCGCGCGCGGTCCGGATTCCCGCCTCCGCCAGGACCTCGTCCTCCAGCGCCGACGCGTTCACATGCAGCACGCCGAGGCGCTCGAATTCCGTAGTCAGCGCCGGATTCGGATCTATAACCACCAGCGGAACCGAGTGGCGAATCATCTCCTCGGCCACGACCCGCCCGAAGCGCCCGAATCCGCAGATAATCACATGGTTCTCTAGCTGATGAATCTTTCGTTGCATCGCCGACTCTCCCAGGAACTCGCGCAACTTTCCTTCGAGCAGCAACTCCGCCGCGGTCGCGAGCATATAGAAGGCGGTGCCCACTCCGGTGATGATTAGAATGATCGTGAAAATCCGCCCGCCCGGACCAAGCGGATGAACCTCGCCGAACCCGACCGTCGAAACCGTGATTACCGACATGTAGAGCGCGTCGATCGGCGAAAAGCCCGCGATGATCATGTACCCCGCGGCGCCTGCCACGACGATGATCACGATGCCCGCGATCGCGAGCGCAAAGCGGCGTCCGGCGCTCATTGCGGCTCCGCGTGCGGCGCAGCCGCCGAATTTGAAGGAGAGTGCCGCCGATAATTCACAATCCGATAGACTGGCGCGAGTTCTGTCAAACTGGCGCCATCGCAAATCAGATGCGCGTGCCCGGCAACGGCGCGCGCGACCGGTTCGTCCATTCCCGCCGCGCCGGAGTTGCCGCCGTTGCCGCCCGGCATCCTCGTTGGTGTTGTTGAAATAGCCGGCGCATTTGACCACGCGCCAAGTTCTCCCGTCGCGCCGCTGCCATTGGCGCCCGCGTATGAGGCTGCGGTGTATTCGATCGTCAAGCTGGCGCTATCCGGGTTCGCTCCTGCCACCGCACCGCCAGAGCAGGTGCGTTCATCGGCACTGACTGATTGTTCGGCTGCCCTCGGCCGATGGCGCGATAGGAGCCATTGTGCGCAACCCATACTGTGCGCTTAAGAGACATCGCTGCGATGTCATCGGCATCCAAGCGCGTGTCCCGCGCAGCCTGGCTGCCCGGCGTCGCTGAAACCGCCGCCGCGCTCAGGCGTCCATAAGATGCTGGGAGGCTTGCACCACGTCGAGCAACGCTCGCAGCAGGTCGCTGGTGCTCAATATTCCAACCAGCCTGCCATTCTCGACGATCGGCAGACCGCCGATCTTGTGCTCGAGCATCAGCCGCGCCGCATCTTCGGCCGTGATGCGCGGGGTTATCGTGACCGGGTCCACCGTCATCGCCGCACTGACTTTGGTCGAGTCGAGGTGCCCCCAGTGCTGACGTAGATCGCGCTCGGTGATAATCGCCTCGAGCTTGCCGTTCTCGATGACCGGGAGGCGCCGGAAATGCCCCGCGTCCATAAGTGATTTGGCCTTGGCCAACGAATCATATGGCGTCACGCAGACCGGATCGCGAGTCATCCAGTTGGAAATGTGCATCGCCGCGTCCTCATCCTTGCTTTGTGCGATAGGAGTGCAATTGTCTTGCCATCGGAGATGGCTCTACTTAACGATGCAACGCGAAGGACCGACGCTGACCTACCCGAGCGAGTCGAATGCTGCTGGCGTCGATGGATACAGCCCTGGAACGGCGATGGAAGCATCCCTGCGGCCTTGAATCGATGCTCTTGAAGGAATGCTTCACGCTCGTATTGGACGAAATCTTCCGTTCGCGCGGTTGGCACGGCGCTGGCTATTGCAAGCGGTGGATGAAGCCAGGCGATTTGACCCGATGGTTCGATTTCTTTCCCGTCCCGAAAGAAATCGAGCCCCGTTGAAAGTGAGCACGCCACGAAAATCGAATCCACAATGAATGGTCCCGGCCTGCGGCTGGTCGAGGCAATGATGCGGCCCGAGTTTTACCCGCATCGGCCGGCACGCGTCGAAGTCAAACAAACCCACATGTCCTATGTGTTCCTGGCGGATGACTTCGTTTACAAGATCAAGAAACCGGTTAACTTCGCCTTTGCCGACTGCTCGAAGCTGGATTCGCGATATCTCCTGTGTTGCGATGAGGTGCGTTTGAACCGGCGGCTCGCGCCTGAAATCTACCTCGGCGTCGCACCCATATTTGCCCGAGACGGAAAATTCGTGTTGGGCGAGGAGGATCAAGTCCTGGATCACGGGGTACAGGAGTACGCAGTCAAGATGCGCCGGCTTCCGGACGAGCGAATGCTCGATCGGGCGGTGCGCTCCGGCGAGGTAACCGGCGATTTGATCAATTCGCTCGCGAAACGACTCGCCGGGTTTCATCGCGGCGCTTCGACGGCTGCCGCGTGGCGTTACGGATCGGCCCCCGCGATCTGGCGGACAGTGTTCGGCAACCTGAAAGAGATTGAGCGCTTCGCCGGCTACACCGCCACCGATTTTCAAATCGCGGCAATCAAGGATTATCTCAAGCGCTTCATCAACGCGCATTGGGAGTTGTTCAACGATCGGCTCGCTCAAGGACGTGTGCGAGAGGGGCATGGAGACCTCAGATGCGAGCATGTCTGCCTGATCGATGGAATTCAGATTTTCGATTGTCTGGAGTTCAGCGAGCCGCTGCGCTACGGCGATGTCGCCGCGGACCTCGCCTTTCTGGCGATGGACCTTGATGCGCTGGACGCTCCGTACCTGGCCGATGATTTGATCACCGCGTATGCCAACGAGACCAGCGACGAGGCGCTTGCGACCCTGATCACCTTCTACAAGTGCTATCGCGCATGCGTGCGCGGAAAAGTGGAGAGCTTGAAGAGTCTCGAGAACGAAGTCCCACCGCCTCAGCGGGAAGCCGCGTGTGAGAGTGCTCACGGCTACTTTTCGCTGGCGCATCGTTACGCCTTGCGCGGCAGGCCGGCGCTCGTGATCGTGTGCGGGCTCGCCGGCACCGGCAAATCGACGATGAGCCGAATACTCCGGAATCGGACTGGTTTCGAAATTCTCAGTTCCGACCGCACCCGCAAGCGCCTGGCCGAGGCCGAAGAAATCACGCCGACGACTAGCACCTACGGTGCGGGAATCTATTCGCCGGCTTTTGACCGGCTGACTTATGACCGCCTGCTGGCCGATGCGCAAGCCCGCTTGCGCGACGGCCGCGGAGTCATTATCGACGCAACTTTCAAGCGCTTGGACGATCGGCGCCGCGCCTTGGCCATCGGTGCGCAAGCCGGAGTGCCGGTCTTGTTTATCGAATGCCAGGCCGAGGAACGAGAGGTGGTGCGCCGGTTGCACGAGCGGACCAAAAAGGGCGATAGCCTTTCAGACGCGACGGCGGAAGTCTATCTGAGCCAGCGGGTAGACTTCGCGCCCATCACCGAAGTACGCGCGCGGCATCATCTGGTGGTTGATACGGGCGCGCCCCGGGAGCGCACCCTGGACTCGATTGAAAGCGCTCTGCGCGATTTGTTTCACCCCGACGATCACGCCGGCGGCGGGTAGCATCACTCATGATGCCGCGTTCAGGAGTAGTAACGATGGCCGAGAGGTCGCCATGAAAATCAAACAAATCATGAATCACGCGGTCAAAGCCTGCCATCCGGAAGATTCGCTGAACACAGCCGCGCAAGCGATGTGGGAGAATGTCTGCGGTGCGGTCCCGATAGTGGATTACCAGTCCAAACCGATCGGCTTTCTAACCGACCGTGATATCTGTATGGCCGCCTACACCCAGGGCAAACCATTACCAGGTATTTCTGTCGAAGGCGCGATGGCGCGCGGAGCAATCTGTTGCCGAGTGGATGACGAACTCGAAACCGCGCTGGAGCTGATGCGCTCTAAACATGTTCGGCGCCTGCCCGTGATCGCATCTGATGGCACACTGGCGGGAATCCTTTCGCTGGACGACCTGGCATACGAAGCGGCACGGCCACTGCGCGGCGGAGTCAACCGCGAGTTACGCGAACAGGTAGCCGAGGTATTCATGGCGGTTTCCCGGGGACGAATCTTCGCGCGTTCGCCAGCACCGAAATGAACCGCTGCGCGCATCGGTACTCTCGGGGCGGACGCGAGGAACTGACTATTCGTTGCGCGGTGGCCCTGCTCGAAAGCAACCTCGCCGCAGCCGCCGCCGAAAAGGCCGGGCCCGGGTCTTCGCGCGATTCCCGCGCCATCCCCGCCAAGGACTCTTCGGTTGTCCGTGAAACAGTACATAAAGTCGCCGAACCGTGATCGATGTAGATAACAGCCTGATGCGGCACCCCGCCGACGGCCTTGACGAATTGGCCGAACTGGCGCTGGATCTGCGCAATTGCTGGGATCACGGGGCCGACCAGTTGTGGAGACGGTTGGACCCCGAACTGTGGGAGCTGACTCACAACCCCTGGGTCGTACTGCAAACCGTCTCGCGCACCAAGCTTAAGAGCCTCGCCACGGATCCGGCCTACCGCAATGAGGTCCAGGAACTGTTGCGCGACCGCGGAAAACGCGCGAGCGCGCCCTCGTGGTTCGAGCGCTCGCACGGCGCCTCGCCGCTGACCGGAGTCGCATACTTCAGCATGGAGTTCGGCCTCAGCGAAGCGCTGCCCATCTATTCTGGTGGTCTCGGCAACGTTGCCGGCGACCAACTAAAGGCCGCGAATGATCTCGGCGTTCCGGTGGTGGGAATTGGATTGCTCTATCAACAGGGTTATTTCCGCCAGTTCATCGACTCAGACGGCAATCAGTCCGCGCTCAATCCCTATAACGATCCCAGTCAATTACCTATTGCGCCGGTGCGGAACCGCGACGGTGAATGGGTTCGTCTCGAAATTCACCTTCCGAGTCAAAAGTTGTGGATCCGCGCATGGCAGGCGCGGGTCGGACGCGTCACGCTATATCTATTGGACAGCAACGATCCCGCAAATCCCCCGGCCTACCGGGGCGTCACCAGTGAACTATACGGCGGCGGTCCCGAATTGCGTTTGCAACAGGAACTCGTGCTTGGGATTGGGGGCTGGCGACTCCTGCGCAGCGTGGGAACGAATCCCGAGGTCTGTCACCTCAACGAGGGCCACGCGGCGTTTGCGGTGCTCGAGCGGGCGCGCTGCTTCATGGAAGATGCGAATCAGCCGTTCGGGGTTGCGCTGGCGGTTACGCGAGCCGGCAACCTCTTCACCACCCACACTCCCGTCGCGGCCGGCTTTGATCGCTTCGGCCCGGTCCTGATGGAGCGGTATCTAACGGCTTATGCCGAAAGCCATCTGCATATCGGCATCCGCGACCTGATGGCTCTTGGCCGCCTGAACTCCGACGACGCTAAAGAACCCTTCAACATGGCCTATCTGGCGCTTCGTGGCAGCGGAGCTGTCAATGGCGTCAGCCGCCTGCACGGAGCGGTGAGCCGCGAGATTTTCCAACCGCTATTTCCCCGCTGGCCGCAAGCCGAGGTTCCCGTCGGTCACGTTACAAACGGAGTTCATACGCCGACCTGGGACTCTCCGTACGCCGACAGGCTATGGACCCAGGCCTGCGGCGGTGAGCGATGGCGCGGAGCGATGGAAACGGTAAGCGAAAAGATTTGCGGCGTCTCTGACTCTGATCTGTGGCAAATGCGCGCCGATAATCGGCTCGAGCTGGTAAACTACGTACGCAGTTCGATGCCGGCGGACCTTGGCGGCGGCAGCCCGCGCGCGGCACAGTCCGGAAGCATCTTCGATCCCAACACGCTGACTCTGGGGTTCGCGCGGCGATTCACCGCCTACAAGCGTCCCAACTTGCTCCTGCATGACTCTGCACGGTTGACTCGAATCCTGACCAACTCCAAGCATCCCGTTCAAATCATAGTCGCCGGAAAGGCCCACCCTCAAGACCAGCTCGGTAAAGCGATGGTTCAGTCCTGGGTCCGATTCGCGAAGCGGCCCGAAGTGCGCAACCATGTCGTCTTTTTAAGCGACTATGATCTGCTGCTTGCCGAGCGCCTGGTCCGGGGAGTGGACGTATGGATCAATACGCCGCGGCGGCCCTGGGAAGCGTGCGGCACCAGCGGCATGAAGGTGCTGGTGAACGGCGGCCTCAACCTCTCGGAGCTGGACGGATGGTGGGCTGAAGCATACTGTGCGGAGGTCGGCTGGTCGCTTGGCGATGGGCAGTATCATGGAGACGAACTCGCCTGGGACGATGCCGAGGCTGAACAACTTTACGCCCGCCTGGAGGGCGAGGTAATACCGACATTTTATAATCGCGACGACGCCGGAATTCCTACCGCGTGGGTATCGATGATTCGCCAGAGTATGGCCCGTCTGACGCCGCGCTTCTCGGCGAATCGAAGCGTTCGTGAATACCTCGAGAGCTACTACCTTCCCGCCGCGCAGGCGTATAGCAAACGCGCCCGGAACCTCGGAGCGCTGGGCAAGGAATTGCTCTCCTGGCAGGAGCAGCTTCGACGGCATTGGCCGGCGATCTATTTCGGCAATGTGCGTGTCGATTCTTCTTCCGGGCTGCACCGCTTCCATGTGCAGGTATATCTCGACGAATTGGATCCGGACGCGATTGATGTCGAGCTCTATGCCGACTCGCAGGACGGGCAACCACCGGCCCGTTACAAAATGACGCGTCGCGATCGGCTGGTCGGCGCCACCAAAGGATGGATATACGCCGCCCAGGTGCCTGACCAGCGCCCCTGCGCCGACTTCACCCCGCGGCTGATACCTCATCACCCTGACGCCGCGATTCCCATGGAGGCCGCGCAAATCAAATGGCAACGGTAATCGCGCCCGCATCGACATGGTCGACCGGCCGCACCGCCGCAAGCACGAAGAGTTGATCGCCAACCGAAGGAATGAGTAGTGGAAAAATCATCTCAGTCGACGGCGGCCCCTTGCGGGGCCGCACCGGGCGCGGATGCTCCGGCGACGGGACTGGTCGTTCGAGTCCGAGGATCGGTCGTGGACGTCAGGTTTTCTGACGGTTCATTGCCAGCCTTGACCGAGGCATTGGTTATCGAGTGGGACGGGGCATATCCGCTACTAATCGAAGTGGAGGAGCATCTAGATCCGCATACGGTTCGCGGGGTCGCGATGCAGAACACCGCCGGGCTCCGCCGTGGATGGGCGGTTCGCAAAACCGGCGGCCCGATTTGCGTCCCGGTTGGCGAGGCGATGCTCGGTCGTCTGGTCAACGCGGTTGGCGAGCCGATTGACGCGCTTGGGGGTTTCGCTCCGGACGTCCCGCGCTGGCCTATCCATCGGCCCGCGCCGGCTTTCAGCCGCCAGGATCCTTCGCGCGAAGTCTTTCAAACCGGAATCAAGGTTATCGATCTGCTCGCTCCGCTCGCGCGCGGCGGAAAAGCCGGGATGTTCGGCGGCGCAGGCGTGGGCAAGACCGTCCTGATTACGGAACTGATTCGGACGACAGTCGAAAAGTATTCGGGTATTTCGGTGTTTGCGGGAATCGGCGAACGCTCACGCGAAGGCCATGAACTCCTGGGCGAGTTGCGCAAATCAGGCGTACTCGCTCGGACGGCGCTCGTCTTTGGCCAGATGAATGAGCCGCCGGGACCGCGTTGGCGGGTCGGAATGACCGCATTGACTATTGCCGAGTATTTTCGTGACGCGATCGGGCGCAACGTGCTGCTCCTGATGGACAACGTGTTTCGCTTCGTACAGGCCGGCGCCGAAGTCTCTGGAATGCTCGGGCGTCTGCCTTCGCGCGTTGGCTACCAGCCCACCCTCGCGACGGAGATCTCGGAGCTGCAGGAGCGCATCGCGTCGGTGGCGGGCGCCTCCGTGACCGCTATCCAGGCGGTGTACGTACCGGCCGATGACTTTACCGATCCGGCCGTGGTTGAGACCTTTCGTCACCTCGATTCGTCAATCGTGCTGTCGCGCGACATGGCCGCCCAGGGGCTCTATCCCGCGATCGATCCACTCAACTCGGCTTCGATAATGCTCGATCCGCGGGTGGTCGGCGATCACCATTACGAGGTGGCGGAAGAGGTGCGCAGGACCCTCGCGCGCTATCGCGAACTGCAGGAAATTATCGCGCTCTTGGGAGTCGAGGAATTGAGCGCCGAGGATCGCCGCACGGTGGAACGCGCCCGCCGGGTGCAGCGCTTCCTGACACAGCCCTTTCTTGTGACGGAGCAGTTCACCGGCATGGCCGGCAAATCGGTGCCGATCGAAGAGACGCTCGCGGGATGCAGCGCGATTCTCCGCGGCGAGGGCGACAGTTGGGCCGAAGGCTCTTTCTACATGATTGGTACGTTTGCCGACGCTCGCGCCAAGGACACGAGTTCGCGCAAGTCTCAGCAGTGAGTATTTCGATGAAGCTGATTATCACCACTCCGACCGCGATCGCCGTGAACACCGATGAGGTCGGCTATATCCGCGCGGAAGATTCGACCGGAGCCTTCGGGATACTGCCGGGGCATGCGGACTTTCTGACCGCGCTTGCGATCAGCGTCTTGACCTGGCGCGACTCGGCCGGCCGCGAGCACTGGGCGGCGGTCCGCGGAGGCGCGCTGCGTGCGCGCGGCGGGAAATCCGTGGAAGTAGCCACGCGCGAGGCGATTCTCAGCGACGACCTGCACAACCTTGGCGCGGTCGTCCTCGAGCGGATGAAAAACAACGCGGAGACGGAGCGCGCCGCGCGGCTCGGAGCGCTGAATCTTCAGCGCGCCGCGATTCAACAGCTCTACCGGTATTTGCGTCCCGGCGAACCCCATCAGGATCCACTCGTGCGCAAATCATGACGCTCGACACCAAGAACGGCCGGCCTTCCGAGCAGGAGGAGCGCCAACTCGAAAAGGCGGTTCAACAAGTGCGCTCCAGACGCGAATACTGGGAACGAACTGGCGAGTGGCCGCTTGGACGAGCGCTCGGAATGATGGGCAGATTCGGCTGGACCATCGTCGCTCCGACCCTGCTCGGCGCGTTCGTCGGCCGATGGCTGGATCGCGTCTTCCAATCCGGGGTCTTCTGGAGCGCGACCCTGGTTTTTCTCGGCGTGACGGCCGGCTTCTACATGGTCTGGCAGAGAATGCACACATCATGACCTTCACCGACGATCTCAAGCTGCCGATATTTCTGGTTATCGGAGCACTTCTCGGTCTCGGCTATTTCGGCCTGCTCCGATGGAACGTTCAGCTCTATATCCGCAATTCCGGCACGCCGCGGTCATTGTCGGTTCACGCTGTGCGAATGGGCGGCGCGGCCGCTGCGTTTGCCGCGATCGCAAGAACCGGCGCGCCGAGCTTGCTTGCCGCTGTGGCCGGATTCCAGTTGGTCCGAGTATTGGCCGTCCGCGGGAAGACCTGGCCTCCGGAGGTGACACCGTGAATCATTCTCCGCTCGAGGCGGCGATCGTATTCTATCTTGGCCCGGTTTCGATCACACGAACGGTTGTGACTACCTGGGCGCTGATGGCGGCTTTGACGGTCGGCGCCCGCCTGGCCACGCGCCGATTGACCGTGATTCCCAACGGATTACAGGCGCTGCTTGAGACTCTTGTCACCGGAATTGAGGATCAGATTCGAGCAATAGTAAATCGTGAACCGTCTGAGTTTATGCCGCTGCTCAGCTCGCTTTTTATCTTTCTCGTCACCGCCAATCTGTCCGGGATTTTGCCGGCCGTACAAGCGCCAACCGCCTCGATCGAGACCCCGGCGGCTCTCGCGGTAATCGTATTTTTCTCGGTGCATGTCTTCGGAGTGAGGTTGCACGGGCTGGGCTGCTATTTGAAAAGCTACCTGAAACCGAATCCGTTGCTCCTGCCGCTGAATATTCTTTCCGAGTTCACCCGTACGTTCTCCCTGATGATGCGGCTGTTCGGCAACATCATGAGCGACGAAATGGTGATCGGGATTGTCGTGGCCCTGGCCGGGCTGCTGGTGCCGATCCCGTTCATGGCCTTCGAGATACTGGTTGGGCTCGTGCAGGCTTACATTTTTTCGGTGCTGGCCGCGGTGTATATCGGCGGCGCCGTCGGGTCGATCGAGAAGTAGTAATGGAGGATCACTTATGAATGTGCAGATGATTAGTATCATTGCGGCCGCGTTGACCGTCGCGATCGGATCGATCAGCCCGGCGCTGGCCGAGGGACGCGCGATTACCGCCGCGATGGAGGGTATCGCCCGGCAGCCGGAGTCGGCCGGCGCGCTGTCGCGCACGCTGTTCGTCGGCCTTGCGATGATCGAGACGATGGCGATCTACTGCCTGGTGGTGGCATTGCTGCTGCTGTTCGCTAATCCCTACGCCACACGCTGATGTCGTTCAGTTGGTCGACATTCGCGCTGCAGGCGGTCAATTTTCTGGTCCTCGTCTGGCTGCTGAAGCGCTTCCTTTTGGTCCCGGTCGGGGCAATCGTTGCCCAGCGCCGCGCGGAGATTTCGCACGCTCTCGCCGACGCCGAGCATGCCCGCCAGAGCGCCGAGCAGGCGCGGCGCGCTTTCGATTTACGGCAGTCCGAAATCGAGGCCCAGCGGCAAAGTCTTCTGGGTACAGGCCGCGCGCAGCTTGTCGATGAACGCGCAAAGATGACCGAAGAGGCCCGCGCGGAAGTCGAGAAGCTGAGATCGGCGGCCCTGAAACGCATCGAGGAAGAACGCGACACCGCGGCGAGCGAGGTGTTCGACCGCGCCGTGGATATTGGCGTGCGTCTCGCGCAACGCCTGTTGCGGCAGTTTGCGGCGCCGCGTGTGGAAGAACTGTTTGTGGGGCGCGTGATCGATTACCTGGACCATCTGACTCCCCTCGAGCGCACGGCGCTGCTGGGCCAGTTCGAGCATGACGGCGCCGCGCTGATCGTGACCACCGCGTCGGTGCTCGACTCCGCGGCCGAATCGAAATGGCGCGCGGCGCTCAGCGAACGTCTCGGAGTCCAATCACAGATTACCTTTTGCGCCGATCCGGAGCTGATCGCGGGTGCGGAGCTCAAATTTCCGCACGCGATTTTGCGCTTCAATTGGCGCGATACTTTGGCCGATGCGCGACGGGAGTTGATTAAACATGGCCACGCTGGCTGACAAGGTTGAGCAACGGCTGGCCGAAGCGGCGCAGCGGGTCGAGAAACTTGTACTCGCCCCGACCCTCGATATGCTCGGCCGCGTCGAGAGTATCGGAGACGACGTCGCGATGGTCTCTGGCCTGCCCGAGGCGCGGCTCAACGAGATGCTGGTGTTCGAGCCCACAGGCGGTGGCCAATCCGTGATGGGGATGGTCCTCGCGCTCGATCCCGGCGCGATCGGTTGCGCGATGCTGGGCCCGGCGCAGGGAATTCAAGCGGGAAGTCGCGTGCGCGGAACCGGTTCGGTTGCGAGCGTTCCGGTGGGCGAGATGCTGTTGGGCCGCGTGGTCAATGCGCTCGGTATTCCGATCGACGCCGGTCCGGAGCTGTCGGTCAAAAGGTTGGAGCCGATCGAACGGCCCGCACCAGGCATCATCGAACGCGACCTCGTGAGCCAGGCGCTCCAGACCGGCATGGTGGTGATCGATGCCATGCTGGCGCTGGGCAGAGGTCAACGCGAGTTGATTATCGGCGACCGCGGAACCGGCAAGACCGCGATCGCCGTCGATACTATCGTCAACCAGCGCGATTCCGGCGTGATCTGCGTATACTGCGCGGTCGGGCAGAAGATGTCTTCGGTCACTCAGGTGATTGAAGCCGTCAAGCGTTACGGTGCGCCCGAGCGATGCATCTTCGTTGTCGCCGCGTCGGACGATCCGCCGGGGCTGCAATGGCTCGCGCCGTACGCGGCGTGCACGATGGCGGAGTATTTCAGCGAGCGCGGCGGCGATGCGCTGCTGGTAATCGACGACCTGACCAGCCATGCCGTAATCTATCGTCAGCTTGCTCTGCTGCTGAGAAATCCGCCCGGACGTGAAGCCTATCCGGGCGACATCTTCTATATCCATTCGCGGCTGCTCGAAAGGGCGGCCAAGCTTAGCCAGGAGCGCGGAGGCGGGTCGCTCACGGCGCTTCCGATTGCGGCGATCGAAGAGGGAAATATCTCGGCTTACATTCCGACCAATCTGATCTCGATTACCGATGGGCAAATCGTGCTCGAACCGCGGCTCTTTCAGGAGGGCCAGAAGCCCGCCGTTAGCGTCGGCAAGAGCGTCTCGCGGGTTGGCGGCAAGACCCAGTCGCCCGCGATGCGCAAACTCGCCGAGAATCTGCGGCTCGAATACACCCAGTTCCTGGAGTTGGAGATCTTCACGCGCTTTGGAGGTTTGGTCGACGAGCGGACCCGCCGCATCATCGAACACGGCCGCCGCATCCGCGCCGTGCTCACACAACCACAATACTCCGGTTTGTCAATGCCGCATCAGGTCGCATTTCTGCTCGCGGTTACCGAAGGGATGCTCGATTCCCTGCCGTTGGATCGCGTGGCCGAACTCCGCAATCGGCTGGCGCCGTGGCTCCGCGACAAGGGCGCTGCGATAGTTGAACAAATCGAGTCGAGCGGCGACCTCGACGACCCCACGCGCGGGGCATTGCGAGACCTGATGGCCGAATTGATCGCGCAGCTCGGCGAACCGTCCGTCGCCGCCGCTCCCGCTCCGGCAAAGTAGCTGGCACGATGGCTCGCGCACAGGACCTTGCCGCGCAAATCGGTTCGCTCGACGAGCTGCTCGAGATCGTGTCGGCGCTGCGGGCGATGGCTGCGGTCCAGATGCAGCAGAGCCAGCGGTCGCTCGATGCGGTCCGCGATTACATCGGCATAATCCGGCGCGCTCTGGCCGACGCGGCCTCCCTGGTCCCCGAAGATGGTGACGGCGCGCGAGCCGACTTGGCGCGGCGGCCGGGCCTGGTGGTGTTCTGCTCGGAGCATGGCTTCTGCGGCTCCTTCAACGAGCCGCTGGTTAATGCCGCGAACGAGGCCCGTAGAAGCGAGCCGAACCTCCGGCTGATCTTCGTCGGCGCCCGCGGCGCGCAGCGCGCCTCTGAATGCGGGCTCGGTTCCGAACTGACGCTCCCGATGGCGACCCATAGCGGTGGAGTCACGGCGGCGGCCCGCCGAGTCGCCGCCGAGTTATACCGCAGGTTCGTCGCACGGGAACTCACGAGTATCGACGTGATATTCACGCGGCAAACAACCGGTGCGCGCATTTCCCACGAGAGAGTTAAACTCTTGCCGTTTCAAGCGCCGGAGATCGACAAGAAACCCACCGGGGCGCCGCCGCTTGTGAACCTCAAGCCGCGCCGTCTGCTCGAGGAACTCGGCGCCGAGTACATGTTCGCCATGCTCGAGGCGACCGCCATGGAGTCATTCGCGAGCGAAAATGCGGCGCGTTTTCGCACGATGGAAGCGGCCCACGAGCATATCCAAAGCAAGACCACGGATCTGGATCGGATTGCGCGCCGAGTACGCCAGGATGCGGTCACCACCGAGATCCTCGATCTGATTGGTGGATTCGAAGCAATCAAGCTTTCGGTAACCGCTTCTCGTAAATAGCCCCGGTGGCTTCGAGGTGAGATAGCTTCCAACTGTGAGGGTCAGCGGCGTTGCCCACGTAAGCAAAGCCTCGGGCGGGCAACTAGTATTTAGAGTGCAGCAGCTCGGCCGTAGTACCCTCGGGCGGAAGCCAGCACAACGGCGGCCACCGCATCCACAACCAGAGCGGGCTTCTCGACGCGCCAGAACTCGCCAAGCGTTTCGGAGTTCCCGAAGCATGGGTCAGGGAGCAGACGCGGCTCGGGAAACTGCCGTTCATCCGACTGGGCCACTACGTTCGGTTCAGGCTCGAAGAAGTCGAACGCTACCTCGCGGAACGCGCCAACCAAGCCGCTTGACTTTTCTCGCACCCGACTATACCATTCGTATAGTCATGACCGGGCGAGAACTCCATTCCGTCAGGCAGAAGCTCGCGCTGACGCAAGCTGCCCTTGCCGAACAAATCGGTGTAACGTCGAACACCGTGGCGCGATGGGAACGCGACGAGATGGCGATCTCCGAGCCGGCCGCGCGTCTCATCGAGAAGATCGCCGAGGAACACAGGATCGCCAAGCGAGGTCGTTAAATGGGCGGCCATATTCAAAAGACAGACGGCGGGCGTTGGCAAATCGATTTTTGCGATGGCAACGGACGGCGGCATCGCGCGACCTTCGACACGCGTAAGGAAGCTGACAAGGCCCTGACGGAGGTCAAGACCGGCGTCGGCCGCGGCGAGTACGTCGCTTCCAAACTGATTCCTGATTTCCGCGCGGTCGCTGAAGATTGGTTGCGCTCCAAGAGCGATCGGCGGTCAGGTACGGTCGCGAACTGGCGCGCGCAACTCGATCGGTATCTGCTTCCGAAACTTGGCGATCTGCGACTCGATCGGATCGATGTGGCGGCCATCGAGAGATTGCGCGATGAGCTTCGCGCCACCCTGAGCGCGAAAAGCGTGAACGCGGTCTTGACCAGCGCTGCGGCAATCTTCAAGCTGGCGGTTCGGCGCAGACTCGTGTCTGGCAATCCGGCCGTGGAATCCGGACGCGCATTCATGGGCGCCGCCGAACTTAAAAACGAGGAATCGAAGGAACAGCGCGGAGACGGCGTTCAGCCGATACGGCCGGATGAAGTTCTGGACCCCACCGAGGTCCGCCGGATGCTCGAGCAGACCGCTCCCGGATTCTATCGGACGCTGTTTCTGACTGCGTATTTGACGGGAATGCCAAGCGGTGAATTGTTTGCGCTCAGATGGTCGGACATCGAACTCAAGGGAAGCGATTTGGATGGCGCAACGGACGCCGGTCGTGCGCGGATATTCGTTCGCCGCTCACTGTCGTGGGCGCGCGTGCAGCGCGAGGATGGACCGGTTCGGCCGCGCTTCTACCCGCCGAAGACCAAGGCGGGAATTCGCACGCTGCCAATTCCGGCGGAACTCGCAGGAATGTTGCGGCGCTGGAAGCTCAGATGCCCGGACAGCGAGCTTGACTTGGTCTTCCCGGCGTCCGACGGACAACCGATGCGTCGCAGCACCGCGCTGCGCTATGGACTCTGGCCTGCACTCAGGCGCGCGGGATTGCGCAGGGTGAACATGCACTCGCTGCGTCATTCGTGTGCGTCGGCCGGATTCTATGAACAAACTGGCGCGCGGCCTGATGGCAGGCTCCAAAAATCTTGGACATTTTTTGGACACTTTTGAGGTTCCGGCGAAGGCCGATAGCGCGTAAGTACTTGATTTGATTGAGCGGAGAGGTGGCCGAGTGGTCGAAGGCACCAGATTGCTAATCTGGCGTACTGGGTAACCGGTACCGAGGGTTCGAATCCCTCCCTCTCCGCCAAAATAAAGGGTTTTTCGGCATTCCGCGGGATCGGCGTGCAACCATGGGATGAGCCATCTATTGCGTCCTGCATGAGATAGTGACACCGACCCGCTCCATCGCGCCGTAGGTCTGGCGCGAGCCGCGATGAAACTAGGCACTCGGCACGCTCAACGCCGCCTGCGCTCGCGCCGCGAGCTGCCGTTTTAGCCGCGCGTAATAACCGCCGGGGAAAACGCTCTTCACGCAGCACCGGTTCTCCCGGCGCAGCCGTGGGTAATCTCCTCCTCCTTATTCCCCAACCCCCGCTACCGAAACGGGTCAACTTCACCTTAAGGGTTCAACTTCTCGAGGATCGCCTTCGCGTCTTTCAAATCGGCGGTGTCAAAGCCCTCGGTGAACCAGTTGTAGATCTCCGCGAGCATCGTGCGCGCCTCGTCGCGACGACCTTGCGCGTCGAGCAGCCGCGCGAGGCTCGTCGTCGCGCGCAGTTCCCACCATCGCGCCGACTGTCCGCGCGCCACTTCGATCGCGGTGCGAAAGGCGGATTCAGCGTCGGACTGACGCGCGGGTTCCTGCGCCAGCACGAGTTCGCCGGCGAGCCGATGAAGGTCCGCCAGGTACATCGCCTCGCCGGTGGTTTGCGCCAGCTCCATCGCCTCGGCCATCGCCGAGCGCGCTTCGGCGCTCCGGCCGCCGATCTGGAGCGCCCGCGCGTAGCGGCCGAGCACCCAAGGCATACCGTACGCCGCGACTGTTCGCCTCGCGACTATGCCTTGCTTCATCTGCGCGAGCCCCTCGGCTTGCCCCCTCATCGCCAGCACATCGCCCCGAATCCAAAACGATACTCCAGCGGCCGCAGAGGTCCCACTTCTGTCTGCAAGCTCGATTATTGCGTCCGACAGCGCCAGTGCGGATGAATCATCACCGACAACGAGATGCCTCATAGCGAGAAGATACATGGCAATCGTAAGACCGTGGGGGTGCGAAAGATCGCGGGCGATTGCAACCGCTTCAAGGCTGACTTTCAGCCCCTGATCAGCATAACCAAGCAAAACCAGCACCTCTCCCAGGCGAAGACGGCTGATGACCCCGCGATCGATAGTTCTGATACTGGAGCGGTCCTCTTCGTATTGCGCAGCGACTGCCCGCTCAAGCATCGGACGCGCCGCGGCGAACTCTCCAAGGTGACTCTGCGTTTGCCCCACAACATACTTGGACCACGACAGCGCAGCCGGGTCACGCGTAGTCTCAGCGACCTCAAGCAGGCGGTGCCCCAGAGCGAGCGCATCCTTGTATTCCGCGCGCCCGAAATGAAAGAGTTGGAGACCCAGCAACCCTTCGAAAGACCGGCGGGCGTTCCCGGTCCTTTCCGACAACTCCATTATTCGCAAGAAAGCACGATCCGTCCCCTCAGATCCTAATCCGTTCACGACTTGCATCGCATAGGCACGCGCAAGCTGTACTTCCGCCTCGCGGTCGTCGCGCTGGAGGCTCTCTGGTATGCGCCCAACAAACTCAATCGCGGCGTTTAGCTGGCCGAGCGCGTCCTGATGCGCCGAGCGCCCCAATGCCTGCACGCCCGCGCGATGCAGATACTCGGCGGCCTTATCCGCATTGGCGCTGCGCGCGTAGTGATGCGCCAGTTCGCTCAGGCGATCGTCGATGCTGGCGGCATACAGCGTTTCAATCGCCGCACCGCTGCGCTCATGCAGCAGCTTTCGCCGCTCAATCAATACTGAGTTGTACGCGACCTCCTGAGTCAGCGCATGCTTGAAGGTGTACTCAGTGTCGCCCACGGCGGGCTGCTCATAGATGAACTCGCCAAGTTGCAGGTCATTGAGCATCCGGTTGAGTTCGTCATCGGATTTGTCAACAACCGCACGAATCAATGACAGCGGAAATTCCCGTCCGACGACGGCCAGCGTTTGCAGCAAATCTTTGGCGTCGGGCGGCAGCCGGTCGATACGCGCGGCCAGGATGCCCTGCACGGTCGGCGGAATCTTCAACTCGCCGAGCGCCTTGGTTAATCTCACCGGTGGCGCGGGCGTCCCTGCCCGCGATTGCTCCCGCACCAGCGCGCCTTCATCGAGCAGCACCTGCACGGTCTCTTCCATGAAAAATGGATTGCCTTCGGTCTTCTCGATTATCAGCCGCTTGAGCGCGGAGATCTCTGCACCCTCACCCTGGCCCTCTCCCGGGGGGAGAGGGGATTGGAATAGGAGTGCGCTCAGCATCTCGTCGGCCGACTCTTTGCCGAGCGGGTCGAGCCGCAACTGAGTGTAGTAAGTCTTACTATTCCACTGATGTGAGTATTCGGGCCGATAATTCACCAGCAGCAGAATCTTCGCCGTGCCGATCGAGTCGGCGAGCAGATTCAGGAAGCCCTGCGTCTCCTCATCGATCCAATGCAGATCCTCGAATATTACCATCAGCGGCTGATTGAGCGACTCGCGCAGCAATATGCGCTTGATCGCCTCGAGCGTGCGCCGCTTCTTGATCTGCCCGTCCATCTGCGCCAGCGGATCCTCGCCCTCGACGATACCGAGCAGGCCGAAAAGATACGGCAGGGTGTCTTCCAGCGAACGGTCGAGGGTCAGGACGTTGCCATTGACCTTCACCCGGCGCGCTCGCTGGTCATCCTCGCTCGCGATTTTGAAATAGCCACGCAGCAGATCGATGACTGGAAAATAGGCGCTGGCCTTGCCGTGCGAGACCGAAAACGTCTCGAGCACCATCCAGCCCGATTGGTTCTTGGCCTTGAACTCGAAGAACAGCCGCGACTTTCCGGTGCCCGCCTCGGCCATCGCGGCGACGATTTGCCCGCGGCCGGAGGTTGCGCGATCCGCGGCGGCGCGCATCGCTTCCATCTCGGGCTCGCGGCCGACGAACTTGGTCAGCCCTCGTCCCGCCGAGCGTTGCAATCGCGTGCGCAAAGGACCCAAGCCTGTCACTTCATATACGTTGACCGGCTCGCTGACTCCTTTGACCTTGGTCGGGCCGAGCGGCTTGAGCGCGAAATATCCTTCCGCCAGCTTTCGGGTCTGCTCACTGATCGCGATCGAGCCTGTAGGCGCGACCGCCTGCATCCGTGAGGCCAGATTATTGGTGTGCCCGATAGGGGTGTACTCGACGTGACCACCGCCAGTTGATATCGAACGCACGACGACCTCGCCCGTGTTCACGCCGACCCGCGCTTCGATCGGCAGCCCGCCATCGGCGACCACCTTCGCCGAGTAGCGTTTGAGATCTTCCTGCATCCGCAGCGCGGCGTAGAGCGCGCGTTGCGGATGATCCTCGTGCGCGACCGGAGCGCCGAACAGGGCAAAGATCCCATCGCCGGTCGATTGCACTATATAGCCGTCGTAGCGCTGGGCCGCGTCGATCATCAGCTTGAGGGCAGGGTCGATAATCGCGCGCGCTTCCTCAGGATCGAGATCCTGCTCGAGCTCCGTCGAGCCCTTGATATCGGCGAACAGCGCCGTGACGGTCTTGCGCTCGCCTTCGAGATTTTCGAGGGGCGGGGGGACTAATCCAGGCGATGACGAAGTTGCGGCTGCGGCGCGCGCGCCATTGGCAAGCGCGGTACCGCACTTGCCGCAGAAGTCGAAGCTCGGCGGATTTTCCGCCTGACATTTCGTACACAGCTTTGCGAGCGCGTTCCCGCACTTCGCGCAGAAGTTATTAGCCGAAGGATTATTCGTCCCGCATTTCGAGCAGCGCATCGACCGTTCCCCAAGCCCGCACTTCAATTCGCCAGTATCGCCGGAACACGGGCCAAAGGAAACGGCCGCATCTCATAATAGGGCAAGCCCAGTTCGCGGTTCAGTCAATCAAGCGCGATCGCGGCTACGGAGTTCCGGCGCTTTTCGCACTGGGTGGCGGCGCCAGACCTACGGAGGCGTGATCGACCACGTAACGCCACTTGCCGCCGGATTTGTGGAGCAGTTCGTCGGTTCTGACGCGCAGCGTGGACGCCTTTCCATCCGGACTTCTCGTAGTGATGTCGAGCTGTCCGTAATGAATGATGTAGTCTCGACCGGCCTGGCGCGCATCGCTACTGACTACCTTGAACGACTGCTTCACTCCGCCGCTGCAATAGGTTTCTAGGATTTTCCGGAACGCCGCCTTGCCGACGGCGAATTCGCCCTGTCCCGGCCAGATTACGACCGCGTTGTCCTCATAGAGTGCCAGGACTGCGGGAACGTCGCACGCCGCGGAAGCTTTGGAGAAGGCATCGTTAACGCTTTCCGCGTCCGCAATTGGACTCGCATATGCCGCCACGGAAAACGCCAAACTGAATGCCAACGCAACGAATGAAAGCGCGGCCCGCGTTGCCATCGATTGTTTGATCATCTTGATACCTCGATTCGGGAATTGCGGGCAAAGAGCAGGCGCGCGAGGCGCTGCAACGTTCGAGTCGCCGAACGGCCCTTCAGTTTCGAGGCTCGCGGAAGAAGCCGGAGTTCGCCGCCTTGCCACGCGATGCGATTGCGTCGGGCATCGCTCCTCAGGCCTGCTTCGTGTAATCGAAGATAACGTGCTCCCTGGTCAGGAAGCATCGCGAGCGCGACATCTCGACGAAGCGGCGTTCGTCCTCGACCAGCTTTGCGGATGCTTCAGCGCCTCGTGGTGTAGCGGAACCAGCGGTCAGATCGTCCGTCGATCTCCACCATACCTCGGTGATTCCATCCAGCGGTGCGGCAAAGCCGCGGCTCTTCACCACGGCCGCGTTGAACTCGGGTGCGATAGTGTGGCTCTGAATATACTTCACCGCGCGCATGTCTTTCGCGAAGCTGGTCACCAGCGGCCCATGATCGCTCAGCCAGGTCTTATGGCATTGCGCGACCGTTAACGAATCGCGCTTGCTGAGCAGATAGGTGACTTTGACCGCCTCGGGGCCGAGCTTGGCGCCGCCGGTGTAGTCGAAGATCGTATGCTCCTCGGTCAGAAACACTTGCGAGCGCGCGATGTCGATAAACTTAGCCTCGTCTTGCGCCAGGTCACGGGTTGCCGCGGCGCGCGCCGGGTCGTCGCCGCCGCGCTCGAAGTCGGCGGGTGAGTCCCACCAAACCTCGGTGATGCCGGGCATCGGGTCCAGCATTCCGCGCGGTTCCTGAAATCCGCGGTTGAGAGGAGTGTCAATCAGATGGCTCTGGATGTACTTGCGCGCGTGGGTCGCGCCGGCGTGAGCCCGCACTCGCGGCCCGTGCGAATTGAGCCAATAGTCGTAGAACTTGTCGGCAGGCACATCCGCGCGCCGCGCCAGCACGTAAACGATCTTAACCATTGCTGTCTATTCCTCCCGCCGGTCGCTCGAAGGCGCGTTCGCTCGCGATGATAGCAAGTTTCCGGCGCGAAAGTCTCGCTCCGCGAACCCGACACTTTGCAGTGCCGCACTCAAAGCCTGGCGTTTGGGCTCCAATCCGGAGCGCACGCCCCTGACTTGGATCCCCTGCTAGCACGAAGCTCGCCCAGCTCTCAACCAGCGTTGACACTTGGATATAAAGCAGGTTACTGAGTCGGCGCCGCAACCCGCTGCCCGCGCTTCTTTCACCGGCACAGTCTGCCCGCCGCGAACGCGCCGGGCCAGGAGTAAGCACCCTTGTATGTTGGGTCCAGTGCCGCACAATGGGAAAGGGCGCGGCGATTCGCGTTCTGGATTCCCTCTCCCAAAAAATTTGGGAGAGGGTGGCGCGCGTCGCGCGCGCCAGGTGAGGGACCTACAGAATGGACTCTTTGATTGCTTCCACCACCGAGCCAACGTCGCGCAGCACGTCAGGATTCCAGAAGCGCATCACGCGGAAGCCTTCAGCTTCCAGATAGCGGGTACGTGCCGCGTCCTGCTCGGTCTGGTCGACATGCTGGCCGCCGTCGAGTTCGATGATCAGCCTGCCTTCCAGACAACAGAAGTCGGCGATAAATGGTCCGATTGGAACCTGGCGGCGGAACTTGAATCCGGCGCAGCGGCGGCTGCGAAGCTTGTTCCAGAGCGCCCGCTCGGCGTCGGTTTGAGCGCGTCGAAGTATTCTCGCGCGGTCGCGAGTTAATTCCGGAGGCCGGGTTATAATGGCGCGAATCATCGCGGCGTCCGCGCCACCCTCTCCCATTCCAATGGGAGAGGGAATTATGCACTTGGGCCGGTTACGCAATGGTCGTCCCGCGCGGCGCCGCCGGCGCGCCGGAGAGTGACCTTGGCGCGAACTCGACCCGATGCGATAGCCTAACGTGCGTTCGGTTTTTTGCCAGATTTGTTCAGGGCTGAACTGTTCAGCCTAATGCCCGATTCCGTTGCGTGTAATCCTGTCCGCATGGCAGCCAACCACAATCGCGTCGCCTCTGTGCTTCGCATGACGCGAACACAGCGCCTGGCGCCGCTCGTCATACCCGGTCAATTCGCGGTCCGCGAAGGTATCGGCGAACTTGCCGATTCTCGCAAAATCTTCAGCATCGCCGAGGGTTCGGTTATTTTCCGAGCAAAAAAAAATTTGAGCGAACCCATCGCGAGAACCCGCGCCGGATTCGCAAGTCGCTACTCGAATACTATCGTGCGGTTGCGATGCGTGAGCACCTGCTTGTTCAGATGCGCGCGCACCGCCTTGGCCAGCACCATCACCTCCAAGTCCTTATCCTTGCGGGTCAGATCGGCGAACGGGTTGCGCAATGGATGCGCGCGCACGCATAGTGGCCGTGCAATTCAGCTTCAAGCATCGGAGGCGGGAAATATGGGTATGCTCGATGGCCGCGTCGCGGTAATCACCGGTGGCTCTGGCGGAATCGGCCGCGCGGCAGCGAAGCGATTTGTCGATGAGGGAGCGAAGGTGCTCCTGGTCGATCTCGAAGAGCGCGCGTTGCGCGGCGCCGTCGATGCGATGGGCGGGAAACAGGCCAGTTGGGTATGCGCCGATGTGACAACCGACGACGACACGCGGCGCTACGTTGAGACGGCGGTCGAACGTTATGGCCGGATCGACATCTACCTCGCCAATGCGGGTATCGAGGGTAACGTCAAACCAATTCCTGACTATCCGATCGAGGTTTTCGATCGCGTCATCGCGGTCAACGTCCGCGGTGTGTGGCTTGGCCTGAAACATGTAATTCCCGCGATGGCGAAGGGCGGCGGCGGGAGCATCGTAATCACCTCATCAACAGCCGGCATCCATGGCGCGCCCGGCGCGTCAGCATACGTGACCAGCAAGCACGCCGTGATTGGAATGATGCGCACGGCGGCGCTTGAGTGCGCGCCGCTCAAGATCCGAGTCAACACGGTCAACCCCGCGCCGATTGAAACGCGGATGATGCGCTCGCTCGAAGAGCAGTTCGCGCCGGGCCATTCGGGGCAAGCCAAGGAACAATTCCAGAGCTCGATCCCGCTGGGACGATATGGACAACCTGAGGAAGTCGCCGACGTGATGCTGTTCCTTGCGTCGGACCAGAGCCGCTACTGCACCGGCGGCGTCTATATGGTGGACGGCGGCACCTCCGCGAATTGAAGCCAGGCCGAAATGTGCTCATGCCGATGCCGGTCTCGGCGCGACCGGCGCGGCTATTGGGCGCCTCGAGCGCCTGATTATTGAGACCTGCATATCATAGTGACAATTCCGATCTTGCTCGATTCCTCGGCGTGTCATTCCCGCGCCCTTCGACGTTGCTCAGGGCAGGCTCCGGCTGCCGCGCGAGAGCTTGTCCTGAGCGGCGCCGAAGGAAATCCCGGTCTTTTCGTCCGCCGCGGTCCTGCAGTCCGGGATTCCTCGCGCGCGCCGGGCACGCGCGCGGGAATGATGGTATGGACCCCCGCCCGCCTTTTAACGGCCTCGATACGGGCCAAAGATGTAAGCAACATCTTGAATGGAAGCGAGGAGGGTCCGCGATGAAGATTACCGCGATTGGAA
>Ga0307372_10003062_pt1 | contig 27166 bp, 24 predicted proteins | sample OX1MG_FD_202533 | JGI IMG/M metagenome (GOLD analysis project Ga0307372, IMG submission 202533) | Soil microbial communities from Risofladan, Vaasa, Finland - OX-1 | ecosystem: Environmental > Terrestrial > Soil > Coastal area > Acid sulfate soil | place: Finland: Risofladan, Vaasa | collected... | reverse complement strand
GACTGTCAAAGACCTACTGGTCGGCTGAGGAATCAAAAACCGCCCGGCAGCATCGTGGAGGGATGTCCCCATCCCCGCGAAGATCGCAAAATCCTGCGGCAACCAATCAGAACAAATTTACCTTGCCTATCGTAAATTCATGCGGTAACGCGCCGATTGCATTTCTCAGCGGCCTTCGATTCGACGCTTCCAATTCGCGCGCGTCCTTCGCATTCGCGCGCTGCAAGTCGCCTATGTGCCCTCATATTTTCAGGGTAAGATGTTCGCAAGCTGGGGCCCGTAGCTCAGCTGGTTAGAGCAGCGGACTCATAATCCGTTGGTCCAAGGTTCGAATCCTTGCGGGCCCACCAGAATTTTGTCTTAACTAAAACTACTACAATCAGTTGACCCTTCCGGCCTCGTTCGAGGCCGGACTGGATTTGGGAACATCTGGGAACAAAACGTCCGCGACTCGTTCGACCGCACGCCGTTGCGAGTCAGGGATTGCATGCATGTACGTGTTGAGCGTCGTTCCGATGTCTGAGTGGCCGAGGAGTGATTGAGCGGTCTTCACCGATTCGCCCACTTCGCCAAGCAACGTCGCGTTGATGTGCCGGAAGGAATGCCACGATACCCTGGGCAGCCCGATGCGGTCGCACGTGGGTGCAAGCACGCGATTGTAAAGATTCTTCGGGCTGAGTGGCGTCCCTTTTGGCGTAGAAAACACGGGATCTTCTGGCCTCGTGCACTTGCAGTTGAGTTTGTGTGCTGCAACTGCTTCCCGCAATGCGGCACTCATCGGAATCACCCGCCTGCTGCTTTTTGTTTTGGGCGTTCCGAATTGCCCATCGGAGAAAGTCTCCGCCACTTCGATAGTGGCCCGCAAAAAGTCGAGCCGTTTCCAGCGAAGCGCAAGAATTTCTCCAATCCTCATGCCCGTGAGCACCGCAGTGAGCACGACTGTGCGACACGGTTCGGCAAGGCTGGACAAGAGAGTTTGAACCTGCACGGGTGACAGTAGAGTTCGTTCTCGTGTGGGTTCGCGCTCTCCGATTTGAATCGCGCGTGCGGGGTTGGTCTCCAGATACCCATACTCCACCGCACCTTGCAGCACCTTAGCCAACGTGGTGTGAATGCCGTGTACGGTTGAGCTTGAGTATCCCTTCCGCTTGCGGTCCAGCAGAAATTGCTGAACTGCAAGGCGGTTCACGTCGCAGAGTCGATACGACGCCAGAGCGGGAAGAATGTGTTTGTCCAGTTGAAAGTTGTAGTACCTGGCGCTGCTCGGTTTGAGGGCAAGCAAAGCGCTCGGCTGCCACTGCTCTCTTGCAAACTTCTCAAGAGTCATCATGGGCCGAGCGCGATGCCGTCCCTGGTTGATTTCGGACACTCGTTTTTGAAGAAGCGAGCGTGCTTCGCGCCGGGAGAGCTCGCTTAATGAGCCTACGATGGCCTGGGAAACCGTGTGGAAAAGTCAAATGGGACGATCTACTGGTACGGCGTAGGGGGCGACGTGCTGGACGAGACCGATTTGAGCGGGAACCTGAAGAACGAATATGTGTTCTTCGACGGGCATAGGATCGCGCAGCGTAATTCCAGCGGAACGGTTTATTATTATGTGGCGGACCATCTGGGCTCTGCGCGAGAGATGGTCGAGGCGGGGCAGACCAGCGCGTGTTACGATGCGGACTTTCTGCCGTACGGCCAGGAGGTGGATTTCACCGACACCTGCGGATCGAATTACAAATTTGAGGGCAAGGAGCGCGACACGGAGACGGACAACGACAATTTCGGGGCGCGGTACTACCGTTCGCTAGTGGGGCGGTGGCTGTCGCCGGATTGGAGTGCGATTCCCGCGCCGGTGCCGTATGCCAATCTGACGAATCCTCAGACGCTGAATCTGTACGCGATGACGAGCGACGACCCGGAAACGTTTGCGGATTTAGACGGGCACGCCACCGACGGTGCGTCGGCGACCCCGGAACCCTCTTCGAGTGCGGCGGCGATTGCTGTGAAATATGACTGCGGCGACGGCAGCGGCGACCCCCAGTACATTGACCCCATGTGTGCGCTGAACGTTGATTCCTACGTGGGTAACACGCAGGAGCAGACACAAGCGAACGAGGCCAACAACGAAGCCACCCAGCAAGGTTCCACCCCGCCCCCAAAGAAGGCGCAACAGCAGAACGCAGCCGGGATGAACGCAGAAACAGCCGCAGTCAATCTCACCAGAGAATCGATCAGAAACGGGCACCCTGCCGAGTATGGAGGGGACATCACTAAGACGAACGGCAAGATCAGCTTCACTAAACCAATAAGAGGTCGGAATGGAAGTTTTAACCCGAGCCAGGTGCATGTGCCTAAGGGAGCTACGGTTGTTGGCGTGTATCACACTCACCCGGAGTCTAGCGCCAAGGAAGCAGAGGGGCCAAGCGTGGGAGACATAAACTACCTTCGGGCACCCGGTCGGACTGGCTGGGTAGGGTATGTTGTGGGTTCCTACTCCGGCGTAGTCTACCGATACACTGGGAGCGAGCCTGTCAAGGGCCCCTTTGATACAGCAATCTATGGCACGAGGATCGGCGTTGTGCCATGTCCTGCCTCGAACGGAGGGACCTGCCAGTAAGATAGCTACGATGGAGAGAACACATGAGCCACAGGGCACTCACCCTGACCACGCACGGGTAAGCGAGCCTCGGAGGAATGCGATGAACATGCGACGCGCGGTGAATTTGAGGAGGATTGGTTTGACTGTGGGCTTGCTGGTTGCTTTAGCAAGCGGCGGGCCTGTGGCAGGGGCTCCTCAGCACTCAAAACCGATAGAGATTGGCATGGTCGCGTTGCTCGCCGCCCCGCAAAAGTACAACGGAAAAGTTGTTCGGACGTGGGGCTTCCTCAACATAGGCCGGATAGCTGAAGACGATAGCGTTTGGTTACATCGCGAGGACCTTCAGAACTCGTTGTGGAAAGACTCTTTCGCGCTTGAGCTGACACAGAAGCAGCGCGAACAGTTCAAAAGCCTGAATCACACGTACGTTATGGTTCAAGGTACGTTGCACTCGAAGTGGACGGGTAACTCTGGCCTGGAAAGTGGAACGATCTCCGATGTGACCATGGTGCACGGGTGGTCGCCCTTTGTCCCATTCGCGTCGAAGAAGAAATGAGAACGGTAAAGGCCAGCGCGAGAACCACCGCTACGCTCGTTATCGTTTCCCTTTTCCTGCCTGGCTACTGCAAGACCCAGCCCAAAGGGACAACGCAGGACAAGCCGGTCTTCCGTGTGCCCTTCGTGCTGAAACTGCGAATAGATCGCCAGCACTATTACGAGCAGAAATTTGACAAGGTTCCCTACGTAGCGAATGGCGACGTGTACCTCTTTGCGGGCGACAGCTTCGGCATGAATGCCGCCGTGAGGGACGGTCAGATATCGCAAATAGCCTACCAGCCGAACGCAACCAAAGCCGAAGTGACGTTCAGCTTCTTTCAGCAGCGGGGAGCGGGTGGCTTCATGATGCTGCTGGTGATTCAAAACAGGCTCAAGCGGAAGTTGTATCTCGATGCTCTGATGACCATCCCGGGCAAGAGCGCCATCCTCAAGACCGACATACTTCCGATCCCGCCCGGCCTCACGGACTACGAATCTTGGCCCCATCCCATCATCCAGCTGGTGCTCAGGGACTTTCGATTCACAGCGAAGGAACCAGAGGTGAAGGCCTCGGGGCAATAGCCCGCCGAAGGTAGCTATGAAACGAGCGATTAGCGGTGGTAGCGGGTGGTTAACGCAGAGCGCCGCGGAGCGCCCGGAAGGACGGCGCTTTGCGCCGGGAGTAGTAGGGGACACGTCACCCCAAATTGGGTGCTGCACAGCAACTTTGGTTGCTGTATAGGAACCAGAAGCAAATCAGAGACTTACAAAACTTCCGGCGCTCTACAGCGCCGGAAGTTCCTATATGCGAACTTGTTGATTTTGAAGGCTTCCTGCTACGCTGCCCTTCGATCCAGGGGCAGGAGGGGTTCGCATGGTGAAGCCGGTTTTCCGCAGGAAATCCATCGGGACAAAAGTGAGCGAGGAAGAATACGCGCGGCTGGAAGCGCTGGCCGGAGGCCGGGCGATGAGCGAGTGGGTGCGCGAGGTGTTGCTGCGCGAACTGGGCGGGAGGCAGGCGCGGCCCGCCGACGAGACTTTGCTGGCCGAGGTGCTGGCGTTGCGCACGATCCTGCTCAACCTGCACTTCGCGGTAGCGAAGGGCGAGGCGATCACGGCGGAGGGAATGCAGGCGATCATCGACCGTGCCGACGCCACGAAGGTACAGAAGGCCATCGAGCGGCTGGCAGCAAAGACCGGCAACTAAAGAAAAAAAAACGGAGCGCAGAAGTGTGCGTGACTCGTGGCTCACTGGATGCGCTCTTTGGTGAAGCGGTCGCGGCCAGCCCAGTAGGGACACTGCGGGCAGGATTTTCCTTCCGGGTAATCGATGCCTTCCTCGTGCGGGCAGCCAATGATGCCATCGGTAACGACCACGGACTTGGCGGCGTGCTCTTTGAGGAAGGCGAGAACCTTCTCGCCCACGGCGGGGTTGGCGCGCACGTCGGTATCTTCGGAGAACCAGCGTTCGAGCGGGTCCGGCTCGCAGCCCTCGCCGCGCACGATGGCGACAACGATCTTGGTGGCGAGATCGGCGGTGGGGCCGTAGAGGGCGACGGTGGCTATGGGATAGCCGCGAAATCTCCGCTGAGCCGTCTTGCCCAACCAGGACGCCGAGGACTTCCTGCTGTTCTTCCCCATGCGGGCATTCCCTCCGCGTGCGCCGCCGTCAAGGGGCAGGCCCGCTGACGCGGCTCACTTGCGTTCGCCCTTGACTGCGGCTCTCGCTGCGGGAGTGTGCCAGCTAAGAGAGAGGCTGACGCCTCTCTATCGTTCCGCCGCGCGGACGAAGGCATCGATGGTCTTCAGCACGACGGACTGTCGCGCGGGCGGCAGACTTTCGATCTGCTTCATGCGACGCAGAACCTTCAAGCTGGGCTTCCGCCCGGAATGCTTCTTCGCTTTCGGGTGGAGTAGCTCATCGAGACTCACATCGAGGGCCAGAGCAAAACGGACAGCCATCTCAGCGGTAAGCCGCAGGCGGTCGGTCTCGTAATCCGAAATGAGGGACTGGATAATGCCGATCCTCTCGGCAAGCTCGACCTGAGTGTACCCACGTTCCTTCCGAATCCGGGCCAGGCGTTCGCCCATGGTCTCGTTCCCAAAGTCCAGAGGAGGCAGCTTGAGAGTCGGCTTTTTCGGCATAGTTGGGCCAGTGTAACGGCCTACTCCAAAAAACGCTTGGCTGGATATGTTATCACACGTTACTTTTAGCTGCGTTTATTTAGCCAAAAAGCTCTTGACAGGGTTCCGACAAAAGGCCGGAAGAACGAGGCGGAAAGGCGAACCGATGGCACGCATCCCGGAGAGCGAGATCGAGCGGCTGAAGCGCGACGTCTCGGTTGAGCGGCTGGCCGAAGCGCGCGGCGTGGAACTGAAACGGCACGGCACGGACCTGATCGGCCTCTGCCCCTTTCACGACGATCACGAACCGAGCTTGGTCATCAGCCCGAGGAAAAATCTGTGGAACTGTCTCGGCGCGTGCCGCACAGGTGGTTCCGTGATCGACTGGGTGATGCACGCCGAAGGCATCAGCTTCCGTCACGCAGTCGAGCTACTGAGAGAAGATCGTCTTCCTTTAGCGGCGCACTCGAACGGCAAACCGCCGCGCATCTCGACCGTTCCGAAACTGCCCGCACCAGTGAATCGCGAGGCTGATGACCGCGCACTGCTGTTGCAGGTGGTGAGCTACTACAACGAGACGCTCAAAACGACGCCGGAGGCGCTGAAATATCTTGAAGGGCGCGGTCTGAAATCCTCGGAGATGATCGACCACTTCCAGATGGGCTTCGCCAACCGCACGCTGGGTTACCGCCTGCCACGCAGCAACCGGGTGACCGGCGCGGAACTGCGGGGCCGGTTGCAGAAGCTCGGCATCTACCGCGAGAGCGGGCACGAGCACTTCAACGGCTCGGTGGTGATCCCAGTCTTCAATCGCGAAGGCGAAGTGGTCGAGATGTACGGGCGGAAAATCACGCCAGGTCTCCGCGAGGGAACGCCGCTCCATCTCTATCTTCCGGGGCCGCATCGCGGCGTGTGGAACGAAGAGGCGCTGGCGGTATCGAAGGAGATCATCCTCTGCGAGGCGCTGATCGACGCGCTGACGTTCTGGTGCGCGGGCTTCCGCCATGTGACCACGAGCTACGGCATCAATGGCTTTACGGACGAACACCGGGCCGCGTTCCGAAAGTACGGCACGCAGAAAATCTATATCGCTTACGACCGCGACGACGCCGGCGAGGGAGCGGCGCAGGCGCTCGCGGAAGAACTCATGACAATGGGCATGGAGTACTTCCGGGTGCAGTTCCCGAAAGGCATGGATGCGAACGAATACGCGCTCAAGGTGACGCCAGCGGCGAAGAGCCTGGGCATCCTACTGAACAAAGCGGCGTGGCTGGGCAAAGGCCAGCGGTCAGCGGTTGCGGTGATCGAGCCGCAAATCATCGAGTCGAAGCCGGGGGCAGTAGTCGAAGAAGAAAAACCCAAAGCAGCGGCTAAAGAAGAAATCACAGCCCCGGAGCAGGAGAGCACCACAGCGGCGGATGTTCTTCCTTTAGCGGCTGAATCTGTCGAGCCAATCCAAGACACTATCCCGGTAGAGATGTCACTGGCATCCGTTGTTGCGCCGGCCATCGACGTACCCACGGAAATCAAAGGCGACGAGATCGCGATCCTGCAAGGCGACCGGCGCTATCGCGTGCGGGGCCTTACGAAAAACATGAGCTATGAAGTGTTGCGCGTGAACGTGCTGGTATCGGGCACGAATCCGCGCGGCGAAAGCGGCTTCCACGTGGACACGCTGGACCTTTACTCCGCGCGCCAGCGCACGGTGTTCCTCAAGCAGGCGGCGGAAGAACTCGGCGTGAAGGAAGAAGTCATCCACCGCGATCTCGGCCACGTGCTATTGAAGCTCGAGGAGCTGCAAGACCGGCAGATCAAAAACGCGCTCGAACCCAAGCCAGAAGAAATCACTCTCGACGAGGACGAGCGCGCGGCAGCGATGGACTTGTTGCGCGATCCGCGCTTGCTCGACCGTATCCTCAGTGACTTCGAGCGGTGCGGCATGGTGGGCGAAGAGACCAACAAACTCGCGAGCTATCTGGCGGTGACTTCGCGTTTGCTCGAATCGCCGCTGGCGATCCTAGTGCAGGCTAGCTCGGCGGCGGGAAAGTCGGCGCTCATGGAAGCGGTGCTGGCGATGCTGCCCGAAGAGCAGCAGGTGCAGTACTCGGCCATGACCGGGCAATCGCTGTTCTACATGGGCGAGACCGATCTCAAGCACAAAGTGCTGGCCATCGTGGAAGAGGAAGGCGCGTTGCGCGCGGCCTACGCGCTGAAGCTGTTGCAGTCGGAAGGCGTGCTGACCATCGCGAGCACGGGGAAAGACGCGACGACAGGCAGGCTCATCACGCATCAGTATCGCGTGGAAGGCCCGGTGATGCTCTTCCTCACCACCACGGCGATAGACCTGGACGAAGAGCTTCTCAATCGCTGCCTCGTGCTGACGGTGGACGAAGATCGCGCGCAAACGCAGGCCATCCACCGCAAGCAGCGCGAGGCGCAGACCCTCGAAGGGCTGCTGGTCCGGCAGGAGCGGGAAGAAATCCTCCGCGTGCATCGCAACGCGCAGCGGTTGCTCAAGCCGCTCTTCGTGGCCAATCCCTACGCGCGCGAACTGACGTTCCTCGACCGTCAGATCAGGACGCGGCGCGACCACATGAAATATCTGTCGCTCATCCGCGCGATCGCGCTGTTGCACCAGTATCAGCGGCCCCGGAAAAGCGTGACGCATCACGGCCAGGCGCTCGAATACATCGAAGTCGTGCTCGACGATATCGCCACGGCCAACCGGCTGGCGCACGAAGTGTTGGGCCGCTCGCTCGACGAACTTCCGCCGCAGACGCGGCGCTTGCTCTTGCTCACCGACGAGATGGTGAGCGCCGCATGCGAGCGGCAGAAGATCGAACGCCCGGACTTTCGCTTTAGCCGCAAGGATGTGCGCGCGTTCACGGCCTGGAGCGACTCGCAGCTAAAGAAACATCTCGTGCGGCTGGAAGAGATGGAATACCTCGCGGTGCACCGCGGCGGACGCGGCCAGAGCTTCGTCTACGAGTTGGTGTTCGAGCGCCAGGGCGATAGCGGCAGGCCCGTGCTGCCCGGCTTAATCGAGATCGAAAAGCTCTCCGCCTGCAACTACGACGAAAAGAAGTCTGGGGTAAACGGGGAGAAGTCTTCCCCAAGTCTCCCTCAAGTCTTGGGGGTGTCTGGGGGTGGTGCGGGTGAAGAATCGCCAATGCTGGCGCGGCGAAATGGCGATTTTAGGCCGAATCCAGAAAAACTCACTACTCGGGCGGCTAAGGGAAATCGCGTCGTACACGCAGCCAACGGGGGCCGCTGATGGCGCATGTCCCGAAGAAGCGGAAACGAGGCGCCACGCCGCCCGAGGGCACGCCGCTGGCCGCGCTCTTGGCCGAGCATCTCACGGCGTTGCGCGTGAAGGACTACTCCGAACACACCGTGCGCAATCGCGACATGAACGTCCGGTATTTTTTAGCCTGGTGCGCCGAGCGCGGCCTCGCCGAGCCAACCGAGATCACCCGTCCGGTCCTCGAACGCTACCAGCGGCACCTGTTCCACTACCGCAAACGCGACGGCGAGCCGCTGACCTTCCGCAGCCAGCACGCACGGCTGGTGGCGCTGCGCAACTGGTTCCGCTGGATGACCCGGCAGAATCACATCCTGCACAACCCGGCGTCGGAGATCGAACTGCCGCGCCTGGGGCATCGCCTCCCGAAACACGTGTTGACCGCTTCCGAAGCCGAGCAGGTGATGATGCAGCCGAATCTCGCCGATCCCATCGGGTTGCGCGACCGCGCCATCCTCGAAGTGTTCTACTCGACCGGGATGCGGCGGATGGAACTCATCCACCTGAAACTGTTCGATCTGGACTTCGAACGCGGCACGATCCTGATCCGCCAGGGCAAGGGCAAGAAAGACCGCTACGTGCCCATCGGCGAGCGGGCCATCGCTTGGGTGCAGAAATACCTTCGCGAGGCGCGCCCGAAACTCGCCGCAGAGCCAGACTCAGGCACGCTGTTCCTCGCCAGTTCTGGCGAGGAGATCAGCCGCGATCATCTGACCATGATGGTGCGCGCCTACGTGCTCCGCGCGAAGATCGGCAAGACGGGAGCGTGCCATCTGTTCCGCCACACCATGGCGACCTTGATGCTCGAAGGCGGCGCAGACATCCGCTTCATCCAGCAAATGCTCGGCCACGCGGAACTGTCCACCACGGAGATTTACACGCATGTCTCGATCCGCATGCTGAAGCAGGTGCACACGGCCACGCATCCCGCAGCGGCGCTCGACAAGGAATACGCGCAGCCCGCTCCGGCAGCGACAGACGCCGAGGCCCAAGAGGAACTGTTCGCCACGCTCGACGCCGAAGCCGAAGAAGAACCGGAATCGTAGAGCGCGAAGGCACACATAAGGCAGCTTATGTTGAGCGGAGTGCGGGAAGGCTCGCGGGGTTCGAGGCCGCTTCGGATAATGAGCGCATTATCGGAAGCGCCGCGCGCAGCGTCCTTCGCGCTCCGCGTTCCTCCCGATATGATATACTTGTATAGCAAGGAAGGGTTCCCGTGGCCCCGGTAAGGGACGCACGGGAGGAAGGCACTTATGCTGGCCATTCGGCTTCCGCAGTCCATTGAGAAACGCTTGGAGAAGCTCGCCCGGCGCACCGGGCGCACCAAGACCTACTACGCGCGGGAAGCCATCCTCGAACACCTGGAAGATCTCGAAGACCTCTATCTGGCCGAAGGCGCGCTGGAACGCATCCGCAGCGGCGAAGAGCGCACCATCCCGCTCAAAGACGCGATGAAACGTCATGGCCTGGAGCGTTGAGCTGTCCGAGTCGGCGGACCGGGAACTCGGCAAACTCGACGCGCAGCACCGGAAACGAATCTTGAAGTTCCTCCACGAACGGGTAGCGAGGCTCGACGATCCGCGCCGCATCGGAGAGGCGTTGCACGGCTCGCGGCTGGGGGAGTTCTGGAAATACCGCGTGGGCGATTACCGGCTCATCGCGAAGATCGAAGACGACCGGCTGGTGGTGCTGGTTCTTCGCGTGGGCCATCGCAAGGAAATCTATCGCTAAGGGAATCGCAGAAAAACCGCTCGGCCCTTCCGCTCTGTTGACGTACAATCTCCGTTAATGCGGGCAGCAGCTAAAGAAAAAACAAACTGCGAACTGCTGCCGCTGGCCTTAAAATCAGGCGGGGTTCTCGGGACGAGGACTTGAAGTTCGGCTCTTTGAAAACGAAATCGTGTTGGCGAAAATACGCAGCTAAGGAAAAACTCGCGTCCGGGGTTCGCGAGAAAAAATCCCGATGTGCATCTGGGAGAGAGCGAGGCTAACTGGAAAGCGGCGCTGGGGATAGCGGGAGTCTTGCTGGGAACTTGTGGCGGATGCCGTAGTGGGCGCAACAGCAGAACGCCGACCAAAACCAGCAGAATCAAAACAACAGTCAAAATCAACAGGGCGATCAAAACCAGAATCAGCCCATCCAAATGTCAGGCGGCAAGGGAGGTGGCCAGCAACCTAAGGGCGAGCGACGCATTACGGGCAAGCCCGAGAACCTCAACAAGGGCGTACGGCTCCGTCCCGACGGTAGGTATGAGGTTAAGGACCCACACACAGGCAAGTGGAAGCCGAAGCCACCTGGTTGGTCGCCCACGACTCAACGCGTCGTCGCGGGCGCCGCAGCGGGGGCTCTGACGGGTTATATAATCTATCGCGTGGTCCGAATGATTCCATCTCTTTTTCCACCGCTGTGGCCTACGATACCGGCAAACGCAGCGATACCGTGAACGAGCTGGTTGATCGGGGGAGGTATCGATGTGGAAGGTAAGAAAGCTTCGAAATCTAGCTGAGACAAACAAAGCGGGCCTGCTCTATCAGCGCGGAGATGAGGCGTGGCGGAAGGGTAACTTACGTTCCGCTTTTCGCTTCTTCCTGTCCGCTGCGAGGGCTGGCATGCTTCCTGCATGCGGAATTGTGGCTAACTTCTACGATCACGGGATGGGTGTCAAGTCTAACGAGCACGCGGCCCTCTATTGGTATCGGCGGGCGGCTCGCGATGGCGACCGCTCAGCCGCCAACAATATGGGGTGCATTTGGCGTAACCGCGGGAAGTTGAGGCGGGCGCTGGGGTGGTTTGAACGAGCTGTGAAACTGGGTGACGCAGACGCCAACTTGGAAATTGCTAAGATTTATCTCCGTAAAGGAGATTCTGCAAAGGCCCGTCCTTACTTGAACAAGACGCGCAGGTCACCCTGGGCCACTGAGCAATCCAAGGAAGAGGCCGGGCTTTTGCTGAAGAAGCTGACGACCAAGAGCGCGGCGCGCTCTGGCCTCCGCCAAGCACAGAAGAGTGGCTCCGCCCGCGTTGCTGTCGGTGGTTAAGGCGGAGCGCCGGGGAGCGCCGTAAAGAGCCATGCCTTCGGCATGGGGAGCATGGGGGACACGTCGCCCCAAAAGTTGGGAACAAGTTTAGGAACAAAACCCTGCCAAACACCGTGAAAAACCGTTGTACTGCACGCAAGAAAATGCAAGAAAAGCCAACTACATAGCGTTTCTGGAGTGATCCGTTGGTCCTAGGTTCGAATCCTAGCGGGCCCACCAGTCGTTTCCATCTATCCAACGTTTTACGCATCGCGCGCGCCGATGAAAATCACGACGCGTTTCCTGCGCGATTTATCTTCTGTTTCTGTGCGCAGCGCCGCTCCACCATTTCTCCTTCTGCTCAAGGCTCGCTCGCTTTCATCCCAGCGCTGTCTCCGCAATCCATTTGTCGAATCTCCCGAGCGCCTTGCGCAGCGCGTCCACGTTGGAGCAAAATGACGCGCGCATCCGGACACTCTGGTTCACCGTGCATATCCTGAGCGTGCTTCGCGACGGAAGCTATTTGCGCGGGGACGCAGCGAAGCGCGCAGTATGCGCTCCGGATGTTTTTACGCAGGGGCTTTTACAGCGCCATTCGTGAAAGGACACACCAAATGAAGCGACTTGTATTCGCAGCGATGCTCTCAGGTCTCATTTTCTGCGCCGCGCCTCAACTTCGCGCGCAAAGCGCCGCCTCCCTAGCCCCCGGCGTCCGCGAATTCGTCAAAGTCAGCGCGCCCGTCGTCGCGCTCACGCATGTGCGCGTAATCGACGGCACCGGCTCGCCCGCGCGCAACGATCAAACCATCATCATCTCCGGCGGCAAAATTCAATCCATTGGCGACTCCTCAGGTATTTCCGTACCCGCCGGCGCTCAAGTCCTTGACCTCTCCAACAAAACCGTCATCCCCGGTCTGGTCGGCATGCACGATCACATGTTCTATCCCGCCGGCGGGCGCGCAGCCGTCGCCATGTACAACGAAATGGGTTTCAGTTTCCCGCGCCTCTATCTTGCCAACGGCGTGACGTCGCTGCGCACCACGGGCGCCATCGAGCCTTATACCGATCTCGAACTGAAAAAATTGATCGACTCCGGAAAACTCGCCGGACCAAAAATTCACGTCACCAGCCCGTACCTTGAGGGCGCCGGTGCATTCACTCCTCAAATGCACGAACTCACCGGCCCCGATGACGCGCGCGAGACCGTCGATTACTGGGCTGATGAGGGCGTCACGTCCTTCAAGGCCTATATGCACATCACACGCGCCGAGCTTGCCGCCGCTATCGCGGAAGTGCACAAGCGCCATCTGAAAATCACCGGCCACTTGTGCTCCATTGGTTTCAAGGAAGCTGCAGCGCTCGGCATCGACGATCTGGAACATGGCCTGATGGTCGACACCGAATTCGATCCCGGCAAAGCTCCCGATGTTTGCCCGTCGCAACAGCTCACCGCAAAAACCCTTGCCGGAATGAACGTCGAAGGCGCACGCATTCAGGGAACGATACGCGACCTCGTCGCGCATCACGTTGCCGTCACCTCCACCATCGTCATCTTCGAAACTTTCGCGCCCAATGAGCCGCCGCTCGAGCAGCGCGTACTCGACGCGCTGCTTCCCGAAGCTGCCATCGCCTACCTCGACACGCGCGCTCACATTGCGGAAAGCGTGAATTCCCCCTGGCCCGCCCTGCTCAAAAAAGAAATGCAATTTGAGCGTGACTTCGTGAAAGCCGGAGGCGTTCTCCTCGCTGGCGAGGATCCTACGGGCTACGGCGGCGATCTGGCAGGATTCGGCGATCAGCGCGAACTCGAGCTTCTTGTCCAAGCTGGCTTCACTCCCGCTGAAGCGATCCATATTTACACGGAAAACGGCGCGCGCTTCCTCGGCGAAGACGATCGCATCGGCACGCTCGCCGCGGGCAAGCAAGCCGATATCGTCGTCATCAATGGCGATCCATCCACAAAGATCAGCGACATCGAAAAAACCGAGCTCGTCTTCAAGGACGGCATCGGCTACGATTCGGCGAAATTAATAGCATCGGTCCGCGGCTCCGTCGGTCTTCACTGATCGTGCGCCGCTGCTCGCCATGCACGGTTTTTAGGATTCCGCTTCTGCACAGCAAAGTCATTTCATCGAAAAGAGGAGTTCCATGAACCCACAGTTCAAGTTTCGCAAGCCCGTTGGCACATCGCATCGTTTTGCCTTTCTGCTGGTCATAGTCCCGCTTTTCTGCGGCGTCGTGGCGGCGCAAACTCAGACGCAGACGCAAGAAGTGTCATCGCAAACATCCCCGCAAGTCTCTTCCTCGAAAGACTACTATCCCGGTCGTTTATTGTTTCCGAAAGATTTCCTCCGCGGTTACGGCGATTTTGAAATCGCCCCGCCGCACAACGAGCCTGACCTCGGCCGCTGCAACCAGCCTCAGCCCACCTGTTCCGCCTTTGCGCGTTACATCATGGGCGGCTACCTCGAGTTTCAACCCTTCGCCCGCACTCCGCTCAAGCACATTTACCTTTTCTTCCAGCCCAATTTTTACTTCGGCGACAACATTCCCCAGGTGAAATACACCTATTCCATGGCACCCCTCGCCTTCGAGCGCACCATGGGCGCCGCCATTCAGCTTCCCAAACATTTCGAGTTGCGCATCACCAATCACGGGGTCACTTCGTTCAGCCCATTCGATAAGAGTCTCGGCGTCTTCGACTCTGGGCCCAACAAGGAGCCTCTCGGCATTTACAACACCATCGGCGTTCGTTGGTATTTTGGCGGCTACGGCCATTCCTCCAGCTCGTGGTGACCGTCGCGCCATCGTGCTCGATTTCATTCGCAACGAGATACGGCGCCGGAAACGCCGCGGCTGCGTGTGCGAGGCGGCACAGCGCGAAAGAGCAAACGCAGTTTGGCCGTCTTAGCTATAATTGAAGCGAGGCAACTGGAGCACATGCAACCGTCGTCGGGAATTCGCGCAGGACGCATCTTTGGTATCCCGCTATATGTGAACCCAAGCTGGTTCATCATTTTCGCGTTGCTCACTTTTTTCCTGGCGACGCAGATTTTGCCGCAGCAGCGTGGCGGAACAGCCCCGCAATACTGGCTCCTTGGATTCGCCGTCAGTCTTCTTTTTTTTGGCTCTGTAGTCTTCCACGAACTCGGGCACAGCGTGATCGCGATGCGCTACAAAATTCCCGTGGTCTCCATCACATTGTTCATCTTCGGCGGCCTGGCGCGAATCGCGCGCGACCCTGACAGCGCCATACAGGAATTCAACATCGCTATCGCCGGGCCGATCGCCAGCTTCATCCTGGCCGCCGCGTTTTTTGGCGTTTACATCTTGCTTCCGCCGGGAGTCCTGCAGGTCGCCGCTGGATATTTGAGCGGGATTAACGCTTTGCTTGGCGTATTCAACCTGACCCCAGGGTTTCCGATGGACGGCGGGCGCATTCTGCGGGCGATCGTCTGGGGGATCACGAAGAATTTCGACAAGGCGACCCAGATCGCTTCGCGCAGCGGGCAGATCATCGCGTACATGATGATCCTGCTGGGCGCCTGGGCGGTGTTCGAACGCGACAGTATGGTGTCAAAAGTCCTCGGCGGCTGGACCGGCGGACTGTGGCTGGCGTTCATCGGCTGGTACCTACTGTCCGCCGCGCAGGAGACGTATTCGCAAGTGGCCATTCGGAATACGCTTGTGGGGCTCAGGGCCGCGGACATCATGTCATCCGATGTGCCCACTGTAGCGCGGGATATTTCGCTCGAAGACTACGTTCACGAGGTGCTGCGCACGGGCCGGCGGTGTCACGTGGTAACGGGCAATGGGATGGCCGTGGGATTGGTCACCTTGCACCAAGTGCAGCACATTCCGCGGGAAGAATGGGCGAACACATCCATTCAGGCGGCCATGGTGCCGCAGAGCGCCATACAGTGGGTGATGCCCAACGAACCCGTCACGGCAGTCCTTGCGCGCATGCAGAGCGAGGACGTCAATCAGATGCCCGTGCTGCAAGAAGGCCACATCATCGGCATGATCGCGCGCGATTCGATTTTACGCGTGATTCAAACGCGCATGCAGGCAAGCCGGTTCGCGGAAAAGTAGCGCCCTCGGGCATCGAAAGCGCATTGGATGCACAGTCCCCGGACAGACTCGAACCCCGCGCGTGCATCTGGCCGTATAATCCAAAAGCAGGCTGCGATGCGGATTTTGCTGGTGGAAGACGAGCGGAAGGTGGCGAGCTTCGTCGCTCGCGCGCTGCGGGAGAATGCCTACGCCGTGGACGTGGCGGCGACGGGCGAAGACGGCCTTCGATTGGCATTGGAAAATCCTTTCGACGCGATTCTGCTGGATGTGCGTTTGCCCGGCATGAGCGGCATCGAGCTGTGCCGCAAACTACGGCAGGCGGAAATTCAATCCCCGATATTGATGCTGACGGCGCGGAGCCTTGTCGAACAACGCGTGGAAGGACTCGATGCGGGCGCGGATGATTACCTGATAAAACCCTTCGCGCTGGCGGAATTGCAGGCGCGCGTGCGCGCGCTGGTGCGGCGCGGATTCCGCCGCGGCGAAGCGAAACTGCGCTACGGCGATTTGGAACTGGATCGTCACCGGCGCAGCGTGACACGCGGAACGGCGAAAGTGCCGCTCACGTCGAAAGAGTTTGCGCTGCTCGAGCTGCTGCTTTTGCGCTCGCCGGATTCCGTGACGCGCAGCGAAATTATCGAGCATGTGTGGGATAGCCATTTCGACAGCGACACGAATCTCGTCGAGGTCTACATCAACCGCGTGCGACAAAAAATCGATCAGGGGCGCGATGTGAAGCTGGTTCATACCTTACGCGGCGTGGGTTACCGCCTAGGAGATGCCGAATGAAACGCGCGCTTTCGCTGCGCGTGCGGATGATGCTGCTCTTCTGCATCGTGGTGGGAGTGCTGCTGGCGGGATCGTATGGTGCGTTTTATCTCGCGCTGCGGAGTGTGGCGCACAGGCAATTTGACCACCGGCTGATGGAAGCGGAAGCGCCCGTGGCCGCCGATCTGGCGACGGACACGAACGACGAGGACGTTGTCGCCCTCAATATACCGGGCGAGTATTTTGAAACGTTCGATGCGGCGGGGCGGCCCGTGGCCTTTTCAAAAAATCTCAGCGGGCACGCAGTCCTCGTCTCCGGAAGCGCGCGGTATCCGCAAACCGTTCATGATCGATTGCTGGGGCGCCTGCGGGTGAGCATTGCGCCGATTCATCGCGCCAGCGGAAATGAAACCCTGATCCTCGCGATGCCTACGCGCAACATCGACGAGATGTTGGCGCGCTTCCGCGCATTGCTCCTGGCTCTTTTTCCGTGCAGCTTGCTGATTATGGCAGCGGTGTCGGCGTGGTACGTCGGACGCAGCCTGGAACCGATCGCAGCGCTGACGCGGGAAACTTCGCGGATGGCCGAGCGCGTCAAAGTCGCGCCGCCTGGCAGGATGCCTGCGGCACCACCATGGGACGCGTTGCCGCTGGCGTCCACGGGACGCGACGATGAGTTGGGCCGCTTGACCGGCGCATTCAATAAGCTCTTCGCGTGCATGGAAAGCGCGCTGGCGCAGTTGCGCCAATTCGTATCCGACGCGTCCCACGAGCTGCGGACCCCTCTCAGTATTATGCAAGGCGAAACAGAACTGCTGCTCAAAGAACCGCGCACGCCCGAGGAATATCAGCGCGCGCTCGAAGTGATTGACAGCGAGCTGAAAAAACTCAGCCGCATCGTCGAAGGTCTTTTCACGCTGGCGATGGCGGATGCGGGGCAGTTGCGTCTGGTGCGTGAGCCCCTCTACCTGAATGAAGTTCTCGAAGAAGCGTGCGCCATGGTCACGCCGCGTGCGCGAGCCAAGCGAATTTCGATTGAACGCGCGCTGGGGGGGGAAGTTTCCTACTCTGGCGACGAAACATTTTTACGGCATCTATTTTTGATTTTTCTCGATAACGCGCTGAAGTATTCTGGCCCGGACAGCAGGATTCTGGTCGAGGTGACGGGCGTCAACGGAACCGTGAACGTGCGGTTCCGGGATCAAGGTGCGGGCATCCCGGCCGAGCATTTGCCCCATATCTTCGAGCGGTTCTATCGTGTCCCGCAAACGGATGCGACGGAAGCGCAGAGCGGCGGCCTGGGCCTCGCCATTGCGCAAGCCATTGTGCGCGCGCAGGGCGGAACGATCGAATGCGCGAGCCAGCCGGGCGCAGGTTCGACGTTCACGATTTCGCTTCCTCGCGCCGAAAAAAGCGAAGAACTAGAAAGCTAAATAGAAATTAATGTCCCATTCAGGTACCGCAGCCATAGGGCATATAAACTGGAACGTGTCACACTGGAGTTTACGTGCGTGCCTGGCTAGGGCGCCCTTCGGCATCACGGCGGACGTAGTGAGGGGAGGTAAAGTCATCGTGAAGCTTATGGGCATCCTGGTGCTGATTTGCGCCGCGGCGACGGCGGCCGGGGCGCAGCAAACACCCAAAACATTGACGCTAGCGCAGGCTCTGGATATGGCGAACCGCCAGAACCTGGACCTGGTGGCCGCGCGGGCGCAACGCGCGGTGTCGGCCGCGGGCGTGAAGATTGCCGGTGAGAGGCCGAATCCGACGGGCAACTTCACGGCTTTGCGCGACGACCCGCACGAAGGTTGGTGGTTCGATGTGCCATTCGAATTGGGCTCGAAGCGCAAACGGCGGATCGAGTTGGCGCGCGCGCAGGGCGTTCTGACCAATGATGATGTCGCGGCGCTCGAACGGCTGATCCGCCAGAGCGTTCGCGATGCATTTTTCGGACTCGCCCTGGCGAGAGGCGCGACCGCGCAGAAGAACGACGCCGTAAAACTGGCGCAGCGGCTTCACGATATCGCCCAGCAGCGATACGACGCCGGCGACGTTCCACAACTCGAAGTATTTCAAGCCGACCTTGTTGTTTCGCAGGCGCAAGCGGATTATCAAGTGGCGCAGCAGGACGAAAAGGTGGCGCTCAGTGCCCTGAATGCGCTGCTTAATGAACCTCCGGTCACGAATTGGACCTTGCTTACGCCGCTCGACGCTTTGCCAGCCGAGCCTTCTCTGAGCGATTTGCTGGCGCGCGCTGCAAATTCGAACTCTCAGCTCCAGAGGATCGCCCAGCAGGAGCAGATCGAGCAGAGCCAGCGCGCCCTGTATCAGGCGGACCGCATTCCCAATCTCACCGTGCAGCTTGGCATGGATTACAATTCGCCTCACAATTTTCGCTACGGCCCACGAAGTCAAGTCAGCATGGAGGTGCCGATCTTCATGCGCTATCAAGGCGAAATCGCGCAGTCCAACGCGAGCCTTTTGGCGCTCGAGGATCAGGCGGCGGCCACGCGGCGCGCCGTAGACGGGCGCATCGAATCGGCTTATTTCCAACTGGATTCGCGCGAGGAGCAGGCCCGGCTGTACGGGAAATCGCTCGTGCCCGCGGCCGCGAAACTCGAGAGTCTGGCGGAAGAAAGTTACCGCGCCGGCAAGGCCAACATTCTCTCCGTCCTGAACGCGCAGCAAAATGTACAGCAGGTGCAGCAGAAGTATTTGCAGAGTTTGTACGCGGTTCATCAGGCGTTTGCACAATTGGAAGCGACGGTCGGGGTACCCCTCGATTGAATCCGCTATGAAAATGGATGTAAAAAAGATGACGCGAAGAAAATGGCTGTGGATGCGAATCGCGCCAGGCACGGCCGTGATGATGGCGGCGATCCTGGCTGTCTCCGGTTGCTCGAGCGGTGGTAGCGATCAGCCGGCGAAATCACAAATGATGGCGGAAGTGACCGTCACGAAGGTGACGCGAGCGGATATTCAGGAGACCGCCATGGTCAGCGGCAACGTGGTGGCGCTGCCGAACCAGGATGTAAAAGTCAGCGCGCTGGTTGCCGGACGAATCACGTCCTTGAATGTCGCCGAGGGCGACCGCGTACGCGCCGGAGAAGTCCTCGCAACCATCGATCCTCATACCTATGAGGACCAATTGCGCAAGGCGCAGGCAGCAACCGCGCAAGCGAAGGCCACCCTCCTGAACGCGCAGCAGAACCTCACCCGAACGCAGACCCTGTTCAAGCGCGGAATCGCCGCAGGCAAGGATTTGGAGAACGCGAAAACCATGCTCAGCGTTGCGGAAGCAGCCGAGCATCAGGCCCAGGCCAGCGAGCAGACTGTCGCACGGCAGCTCGGCCGCACGAAAATCCTTTCGCCGCTTACCGGCGTGGTTGCGAAACGCTTCGCAAGCATTGGCGAGCAGGTGGATGGCACGGCCACGCAGCCGATTGTGGAGGTCGCAAACATCAACGAAGTCGATCTCTCCGGCAACTTGCCGGTTTCTTACCTGGCAAAGATACATCTCGGCGAAGCGTTGCCGGTCACGAGCGAAGCGCTTCCCGGCGAGACGTTCGCTGGGCGAATCGTTGCCATCTCGCCGTCCGTCGATCCGGCAACGAACGTCGGCAGCATTCGCATTCGAATTCCCAACCCCCGCGGAACGCTGAAGCTGGGAATGTATTTGAACGCTCAAGTGCCCGTCGAGACGCACGCCAATGCGCTCACCGTCCCGCCCGCGGCGATCTACCATGACGCTTCGGGACATGCCCAAGTGTACGAGGTCGAAGGAGACACAGCCACGGCGGTCCGCGTGAAGCTGGGCATCGATACGGCGAATCGCGTCGAGATTCTCTCCGGCGTGAAAGAAGGCGAGACCGTGGTCCTGAGCGGTGGGTACGGCCTCGGCGAAACCACGAAGATTAAAATACAATCATGAACATCGTCCGAGTCTGCCGGCGAAACAGGTACGCGGTTTATTTGCTCACGGCTTTCCTCACCCTGGCCGGCATCTACTCTTTCTTTGTCCTCCCAAGCAACATCTATCCGAGCCTCGATTTCCCTCGCATCATGATTCTGGTGCATTCGGGAGATCTTTCGCCGCGGACCATGCTGTTGATGGTCACGCGGCCGCTTGAGATATCGGTAAGCACGGTGCAGGGTATGTATCGTGTCCGTTCAAAAACCATTCGCGGCGCCTGCCAAATATCCGTTCTGTTCAATCCGGGCATGGACATGAAGTACGCGTTGCAACTCGTGCAGACACAGGTGAGCACCATGCGCGGCTCGCTCCCTCCGGAAACCGAAGTGGCCGTGGAATGGGAATCGCCCACCGTCTATCCGGTCCTGAGCCTCATTTTGAACGGCCATGTTCCGGATGCGGACCTCTATGATTACGCCTATTACGATTTGCGTCCGCTGATTACGCGCGTCCAGGGCGTGGGACAAGTAAGTGTGCAGGCGACGGACATGCGCGAAGTCTCCGTGGTGGTGAATCCGCAAAAGTTGTTGTCGCACAGGCTCTCGCTCGACGACATTGCGAACGAATTGGCGGCGACCAACCAGGTATCCGCGGTCGGACGCCTGCCGAAGGACTACTCCCAATTCCAAATTCTGACCGACGATCAATTTCATAGCTTGAGCGATATCCGCAACGCCGTCGTCGCCATTCAGGATCAGGCTCCTGTGCGGATGGGCGACATCGCCACGGTAAAGACTGGCGTGGCCGATCCGGTGATGCTGATCACCGGCAACGGCAAGCCGGCGGCGCTGATCAATATCTCCAGGCAAATTGGTGGAAACATCCTGAAAATCAGCAGCCAGATCCACGCCCTGACGCAAAATCTGGGTTCCGTAATTCCCAAGACTCTGCACATCTCCGTCGTGTACGATCTGGCGGAATTCGTCTCCGAATCGATCAAGAATGTACGCGATGCCATCATCATTGGCTCCATTCTCGCCGTCCTGATCCTTTTCGGCTTTCTTCGCGACGTGCGGACCACCCTGGTGGCCGCAATTTCACTGCCTCTGTCGGTGATCGGCACTTTCTTCTTCCTCAAAATCTTCCACGGCACACTGAATCTGATGTCGCTCGGCGGCGTCGCCATCGCGATCGGATTGATCATCGACGACGCGGTTGTAATTATCGAAAACATTTACCGGCACATCGGCCTCGGAGAGCCGGCCGGCGAAGCCGCCGAATCGGCGACGCAGGAGCTGCTTGGTGCGGTAGTTGGTTCGACCGCCACCACGCTCGTCGTGTTTCTCCCGCTCACCTTGCTTCAGGGAATGGTGGGTGAATTCTTCAAGGCGCTGTGCCTCACACTGGGCATTTCCGTTCTGTTATCGCTGATTTTTGCGCTGACGATCATTCCGCTTTTATCGCTGCGCTTCCTGACGTCGAATACTCATCGCACCAGCTCCTCACGGGTGATGAAGCCGGTGCTCGCCGGTTACGAAAAAGCGGTGCGCTGGTCTTTGCGCAATCGCCTCATCGTTGCCGTCATTGCGTTGAGCTGCCTCGTCCTGGCGGCGCTGCTCTACACTCATTTGAGAACTGGTTTTTTGCCGGAGATGGATGAAGGGGGATTCGTTCTCGATTACCGCACGCCTCCCGGAACTTCGCTCGAGGAAACCAACAAAATCATGGAGCGGATCGAGAAGCGCGTCGCCGCAATGCCGGAAACGCAGGCGTTTTCGCGGCGCACGGGCGCGGAGATGGGTTTGTATGTCACGCAGCAAAATACCGGCGACGTGCTGGTGAAGCTCAAGCCGCCGTCACAGCGAAAGCGCGGCATCAATGCCGTGATGGACGATTTGCGCGCGCAAATCGACCAAAATATCCCCGGAGTGAAGGTGGAATTCTCGCAGATTCTCCAGGATATGCTCGGTGATTTGCAGGGCACGCGCGAGCCGGTGGAAGTCAAGCTCTTCGGTGACAATATCGACGAGCTGGAAAAACTGGTGGGCCAGATCGCGCCCAAGCTGAAGGCTGTTCCCGGCCTCGTTGATTTCAAATCCATCGAGAAAGGCAATCCGGAAGTCGTATTTGACATCAATCAGAGTGCCGCGGGACGCTTGGGAATGACGCCGGCGGAAGTCTCGCAGCAGATTAGCGCCGGCTTGCTCGGAGTCACGAAGACGGAATTGCGCCAGTCTGACCGCACCATTCCGATCCGCGTGCGCTTCCCTGATTCGTTCCGGATGAATTACAACGACATTTTGCAATTCCCCATCCTCACCCCGTCAAAGCAGATCGTTCCGCTGTCGTCGATTGCGAAGGTCAGCCAAGTGCAAGGAGAAAGCGCGCTCGAGCGTGAGAATCAGCGCTTAATGGTCGCCATGACCGGCGAGCTCGAGCACCGCGATCTTGGCAGCGTAATGAGCGACGTGAAACGCGTCATGAGCCGTGTGCAACTCCCTGTCGGCTACAACTACGAGCTGGGCGGGCAATACGAAAGCCAGCAGGCCGCATTCCATGACTTGCTCTTCGTCTTGTTTCTGGCACTGGGCGCCATTTTTATTGTGCTCGTGATTCAGTTCCGGTCGTTCGCGCCGGCCCTGATCATACTTTCGGCCGCGCCGCTGTCGCTGGTCGGCGTATTCGCCATGCTGCTCGTCACCGGGACGGCGCTCAATGTGTCCTCGTTCATGGGCGTGATTTTGATGGTGGGACTGGTGGTGAAGAACGGCATCATCCTGTTTGAATACGTCTACAAGCTTTGGAAGGAAGGACAGATGCCACTCTCCGAAGCCCTGGTGCAAGCGGGCAAAATCCGTATTCGCCCGATTCTGATGACCACGCTCGCCACGCTCTTCGGTTTGTTGCCGCTGGCTTTGGGCCTCGGCGCCGGTGCGGAATTGCAGAAACCTCTCGCACTGGCTGTGATTGGCGGACTGCTGCTCTCCACATTCATCACGCTGTTGCTGATGCCTGTGTTCTTTTCGCTGCTGCAAAAGAAATCCGAAGCGTAGAATAGTCCACTAGGATGAAACGGAAATTCCTCGCGCCGGGAATGAAATATTCTCTGCGTAACTCTGCACTCATCGTGCTGTTTCTGCTGTTCGCGGGCGCCGCGATTGCCGCGGTGCTCAAGCCTATCGCCACAATTGACCTCCCCGGCCCCAAGGGAAAGCGTTTTGACTACCTGACAATTGATTATCCGGATCACTACCTGCTTTCCGCGCATCTCGGCGCGGGCATTCTGTACATCATCGATCTGCGCACAAACACGCTGGTGAAGGCGATTCCCGATGTGCCAGGCATCGAAGGCGTGGTCTTCGCGCCGGACATCCATAAAGTCTACACGTCCGATTGGTTCGAGGACAAAATCGGCGTGATCGATATGCGCACGATGAAAATCATCAAGAAACTGCCGACCGAATCGAAGCCTGACGGCAGCGCGTATGCCGCCCCGTTTCACAAAGTCTACGTTTCCGACGAGCGCGGCAAAGCGGAAGCTGTGGTCGACGTAAACAAAGACGAGATCATCAAGACGCTGCACTTCGACAGTGAAACAGGGATGCCGCGATATGATCCCGTGGCGCGCAAGGTTTATGTAAACTTGCAGAACGACAATCTATTCGCGGTAATCGATCCCGCCACGGATACCGTTGTCGCAAAGTATCCCGTGGGCCGCTGTCGCGGAAATCACGGCATGGCCCTCGACGTGAAAAATCGCCGCGCGTTTCTTTCGTGCGAGGCGAATGACTTGATGACTGTCTTCGACCTCGATTCTCACAAGCCCATCGCCTATCTGCCGATGGCCAAGGGCCCGGATGTGATTAAATTTGATGCGGGGCTCGGTCGAATTTACGTGGCGTGCTATAGCGGGGCAATTTCCGTGTTCCATGAGGATGATCCCAATCATTTCCGCAAACTCGGCGATTTTCCCGTGCAATATGCGGTTCACAGTTTGGCGGTCGATGAGAATACGCATCGCGTCTATGCGCCGGAGCAGCAGGAAAACGGCCGGCCAGCTGCGAAGATCGTCGTCTACGATGCGATTCCCTGAAGAAGTGTAAGGAGAAATTATGCTGCCCATAACGCGCTTGCGCGCGATTTTCCTGCTGTTTGTGGCCCTGGCGATTGCTGCGCCGGTTCGCGCGCAGGGGAAGCGTAAAGTCATCATTGACGAAGACGCGCGCGGGCCCGCCACAACCGACGAGCAGGCCATTCTCGCGCTGATTCAGTCGCGGCAGACCGACGTGCTGGGCGTCACCGTCGTCACCGGCGACCAATGGCGCGACGAGGAAGTGGCGCACACACTGCGCATGCTCGAAATCATAGGCCGCACCGACATTCCCGTCGTCCCGGGCGCCGTCTTCCCGCTCGATAACAGCAAGGAATTCATCGCCCACTGGGAAACGCTCTACGGCAAGGTCGTGTATCAAGGCGCGTGGAACTGGGGCAAAGTTCACGGCCCGTTTGAAATTCCGCCTCTTGTCGAAGGCGCGCCCACCACCAAGCCCTCCACGGAAGACGCCGCGCACTTCATGATTCGCATGGTCCATCGCTATCCGCATCAGGTCACGATTTATGCGGGCGGGCCGCTGACCGATCTGGCCCTCGCCATCACCATCGATCCGCATTTCGCCGAACTCGCACGGGAACTCGTCGTCATGGGCGGCAGCATTGATCCGCAAACGAGCGACCCGGAATTCCGCCTCAATCCCCGCCGCGAATTCAATTTCTGGATGGATCCCGAGGCGACGCACGCCGTGCTGCACGCGCACTGGGCGCGCATCGTCGATACGCCCGTCGACATCGCCATCAAGATGCGGCTGACCAAACAAATGATCGCGGAAATCGCCAAGTCCCATGCTCCCGCGGCGCAATACATCGCGAAATATGCCGACTCGGAATATATGTGGGACGAGCTGGCGGCCATTGCCTGGCTCCATCCGCGCATCATCACGCGCATGGAGAAACTGTACCTCGATGTTTCCATCGATCACGGCGCAACCTATGGCGACACGCTCGCTTGGGTGCCGGGCAACAATCCCGGCCTCGGAGAGCAACTCGTCATTGTCAACGCCGACCTCGATAAACCCGCCTTCTACCGCGAATTCATCTCTCTCATGTCCCGCTCCACCCCTCGCAGACGCTGACGCAGTAAGGACACCCATTCGACGCATCTATCGATACGCTGACACGTGCGGGCTGGCTGCGGCTTGCCTTGAGGAACGAAGGGTCGGGCCGCCGGCCCGGCCGTTTCCCCAAGCCTATTTCAATCCGAAGAGAGACAAGATAACCGCGAGGACCATGACCAGAAACACGATGCTGGTCACAACGACATATTTTGGATCGTGATCGATGTAGAAGACGTAGACGCAAACCAGCACGCGCACCACCGGCGTCAAGATCAGCAGGACGGTCGCCAGCATCATGAGCGTGGTCGGATCGAAGGTGGCGAGCCCGTGCGCCAGAACACTCCAGTGATACTGCTGCTGGATCCACGCGGCGGAAAGCGGGACGTACCGGGGATGCAACAGGGCCACGATTATTCCCAGGATAAAGAAAAACGTACTGGCAATCATCCCGGCCAAGAGCACACGATACACGTCCGCATAGACGTTCTCCGCGACGTTGCCGACCACCGGCTCGTTGCGATTCTTCCCGGCATCCATTGGCGCGTTCATCCTTTTTCTCTCGTCGGCTTCATCCCAGCGTTGGCAAATGGACGTGGAAACGGAGGGCCAGTGCGTTTGCCAGCATTCCGTAGGAAAGGTAGATCATCAGCAGCGCCAGCAGCCACTTCAGCCACACGCTGTGCAGCCGGTTCATGATCATCGTGCCCACCGTGGCTCCCACCGTAGTTCCCACCGCCACCGGCGCGACCACATAGAAATGGATCAGTCCGGCCAGGAAGAAAAGAATCGAGCTGACCGCGGCCGTCACCCCGATCATCAGCTTACTGGTGCCGATCGCGGCCTTCATCGGAACGTTCATATGGGCGTTCATCGCCGATACCTTTAGCACTCCGCCGCCCACCCCCAGCAGACCGCTCGCCAGACCCGCCAGGTAGCAGATGCCGGTGCCGACCGATGTCCCGGTGACGACGTAGTTCACCGTCCGGTCGGCGGCTTCGTCGTGATAGCTGCCTCCTAAGTTGAGAAAGGCCGAAAGTCGATCGGGTTTGACTTCGGAAAAGTCGTTCGCAGCGATGCGCCGATCGTCCAGTTTGCGCTGGAGAAACGCGCTGACACCCATGTAGAGCAGCAGCGCGGCGAAGATCATCATCATCATCCACTCGTGGAGGTAGAGGGCCAGCACGCTGCCGGAAAGCGCGCCGATCGTCGTGGACACCTCGAGGAACATTCCCAGGCGCAGATTCGTGATGCGCTGGTCCACGTAGGAAGATCCGCCCGCATTGGAAGTTGCGATCACCGAGACGATGCTTGCCGCCACGGCGATTTTGATCGGCAAGTGGAACACCAGCACCATCACCGGCACGATAAAGATGCCGCCGCCCACACCCAGCAATGCTCCGAAGAAACCCGCAATGGATGCTGAACCGAAGAGCCAGAGGACAAACGAAAGGGAATAGTTCATAACTGAAATTGCTGTTTTGAGCTTTCCCCTCCCTTCGAAAGCCTATCCTGCCTGCCCAGTCGTGTCAATCGCCTGTCACCATGGCCAGCGATTCCGCAATGAACAAGGGATGTCATAGGGATCAAGCCTATTTCGGGCAGGATAGGCGGTTTCTGGTTGTTGCGTGGATTCGTAGGTGATTCGCATGACTTTTCGCGAGAGAAAAAGGGGC